>Ga0222673_1000102_pt1 | contig 50706 bp, 105 predicted proteins | sample AntAcemetagen801_FD_179845 | JGI IMG/M metagenome (GOLD analysis project Ga0222673, IMG submission 179845) | Saline water microbial communities from Ace Lake, Antarctica - #801 | ecosystem: Environmental > Aquatic > Non-marine Saline and Alkaline > Saline | place: Antarctica: Ace Lake...
GTTGGTATCTAAATGGTAAGAGACACAGGACCGATGGTCCTGCGGTTGAACGTGCCAACGGAACCAAATATTGGTACCTGAATGGTCAGAGACACAGGACCGATGGTCCTGCTTGCGAAGGTGCTGATGGAACAAAACGTTGGTACCTGAATGGTCAGAGACACAGGACCGATGGTCCTGCTTGCGAGTATGCTAACGGAACGAAAGAATGGTATCTAAATGGTAAGTTGCACAGGACCGATGGTCCTGCTTGCGAGTATGCTGATGGAGAAAAACATTGGTACCTTTTCGGAGAACGATACGTGGATTTGGAGGTCTGGAGGGTAGCATCAGAGATGCTTGTCCTCCTGTTTCCAAATTCTTTCGTCGAAACCCGTTATTAGGTTCACTTCCACCCTCCAATGTGATATATTGGAGAATAGAGAAACGGGCCGCAAGGCACAAGGAAAAGGGGATCATTATGACAAGTAAAGCTAATTTTAAGCTTGCCTGGGTCACAGACCCACATTTGAACTTTGTTCACGAGAAGAAAATCGAGAGCTTTGCCAGGAGCATCCTCAGGCAGGAGCCAGACGCTCTGGTAATTACAGGTGATATCGCTGAAGGTCAGAATATCGTTGATTATCTTGCCTTCCTCGACCTTCAGATGAAGAACAAGTTTCCAATCTTTTTTGTGCTTGGAAATCACGACTATTACAACAGGTCGATCGAAAGTGTCCGTGAAAGGGTCGGGGAGCTATTCACATATGACGAAACAAGCAAGCAGATTTTCGAGGCACGCTTGGGATATCTGGGCACTTCAGGCGTTGTTCGCCTAACAGATGACACAGCTCTTGTGGGTCATGACGGTTGGGCCGATGGGCAATATGCTAATTGGTTTACTTCCAAGGTGTGGCTGGCGGACTACTCCTGCATTTCTGAACTGGGTGACATTGCTTGCCCAGTTGATCAACTTCGTTTTGATAAGCTGAATGAACTTGCTCAAGAGTGCGCAGCATATGTCGACGAACAAACCAACAAGGCGTTTAAAGACTATGAACATGTTTTTGTGGCAACGCACGTGCCTCCATTCCGTGAGAATGCTGTCTACAATGGGAAAATCTCGGACAAAGACTGGATGCCGCACTTCTCGTCCAAGGCGATGGGAGACGTACTCCTGAAACTAGCCCAGGAAAATCCAGATAAACGCCTCACAGTCCTCTGCGGGCATTCTCATGGTGAAGCCGATGTTGAACACCTGCCAAACCTTAGGTGTATTACAGGGGAAGCTCGGTATCGACACCCAAAGATCAGCAAGGTCTTCGAAATCTAAACATGGACCCTGGGTCCATGTTTTTTTGAGGTAACAGATGATTGAGCGAGTAACTAACTATAGGGAATTCAAGCACAGCTCAGACTTTAGCTTGAAGCCAGGCAGGCTTTACAAGGTTGATGTACCACGGTTGATCAAACAGTATGGTAGTGGCTTTGAACTTCGAATGGAGGACGGGCGACAGGTGGTGCCTGAGGCAGGTGAAATTGTCCTGTGTGTCTCAAAGCCAGAGAAAATTGTAGTTAGGGTCCCGAATGCTGATATACACTTTATACAGTATTGGCGAGTCTTATTTGTGGCACAGGAAAAAATTGCGTGCTACTCAGTCCTTCGTTCACCGCTGGACCTACGTGAGTTCAACTACGAAGCAAACCTTAGACTTCTCCAGGTATCATAAACATGAAAAAGCGCAAGCAGGATTTTTGCCCCTACAAGGAGTATTGGTTTGGCAATGAAGAAGAGGCACAGGAAAAACCTGCTGGCTTTAAATACAAACGTGGCACGCTCCTGAAACTAAGGCGTAAAAGCTACTTGCCAAACGCAAGGTGGGAACGCAGTCTTGCCACATTTTCGCCAAATGGCAGGACGCTCCGCTTTCCAAGTGGCTTTGATTCGAATACAATTATCATGATTTTTGACTACGACTCAGAACCTGGTAAGATCAAGTTGTGGGACGACCGAAAAGATAAGGGTGTGTGGGTGAAAACTGTGCTTCACACCTTCACGTACTTGTGTGGTGAAAAATGGGAGTCTATTACATTGGAAGTGTGGGGCGATAATTGCAAACTCCACAACGAGATGTGGCACAAGGCCAGGAAACCTCGGAAACCTCCAATGAGGAAACAGAAGAGGCGACCAGCAAGCTTCAGTTTTGATGAAGAGGAATAGCTTGGAAGATTTAGAGTACCTTCCTAAAGAAGTCCTCCCAGGCCAAAGCTTCACCAGGTCTATCGAGCCAAGTATATGTTTGCTCACCAGCAACAGCAAGACAGCTGACTTGCAACTCTTTATGAGCTATCGGAACAGCTCCAGGAGGCCAGGACCAATAGGTAGATTCAGTTATTGAGTAAACCAAAATAAAGGTTGGCTTGGAGCAATCCCCATATGAGTAAAGGCCCCCAACACGGATAGGGCCAGATTCTTGAATAGCTCTCTCGTCGGTTGGTTCTGAATAGTCGTTTTCACCAGGCCTCAGAGGAGGTAGTTCCCTATTCTTCATCATACAGAATCCTTTCGAACCAGTGGTACCACAGGTGTTCCCGCCCGCCAGATATATCGACGGTTTTCTCATTCCAGAGAATAACCAAATCAACCCATTCTTGGACCACCGTCACGGTTTGCTGACCAGCTACGACAGTAGTGTAGCTCCTATCTGTTAGGTATGGGTGCGTTGATACCACCATAACAATGTCACCATGACCCATACCCCCAGTCCTCCCAAGTTGGGAACGGATGCTTCGGTACAGAGCGCCTGAGACTGGCTTGTTCCGTCGTCGCATTTCAGCTGTTATTTTCAGTTTTTGAGTTTGTGCTAGCTTGCGCATTTTACTGCCCTCAATTGACATTTGTTTCGCACGACAAAGACATCAGGCCGTCAAGCTTTTCTACTCATACAATCATGCCAGCGTGTATGACTGGTAGTGACCTGGTGGTATTTAACTTTCTCCGACTTGGGAAAGCTGATAAGGATCATTAATTTGTATGCTTTACGAGTTTTTTCTATTACTTCACCAGTGGTAGCCCTGATAATTTCTGGCAATTCAAGGTCATCCTCGATAATCTCACAAACGATAACAGGCATTTCCTCACCATTGTGCGTGTAGAAGTATAATCCACCAATTTCAGGCTTGTTGTACTCAAATAAATCATGGCTTGCTTGCGCAGCACTTTGTGGCATATCGGTCATCCCGCCCTCTTAAAATATCGTTCCCAAAGAGAACGACTGTGATCGTGAAAATCGTACACCCTACCATCGATCAGAAGGGAAAGATCCCACCTATCTCTACTTCTACCTTTTATGGTACACGATACAACCATGAGAATGGTTCCTTTTTCAACAGGCATGTTCTTGTATCTGACTCCCTCAAACGGGTAAACGTCTGCAACAAGAGTTAAGAAGGTGCGAAACCGACAAACCTTCCAAAGAGAACCTGCCTCTAAGTTTTCAAGCACTACAAGCATCTACCTTGGATGCGTAGGATTCCCACTCATCATCATCGAGAATAAATTGTACCATGGTAATTTCTTCTTTATCGGGGTGTTTGACAAGCACCGTGACTAAATCTAAAATATGGATTATGCCCGTTGTTTTCATGTAAGTATTAGCAAACACAACATGACTGTTGGCCTTTACATCAATAATGAAAAGGAAGGCACCAACACAGATCCCATGGTCAAATGGGGTCACAGGAATTATCTCCTGATGCGGCTCAATGGAAGTTGGAGCAATAAGTGTCCAACGAGAGATTTTCCGTTTCGCCTTAAAAAGCTCTCCAGGGCGTGGTAGGTCATTATTCGGCACAGTTCGAATCCAACAGGTGGGTATAGTTTTCTGTGAACGTGTGCAAATATACCTTTTCAGCTTTAAAAACTCTTTCGTTACATAAGAATGTAACATTGAACCAAGGTTTGGGCGCCTGCCATTCAGGCATGTCATCACGGAACTCAACGTCAACAATCATAACGATGTCCCCAGGCCTAATCAAACAACGATTCTCACGGCCGCTCCCGAGTTTATCGTATTGACGGTAAATCATTGATTTTTTTGATTGCCACAGAGAGCCTTTAGAGAGCATCGAGAGACGCATTTTGACAGCTCGATCGATTGATTCTGTAGTTCTACTCAACATGACTCCTGTTTTTCAGGAAACGATTCCAAAATTCCAGATCGCACTTGGCATGAAAAAGCTTTTCACCAACTAAAATCTCAAATACAAATCGTGGGTGGTCGTTTGTGTCAAACCATCGAGACATGGGAATGGGCCTCAAGGAGACAAGCATACCTATGTGAAGCCAAATTGGTTCAAAACAACGTGGGCACTCAGACAGTTTTTTCACTTTCCATAGTGTCCCAGGAAGTGGCTTGGTCACGTGTTGTATGGCGGCCTCAGAGGTTCCACGAGTTGGTTCCATTCACTTCTGGGGATCGTCCATGTATGAACAAAGTCTGCTGACAAGAATTGGCACGTGATTTCAGATTTTGTCACATAAATCATTTTGACGAACATCAGGATTGTGTGCGGCCTTAGTGTTTTATCCTCTCCCCACCCTCTTCTTTCTTTCAAGAGGGTCCACAGGGAGCCCCTGCGAGGCCACGTGGACCCATCAGTCGGGAACGTACCTGTTGTGCTTTTAGTTGCTCGTGTGTTTAGCATGTATTCCTCAGTACCAGTGTACGATGTCTGATTTAAAAAATAAACCTTAGGGAGTGTTGCAGTCCAGGATTTCCTCAAAACGTTCCTCATATTGCTCTACAGACATAGTACAGCGTTCATATAATTTTTCACCAAATAAGAATGAAAGACGTATAAATGTACTTCTCTGAACTGGGTGCTCAACCATGTATTTGTAAGTGATAGTTTTTGTGGTTTGCTCTACCCAGGAATCAATACACATAATGATTGAGCCAAGTGGAATCGAAGCGTATCGGCCTTCAACAGTGAAGTCCCAAGTGCTTCCCGATCCTATGTCGGCCTGACGACGTTTTACCCTGTAAAGTTTGCCTGGGATAGGGATAGGGACAGAAGACTCGATCTTCTTCGAGGTAACCTTTGTGGTCATTGCACTTCTTCAAATCGATTGAGCCACTCTGCCCACCTGAAGCTGGCAACAAATCGTTGCTCGTTTATTAGGAGGCCAATAACAGTTACTTCATTCTGGGGTATTCTTTCAACAGTCAAAACCATAACGATTTGACCAGGTGTAACAGTGATGACTTCACTATCGTGGGCTCCCAAATTCCAACCATCTCTTACGTTTAGGGATAGCACCCAAGGGCTCTCGGGGTCCCAACTACTGCGATCGATCAACCTGTCAAATTCCACCTTTCTTTTTATGGTTTTTTCAGGACCAAAATCATCAAGCGTATGATGGAATTGCCTCGCCTTGTATAGCTTACCTATTTTCATTTTTACACCTTTGCGTGGCTGAGACCGACATCAATCTCTTGGAACACTCAACCTTCTTAAATAATCTGAGCCAAATTACAGGTTCCATTGACGTCTCAATGATCTTCTCTCCTTGAAGTAACGTGACGAACAATTTACGAGACGTGACTTTTTGACCGCTCAGATGGACAGTTTTTCTGCAAGTCACAATCACGTTGACAACAAGCACGAATGGACTACCGCTTCCAAGAAATGAAGGCGATGGGCCTTTGTGATTTGTGCGTTCCCATAGTTGCCCTGGCTGCGGACCCTCATCCCAAGATACGGATTCCTCAACGATCGATATGATGTAACTTGGATTGGTCATGGCTGACAAACTTACAGTGTAGGCTCCCAATTCTCTATTGAATATTCCGAGAAGTATTTGTGCCAGCTGTGTTTGCTAAACCAACAGTGGCGAAAAACCTGACAGCCCCAACGGATATCCGCCTGAATCCAGTTTGAGAGATATAGCTTACGGCTGGATGGCTTGCCTTGTGGGTAGAAATTAATCAAAGAACCTTCGGGAAACTTTCTGTAATCGTCCTGGACAGATATGATCTGAATCCATGTTCCAGTCGGCAGTGATAGACGTTTGGCATCGGGCTTGCTGCCATCGTCCAGTAGCTTAGTAAGGCCGAAATAAACCGTATAGTAATTGTAAAGTTCTGATTGAATAAGGATACAATAGGCTCGACCAGGCTCTGGCAATCTAGTCATAACTCTACCTTCACACAAAGCTCATTCCAGAGCTTCACAGCGTAGAGTGCCTCACTAGTCTGCGGACCCTTTTTTGAGTGCATGTAAAGTACATTGATAAAATATGCTGGGTAATATTTCCTGAGGCGCAAGTCGAGCCCAGAGCACTGGTAGCAGCTGACAATCATATAGTATGTCGGATTCATGTCTCTAAGTTGCGCAAACTTTTGTGCTTCCCTAAGAAGCCAAAGCTCACCTGGCGCTGGAGCAGGAATCGTCGACTTATATGGCCATGGCCTCCATAAAATGTTTTTCTCGGTTTCCACAATTAAGCCTACCCTTGAGGCTCGACGACCTCAAACCACATATCCCATGTGTCTGTACGTGCACGGAGGTCTTCATAAATCCTCCCGTCAGCTATGATAGACACATGGAAACCCTTTTGGATGGTTTCGTCGACCAGCCACTCATTCTCGTTTTGGATATACCACTTCCCATCACTTATCACCATGATAACTTCATTATCTCGGAGGATTGGATCGACGTGTTTTTTATTATGGAACCTGTGCGTCAGTAGCGGCTTACCCCAGCGTTCCCCAGCCCGAGTCCGCCAAAGTTGGCCTGCTTTTGGCAAGTCAGCCGTTGCCCGTTTCCTGGTTTTCATCTTTCATTCCTCACTTAAAGTCCTTGAAAGTCCAAGACTCGCCGCCCACTGTACGGAAAGCGTGAAACTCACGACGATCCAGGGATTGCCCTCTGGAGAATTCCACACCAGCGTCACCGAGAGTGACGATCGCAATGTTACGGTATTTGCGTGAAGTCTGCTTGAATCCTTCCTCAATAAGCTTCTTTGCTGCCTCTATCTCAGCAACTGTAAGCCCCTCTTCAAACACCTCGCAGTGGTAGTCATGCCATCTTTCTGCGGCGGTTTCTGACTTGAACCTACGACCATACTTGTAAACATATTCACTCATCCAAATCTACTTTCTCGAATCTCTCAAGCCACTCATAGATAAAAAAATATTCATCGTGGTACACATGGTCTTTATATAAAATGTCCGTGAGGATTCTTCGTTCAGAGCCTGAAAAGGCATTAGCCTCAATAATCTCACATTTTGTGATCATAACAATGTCACCTGGTTCAACCAATGCCTCTTTTCTAAAGGCGGCAGCAATATCACGGCTGGCCCAGTCCGTAATGGGAAACCCACTCGAAAATTTCGTCGACGATAACATATGATGATATCTTTGATCTCCTTGCGCCTTAGCTCGAAAAAGACATCCAACACTGTTCAGCACCACATCAAACTCATCCATCACTTTTCCTCATGCTTTTTCTGGAAGAGGTCAAACCAGGTATCAAGGTCCATTCCCCAGGTGGTCAGGACCTTCTCTTTGTAAATGATTGTAAAGCGTAGGGGTGTCTTCCAGGTAAGGTTTTCCCTGTCTTCGGGATTTATGAAATCAAGCCCAGTGAACATTACCCAGTCCCCTTTCACAACTTTATCCCAGCGCTGAGCCCTCTGTTTAAGAATTCCAAGTTCTTTCGGCGGGAAATTCAGACGCCCAAGCGGCTTTAAGCCTTCATCTCCCTTTAGCGACACCAAAAAGCAATGTCCAGCCCACACGTTCGTGGGTACGTCGTTGCGGACAACAACTCCATTGTTACCTTCTTCAACAAACGGTGGCGTAATACCACGATACCTAACTCCATCTAAAGTACATACAAAGAAATCAGAACAGTCAGCCTCCCATAATGAACCAGGCGAAAGAAGCTCTTCGAATAAAGTTTTACGGTCCCTCATCGAAACCAGGTCAGACTTGTTTGTTTGGTCGATCACAGTTCAATCTCAGGATTAAAAAGCACTAGTCCCGATGTATTTTGGTACTCGATAGTCACGTGAGCTACATCATTAGTGGAGCCCGTACTCTTCGGAAGGAACAAACCACGATACCATTCAACCTTAGTGTACTTAGACGTATTATCTACGCTCCGTCGGAGCGATCGAGTGACAAACTCAGTAATCAGTACAATGTCACCCTGGGTTGTTCTTACTACTTTATGCACCGAATCATCACCACTTGATAGGGTTTTTGACAAAAAAACGCCGTGCTCCCTTGTTACCAGGTAAAGTGCACCCACCCGAAGCCATTGTTCGGTTTCATTGTTATCATTGGTCATGGTCCCGCCTTTTCAAAGACGTTGTACCACAAAGTGCTCCAAAGGCACACATCTTCGACAATTACTCCATCCAGCAGATAACTGAAAGAAATAAGCCAAACACGGCTACTTGGGCGCTGTAAGATGGTTTCAACCTTTCGAAGGTTTACGTTGCAAACCATTACGACTTCCCCCTCCCGAAAAAGTTCTTTTACTGAATTTGTGGTGTGTCGTGTCAATGAACTACTAAAACGTGTTCCTTGGCCGACAATCCTCCACAACGAACCATTGGGAATATCTGGCCTGGTCCCAGGCTCAGGATAAACGAAGTCAGAGCCCTCTCGCTTTTCCAGATTTGCAGACTTGTGTGTCATTGGTTCTGTAGTCAGGATAGCATTATCTCAGAGGGTTTTAACCCTTTTAGTTTATTTGGCAACAACTAAATAGGGTCTACTCACTTACCTTAGTCCAGCGACTAGGAAAATTCAACGTGTCAATTAAAACATTCGTCAAAACCTTCTCCCCAGAAATAATATCGCAGAGTAAGTCACGGTAGATTGATTTCTCTCCATTCTCAAACGTAACCTCAGGTACCCTCACGAACATGATTACAGCCCCTTTAGTGAACACGTGCTCAAGCGTAAGGCGATTGATCTTTCCAGGACTAAGGTCCTTAGACAACTGAACCAACGTCGTGTCCGTGTAATATTTTCCAAGGAAAGTTGAATTGTCAACATAAGAATGTTCTGCCTCCCATAACTCACCTACTTTTGGACACCAGCCTTTTATCATTTCCTTTTCATTTAGCATGGCCCGCTGCCATCTTGGTATACGAATTTCTTGTGCCACAACTGGAGTGATGGTCTCACTGGCCAAACCTTTTCTTCATGGAGAATTGTAGTCTTCAAGAGTGCACGAGGCCAGCTGGCCACATCACCAATTGCTCGACTGGTATATACTACCTCAGATGACACAACCATAATCCAGTCACCAGTTTTCGCTTCCGTTACAGGGTGGCCTGTGAGTGTAAATGTAAATGGTTGTCGTACAGACCAAAGTTGGCCAGGCTTCGGAAGCCTAAACCAAAACTTACCTTCACGGGCCGCAGTCACATACGGGTCAAATGTCTGGTAGAGCCAATAACCACCGACTTCACCTTTCTGTTTTTCCTCTCTGAGACGTTGGGCTTCGTGTTTCAAACTCATCGTATTGCTCTGCAAAAGTAGTAGTTCCAGGATTTGATCGTAACTGCGTTGACCGCAAACAACCTCTCGTCAATCAATATTTTAACGTCCCAAAACATAGGGTTGTAAAACCCATGACCTGTATAAGGTATAGGGTCTACCTCAACTATGAAAAAACATTCTTCAGGCGAGGCACACCGAATATTTGTGCTTGCAGGACCTGTTCCTACAGGTTTTGTGAAGGCGAAGTGACCAATACTCTCATTCGCTTTCCACAGTTGACCTGGACTCGGCTTTTCAAGATCACTCATGGTACCGCCACCTCATACCACTTGTGGAAATACTCATTTGTCATGAAGCACCCAGTAGAACTCCAGTTTCAATGCTCATGAACTTTTCTTTCTTACCAGTGACAACGCCGCTCTTAGGTCTTTGTTTAGTTTATGAAAGCTAAGCAGTAGCTGCTCAGCCGCCTGCTCCGCCGCTACCTCTGGACCGTACAGCTCAAACTGGTGAAGGTACTCTTTCTTGACAATCCGAGGGATGCCTTCACGCCAACTAGGAGGGTAGTCAGAAAGACGGTATTCTTTGGGAATTACCATACCCAATATTTCGTTCAAGGGAATGTTTTGGGAGGCCTTCCGCTTCTCACAGAGCCTCCACTCACGGAACAGTTTACCCACACTACCCATAAAAAAAACAGAAAGTTCACGTCCTTCTGGTTTGGACACCACGTAGCCGTACTTTGTGTACATAGTCATGTCGTAGGAGTGTGAGTCTTTCCAAAAGACCCATGAGGGGTAGGTGACATCAACCCCTACAGTGAAGCACCATTCTTCGGTGTTTCCATTGTAGGTACCGGACACCACGGACATCTTTTCTTTAGCAAACATACTGACACATCTTCTCTCTTGGAGTAATCAACTGGAGCACCTGGGCATTCCCGCTACATTCCATCGCAGTTTCTACGGAGACAACAAACAAAATTTCACCCTCGGCCGCAGCTAACATCTTCCCATCCAAAGGCTTAATCCCCTCAAACGTATCCCAACGCTCTGCTTTACGACTCAGCAAATGAGTATTAACTCCCCTCTTCATTCGAAGCAAAGAACCAGGACAATACATCTTATGAATGCCACGAAGCTCCAGCAGTTTCTCGAATGGGGTGTCTTCCATACATTTTATTGTCATCTAACTCTCCTAAACCAACTCGCCCAACGCAACCATAAACTATCCGCAACTTTTCGGGCGACTCCATTCTCCTTATCCCACTTCCTCAAATAATCTATCCCAATACTCCAACAAACATTCCTTGTCTCCCCATACACGTTCCCTATGCAATACACGAAACCTAAACCTCGGTGTACCCATCCCCAATCCTAGATTGTGGTCCACAAACTCCTCCAGAGGTGTTCGCCATACCAACAAATATATTTCCCCAGAATTCAATGGGATACCCAGACCCAAACGCTTACTCCCAGATACCATTCCATCTCGTTTAGGGAATATGTATATATCACCCGATCGACCAATAAAACGATACAATCCTCCTACCCTCGGCAACTTCTCCAATCCTCGCCTCTCCCAATGTTCCCTACTCCAATGTTCCCCAGCCTTCAGCTCCATAACTCACTTCTCCCATATACAACTTACCACATAAACCTAAAACACCAAACCCAAAATCATGAACAACTTTTGGGGCGTTCAACTCCAACCTATCCAACCGACTCAAAGGCACTACACCAATACTCCAACAATAAAAATTCCCTCTTCCATACTTGTCCCATATAAACTAAATCACAACTGCAACTAGTCATCCATAAATCCCTAAGAAGGACTCGTCTACTACTCCTTCTACACATGCCTGTTACAAAATCCTCCAATAATGTACAACTCACAACCATCAATACTTCACCTTCACGTACCAATACTTGTCTCTTCCTTGGATTACCCATGTATAACCATAAACCTACCTCCTCCGTTCTCCCTCCTACAACCATACTCTCTACAATAACATCTACAATAACATCTACAATAACATCTACAAGTACTCACTAAATACACATTATTTACTCACTAAATCACTAATCTGCATTTTTGTCTACAGACATGTAATTCAACTTCTAATAATTCCTATATTCCGTGAGAGCGGTTTCCTGGCTTCTGTACAGCTTCTAACCACTTTTTGCACTTTCTTGATTATAATAAATACCTGAGGGTCTGAGGCCCGAGCGCATTTATTTCGCTATAATCGATAATTGGCGTTTTTGACTAAGATCCTGTTAATAGGGAAGTGAAAAGGGTGGCATCGAGCGAGTGACCAGTCGAGCCCTTCCCAAAGTGGATTTAGGCTATGTTATTGGCTGTTTGATATTTGGTTCAGCAGTGGTAACCGTTGTAGCGCTTTCTGCTGCTTCTTTTATTGGCGTAGGGATTGAACTTCACCCATTGTTCGCCAGGGGTTTGTTCATTGGAGAGTGTAACGGGACAGTCCCCGAAGTGTTCGGTAACGATGTCGACGATACGTTTGAGGTGAGCTGGACGGAAGAGCCAGTTTTTGGTGTCACTGTGGTAGGAGCGTTCCTTTGGTGAGACACTCTTGAGTTTCCCGATCATTCCTCTGGTGTCATGTTCATCTGACCAAGGGAAGGAGAGTACGAAGTCATGCGAGCGCTTGGTGATGCAAGCGAGTGCATTTTGGAGTCTGGTTTCTTCTTTGACTAGTTGCGGATTGTTCTTAATCCACTGTTCTGCGAGACTACGAATGGAATCGAGGTCAGCATCGTAGAGTGGCCAGTGTTCAATGACGATATCGAGGAAGATTCCAGCTCCAGCTGCGGGTGCGGAGTATGGAGCTTTTTCTCCACGGAACCTGGGTGTGGTGATTCCAGGAATCTTGGACATCTTCTTCCAACCAGGAGTGCAACCAGTTCCCTGTAGGTAGACTCGACCATCTTCGAACCAGAGTTGGGCCTTGGACTTGGAGGCTTCCCCAGAGAGAACGGCAGCGAGGCCAACGTAGCCCATTGCTCTTACGATGCTGATGAGGGATTGTCGGGTGTTGGAGCTAGTTCTGTAGCTGAGGAAGTAGTCTAGGGTACGAATCTCCTCACGGAAGTCTTCGCCCGAAATGTTGAAATTCGAGGGGTCATCATTCGTTGACTGAATATGACTGAAACGTTCGACCAATCCATCCTTGAACTTTTCAAACCTTTCCTCAAGCTCCACTGGAAGATCATCGACATGAATTCCCATGAGGTGCACGCCAGCCATAGGGATGTTCGCAGCGATGAGCTTTGCAAAAAGGTGATTATCCTTCTTGCGGCACACGGGACCAACACCACATTCACGTGAAGCGGGGTCGGTGAGTTCCTGACCGCAGCGGGAGCAGGAACGATAAGACACATCTGAGGCGAGGCGACGACGGGCTGGCATTGTTAGGCTTTCTTTGTTTCTTTGTTTCAGCTGACAACGAGAAGGGTGGAAAGGACGTCATCCTCTTCAGCCACACGTTGCAGTACGAAGGGACCATTGAGGTCATCCATAATGACGGCCTTCATGTCAACCTTGTTTACGGGGATTACATCCTGTGTACCGATGTAGTCTCGACGCTCGTGAACGTAGTAGACCTCTTCTTCAGGTTCACAACTATTGAGCAACTCAATCAACTCTCTAACCTTCATCTCTTCTACTTTCCTTGGTATCTCAATTATAACAAATTAAGCTGGTTAAGTGAACTGAATAAGAAAGTATTAGGGAAGTTTAGCGACTTTCAGGACATTGGGACCTTGCAGGTCTAGGTCGAGGTAGAGCAGTTTTGTTCTATAGATGAGTTCAAGAGTGAATCGTTCTTCTTCTTCCCAGCTTAAAGAGCGGGATGGGACCCGTCTGGACCAATCAGAGACGAGTAGAATTTCGCCAGATTCAACCTGAGTTCCTTTGACAAGGCCCTCGGCGTAGGCTCCAAAAGGGGAAAGCTTTCTGACACCCTTGGAGTGAGTCCTGGGGCCCTGGTAATGAAACCAAGGTTGCTCGTAGACGGCCTTTGTTACAGGTCGAAGCCAGGCTTTTCGTTGCATACGCACGAGGCAGCCAAGACTCAGGCCCAAGTTTGTGATAAAATCTTCCATGCCAAAAAAACCATTCATTCCGAGTTTGTTATTCTGAGGGCATGTTTTCGATGAGGTCAGCCAGTTCGATGAGCTTTGCTGCAACGGACCGAGCTTGTCCTGGACTCATCCAGAAGTTTGAAGGCTCGCCATACCCGTCACCAGGCACGATGGAAACATCGATTGTTGTTCCTGTTTGATTTTGGTCGATATACAGGTCGTTACCAATTGCGTCTTCCCATTGTCCAGGACTTCCATCTGACATCTTCTCTTCTCCCTTACAACCATTATACTATAATGGTGCTGTTAGGTGAACCGAATAAGAAAGTAAAGTACGGTACTCCTCAAATATCTTTATCAGATATTACTTTGACGAGATGTCGTATGTATGGTATAATAAATTAGGGCTTGAGGCATTACAGTGAGAATGGAATTTGTCCTCACAGTAATTCACAGTAGGGTACTGTGCTTGATCAGTACAAGCCAGCTTGCAGCAATCCAGATTGTCCTATCCGCCCAGACGGCTTTTGCCCAGAGGCGCTGTTGTGTGTCCTCATGGGTTTCAATGCACAACAAGCCTTTGGTTCCGAAAGGTATTGTTTGGTCTGGATAGTCTATGTTCCCAAGCAACAAGTCGTCGTCTTCCTCTTCCGAGTGTTTACAAAAGCCTTCTATGTCATTGTAGAAGTAGACACCAGGTGGTACCCAACCATCGGGGGAGGAGTAGGCTGGCCCCATTATTTCGTCATACCAAGCAACCCTCAGGAGTGAGCCTGGGGGGAATGATAGTTTAGGGCTTGTTTCTTTTGCCATCTGTTCGACGCTGCGCCTGCATCTTTGCGAGTCTGGAGGGGGATTTCTTTCCGCCTCTACCAGAGCCTGGAGGATGCTTTGCCTTCGGCCTAGAGTTCAGGCCTCTGGTTGGACGTTTAGGAATGTTACAGAGGTGAGGGAGGCTCCCGATGCCCAGGAGGACTTCACCGAAGAGTGCATCCCCTTCGCTGCCGACGAGGAAGTGCATGAGTTTTGATCCCCCAATAAATTCGACCATACCAAGAAAGGTGAGTTTCGATTTATATGGGATTCTGGTGATGTTGTTACCAGCTTCAGGTTTTGGGATGCACGGTACGTAGTTGGCATCGGTATCTTGTGGGTAGACGTGTAGGATCTGCCCAATAGAAAATGGGGCGTTGGGATCATCTTTCTTGTACTCAACATATTTCCAAACATTCTTATCGAGGTGCTTGTTCTTTGAGCCAGGTGGAAGATGAGATTTGGTCATGCTATCAGTTTATAGTACTGACAGTTGTTTGTGAACCAGATTTCAAATTGAAGTGAAAGTTTTACGCTTCAACCTTACTTTCTTCCTTTTCCTCATTAAGTGTGTTTGCTGTAGGTCGAGGCTCAACCTTGAGGAAATCGAACTTACCACGAATCTTAGTATGAAAGAATCTTCCAGCTGATTCGGCTTTGGTAAGGTCATCATAGACATAGCGGTCTACTTCCATGTATTCATAATCCCCTCCAGTATGAAAGCGAAGGATGAGGGTCTTCATGAAGGGGTCGTACTCAGCTTCCCTGAGATTGGTCGACTTAAGTTCGGCGATTAGGTTTTTTGCTTTTGGGTTGTTGTTATTCATTGTTTGGTCCTTGGGGTAATACAGCAATATGCTGAAAGAAGTTTTGTGGTGAACGTGTGGTCCACAGTGTCTTATAAACTTTGTCTTGCCAGATGAAGGTATATTTGTAGTCGGTCTCATCCCACTGAACGTCTCTTTCCTCCTTAAAATCCAGATACATAATAAACGAGTTTTTTGGTATGATCAACCCACTGCTTCGTTTGTCGACGGCGATGGGCTTTAGGACTTTTAGCAGGGCACCAGTTTTTGGTAATGCACACGTCATGGTAGGAAAGGGAAATGCCTACCAGAGGTAGGCTGGTAGGCATTTCATTGGGGAAAGGACTTAGGAGTGCGAGGGGATTCTACTTGCGACCACGCTTGCGAGGAGCTGGCGCCTTCTTTGGTTCCTTGTCACTGTCCTTTAGCTCGGGAACCTTGAACTTGGAGGTGTCGGAACCAGAAGCAGTGTCCACCATAAGCTTCTCGATGAAGGGGTGAACGGTGAACAGGTTGGCCGAGTTCTTCTGGAGCTGTGCAAAGGCAGTCATACGAGCCTCGGGAGGGCAGTCTGCCATGAAGTAGGCATACTGTCGAGCCTGTTCCTTGGTGAGGATGTTCTTCGGCTCCTTGAGGAAATCACCCAGCTTCGCAGTCGCCTCGACGTACTGCTCGTTGGTGATGCTCGTCTGACCCTTGGAGAGACGCTTTCGAGCCTTCTTCCAGTTTTCGAGAATGTCGGTGGCCTTGATCTCACGCTCCCGCTGGAGCAGGTAGCGATCGAAGTGGTTTCCGATCTCGGGACCCAGGAAGGCACCACAGAGGATGTTCTGAAGATTGGTCTTGTTTGGATTCTCATCCTCATAGAGACCAAGTCGCTGAAGCTCACCATCGAGCTTGTACCAGGAACGACGGTCAGGGTACTTCTTTTCGGGCTCGAAGGCACCTGTGTGCTCAAGGTTCTTCTTATTCACACGGATGTACTCGAAGAGTGCAGGGTGAATCTTATCCTCTGCCCAGTCAAGCCAATCGTCCTCGTCGGGCGAGAGTTCGACGGTGACCCAACGAGACACCTCGGCGGGGTCAGACTGTTCCACCTGATAGTTCTGACCGACGTTCTCTGCGACACAGATGCGTGACTCCTCATGGAGCACATGACCATAAAAGGCCTTGGAGTCAGCGAGCTGGAAAACAGCCTGCTTCACGCCAGGGAGTGCACGGTTACGCTCATCGAGGAAGAGCATAACAGGGAACTGACAAGACTGAATCAACCAGTCACAGGGGCGGAATGCGGTAGAACGCCAGACGCTCGTACCATCGGTGATGTTGTGCAGCTCGGGAAGACCGATGATGTCACCCTCGGTCATCTGGGAGAGACGACGTTCGACGACGGGCATGCCCATCTCGTAGGTCCACTCACCTGCCCAGACGATCTTGCCGTCCACGTGGGCTCGAACCTTGCCCCCGAGAGCGGAGACCATCTGCGCACAGAACGCTGTGTCCTTGTACACGTCTGAGTAAGTCTCGGAAGCGGCCTGATAGACGCCCTCCGACTTGCCAACAGCGTGTCGACCTCGAACGCAGACGGTGATATCGCTGCTTACACTTTTGAGGAGCGTCTGAAAGCCGCCCATTCCAACTACCTTACAAAGAATACTCATAACTCTTTCTTTCCTTTCGTGCTCAGCGTCCTATCACCAAGCTTCAACACCAACATAGTATCACCTTGCCAGGCAGGAGTAAACCGTTATTCGAAAAAAGATCTTTTTACAAGCCCAGAAAGAGACCTTCTAATTGGGCCTTCTAATTGGGCCTTCTAATTGGAGGGGTGAATTGCCCTAGTTGTCACAGTAAGTCCATAAACGAATTCCTCTGCATGAATATGAGAAAATGCGGAATGACGGTTCACTTTTAGGCAAAGATGTTCTATACTGTTTGTAAGCTGCGGTCCTTAGGGGAGGCAGATACTTAGAGACATGTCCCATTGGGGCGTCGAGGGAGAAAGATGATCGACAAGTCTACGATGAACCAGGAGCAGCCTGGACAAGAAGAAGAAGAAGAAGAGCAGGAAGTGTCTTCGGCAGATACCCTTGCAGCTGTGAAGGAAAAGGTCCGAGAGACCATCATCCAACGCAAGATGACTGAGGAGGGTATGACCCGAGTTGAGGCTGAGGCTCATGCGGACGATTCAATTACAGAAATCGAGAAGCAGGCCAAGGAACGTGCGGAGTTCTCGCCACGAGAGTTCGACCACGATTTCCTCAAGGTGTACATGAATGACCCGTTCCTCGGTACGGTTTCTCTGCGTGTGTCCAAGAGGCACGATTTTGACATGCCGACTGCTTACATTGGGGTGATCCCTAATGGTAAGGAGCAGGAAGTGGTTATGGGGTACAATCCTAATTTCTTCCGTTCCCTTTCTCCCAGGCAGCGTCAGGGTGTTATCAAGCACGAGATGTACCACTTGATTTTCCAGCACATCTTTGATCGTGCACCTGGTGATAAGCATTATCAGGTACTCTGGAACTGGGCTACTGACCTTGCGATTAACTCGATTATCGGCAAGGAGAACCTTCCAGATGCGTGTCTGATTCCAGGCCACAATCCAACGAACCCAGCTACAGGCAAGCCGATTGAGGGCCCTTACGCTGAGTTCATTGAGAACGTCAAGGAAATGGAGTCTTCTGACTTCTACTTTGAGAAGCTCCGTGAGATTGAGCAGGAAGAGCGTAACAAGGGCAACAACAACTCGGTCCAGGTTGCTATCGATTCAGGAATGGATTCGATTGATGACCACGGTTCTTGGGGCGACCTTCCACCTGAAGTCCGTGAGAAGCTTCGTGACAAGGTCCGTGGCATGCTTGACGAGGCAGCTCGTAAGGCTGAGCGTACAAACGACTGGGGTACGGTACCTCTTGAGATTCAGGAGATTATCCGCAAGCTTCTTTCCCGTGAGATTGACTGGAGAGCCATCCTTCGTCAGTTCATCGGTCGTTGTCGTACAATGGACCGAAACTCCACAATCAAGCGTATCAACAAGAAGGTGCCTTACAAGTTCCCTGGGTACGTCAGAAAATACCAGGCGAATTTCGCTTGCTTCATCGACCAGTCAGGTTCCATGTCTGATGAGGACATCTCCCTCCTCTTCTCAGAACTTGAGGGATTTGCTTCTATGACCGAATTGATGGTTTATCACTTCGATACTGAGATTGATGAACGTTCGGCCACGAAGTGGAAGAAGGGTCGACCCTTCCCTCCAGCACACCGTACTCGTTGTGGTGGTACCGACTTCCAGGCTGTCGCTGACTTCTGTAACAAACCTGAGAATCGTGGTAAGTGGTCGGGTATCGTGATCCTCACGGACGGCTACGCTCCTACTATGGGTCAGATTCTGGGCTCACGAGTCATCTGGGTTATCACAGAGCACGGTACAATGGATGCTGTACGCAGGGGTGATTTGGCTGTGCAGATGAAGAAGGAAAAGAAGTTTAAGCGTTACTAGCAAGAACAGATTTTCAGAGGAGTCAGGGGATTTGCTTGACACCCCATCTAATGGGGATAGAGAAACCTTCTCAAAATTACAGGTGATAGATGCGTATTCCATACAGCACAGTAAACGGCAGATTTTATCTTGCGAATGTGGACTGTGATTATGCCTTTTCTTCCTGGAAGACATACGAGGAAGCTTGCGCTTGTTACCTTCGTATGAAGGAGCATCAGCCTGAAGATGCTGACAAGGTTTTTGTGATATTGGAGATAGGACCAGGTGTCTCGGTTGGCCGACGGCCTTTGCCTGAACCAGCTGGACAAACTGATGCCTTGGCCCTTTGAAAAATTCAACATGGAGCCTGGAACTCTTCAGGAGTTGCGGTCGTCGACCGCCTTTGCACGTGAGCGTAGCCACAACGGTAGTTCCGAAGTCGAGATAGTTCATCTGGAGAAGGGTACAGTGCTCATGAGTCTAGGGTACGAAAAGAAGTCGACTCGATTTGCCACGCACCACTTCAGGTTTCTTTATGATGAGCAATTTCTCTTTATCCCAATTGCGGTTGATACTGAGAAGTACAAGACGGTGGAAGAGGTCATAGAAGCAATTCAGATAACCCTTTTTGCATTTGTCGGCGCTTCATCACATGGATTATTGTTTAAAGCAGAGTCATCATCTCACAATGATGATGAGTACGACGAATTTCACTAATAGGTTCAATCCACATCAAAACTCTGGTACACTCTTCCTATGGCACGAGAACGCAAGGTCCTGGTAATTATGCGAGGCCCATCAGGGTCTGGTAAAAGCACCTACACAAGCAAGCACCTGGAGGAGGGGGTTGTCTGTTCGGCAGACAACTATTTTTCTCGGGGAGGTGAGTACAAGTTCGACCCCAGGCAGCTTGGAGCTGCTCATGGGTATTGCAAGGGGAAGTGTGAGACGGAGCTGAAGAAGGGAACCCCTCTCGTTGTTGTTGACAACACCAACACCCAGCTCCTTGAGATGAAGCCTTATGTGAAGCTTGCGAGGGAGCACGGGTACGACGTTCGTTTTGTTCGTCTGGACACTCCTGTCTCTGTGGCAGCAGCTCGGAACACTCATGGTGTCCCTGAACAGGCGGTTCAGCGTATGGCAGCTCGTATGGATGACATCCCTGATGAGTGGGGACGGGAAACAGTTGTTTCTGGCATTGAGTAAAGCTGTTTAACAAATAACTGCGGCCTGCTAGCATGAATACATGAACAGACTCAAACAAGCATTTGAATTCATTGCGCCCTCCACTCCCACAGGGTTCCTAACCTGGGGTTGGGTTGGATCCGTTTTAGCGAATATCCTAGCAGCTTTGTTTTCTACGACCTCCACATCATGGCTAATACCCTTGCTTTTAGCGTTAGCAATCTTTGCACCTCTATGGGTTCGAGCCCGTCGTGTTAGAGAGGAGCAGACCAAACTATATGGAATAATCCATGATATCCACAAGTCCTTGGCCTCAGATGAGGAGGAAGTAGTAAATGACAGAGACGAAACAAAAGAGTAGTACAGCTGTAACGCTCCTCATTGGGGCCTTGATGTACACATGTCTTGGACTTGCTGTCGGAGTGCTATGGATTTATGCAGCAGGTGAGATGGGCCTGGCAGCCCTTGGTATAGTTCCTTTTCTAGCTTTGTGGTGGGTATGGCTAATGGTCTGGATTCCCCCCATTGTTGTTGCTGTTTCCATATTCCGAGCAACTGATCCTATTGCGCAGTTAGCAAAAAATCTGGACAAACAACCAGTAGACCCCAATACTTACTGAATATAAATAAGCCCCTGTCCTTTCTGTCAGGGTGGTCGGGGAGAGTGCTACATCCCGCACTCGAATGAAGAAGGCAGCCATCTCGGCTGCCTTTTTCTATTGTCTACGGTACGGTACTATCCCAGCGATCGGGTCGTTTTACGGGACCATTCTTAGTGAAGTCATTAATTGAGCCACGGTACACATAGTTGAGACCAAGACATTCAAAGTGGTGCACGAGAGTTCCCGTATGGTTTTCTCGGGTACGCCTGATATAGATGATAGGTTCATCTGTATACAGGATCCTGATAATGGCCTCGGTATAGTCCCAGCTGGTGGAGGCAGGGTACGCCTCAATTCTCGTCTTTAGCCAGCATAGGTCACCAGGATAGATCCACCCAGGCTTCTTCTTTCGGGTGCGCTTTTTACCAATTTTACGGTACGCCATTGTTCTTTTGTTTCCTAATCTTCCTTTTTGAGAAATGGGCGTTTGACCATTCCCTCAACAGGATCATTGTCAAAGTACCACCCAACCTTGTATCCCTCGGGGACTTCAAAGTCGATCTTGGGACCATTGGAACAATCTACGGTACTGCACTCCAGAAAGTTAAATCCAAGGTACGCTACGGTACTGCCACACAAGGGACACTTGGTCATTGCTAGCCTCTAAGAGTAAAAGTCTTCGTATTCTTTGACTGTCATGAGCCCTGTCAAGGACTCCCACCCAGCGTCACACCCACCGTCTTCGGTGGTAATGAGGTAGGCAGCGGTGTTGCTTAGCTTCCAGACCTTATAGAGAGTATCGCCCTCGCCGATGCAGTAGACCAGTTGGTCTAATTTGAACTTTCCTTCAGGAATGTCTTTTTCCACGGTACGCCTCTTTTTCAGTTGCAGCGACAACGATGTTTGTAGGTGCCACACAGGCGGCAGAACCAGGTTTTCGCACGTTCGAACATCTCAGCTGAATTCCTTGATTGCAGCTTGGTCCTGCTGGCCTCGGGTACGGCAACGTCGGGTACGACGGTCCTGATGCTTACCAGACCCTGAACGTAGAGCCGCAGCTACCGCATGGTGATTGCGGACTTTCGGGCTCTTCTTCTTATTTCGATTGCGGGCCATGTTCTTACCATACCATATTCAGCGTAGTTTCTGAACCGAATTACATTTCTACGGTACTGGAGTATACTCAGTATATGTTTTCAGTGTATGTGCTATGTGGAATTTGGTCAGACCACCTTTTCGACGGAAAATACACAAAGGGTGGACTCGCTAAGGCCGAGTCCACCCTCAGTCTTCACTCCACTTCGTCGGCGAACGTCTCCGTGCTCTCACGGAAAACGAGACCCGTCGCAGTCATATCGGCGGCATAATAAGTCCCCGATGGCCCAAATCGATTCTTTTTCATCTCCAGGACTCGCTCCTCAAGACCCGAATCGGGATCGATGTCGACCGAGAGGTGGAGGTGACAGTCGACCATGTGCTTGATCGTCTGCTTTCCAGCGAACACGCCCTTCTTGTTGACGTGACCGATAATGAAGATCGGAATCCAGTTGTTCTTGGCGTACTCCGTGAGCAGCTGAAGGCCTGTCAGGGACTGCTTCTCATCGGACATCGGCCGCCCACGCTGACCCTCTTCCCGAGCCATCCGAATGCACTGGAGCGAATCCACGCACAGGAACAACTTCTTGCCAGGGTTGGCCTCACGGAGCCGCTCACACTTGGCGATGATCGTCTGGGCCTCAGCGTTGTGGTCAACGATGAAACCGTTCTTCAGGTTCAACCGCTTGGCCACACGACGCAGCTGGTACAGGGACTCTTCACCCGTGATGTACAGAGCGAGATACTTCTTGCCAGTGAGCCTGTCAAACAGGTCCTGCATGAGCGTGGACTTACCAGCACCTGGGTCACCCGTCACCAGCGCAACGGTTCCAGCGATAACGCCGTCACCAGCGAAAAGCCGATCAATGTGAGAATGTCCCGTAGGGATCGCATTCTCCATCTCCTTGGGAATTTCGATGTCAAGAACGTTGGTCTCGTCGCTGACGAGAGGCTGACCGATGTTACCAAGACGCATATTGTTCTGTTTCCTTGTGGAAGGCCTCTTAGAGGCGCTTTCCTGGTTGACTTGCTGACTGTCTCTATTATACCAAGATTGGGAGGCTTTTTGAACCTATTATCTTGTTATTTCGACAGAAAAGTTTTATCGATGGTCAGGGTTTTCTTCTCTCCCCCTCCCTCTCGATGTCTCAATTATAACAAATTGGAGGATGGTTTTGAACCCTATTACTTACTTTATTGTGGCATTCTGCTCACTTTTTTATTGTGGTATGAGCGGAATGTTACAGTGTACCTGTAAAGTGAGTTGCAGGCAGGTGCGCCGTTCCCACCCTCCTGGGTAGTCTCAATTATAACAAATTGAGCAGCCTTTTTGAACCGAATAAGAAAGAAATACCTGACCAAATATTGTCCCTATTTGGTGACGTATCAAACTTGATACCCTTTATGGATACCTCACCGTTCCCCTCCTCCTGGAGAACCTCAATTATAACAAATTGGCGACCCTTTTTGAACCTACTTATGATATTTTTTCGAGGCTCTTTTAACGGTCCTAAAACGAGCTGAGACGCATTGTACTAATTGTTCAAGGACTAGGAGGTGCAAAACTCTCGTGGCCCTCTCAGGACCTCTGGGTCGCCCGTCAGGCTCTGTAACGTCTACAACGAGGGCTAAGGTCCCTTTAGGCACGTGTAGGGAGTTCCCCTCATGGATAGTGATAGAAGGGCTGAGGTCTTCTATCAGTCCTACTGTACCTAACATTGCTTCTACCAGGTCTCCTACTTGAGGTCTTGAATTATTTGTGTTCACCAACCTATTGTAACCCTTGATGTTTTTAGAAAAAACACATTTAGATATTGTATAAGGGTTCAAACTTAGTGCTTAGTTTGGCATAATAGGGGAGTAACAAAAGGGCGGAACAAGAAAGCCGCTCGAAAAAACCAACTAACTACCTGGCCCAGGGTAAAGGGCAGAAACTGAGAAACAATAATGACCAATCGTCTTCAGAGCACTGGCCGTCGCCCTTCCATGAGTCCCGAGCGCATTCAGGCACTACTTGAGGCCTACTACGGGGAGGGTTCCCCGAGCCTCGGTGAGCTTTCCGAGCGCTTCACCGTGACGAACCAGGCGGGCGTCGAGCGTCCGCTGAGCCTGGCCACCGTCCGCAAGTACCTCAAGGCGGCAGGAGTCAGCCTGCCCCGTGGCAAGGCTGCCGTCAAGGAGCGTCAAGACGGCCGTGCGGCGCCATGCTCGGTCCGTACGATGATGAACAAGATTCCGACCGAGGTCCTCATCGGTGAAGGTCAGGCGAAGCTCCTGATGCGACGCCTGGAACGTGGAGAGAGCCAGAAGGGCCTAGCTGCTCAGTTCGGTGTGTCCGAGCGGCGGGTCCGCACCATGCGTGCAGCACTCGTGGCCTCTGAAGAGGCCCATGAGGAGGCTGAAGAGGCCCCTGAGAGTGCTGAGGCGGCTCCTGAGAGTGTTGAAGAGGCTCCTGTGGAGGCTGAGGCGGCTCCTGAGGAGGTTGCGGTCGTGGGTATGAATCTGCCCGCTGGGGCCTGAGGATTCGACCCAGGCGTAAGCCAAAGCAACAGCCAACTAAGAGGCCTGGGGAGACTCAGGCCTTTTGCAATTATGGGCTTGGTTTATCTCCTCGATGAATCATGGGAGACTGTTCATATGCAGCATCCCCTACCAAAACTTTTCAAGTTGCCTGATGGAACTTATTGCAAGAAGACTTTGAAGGTGGATGTATCAGGGATGACCAGCAAGCAGAAGTGGTACATGTGTGGCAGGAAACGGGATTACCGTTCTTGGGAGTGTGCCGAGAAGGCAGCGAAGCGTTTCGGCCAGAAGTATTACGAGTGCCCAATTTGTTTCTGTTTCCACTTGACAAAGGCAAAGTAGTCTATTCAGAAATGGGGTGACATATCGTATAATGTAGTATGGCAAAAAGGAAGACGGCTCGACGAGTCAAGGGTTCACGTCAAAAGCACCTATTAGGTTCTGAGTCCTCTATTGCTGAGGGCGTGCTGTTGAATCGTATTCCTAGCACGAATCTTGAGCCTAGGCCAATTGAGGCAGGAACGAAGGTAAAGATTGCGAGGGTAATCAACACCCCAATTGGGCACCGTCTTCGCCTCGCCCACACAACTCGTTGGATTGCTCGCACTGATGTGCAAATTGAGTACTCCGAAGACGTGGTCATTGACTACACAAAGCACTTGTCCCCGAATAAGGGCAACGCCAATAACTTGGAATCACAGAGGAAATCTGGCAATAAGGCGCAGAAAACCCAAAAAGAGTTCAAGGTGACGGCGGGTAGTGCTACTACTAAGGTAAGACGTTCTCACAAGGTGAGGCGCATTGAAAGGTATGCTGGTATGGAAAAGAAACAACTAAGAACTCTAATCGAGAGTTTTGCTCCCGACGAGAAGGTCTCTGTGACGTTCTTGGGCAAGCTCGCTCATTTGACGGGGGACTATGAACTCGTCGACACAAAGACAGGCCGAGGCAAAGGCGGTTCCAAGCTCATGGTTCTCAAGCCTGTAGGTGGAGGAGAGACAATCACAGCTGGTACTCCTCAGTCCGCTGAAATCCTCCATGTGGTCACGACTGATGGAATGGTTCACGGGTTCGAGTCAGCTGGTGACGTCCCTCGAAGTTTCGAGATGAATGCTCGACGAGGTGAGGAGCTAAAGGCTGAGATGAAAAACCTGGTGGGGACCACTGGTGCCCAGGTTCGCCTCGACGACACTGAAGGTGAGTTTGGCGGGGTATGGACGGTTACACAGGCAGTGCAGAAGCGTGGTCGATATGGTCAGGTTGCTTACACCCTGATGCAGGGGACCACAGTCAAGCCCTTCTGGAGTCACAGACATTCGGGTATTGTACCTGACGATGGCTTTGAGGTTCTATCAATGCCCAAGCAGTCGACACAGGAAGACACTACCGACGAGGACTGAAACCTCAGGCAAACCCGACCAAAGAAAGTCTGAGCTGCTTTGTTGGTTTAGGCTTTTTTGGCTGCTGAGCATACAAGCTGTATATTTAACTAAGTGACCAAAAAATAAGTGACCAAAAAATAAGTGACCAAAAAAACCGCCAGTAAACACGACGAAGCTCTTACCAGGCTGATGATAGAGAATGGCAACCTTCGACGAAAGAACGAAGAACTGGGAGTCATTATACGCAGGCGTTCTCCGAACGCTGATGGTCTGCCTCTGGTTTCAGCTCTGAAGACCATTCTTGATGACAGGGACAGGGCAGCGGGTAGGATTCAGTTTTTTCGAAATGAGTTAAAGAAGGTAATGAAGTTGCTGCTTGCGGGGAATGGGAAGGATGCTCTAAAAGAGATCAATCACTTTTTGTTCCACAATCGGGAGTGAATCACTACATACTTTTACCACAAGGGGCGTAAGGCAATTGGTGAAGCCGCTCGGCTTATATCCGAGGTACGTTTCTGGGTTCGATTCCCAGGCGCCCTACTAACACAAAGCGAAGGCGCCATTTCGGCGCCTTTACTTTTTTGGAGTGAATATGGAAATTTTAGCAGCAATCATGGGAGTTATCTCCCTTCTCATCGTGGTCTTAGGTTTCGGTCTGCTGATGTTAGGTCAAAAGGTTGGGACCTGGAAGAGGTTGACGAAATCAGAAACCGCCTGGCATCGCAAAGTTGCCGATATAGGGTTTAACTACATTATGCCAGCTGGTATTATGACCAGTGTAACCTTGTTGCCCCTCTTGATTCTCTTGGGGGTTGTAACGTTCGTTGTAATGCTATTTGTCCTTTGAGGTTTTTATGTCAATTCGTGCCCGCCGTTTCTTGTTTCTGTTTGCCCTTGCACTTGCAGCTGCTTTGTATTTCTCTAGTTCAATCGCCAAGGCTCAAGAGAGTACTGGGGCAGAAGAGCATTCACTCGTTCACCCAAATGACGAAGTAAGCTTTCCACTTTTGCAGGTCGGCGGGTCCTTTGATGGACTTAGCCGTCAGGAGAGCGCAGGCGGCCTTCTAAGGGCCGACCTTGATGTAGATGCTGACTGGTTCCTTGGAGGTGCAAGAGCCTCTGTGGGCTTTTTAGGGAATAGCCCGAATGGTCCTCTGTTCACAGAGTTCTCGGGTTACGCACATTTGTTGGCTATCGGCATTTCGGACATCACCTATCGCCAATATTCGAATGGTCGAGACCTGCGAGTGTTTGGTGGCTTCTCTTACACTGAACATGTCGAGGATGTTGTTCGAGTAGACGTGAACATTGGTTTAGCCTACTTCAATGAATCTTTGCATGACACAAGCCTTGACCAAATTGGTTTCCAGGTAGGTACACGTGTACTTGCAAGGGCTTGGCAGATTAGAAACATGTTCTACATCAGTGCCTATCAGAACGTTCGCTTCAACGACGCAACGGTGGATTTGACTGGCACAGAGATTATTTGTGACACCTCGGGTGTACTCGCTGGGGAAGATCTCGTGTGTACGGTCCCAGAACGTGAAGGAGCCCCCTCGGGGGGCTCCATCTTGGATTGGCAAGCTGCTGGTGTGATCTTACACAACAGAACATTCCTTTGGGTCCACCGAGACGGAGATGTTGTCTGGGGACCAGAGGTGGAATTCAGGCTGGAGATTCTCCCGCTTAGCGGAACCAACATCTGGGCGATGGTAGGTCTCCGTGGGCAGTGGGAACCAGCTGACTAGCTTAGCTGAAGTAGGGCAGTAGCTCTGCTGCTACCGTTACTACGGTGGAGTTATCCATCGTCATCAGGGCCTTTAGCAGCTTTTGAACTTGTCGTTTAACTTGTCTTAGCATATCTTTGTCTTTCTAGCCATCCCGCTCACCCCTTAGGGCACTCAAACCCTTCGGGAAGCGCTGGCGGCCCATCTGTGAGGGTCACACGGTAGCCTTCAAGTTCCAGGGCCTCCAGGAGGCGATTACGATGTCCCGAGGAGGTGGTCGAGTATGTCCTGTTATTCAAGACAGCTGTACGATTGAGACGGTCTACGTGACACAGGGTTACGTTGTACGTAAACGCCGAGCAACCAATCAGGTGGAGGGCACCATAGGAAGCATTCCGCTCGCCTGTGAGCCAGTGTTGAATCTTTTCAGTCTTATTCATTATTCTCTTCCTTCACGGACCACCAGGGAGCGGCTGCACGAATGTACCAGCGCCCCCAAATGTTATCGCCATGGATTGCAAGCTTCTGAGCTGTGTCAGGGTCCAGGACCTTCGGGTCACTACCCTCATTGAACAAGGTAACCATGCACTGTGCAAGGTCTTCCTCAGCACAGTAGTAGACGATGCCACCGTTGTTGTGGTCCATGATATACCCATGTGACACATCAGGGTTGAAAGCCTTGAACAGGGCGACAAGGTCTAGCTCGGGTCCTTCACCAAAGAAGGGTTCACTGTCGGCCCAGTCGATGCCATCTTCGAACGCTTCGTCCATATCGGCCTGCAAGGCGTCATAGTACTCGTCCAGGCCCTCGGAAACCACACTGTGGTTCAACCGCTTCTGCGCCGACTTGTTGTGCTTCCTTGTTTCCATACTTCTATTATACCAGATTGGGGTGGGTTTGTGAACCTATTACTCACCAATTCCGTAACGACGACGAAGAACATATTCTTCTCTGGGGGTCATGGTCTTGAGAAACATTCTCACTTGGCCGACCACTTCGTTCTCTTCGATTGACTCATGTGGATTTACTGCGTTGTTGTCAGGGACAAAATCCCCAAGTTCCGCTCCGTCTTCGTCGCCCACAGACAGTTCCAGCGAGAGCGGATCTTTCACAAGCTGGTAGACCCGTCGAATCTTGAGTAGGTCGACCTCAAGATACTCAGCCAGGGTGTGGGCATCGACATCCTCTCCTTCATCGTTTCGAAGGATAGCGAGCGCCTTGCGGACCTTGCTCGATGTTTCGATCATGTGGACAGGAATGCGGATCGTCCTGCTGTTGTTGGAAAGTGCACGTGTGATTCCCTGTCGAATCCAATGGCTTGCATAGGTGCTGAAGCGGAACCCACGAGTATAGTCGAACTTCTCGATCGCCCGTGCAAGGCCCAGGTTGCCTTCCTGAGTCAAATCCATGAAGTCCAGCCCTCGACGAACATAACGCTTTGAGATGGAGATTACGAGTCGTAGGTTGGACTCCATCATATCCACCCATGCCTCGTTGTCTCCCTTGGCAATTCGGCGCATTAGCTCCACCTCGCCCTCACGTGTCAAGAGGCCACGGTTCATCCCAATGAGCTTGGTTGTGTAGAAGGATGCAGTGTTTTTGTGTTTGTTGGTCATTCAGTCTCTGTGTTGGTGTGGTAAATTGATTCGAAATGCTCGTACCAGGCTTTTGAGGGACTATGAATCCCCCAACTATAAGAAGCTTTATCTTCTTTGGTGAACACCGATAAAAATGCCTTGGCGCCTTCCACCTTGGCAAGTGACGTTGATGTTTGTCTAATGGCGGTCTTGGGTAACCAGGTCATTTTTTTCATTTTCTGGTCATCGGCCAAGATTTTTCGTGCCGCATTATTCCTGACCTTCCAATGCCATTCTACGCAATGAGGTCGAATTATCTTGGACACCCCTGGGATGTTTATATTCAGCAGTATGTTGGCGTCCTTCTCATTGAGAACGTCACCTGATTGTAGTTTGGTCAACGTAAGGTCAATTTTTGCACGAATACCCTGCAACGCAAAGATTGCCCGCATGACGTCTTTGGTTCGTCTGACCTTGTGTTTCTCTGTGTAAGGCCTAAAGGCTACAGCCCGTTCGTATTCGTCTTGATCTTTATCAGGCACAGCTCATTATCCTAGTAGGTTCATTATACCAAAAACGGGGTTCGATCTGAACCCCGTTTCCCTTAAAGCTTTTCTGCGGACTCGCACATTATACGACCTGTTTCAACCACCGCAGTGTACGCCATTCAAGGCCGAGGCTTATAAGGGAGCCTACCCCATAGACTCAGCTGTACAAGGTGGTAAGAACCGCCTTGACCCGCTTCCGAGAAATCTCGAACTCACGCCCAAGAGCATCGATGCTGGTGCTATCCTCCCGTCGTCGCCGAAGAAGCTCCAGGCGGCCCTCACCAAGCAGCTCAACGGTATCAACCGCATTCACGAGCGCCTGAACATTCTGACGCTCACGGGGCAGGTTCGCTGCCCGTCCACGAGGCAGCTGCTCAACCCCAAGGCCGAGGCGAAGGTACTTGCGGATCGACGCTGCGCAGGTGTCGAACTCGCTCGCCAACATTGTGACCGAAGGCTGATCCTCGTCGAACCAACGGTTAAGAAGGCTGGTAAGCGCCAGGAGGTTGAAGCTAGGGGTACGGCCAGTGGAGCGAAGCTGTGACATGGTGATGTGTCCTTTTGTTTTCTGAGCCGAGGGGCTCTTGATTTTGATTGGGTCGGCGGGCTTTGTTTCCTCTGCCCTGCCTTACTCTTAGATTATACTATATTTGGTAAGCTATTTGAACCGAATAAAGAACTTTTATCGGGGCTGTCGCTGAATACCGACAGCGATACGAGTCAGTTCATCAGCCACGCTCGCAAGCCGCATTGTACGATCAGTGTACTGCTGGCGTGCCTTCTGGAAAGCCTGGGTATCGTTCTGGACATAGTAGTCCCGAGCATGGGGCGCCGTCATCCTAAGGGCCTGAGAAGCCTCGGCGATGGCCAGGCGTGCAGCACGGAGCTTGTCGACGAGGTCTGCACTATCGGAGCCATTGAGGTGAATGGTGGGAACCTGGAGAGTGTCTGTCTTCGTTGTCATGCTTCAATTATACCAAATTTGGTGAGGAAAGTGAACCTATTACGGAAGAATAATGACGTTTTGTGAGATAGATTTCAGATTGAGATTCAAGTCATCGACGTCCCCACACATGGACGACCACTCATCTGGGTCGGTGAGAGTCGTGAGTAGCTCCTGGATTTCCTCAACGTCAACAAATTCCTCGACGAATTCAGCCTCAACGTCAACCATGACTCTGAATGTGCGCTTTTTACTCATTTATTCCAGCCTTCCTGGAAGCTAGTACGACTCTCATGATCGCATCCTCATCATTTAGGGACTCTCCCCAAGTAGGGTCCCTAAGTTGGATCCGTGCTGTCAGACGACGGATGGCTCTTTCCTCCTCAATAGTCAGCTCAAGCTCAGAGATCTCCTCAGAATCTTTCGCAAGCTTTTTAAAAAGCTCGTCTACTGGATTTTTGGTTGCTGTCATTGCATAAGCTCCAACATCTCGATGGTTTCTAGGCACTCATCCCTGATGCCCTCTACCTTCTCCAGGGCTGCCATCCACTCAGCTTGTGCCCTGCACTTGCTATCCACCTCTAGGATGGCCTTCAGAGCCCTCTCAGATGCCCCCAGGAGGCCCTGTACGGCCTCCAGATGCTCTTGGGAGGGTTCACCCTCACATTGTACCCAGACAGATTCTGCAAGGGTTTGGAGAATATCCTCGATGGGAAGTTCACGGGCCAATGTCACCATTAGGTTACTGAACATGTTTACTGATTACAATCGTGTGAGAGGATTCGAGCAATTTCAGCCTGAGCAGACTTTCGTTCGGCCTTCTTGTAGAAGCGCCTTGCACTTCGCTTGCTGGCACTTCTCTGTCGATGGAAGCGGGACGGGAGACCGAGAGCGCTACAGTCTGCCTTGTCGGGCCAATCTCGGATGCCCCTAATTTCGTGATTACTGCCGTAATTTCGCATTTGTTCGGTATTTCTGGAATTCAGGAGAAGTCGATGATGGTGACACCACGCTCGGTCCTCGGCTCTTCAGGGTTCCGATAGAGAGGAGGCTTCGGGATTCCCAACTGTGCCCGCTTTTGCGGTCGTGCCTGATCTGTCTTATTTCGATTCTGGAGCCACTTATAGAAGTCGTTGGTGCTAGTCGGATTCACTCTCATCTCCCTTGTTATACTTCAATTATAGCAGATTGGCAGCCAAGTTTGAACTCTATTCTTCGAATAGATTAGTTAGAGTACCTGTGCATGGTGGACCAGATAGCTTCACGGAGCTTGATTAGAGCTTGGACTTCATCCTTGGCCCCAGCACGGGACGCTCGGCGGATAGCCTTGCAAATTGTAAAGTGGGCCTCTGACCATTCCTTACGTTCCATAATCACAGCAATCTGTTCAGGTGTTGGGTCACTTGCTGCCTTCTCTGAGTTGCAGGGCTTGCAAGCGAGGACAAGGTTCCACATGCGGTTTGAGGAATCAGGACTGCACTTTGGGATTACGTGGTCAAGCGTTCGTTCTGGGTGCTTCTTGTTCAGGTGCTTCCCACAGTAGAAACACAATCCACGGTCCCGTTGCCAAATGCGGTCCTTGAGCTTCAATGTAACTCCCTTTGCCATGCTCCAATTATACCATAATGCAAAGTGAAAGTAAACCTTATTAAGCTTTAAGACCCACCCGATTTTCCAATGGGTGGGTCCGATTCTTCGCTTGCGCTCTCTCACGGCTTCCTGGGGCTCTCGGCTCCATTCGGCTCCATAGTGAGATATGTGAGCTTGTTTTGCTACCCTTTCGGGCTCTTTCCCAATACCGTCTCGACGAAGACAACGAGAACGGCTAGGTGACTCTAACTCATGGCTAACCTCTGAGGGTGTCTATATAACAAAGGGAAAGTATCAATAAAACAAAAATAAACTGAACAACAAAGAGGGTCAGGGGGGCGCACGGGGCATTGTCGGGCACTCCTTTTTTCTGTAGGTTATTGGGCTTCCTGGTTTCTCAACTATCTGCTACTCTCTTATAGTACCACAAGTGGGAGTAGGTTTGAACCTATTATCGGATATTCCCGACCTTTTTTAGACTCCAAGAGCCTTCTTCAATTTGGCGTTCAGCGAAGTCATCTCGTTGGTGTCGTTGAAGATTTCACGAACACGCTCCATCGAAATGTCTTCAGGCGAATCCTGCACCAGCTTCTTGTAAGCCTGGAGATTCTCTACAAGCTTGTCAATGTGAAGAAGTGTAGCCATCCGAGCCTTGGTCAGTTGGACCGCACGCTTCTTGTCAGCGAGCGCCTTGGCCTTTTTAGGAGGAAGATCCAGTCCAGCCTCACGACGAGCGTTCTTGCGGAGCCTGTTCCAGTGGCTGCCAAACTTCTTGTTGTAGTATCCACAGACGAACTGTTCAGTGTACCAGGTCCTCTTGTCGTAAGCGTCCTGCTTCGTTTTCGCCCGAGGGTTGCCTGGCAGGGAATTCCAGTCGATACTATAGAGGCGCCCGACGGCATAGAACTCACCATCAAAATCATCATGGCTTACCTGCCAACCTCCAGAGGTGGCGTACTGCAATCGAACACTACCAATGACAGACACAGCCCAATCATGCTCGACCTGCTGACCCTTGACCCAAACCCGACGAGGAGTACGCTCCAGACAATGCTGCGGCGCAGGGCTTAAGTACCTATCATAGAGTTCAGCGAACTCTGGGAACTCGTCGCAGAAAGCAGGGCGAATGTCGATGGAATCAGTGGGACCATAGCTCTTCAAAGCGATTCGCTTTGTGTCGGACAGGCCCTCACAGTTGTAGTGTTCGCCTGCGGTAGGAACCTGAAGCCAGAAATCCTGGGGAAGCGTCTTGAGGTGAGCCAAGACGTCAAACTCGATTGCCTTAGCTTTGTTCTTCTTCGTTGCCATACTTCAATTATACCAGATTGGGGCCCTAAAGTGAACCTGTTATCCAAAAAAACTGGTCCAGACGATGGCCATCGAAGATGGCGAACCTTCGCTCAATATCGTCCAAGGACACGCCAGGATGTAGCTGGCTTATCTGTGCCTCGAATGCTTTTTCATCAGGCCCGACATACTGTGCCGACCCAGGAACCTTAGGTGACGTTCCATCAGGGACCCGCACCTCGAATTCCTTATTACCAATAATGTATCCGACTCTCCAATTTACATTGCTCGTTTTTACTTCTTTCTCTGAATATGGGGCGTCTGCCTAAAGAGGTAGACAAGGGCAACTTGAATTGTTGTAAAGGACTGAGGAGGCTCATCTCCACGGTGAACCACGAATTCTACCTTGGGGTCTACAGTCGTCAGATCGTAAATCGCAACGTCAACCCGACCATTCTCATCCGTGTAGACATTCGAATGAGGTTCAAACCCATCCTCCTTGAGTCTGTGCAGAATCTTATGGATCCATTCTACTGTGTCATCTCGGGACAGATGTCCCTGCTTTCTGGGAGGAGGGAGGTCCGTCGTCAATGTACGTCCAGGCGACGTCAACAAGGATAACCTTCAGTGGGGGTCTCCTTGCCAAAAATCTCCCAGGCATAGTCACGACGCTCCTGGGCCTCTTCTAGAGTGTTATGGACCATCGCCTTGACAAGCTTTTTGCTGAAGCCATGTCCACCTTCGTGGTACTTTGAAGTCTCAACATTAATAACGACGTATCCGAGTTCCATGCTGTCTCTCTCTTTCCTTACCCCAATTATAACAAATTCGGGCGTGGTTTTGAACCTATTAATGAAGAAACATTACCGCAAATAAGGCAAAAAGACGGGAGCTTGCCCGTTCCTTACGAGGGTCCAAATATAACGTGCCAAGAAGTCTCCAAACCAATGTTCCCCATCATGGCCATGCGCTTCGGCACCCCACTGACAATCATTGAAGTGGTGGTGGAATTCATGTGTCAGTGCAACTGAAGACGTGCTAAGACGCACACGATCGACAACAATTGATTCAACTACGATTACAGAATCCCAGTGGTTACTGTTAACTGTATAGATAATCTGTGACTTGGCCAACCTAGCATTCGGGTCGGGGCACTCACCCATTGCCCTGGAACAACTACCAGGATTGAAGGGTCCCAGGGTGGTTGCTGCATAGAATTCATCCTGAGTTCCTGCTTGGTAGATTCCGATGGTACTGTAATCCCTACATTCCTCGGGGACCCGAAGCAAGTCAGCTGTGATCCGTGCTAGACGTTCCTCACGGTCCGTGAGGTCTCTTGTGCCCTCAGGTGGCACATAGCAACCCACAAGAAGGACAACGAGGCAGGGAAAGGAATATCGCATTGGTCTAATAGCAGAAGAGTCAGTCAGTTTTGACTCCAAGGCTTTCGGCACGCCGTTTGGCCTCGGCAAGGGCCCTCTCAGCAGCCTTTACAGGGTCTAGTAGATGCCAGTGTGCTACTCGCCTCTGTGCCTCCCTTAGCTGCCTTTGTGCGACTCTGACCAGGTCCTTGGCTTCCCGCTCTTTTTGCTTCTTTCGGGCTAGGTCTCTGGCGTTCTGAACTGACATCACCGTAGACTCGGTGTGGGTAATGATGACCTCCACAATCTCACAGCCCTCAGGGTAACAGACATCGAACCACAAGCCATTCAGGTGATTCTTGACATGGCCCAGATTTGTCCAGAGTTTGGCCTTGTCGAATGGCACAGGCTTGGTACTCTGGTTTTTGGACCCCTCGGAGTATTGCCCGTTAGGGAACTTGATAGCAAAGCGCTTCATGTTCCGCTCTGGGGCTTGAAACCAGGAAGCTCAGAGGCGGTGCCACGGGGCACGACAAGCCGCAAGGGAGCGACTCCGATGTGGCACATGGGCTCAGTGACCCCGAGCCACCGATTGCCCACACGGACCCGCAGGGAGCCATCAGCGAGCGTCTTCACCTTCCGAGGCGTCAGTCGTCCGACCACCTTATGTTCAATGTGGCACTTGGTCTTGGGGCTGAGAACGAGGATTTCACGGGTCATTGTTTTTCTTTCCTTATGGAGTGGTTTGTTTGGTTTCACCCTTGCAGGTGGTAGTTGATTGGAGGACCCTGGATTCGAACCAGGATGTCGGTGGGTTGAGTTCCCTGTTTTTGAGACAGGTTGCACGCTAGTGCTTACTCACTCTCATATGAAAGCCAATGATCAGTCGGCCTGCCTCTTCAGCCCGAGGCTATGAGTGTTGCTGGTTCCTACCGATTGTTACCTAAAACGTCCCCCGTAATCAAGGAAACTTTAAAATGACAACCGTTAAGCCACCACGAGTTTCCTTGAAGTTTGGTCGGCTGAGATGTAACATCAACAGGCTAAGCCCTCCGTCCGTTCCCATAACGACGCCGACCGTCGACGACCCAAGCTTCGGGGTCAGAGGCTTTTTTTGCGGTTGTCACACCACTTCATCATAGGGTCCATCGCCACCCCTACTAGCCACCGACAAGTGGCATGTCATCTTTTTTGAGTCTCTTGCTGCCCCGTTTCTCTATTCTCTAATTATACCAGATTCGGGGTAAGGTTTGAACCTAATATCGAACAAAGTTCAGAAAACGTCTACCTAGACTGGCTCAGCACTCGGTATAAGGATCCAACAGGACCCTTCGGACATAGTCGTCCTGTACTGCGGCCTTCATCGGTTTCGTTTCCTTCTTCTTCGCCTTCTTCTTCGCCTTCTTCTTCGATTTATGGGCCATTTTACCTATTTCGTATTCGGCTAGTTTGCTTGTCTTTACTCACGCCAGAGGTTTGTGACGTCGAATGCGTTGGGGATAACCGAGTTGTCGATGTCATCTGACAGGTCAGACAACTGGTTGAGCGAGAGGTGTGTGTCAAAGGACACGACAATCCACTCAAGAGGCTGAATCTCCCTGAGAGCCACCTCAAGGTCATGGTCGGTCTCGGAGATGCAGTAGTAGCTGTCCAGGTCGACCTCTCCACGGTCCTCGTCAAAGCTGCTAGGGTGAACTAGGGCAATAAAGGTCTTCGTCCTCATCATCATATCTCAATTATACCAGATTCGGGGTCTAAAGTGAACCTATTTACGAGCTTGCCCACCCAAAAAACAGGAACTTTCGTAGTCCCTTACGGTCTGACGTCATTTCGATACAACCAGCAGGACCCCACTTGTCATCAACCCGAGCGTCGCCCTCCATGAGGAGGCTTTCTGCGTACGAATTTACGGCCTTGGGTTCCATCGTGCCCATGGTGATCGCAGTGAAAGATGACTTTTCGGCGATGGTCCCAGAGTAGCCGCCATAGCCATACTCATGACGAGCATCTTCGGCCAATGTGTCGAAGGCTTCTCGTGCGGTCTTGCCATAGCCTTCATCGAAAAATGAATCTGCACCCATAACGTTCCTCAATTCTTTCTGTTACTCGGGAATCCCGAGAGTGATCTGACAGCTGACGGGAGTCCAGCCCTGGGTGTGGAAGTGTCCAGCACCATTATAGTCCGCATTGAGTCGCTTGGCAGCCTTTTGGGCACCTCGAAGCCAGCTGTAGGTCTGGGCGTGTGAGAGCACGGTAACAACCCCGCTGCCGATGTAGAATGCCCCGTAGTGCTCGCTGCCTTCGTCCAAGCACTGAATCACGTAGATGGTAGCAGTAGTCATTTTTCTTCTTTCCTTGTGCCTTGCGGAGTTTTGGGTCACGGAGGATCCTCATTATATCCACTCGCCGCTTACTCATCGACCGAGGCACCATGCTCCTGGCCCCAGAGTCGATGTGCCATCGCACCCAGCTCGTCCAGGACTCGCATGGGAGGCGCCTCAGTTACACGGACCAACTTGCGGTTGACCTTGACGAAGGCTCGTTCGATGAGAATGCTGGTCACGCTGAGGCCATCTCCCACTACCCGAGAGCTTGTCTCCAGAGACACCATCCGACGAACCAGCTTGCCGTTCTCTTCGAACTCTACGAGGTCTCTATCCTTGAAGCGACGTCGGTCGCCTACAATATTGAGGTCATCAATCTCGCTCCAATTGAAGTCGGTCTTCGCCTTGCGGAATCTACGGTCGGTCATTTTCTTTACTTCCTTGCCTGACGACGTCGGTCTTCAGCCTTATGAAGAAACTTGAGCAAACTTTGGGTGCTAGAGAGAATGGACTCCAACTCAGAGATGGCGTCGCCCAACTTCTCGTTGTCAATTCCCCGCTCTAGCCAGGGGATTTCGCCAGCGCCGACTTCGATCATTGAAGCTACGCAGTTCGCATCACTGAAGTTCTTGATTGTCATTACTTTCCCTTAGGCCTTTTTCTATTCTCCGAATATGTTATAATCGGAGTGTGAAGTGAACTTAATAACGGGTTTTGACGAAAGAATTTGGAAATAGGGCAACTAGCATCTCAGAGGTTACCCTCCAGACCTCCAAATCCACGTATCGTTCTCCGAAAAGGTACCATTCCTTCGTTCCGTCAGCATACTCGCAAGCAGGACCATCGGTCCTGTGCAACTTGTCATCCAGGTACCATTCTTTCGTTCCGTTAGCATACTCGCAAGCAGGACCATCGGTCCTGTGCAACTTGTCATCCAGGTACCACTCCTTCGTTCCATCAGGATATTCAATTGCAGGACCATCGGTCCTGTGCAACTTACCATTTAGATACCATTCTTTCGTTCCGTTAGCATACTCGCAAGCAGGACCATCGGTCCTGTGCAACTTGTCATCCAGGTACCACTCCTTCGTTCCATCAGGATATTCAATTGCAGGACCATCGGTCCTGTGCAACTTGTCATCCAGAAACCAATGTTTTGTTCCGTTGGCACGTTCAACCGCAGGACCATCGGTCCTGTGTCTCTGACCATTCAGGTACCAACGTTTTGTTCCGTTGGCACGTTCAACCGCAGGACCATCGGTCCTGTGTCTCTGACCATTCAGGTACCAATATTTGGTTCCGTTGGCACGTTCAACCGCAGGACCATCGGTCCTGTGTTTCTTACCATTTAGATACCAACACTTTGTTCCATCATTGTCTTCGAGACACACAGGTTTATTTGACTTGTTGTTCATACCTCATTATGGCATAATCGGGGATAAGCTTCAAGCGTTAGTCTAGAAAGGTGAGAAAAAGGGTTGTAAGCAACACACAACCCAGGCCAATGCAAATTCCAAGCATGCTGTAAAATTCTTTCTTGTTCCTAGGAACCAAACGCCACAGAAGGGGGAAGCTTGTAAAGAGGTATAAGACAACGACAGACCCAAAAGCCACTGTGGTACCAAGAAGCCTCCACAAGGGGCCTAGGGGCCTCTCCAGCTCTTTCCGTGCATGATTCCTCATCTCTGTCCACGAGCGTTCTGGAGGCTTTTGAGGAATGTTACTATCCCCTCTGTAGTCCCGTGCCAAGAGTGACAAGGACCGTGCCAATAATGAGAAATGCAGCAGCGCAGGACATAGCTTGTTACTCTGAAACCTCAAAAAGTTTGAACCAGTCAGCTTCAGAACGGGTCTCTCGAACAAACCACTCATTAGAGGCGGGCTCGTAAAGGTACAAGTATTCCTCACCCATCTCGATTCCAGAAAGCTCCTCACGAGTCTCAGAGACCAGCGCAGGACAATCCTCGCCACGGTCCAGGTAAGCCATTCCCTCTTCTGGGGAGTCTTCCAAGGTAGAGCGGTCTCCACGGTCAAGGAGACGGGTCAGCGTGTCTAGGTCTCTGTAATGTTTGAGAAGCGTCTGCCCCACTCCATCAAGGTAACCATCCCAGTGACAGTAGATGCTTCTGATAGTACCATCAGTCTGACGGCATGCAATTCGTGAACGAGTTCCCATTATTTTCTCTTCTCTTTTTGTTGTTATTGTTATCAGGCAGCGACGGTGCGCTCATCGTTACGGACCCACTTGACCTTGAGCGCCTTTGCGCAGATTGGACCCAGGCCAGTGTCGACACTCTCAGGCACAGTCAGGAGGCGGTTGCAGGCCCCACAGTGGTTGTGGTGGCGAACCTCGACATGGCGGAAGCGGTAAAGGCTCTTCCTACTCGCATGACGGCAGAGCCAGGAGAAGCCAGCGACTCGCTTGTCTGACATCTGGAAACGGCTCTTGGCGGTGAGCTTGAACTCGCCAGTGCGACGGATGAGGATTCCGATGTAGGTGTAATCGGAGGTGTTCTCGGGTCCCGTGAGAACGGAGACAAAACAAATCTCAGCCGCTCGACGCTCTTTAGCGGTCTTACCAGGGGCAGTGATACGGTAGGTGTGACGCCCCAGGGTCTCCACGTTCAGTATGGTCACGGTGGCACGGCCAGCCGTAAGGTAGTCGATGACGGAGTCACTGGCAAGAATGTTGGTGTCGGTGGTCATTGTTGTCTCTCTCTTTCCTTACCCCAATTATAACAAATTGGGCGGTAAGTTTGAACCTTATTATGAAGAAAAAGCGACGCTTATTTTACAGGTAACCACCACTCTCGTCAACGTCGTTCTCGCTCATGTAGTCATCAAGCTTATGCCTGTCAAACTCAGCCCTCTCCAAGAACTCTTCATGATCCTGCTTGTGCTCAAAGGTGAGCTGACGAAGACGAACGGACTTCGGTCCATAATGCGCTCTGAGACGCCTCGCCGAGCGCTTGAGGTATTCCAGGTCGCTCCCGACCTCGTAGACGTACACCTTCTCATAGGCAGTCTCACGGCAAAGGCACAAGGTCAACACGTGCTCTGAGTAAAGTTCTGAAAATGCTTGGTATGCTTGGTCAATGATATCCACTGATTACCTCTTTCTTTCCTCAAATATAACATAAGTGAAGTGAGAAGTGAACCTATTAACAAGTTTTCCAGGAAAGAATCTGGAAACAAACAAGTGAGTCTTTCTCCCTTCTCAGGTCAGGAAGGGAAGTATGCAGAGAAGGAACACAACAGAAGCTAGGAGTGCCAGAAGGTTCTCCAACAGGTCCACAGCCTCTTGGAAGTCTTCGCTATCCACGGGCACCCACAGAATCCTCTGAAGCATGTTCGAAGCCTCGGATGACGCCAAGGGCGTACCAGAGGTCGGGGCCAGACACCAGAGTCGGTGCCACACCGTGTCCCCGCCGCCAGATGGACTCTTCCTCTCGCATCTCGAAGTGAAGCTCACCACCCAGACGGAAGTCATCGTACCCGTCTGTGAATCCAACCTCGTAGTTGTCCAAGTCGACCTCCGTTGGCTCGTGGTCAAACGTCTCCATGATTTCCAGTTCCTTGTAAATGTACATGTTGCTTACCCTCTCAGAACAAATCAAAAATTGGTGGGGGGAGTGAGGTCAGATTTAAGCATTGCTGCAATCGCTTCGGTCGCCTTGGTACTGTCACAGCCTTTGGGGTTAAAGCTCTGAGCATGTTTGTGACCATTCAGGTTGCCTCGACGAACTTTGGTGATACGCTTTCCCGTGACACGGTTCCGACTGAAAAGGAGGAACTTGTTTTCGAGCGGAGCATAGAGCACAAGGTCTGCCTCAAAGACAGGATTCAGGGAGTGCGGAAAAAAGTTGATGAGACCGTGCTCGTATTCCTTGTCTACAACAGTGTGCCTACTCTTGACGACAATGAGGAGCGTGTCTTTGTTTACCATGTCTCAATTATACCATATTGGGGGACTAAAGTGAACCTATTAACAAGAATGCTCGGCCACATAACGAGTAATCTCACGGAGAGTTAATACTCGAAGCTCGCCAGGCTTGTACGGAGCCTTGGCAGGCTTGGACCAGGAATCTTCGGTTAACTCAGTGATCTGAGATTCACACATCCCTGACTTCTCAAAGGTGGATTGTTGGTCTACAATTTTATAAAGCGGGACCCAACGCAAGAGCGAATGATCTGGTGGATCAGAGTTAGGCTTGAAACTCATGGACAATTCCCAGGCGTGAAAAGAATCGCTTACGAGGACGAGACCGTCAGAAACTCGCTGGATGATGTATCGTGCCTTGTTGCTCATAGCCTCATTTATACCAGATTGGGGCGTGCTTTTGAACCTAATTTGAAAGAAAGGCTTAGGTCCTCCCTTATCGGTCAGACCAAAGGTAGATGTGCAAGTGGGCGCAGTACCTGGCGCTGGGCCTGTAACGGCTCCCAGGGCGGTCGATAACCATGCGGACGTTCTTCATGTCGCACCGTCCAGCGACGTATTCCGTGACCTTCTGAACGTCAGCAGGTTCACAAGCCCACGCAGCGTAAGACGCCTTGCCGCTTGCATCTCCCCAGTTGCTCATAAAGGTGTCCGTGCCTACAACGAGGCAGGCATGGGTGTTCTTCTGGTCTTCGGTCCTATTGTCTTTGATCTTCATTTTTTCTCTTTGCTTTTCTTCGGGTTTCAGCTGTTCAAGCCAAGTTCGAAGTTGGTAACCCATTCAATCATGGCCTCACGGCCCTCGTTGCAGACAAGGGAAGCGTCATATTCAGCGTTATTGTAAACGTCGTTAGGGTCACATTCCCCATCGTTCGCCTCGTTTTCTGCAAGATTGTAGAAACAATCAAACACAGTCTCCTGAAGGTCGCTCTCATGCAGCTCCTCAAGGTTGGTTCGGATAGCATCTCGGCGGGTCGCCATGTCGTTCGTCGTTGTCATACTTCAATTATACCAGATTGGAGGTGGGAAGTGAACCTTTTATAAAGAAAAACGACGCTAAGCCTTGGCTTCAGATAGGGAACTGGCAGGACTCAACACGCTTCTTTAGAGCTTCCCTGCTTTCAAACACAGACCGACCAGACCAGGGCAACCCCGTACCTTCCTTGCTGTCGGCCCACACAAGCCCGTAGAGGCCTTCAACGCCGCCAGACGACGTATGGGTCACCACGCATTCCACAATGGGACAGGAAGCAGCTGAGGCGCTCTCTGGAGGTGGGCAGACGCATCCTGTATCAGAGCGAAAGGCAAGGACAAAAACGTGGTCACCAACTTGATAATGATTCTTGGACATATGTTCCCTATCAACAGTAAGAGTGCTTGAACATCTGATCAAGCTCACGGTTGAACTTCTTGGCTACCTTGGAGTAGGCCTTATCAAGGCTCTTACTCGTGCTGTCGTACGGGTCCTGTCCTTCCCAACCCAGGGAAACATCGTAGTGCCCGACCCTTGGGTTGATTACTTGTTGCAGGTACGACGGTTGTGGCCATTCCCGCCACACTTGCCACACTTGCGGTGACCAGCGCTACGACGGTCAACCTTGCCGTCCGCACGCTTCTGCGGGGGCTTGTCATCACGGTCCACAACGGGACCGCCTGCCCAGACCAGGATGTTGCCACGGGGGTCAATCTGACCAACCTCGGAAACGTCAAGGGTCCAGCGAATCGGGCGGCAGTTGCTCATCGGGTGGTTGCTGTTCATTCTGTCTCTCTCTTTCCTTACCCCAATTATAACAAATTCGAGGTAGTTTTTGAACCTATTAGTGAAGAAATATCAGGCAAAGGTAACGACGATATTGTGGCTCAGCTCGCTCCTGGAGGTATGAACGACGCTCCCCACACACTCAACTTGTACACGATGTAGGCAGCCTTCTCTTCGCTTGTGTGAAGGTTGAGTGTAACGCTTCCAGCGTGATTCTCCTTGATAGCCTTGGAAATCATGTGGTCGCACCAGGTCTTGTCGCTGTTCGTCATCATACTCCAATTATACCATATTGCGGCTCTAAAGTAAACCTAATTCAAATACAATCTTCGCAGAAATCCTCGTATTCAATACGTTCTGCGAACGTGACGTCGTTTCCGCCGCAACCACCATAACCGTCAAAGCGCTCGCCACAACCATCGCACCAGTTCCCAAGGGGTGCATCCTCATCCACCTCGTCTAGGCTATCACAAGTCAATTCTTCGGATTCCGTTGTCATTGTATCCTTCCTTTACGAGATGCTTCCTTAGAGCCCAAGCGCCTTCTTTTCAGCTTCTGTCAGCTTCGCAAGGGCTGCCTTCTTGACCTTCAGCCGTGCCTTCTTCTTTTCAGCCTTCAGCCGACTCTGCCCAAGCCTAACGGCCTCACGTGCCTTCCTACGCTTGTCTGCGGCCTTGTGTGCCTGGTACCACTCAGCAAGCTCAGAGTCCCTCAGGAGGCCGTGTCCTTCGTCTGAAGAGGTGTGCCGAAACTTCACAAAGCAAACGGGTTGCCAGATCAAGCTCCTGCTTCTGAATGCGGGCCTTCTCCTTGTCACGTTTCGCCTTGTCGTTAGCAAAACGCTTAGTGGCTGCAATCTCTTCTGGGGTGGGGTCATATCGGCAGGGTATGTTTATCTCTTTCTTAGGCTAGATCAGCAATGAATGTTTGGGTTGAAACCTGAATTCCGTGTACCTGTACCTCGCCACCCATGTCGTTGGCCTGAAGGATAGCAACGCAGGCACGTACAGTGTCACGTTCCTCGCTAGGGTAACACAGAGCAGCACTCTCGCCAAGACCGAAGGTGAAAACACGATCGCTCATTCGCAGGCGCAAATCGTCTACAGCTGTATTCGGATGACAGATAGGCGCATGCACTCTGAGGTCACTACTAGTCACCCAAAGCGTCGTCCCATTGGTTGTGGTGACCGAAATCTTGTAGTGCACTGTTATAGTCTGCGTCATAGTTCAATTATAGCATATTCGAGGTGTGAAGTGAACCTATTATCGGTTATTCCTCGCCCTCGACAAACCCAGCGCCGAATCGGAATTCTTCCCATTCCACCTGGTCCATAACGCCCCCACCAGGAAGACACTCATCCTTGAGGTCTTCACGGCAGTCAGGGCAGAATCCGTCCCTGCGGTAATCATTGGTAGTGATGTACTCACCGCATTCGCAGCAACGTGCATCATCATCGAAGTGAGGGTAATCCCTCTCTCCACCATGGTTCTGCTCAGTGAAGCAGGTAGCCACATTGAGAGTTACGAGGTTGCCCTTGCGGAAAGAGACTTTGGTCTTGTTCTTCGTCATGCTTCAATTATACCAGATTGCGGGACTAAAGTGAACCTATTATCAGTTATTCACCAACTACATACGTGTGCTGACGAAGGATTGGACCCGAGCCTATACGCATGCCAGGACCAAAACCGTCAGACTTCCAGGAACACCCCTTGCAATGGTTGTAGCATGACGACGTGTGGTTGGTACCGATACGGGTCTCGGTATCGCACACCGTGCACTGGTACAGACGCCAGGCGTGCTTAAGCCCAAAGGTATCGGCTTGCATCGGACTCTTTTTCACAGACATTAGACCAACTCTCCATTGTAATTCCAGCGACCATCTTGGTATTCGACAGTCACTGTGTCGCCCCGAAGCTTGAACAACTTTTGCATTGCAGTCACAAGACCGTTGATGCCTTGCCAGTCCTCGCCGTATTCGGTGATGCCCAAACACATAGGATAGAAATCACTGTTTTCCCCGACCATAACCACGTCACCATCAAGGGTAACCTGCCCACCATCCTGGTATCCTTCTTCGTCCATGCCTCGGGTTACCAGAATCTTGTGCGCAGTCTTCATCTCGTTTTCCATATCCCAATTATACCACAAAGCAGAGCTAAAGTGAACCTATTATCGAAAGAATGTGCACTGGGAGTCCGTCACCCAGTGAGGCTCAAGGTTGTACTCGACCACGCTGAAGCCCTCAGCTTTCAGGGCTCGCATGACCTTCCTGGGAAACAGTCGAACGCTGTCTGAGCCGCCGCACTCGTATCGGTGCGTGACCATCGGTTCTTGATGCAGAAGATAGTCATTAGACCAACACCCAACCCGCAGAGCGAACCTTGCGAAATTCATAATCGTCTGCGGAGGGCACAGGGCCACGACGTGTATCCCACATGGCAAAAATGTCAGCAAGCACTGAGCGTGCCTCCTCTTCCGAGGCATAGACGCAAACGCTACTGTGGAGACCCATCGGCGGACCACCCATCGGCGGACCGTTGCCGATCGACTCAAGCCAGAGCCAACCGATATCGGTCAGATACTCGTTCGTCTCCTTGTCATAGATAATGTACATGTTCAGCTCACCTCACGCTTGGCGTCGTAACAATAGTTGAATTGTCGGTTGTCGTTGGCATACTTGACCGACACCCACCCGCCGTAGCCGATCGGCGAGCACACGACGACAACCGACCTAACAGTAGACCACTTGCCACTGGGGAAGCGAACATCGTCGCCAGCGACAAGCTCACGGACCAGCTTCATGGTCTTGGGCCGAGACGCCACGATCATGGAGAGGCTACCAGGAGCGATTCCCGTGAGAATGCGTGCCTGCTCAACACTTGCACCACACTCGCCCGTGCAGCTCACAAAGCCTGCGTTATGCTCGACCGTGCCACATTGGCACAGCGGGCACTCTTCGCCGTCTTCGGTGTTTCGGAGTGCGGCCTCGTTGTCTCTGTTTTCCATATCCCAATTATACCAGATTGGGGCGAGCTTTTGAACCTATTATCGGATTATTATCCTCGTTTTTCTTCAGAGCCACTCTTCCAAGGACTTTGCATCCCACTCAGCCTCAAAGTCCGCCAGGAGCGCCTCACGAGCCACTTCCTTGGCCTTCCGCTTCGCCGCTTCTGCCCGATGCCAGGCGTCCGCAGCAGCGCTCTCAGCGTCCTCGTGAGCCTGGTACTGCTCCTGAGTCCACTCGGTGCCGCCCTGTGCCAAGAGACGCTCTCGGAGGCTCTCACAGGCCTTGGTGCGCCATTCAACCTCAGACTGACTACAGGGGCTCTCGGGGTAAGCTTCAAGCTGCCCCTGCCAGTATGCCAGGGCAGAGACCTCACGGGCTAGCTGAATCTCAAGGGGCTCATATTCACTCTCTGAGGGCAGGCAGTAGGAGAAGCTCTCAGAGAAGTGGTAGTGAAGTCCACGGCTCTGCACACGCTCAGGCTCGGCCAGACTAGCCTCATACTCTTCACGGCCCAGGCCAACGATGTGGGCTAGAAGGTCGCCAAAGGAATCGTCACCCAGGTCACAGGTGCGTGCGGAGCGGTTGCGGCCGTAACCCTCGTTAACCCATTCGGTCTGGTTCTTATAGAGCGCCTCAGAAACCTCTCGGTAGTGGGCATCGAACGCACGTAGAACCTCAAGGGTCGGGAGCACTTCCAGAAGTCGCCGCTTGCCGACCTCATAGCTGCGGTCTTCCTTGGCACGGCCGCTATCCTTGACAGCGGTCAGCTCGTCCCACTTGACCTTCTCAACAATCGCCCAAAATTCATCTCTGTGCATCTTCGTAGTTCCCTTTTCTATTCTTCAATTATACCACAAAGCTAAGCTAAAGTGAACCTATTACACTGTATTCCCTAAAAGCCCTCTAAGACCCAGGAAGACTTAGGCCGTCCGACAGAGCCTTTCCATGTTCTCGGCGGCCTCCAGGAGCGCCTGGGCCTGCTTGCGGGCACTGTGTGCACGCTGGAGGAGGACATAATCAGGAATGCTGTAGTCAGACAGGTATGTGACGAATCGCCCCTCACCGCAGATAATCTGGCCCTGGTTAGGGCCAACCGAAACCATGTTCACGTGCGCATCAGGGTTGATAGACTCAGACGTGCAACCATCGCCAGGCTCAGCGTCACAGCCAGGGCAGCTCATGTCTTCTTCTTCGTTTTCCATTTTTCAATTATACCATATTCGAGGTCTAAAGTGAACCTAATAGCCTGAAACTTTTGTCATCGTCTCGACATCGAAGACATCGACATTATCCGTCGCACTTTCGAAATTGTTCGGTGGGCGGGAAATACGCTCCGCTTCAGTCACCGCCTCTTCAAGAGTCTCGTGACTACTATGTAGGTCGTTCATACCTCCACTTGGGTAGTAGTTATCGTACGCAAACACTAGAAAACGATTCATTTTTAGCTCTCATCCTTGGTAGTCTTAGTCGAAAGTCGTCGCCGTAAGATGCACATAATCGTATACACCAGAAGCCTCAGCGGCCTGAACGGCGGTATCGGCTTCTTCACGTGTAGCATGGACCGTCGGCTCGAAATCTGCCTCGCCATGGATAACACGGAAAACTAAGAAGACCTTGGCTGCCTGCCTCGTCGCCTCCCGCCGTTCGAGAATAGCGTATCCATCGATGATGCTAAGGTCGCCTAGTAGTTTATCGGTCACGCTTCTTCCTTCTCGTTGCAAGCTTCACTGAGAATGCCCAGCCGATTGGAGAGGGCTCCCATCGAAGCCTTGTAGTACCCACACCCGACGGGGTGATGACAGTCTGCCGTGTAACCATCGCCAGGCTCAGCGTCACAGCCAGGGCAGCTCATGTCTTCTTCTTCGTTTTCCATTCTTTCTTCGTTTTCCATTCTTTCTTCGTTTTCCATTCTTCAATTATATCACAAAGCAGAGCTAAAGTGAACCTAATTCAGGAAATAGAGCAATCAACACCTCGATAGCAACTTTGAAGACCTTGGGATCTTCGTAGTGCGCTCCGAAAAGGTACCAACGTTTCGTCCCATCAGCATACTCGATAGCAGGACCATCGGTCCTGTGCAACTTACCATTCAGGCACCAATGTTTTTCTCCATCAGCACCTTCGCAAGCAGGACCATCGGTCCTGTGCAACTTGTCATCCAGGTACCAATGTTTTGTTCCATCAGGCCACTCGACAGCAGGGCCATCGGTCCTGTGCAACTTACCATCCAGGTACCAACACTTTGTTCTATTTGACCCGACAACGGGGTTGTCGTATGGTTTATTTTCCATGGTTTGATTATACTTTATTGGGCTCTGAAGTGAACCTATTATCCGATTATTCGGTCAGCCCTAGACGTTTCGAGGCAAAAGCATGATACTCGGCGCTCATCTCGGTGCCTAGCCACTTGCGCTCAAGTTTTTGGGCGACTGCCAACGTCGTACCAGAGCCAGCGAAAGGATCGAAGACCACATCATCCACGTAAGAGAACAGCTTGATACAGCGCTTCGGCAATTCTTCAGGGAAAGCTGCTGGGTGCCCGCCTACCCTCTTTTTCTTCTCACCGTTGAAAGTCCAGACTCCGTTAGTCCATGCAATGAATTCGTCTCGTTCAACCGTTGAGACGCCCTTGGTCGCTTTCTTCCAGGTGTCCTTGTAGAGAATGACAATCATCTCGACAGGAGCAATCACATAGGGCGCACTTGCACTCTTCCATGAACCCCACGCAGTACGCCTGGAAATGTTCTGCTCGTTCCAGACGATCGTCGATTGGTACTTCCAACCAACTTCTTTGGTGATCGCTAGAAAGTTTGCGTATACAGGCGTCATGCCTCCCTTGTTCTTGTCCAAGGGAATGTTCAGACACAGACGACCCGTGCTCTTCGTAATACGAAACAGCTCCGTCAACCACTCTTTTGAGAAAGCCTCGTAAGCTTCGGGTGACAGTGCATCTTCGGATGCTTCGTAATTTATATCGACGTTGTAAGGCGGGGACGTGACTGTGAGATCAACGCAGCCATCGCTCTGGGCACGCATGAAAGTAAGACAGTCAGAATTGACTAGTTGGTTTTGCATGGTCATAAATACACCCGTTATCAAAGATACGGGGCCTCAGAATGGATCGTGATCAGAATAGTGCTCATCACCATCTGAGGACCAATCCTCAAGCTTGTAACGGTCGCATGCCTCACGGTGAGCAAACCTTTCGAATTCACCCAAGGTCTCGAAGGCCACACGACGACAACGGACATCATCCCAGCCTCCACGGTGGAAGGACTGTGCACGCTCGACAGCCTGCTCCTGAGAACCACTCGACTCAACCACGTAGGACCAAGCGTAGTCCTGACCCTTGCCCAGGGCGACCGTGACTACAAAGAGCTGTTCAGGGAATGTGGATTCATCTACAAACATTACTCAGTCCTCCTATATCAGACCTCTCCACCACAAAAGACATAGACACGGCCGTCAGAGTCAACCGTGCCAGCAAGAGTGACATCAAGCGTCCAACGAATCGGCCGAGACTTCTCCTGACGTACCTGACTCTGTCGCTCCGCTGCCGTCATCGAATCCCAGGGCGTCTTGGTCTGCATCGTCTTGTTTTCCATTGCTCAATTATATCACAAAGCCAGGCTAAAGTGAACCTAATATCGACTAATTGTCTGATCGCAATTCAGGGAATAGAGCAACTAGTATTTCGCTTGCAGCCACGAAGACCTTGAGGTCTTCGTACCCATTTCCAAAAAGATACCACAGTTTCCTTCCATCAGCATGTACGATTGCAGGACCATCGGTCCTGTGCAGCTTGTCATCCTGAAACCATTCTTTCGTTCCATCAGCATGTACGTGAGCAGGACCATCGGTCCTGTGTCGCTTGTCATTCTGAAACCAATGTTTTTCTCCATCAGCATATTCGAGAGCAGGACCATCGGTCCTGTGTCTCTGACCATCCAGATACCAATGTTTGGTTCCATCAGCACCTTCGCAAGCAGGACCATCGGTCCTGTGCAACTTGCCATTCTGAAACCAATGTTTTTCTCCATCAGCATATTCGAGAGCAGGACCATCGGTCCTGTGCAACCTACCATTCTGAAACCATTTTTTCAAGCCATTAACATGTTCGAGAGCAGGACCATCGGTCCTGTGTAGCTCGTCATCCTGAAACCAATGTTTCGCCCCATCAGCATATTCGGCAGCAGGACCATCGGTCCTGTGTCGCTTGCCATTCTGAAACCAATGTTTTTCTCCATTAGCATATTCGGCAGCAGGACCATCGGTCCTGTGCCACTTACCATTCTGAAACCATTCTTTCCTTCCATCAGCACGTACGTGAGCAGGACCATCGGTCCTGTGTAGCTTGCCATTCTGAAACCAATGTTTTTCTCCATCAGCATATTCGAGAGCAGGACCATCGGTCCTGTGCAGCTTACCATTCTGAAACCATTCTTTCCTTCCATCAGCATGTACGATTGCAGGACCATCGGTCCTGTGCAACTTGCCATTCTGAAACCAATGTTTTTCTCCATCAGCATATTCGAGAGCAGGACCATCGGTCCTGTGCAGCTTGTCATCCTGAAACCATTCTTTCGTTCCATCAGCATGTTCGATGTATTGGCTGGCGTCTGGTTTTACGTTTTCCATTATTCAATTACATCACAAAGCTAAGCTAAAGTGAACCTGTTATCAGGAAAGACCGAGAATCTGTAGCTCAGCGGCGGTGAAGTGCTCCGCAGCCCGCTTGATGAGCCTGGCTCGCTTGCGGACCGCAGCAGCCTTCTTCTTCTTCGCCTTGGCCTGGTTAGCATTCCAGATTGACTTTGCGGACGGACCAGGGACCTTGCGGAGCGCACCAGAACTCAGAACCTGGAGGACGATCCACTCACCAGGCATGGCTGCCATCTCTGGAAAGAGCTTGTGCCCCATCTGATGCTCGTAGTCGTAACACCACTCCTCCGCATTCACCAAGGTGCGAAACTCCTGTGCACGTGAGATATCGTCGGTCGTACGACGGGCGCCCTGGGCGTCTCGGTGATAGAGGCCAGCCTTGCGGTTGGCGACGATGTAGCAGTGAATCCTGACCGTCTTGTTTCTTGCTTTTTCCATTCTTCAATTATACCGCAATGGAGCATGGAAGTGAGCCGCATAGG
>Ga0222673_1000103_pt1 | contig 50640 bp, 39 predicted proteins | sample AntAcemetagen801_FD_179845 | JGI IMG/M metagenome (GOLD analysis project Ga0222673, IMG submission 179845) | Saline water microbial communities from Ace Lake, Antarctica - #801 | ecosystem: Environmental > Aquatic > Non-marine Saline and Alkaline > Saline | place: Antarctica: Ace Lake...
AAAGAAAATTATGATAATATTTTAAATTATTCAAATACGGATGAAATTAATTTTTTAGATATTATTAGTTATTTACAAAATGTTAATTATTATGAAACCAAATATGAAATTAAAAGTTTTAATGAAAAAAACGATTTAAATCAATTAATAAAATAAAAGTAAAAAAATATATATTACAATAATTAAATGTGTGGTATAACTGCTATTATCGGAAATTATAAAATGTGCACTATTATTGAATGTTTATTTAACCTGCAAAATAGAGGTTATGATTCTGCTGGTATTTCATATATAAATGAGTCTGGTAAATATGTAGTTAAAAAAGAACTTCATAGAGAATCTATAAATAATTTATTAAACTATACAAAATTACTTAATCAAGGCGGAAATGAAGGCGGAAATGACGGCGGTAATGAAGGCGGAAATGACGGCGGTAATGACGACGATAAATTCCATAACTGTATCGCACATACTCGTTGGGCAACACACGGGGGTATAACAATAGACAATTGTCACCCACATATTAGTAATAATGGACAAATTTGTTTAGTTCATAATGGAATTATTGAAAATTATATGGAATTAAAAGAATTTTTAATCAAAAATAATTATACATTTTATTCTAAAACTGATTCAGAAATTATTGTAAATCTCATTGAATATTATTTTAAAGAAAGTAGTAATATTGAAAATTCCATAAAAAAAGCATTAAAACAATGTGTTGGTACGTGGGGATTAGTTATACAATATTTAAACGAACCAGATAAATTATTTGCCATTAAGAAGGGTAGTCCGTTACTTTTAGGTAAAAATGATAATATATCTATAATTACGTCAGAAGTATCTGGATTTAATAATCTAATAAATAATTACCACGAATTAATATCGGATACATTGTACATTATTGATAATCAAAATAATAAAATTAGTAACGGAAGTAACGGAAGTAACGGAAGTAACGGAAGTAACGGAAGTAACGGAAGTAACGGAAGTAACGGAAGTAACGGAAGTAACGGAAGTAACCCTGACCAAAATATAAATTATAATCTAAATAATGAAAGTAAATTAGAATATTCTATGGGTGACTTTGACCATTATACTTTAAAAGAAATTTGTGACCAACAAAATATTATTAAAAAAATAACTAACAATGGAGCACGTATTAAAAATAATAAAATTGTACTGGGTGGGCTTATAGAATACAAACAACGAATTTTAAATTGTGATAATGTTGTATTATTTGGTTGCGGTACAAGTTATAATGCGTGTTTATATTCAATTTATCATTTTAAAAAACTATGTAATTTTAAAAATGTAATTGCGATAGATTCATGTAATTTTGAAGAATACATGCTACCTACTGGTAATAATTGTTATTTTTTTATATCACAATCGGGGGAAACCAAAGACCTTTATTCTGTATTTAAAATTATAACTGAAAATAAAAATTTAAATGGACTTACTGTTGGTATTATAAATGTTGTTGATTCATTAATTGCGAGAAGTGTTGATTGTGGCGTTTATTTAAATATCGGTAAAGAAATGAGTGTAGCTTCAACAAAAGTATTTTTAGCACAATCATTAGTTTTAGTACTTATCGCATTATATTTAATGAATGACAATAATTATAGTAATAATTATAGTAATAATTATAGTAATAATTATATGAATGATATTCGTAATTTAGAACATTTAATAAAAATAGAACTAAATAAAGAAATTAATATAGAAAATTTTAATAATGGATTCTTATTAGCAACCGGAACATTATTTCCAATAGCGATAGAAGCATCACTTAAATTTAAAGAAATAACGTATTCTCACATTGAACCATTAAGTATTAATTCTTTGAAACACGGACCATTAGCATTAGTATCAGAGGAAAACTTTGTAAATATTATTCTTGGAAATCATGAAAGTGCTAAACAAGAAATTTTAGCAAGAAATGGAAAAGTGATTAATATTGAAATCAATTATGATAATATTTTTAACGATTTATTATATATAATTCATTTACAAAGATATAACTATTTATTAAGTCTTCATAAAGGAATTAATCCTGATTTTCCAAGAAATTTAGCGAAGGTTGTAACTGTATAGAACTTTTAGAACTTTTAGAACTTTTATAACTTTGTATAAAAAAAAAGATTTATTTTATGATTTAGTATTAAAGCAGAAGAGTGATAATCAGGAAATTTATTAATTACTTTATAATTAATATTTTCAAAAAAAGTCCCAAAACTCTTTATGTATAATTATTATATATATATATATATTAGTTATATAATAAAATAAAAATATTAAATTTATGAAAATACCTTAACCATTCTTGGTCTAATATCTTTATTTGAACTGTCAAATACTTCATCATTAATGAATTCAACTACCATTGTTTTTGCACGTACGAAACGACCAGTTGCTCCAAGTACAGTAAATGTTAATTTTCTTAAACTTGTTACGGTAGATGTTCCTGGTACTATACCATCATTATATATAACTTTTCCATAAACAGTATCTTGTTTATTAACATAACTTAATGTTTCAATATCTATTCTTTCGTGGGGAAATGATGTTTCCTGATTGAATATATTTGTGTATAATTGTTTAAAAATATTTGAACCTGTTATGTAGACAAAACTATCTTCTATTTCTTGACTATTCACGTTAATTCCATCAGTAGCTCGTCTCATTGATTCATAATTAGTATGATATAAATTATTAGTAGTTTCTGTTTGTGTAGTTCGTTTTGTAATAAAGTTTTTTGTATTTGTGTTAGGATTATGTAATCTATAATAAAAAGTTCCTAATAAAATATTATTTTTATCTAAGTCTAAAATTTGTTGTTGTAAACCCGTTTGATTAATTTGTAAATTATTTGCTGTTCCTATTAAATTATTAGATAAATTATTTACTACTTGATTTAATTCATGTTGTGTTACATAATTTTCTCCTCCCCCAGTCATTTTAAATATATATATATTTATTTTTATTTATTTTTATTTATTTTTATTTATTTTTATTTATTATAAGTCAATCCGCATACAACTTCCTTGTTGTTTAAAATTATTCTTGTTATAAAATGGTATTAATTCTTCTTTACAATCTAATATTACTTTATAACAATTATTATCTTTTGCTATTTGAACGCAATGATTAATTAATTCCGTGGCAATACCTCGTCCATTATACCCGCTATCTACAACTAAATCTTCAATGTGCCCTACACAACTACCCGAATGTATTAATTTTTTTTCTATTATTAACGTTATTATACCAATTGGTACTTTCTTAAAATTTTGATAAATATAAATATGATGATTACTATTTAAATTATCTACAATTGATAATACTTGATTATAATTTAATAAAGGACTTTTAGTTAACTGATTTAATAATTTAAATAAATTTGTTATAAAATTTGTTTTATTAATATGTTCAATTACATTTAAACATTCTTTTAATGTGACAATACTTGTATTCATATTGGTATTCATAAATATACTTAATGTTAATTTATATATTTTTTTTTAAAAGTATTTATTTAAAAATTCATATGTTTCATTAACTGTATTTACTCTATGTCCTATCACATATTCGTGATTTAATAATAAATAATCATTGCCTTCACGTGTATACTTATCACCAAAATAGTGTATTTCGGAATATTCATGATGATTAATATAATCCATAATTTGTTTTTTATCATATTCACTTGGGTATATTGCTATACCAACCGAACCACCATAAACAATATGAATTTTATTATAAATATCAAGTTCCAATGCTTTATTTTGAAGAATATTTAATAATTTTTCACGATATTTAAACATTGTATCAAGTTTTTTAAAATAATTTCTTTCATCTTCATTCGCAGTGAGTCCAATTAGCGATATATATATAATACCTGTTCGTAAATCTACGAAATTACCAGTTAATGTATAATTTACTTCTGATAAGAATTTTAGTGAGAGTTTTATTAAAATATTAATTTGTGGATATAATATGTGTTCTCTTATATTTTTTTCATATATTATTTCTAAATTATTTTCTAAATTATTTTCTAAATTATTGTAAGTTTTATTATAAACGCACCCACATTCACTGAAATAATGGTCAAATTTAACATTTCGTGTTTGCCAAAGTATCTTATCTAATTTTCCACCGCCTACAATTCCAATTTCGGTATTATCATTTACGAATTTCCCAATTTCACTATTATCATTTATGAATTTCCCATTTTTTATTTCATTCAATTTTTGTGCTATATTATTACACATTTTTTGCCCAGATTCAGCTATTGTTCCATCAACATCAAATAATAATAACCTTTTCATTTATTAGTTTATTAGTTTATAAGTTTATTATTTTATTATTTTTTTATTTTATTATTCTTAAATAATAATGTCTGTTGGAGTATTGATACTAGCCGGTGGTCTTGGTAAACGAATGAATTCTGATGTACCAAAGGTATTACATAAAATAAATGATAAAACTTTAATTCAATGTGTTATTGAAACAGCTAATAAATTAAATCCAAATAAAATCGGTATTATTGTGGGAAAATATAAAGACCAAATAGAAAAAAGCATAAATGAAACACTTGATAAAGAAGTTTTATCCAAACTTGAATATATTATTCAAGACAGTCCAACTGGACCGTTGGGTACAGGTCATGCGGTTCAGTGTGCGACTGAATTTATTAAAAATTATGATAAAATTTTAATACTTTCCGGTGATGTTCCTCTAATTACCGTAGAAACATTAACAAAATTAATTAATTCAGACAGTAAATGCGTACTTTTAGTAAATGAATTAGAAGAACCAACTGGGTATGGCAGAATTAAACGGAGTAACGTAAGTAACATAAGTAACGAAAGTACCGAAAAAGTAAAAATTGTTGAAGAAAAAGAATGCACAGAAGAAGAAAAAACAATAAAAGAAATAAATTCTGGTATTTATTGTTTTGAAAGTAAATCGCTTATTGAATATTTACCGCAATTAAAATGTAATAATGCACAAAATGAATATTATTTAACTGATATAGTAACATTTTATGAAAATGTAAATGTAATTAAAAGCGAAAATAATAACGAAATATACGGTGTGAATACGATTGTGCAGTTACGTGAGTTACAAGAGTTACAAAAAATAAAAGATGTTGAACAAGTAGAATCAATTACTAATAAAAAAATTTTAATTATTGGTGGCACTGGTTCACTTGGTAATAAATTAACGGAGAGATATATAAATAATAATTCATTGTATTTATATTCACGTGATGAATCTAAACATTGGAGTATGGGTATAGATTTTAAGCAACATGAAAATTTAAATTTCATAATCGGTAATATAAATGACCAAAATAAAATTAGACAAACATTAATTCGTCATAATTTTGATATTATAATTTTAGCTGCTGCATTAAAACACATAGATAAATGTGAATTTGAGTCAAATGAATGTATGAATACGAATTTACTTGGAACACAAGTAGTATTAAATGAAATTGAAAATAATATGCAATTATTGACTAACCTTGAAAAAGTATGTTTTGTTAGTACTGATAAAGCGTGTAGCCCAATAAATATATATGGTATGTGTAAAGCTGTATCTGAATCATTAATGGTAGAAAAAGCAAAGTATATTAATAATATTAAATTTGTATGTGTTAGATATGGTAATGTATTAAATTCAAGAGGAAGCATTATACCAATGTTACACAAACTTGGTAATAATAAAGACACATTAAACTATAAATTAACAGATGATAGAATGACAAGATTTGTAATGACACTGGAACAAAGTGTAGATTTAATTGAACACGCTTTGTTATATGCTGAAAGTGGAGATATTGTAATACCACAATTAATTTCTTGTAGAATAATAGATTTAATAGAAATTTTCAGTGAAATTTACAATAAACCAATTATTAAAGATAAATTAAGACCAGGTGAAAAAATGTTAGAATCATTAATCAATGAAACACAATCAATGAGATTATTATTTGGTCCTAATGGTTATATGTATATTAAACCAGTATATAAAAATATAATGGTTAACAATAATGTAAAAGATTATAATAGTACAATTAATCCATTTAATAAAATAGAATTAAAAAATTATTTAAAAAATCTAAATTTATTATAATAAATGAATAAAATGAATAAAATGAATAAAATTAACTGTGATAATAACATATATATAAATACTTTACCATTTCCATATTATGTTCAATATAATATATTAGATGATGAATTCGCATTTAATATTCAGACTGAAATTTTAAATATTAGTGATGATAAATGGGATCGTTATGATAATCCATTAGAACAAAAATTTACACTTAGAAATAAAAATGAACTTCCAAAAAATACGCAATTATTATTTAATATTTTAACATCAGATAATTTTGTTGAAAATTTATCTAATATAGTCGGTGTTAAATTATATAATGACCCGAATAAAAATTGGTGGGGAATTCATAAATACATTAATGGTGATTATTTAGATATACATAGTGATGCCGGTATTCACCCAATTAATAGCATGAAAAAACACGTTACATTGGGTATATATTTAAGTAAAAATTGGTGTGAAGATAATGGCGGTCATTTAGAAATATGGGAAGGAGAAAGTGTTTTACAGGATAATGTAAAAATTAATAAGTGTATTAATAAAGTATTACCAAGTTTTAATAAATTAATTTTATTTAATAATACAAATAATGCTTGGCACGGAAATCCTCACCCAGTTAAATGTGATAATAATAGTACAAGAATATTTGTAACATTATCATATTTAAGTAATGAATATGATTTTCCTTATGATAATAAATATAAAAAGGCTTTTTTTGTAAAACGACCAGATGATAAAGATGATATAGAAAAAGATAAAATACGTTTATTGAGAGCTAATGAAGAAAAATATAAAGAAGTATATAAAATTTAAGTATATAGAATTTAATTATATAGAATTTAAGTATATAGAATTTAATTATATAGAATTTAAAAAACTTTTTAGTATTTCAATGATATTTTGTGAAGTATTCCCATCTCCTAACCATTTATAATTAATAGTAATTTTTTTATTAAAAATATTTTCAAGCCATTCAAATGTTTCGATTTTATTTGTTAAAGTATCAACATTTAACATTATACTACAATTATTATCTATTGATTGTGGTCTTTCAGTAAAGTCTCTTGGAACAATAACAGGTGTATATAATAAAGCAGGTTCTTCCTGTCCAGTTCCACTATCTGATATTATAAATTTACAATGATAAACAGTTTTTATATATTTTTTATATGATAATAAATCAATTAATTCAATATTCTCCAAATTTAAATTAAATTCTTGAAGAGATTTACACGTACCGTAAAATTTTAGCATTTTAACTGGTAAATTATACTTACTTCCACATTCATTCGCATAATTAATAATATTAATCATTCTATTTTTATATTTAAAATTTTCAGGACGATGTATATCTAATAAAATCATATTATCTAATTTTTCTTCATTTGGTATAAACGGTTTACATACTTCAACTATGGTATTTCCAACTACGTGTACATTATCTTTAATATTTTCATTTTCAATTTGTTTTTTATAATCTTCATGGTAAACAAAATGAATATGACTACAATGGTCACATATAGTTCTATTTATTTCTTCAAACATTCTTTTATCATAAGATCTCATGCCGGCTTCTACATGTCCAATAATATATCCTTCTTTTCTCAAAGGTAAAGAAGCACATACTGTATTTGAATCTCCTAAAAATAATATTATATCTGGTTTTAATTTATTATCATTAATTAATTTTATAATTTCAATTGATAAATAACCTAATTGATGATAATGAGTTCCACCACTATTACCAGTATTAAGTATATAATCGGGTTTTCTTATATTTAGATCTTCAAAAAAAACATCGGAAAGCAATTTATCATAATGTTGTCCGGTGTGCACTAATATATGATTAAAATTAATATCTAATTTTTTAAATATTGCTGACATTCTAATAAAATCAGGGCGAATACCACTAATGGTCATTACACATTTCATACTCATTTATCTAATATAAATAGTTTTAATTGTGTTATTTGAACTAATAAAGGTGGTATTTTAAAATAATTACAAGTATCAAATATTGAACTAATTGTTTTATCTATTTTTTTTTCAGTTTCGTGTTTATTAATAGTGATATTTAAATTATATACAGTATTTAACATTTCAACTAATTCAAATTTTGAAACACTTATTGGACTGTATATATGTCTAATCCCTTTCCAATATAAATTTTCATTTATAATTTTTAAAATAATTTTCGATAACTCTAAACAAGTTACACCATTCCAGTAGTGATTTATATATCCATTTATTTCTTTATTCCGATTTGATTTAACCCATTCTAATAAAGACCTTTTATTATTTAATTCTTCACCAATTATGGAAGTTCTAATAATTGTAGCATCACATAATTCCCCTAATGATTTTGATATTCCATAATCGTTTGATTCATCATGAATTGTATTTTCATTATAATTACCATCTTTTCCGGAAAAAACACAATCAGTAGTAATATGTATCATTTTAACATTTAATTTATCACAAATTTGACTTAATATTACTGGAAAAAGTGAATTAATGGTAAAATATAATTTTGTATATAAAGTTCGTTGATTAGATGCTTGTGGTATAACACCAGCACAATTAATAACAATATCATTTTGTTGTATATTTTTTTTTTTCAATAAATTTGTTAAAGTTTCTATTGATAATTGATTTAAATCATAATCTTGTCTTGTTATAGGTACAATTGTATAATTTAAAGATAAATACGATTTAGTGTAATTTCCTAACATACCATTAGAACCAAAAATAAAAATTTTCATTTATAAATATATATATATATATATATATTTATTTATTTATAAATATATGAATTAATATAACGTTAATATTTAATTAAATAATTAATTATTCATTTCACCTTGTTGAACATGATAAACGATACTATTAAATGAAGTAAAATGATGAACATTTATCATTTCTAATTTTTTTATCAATACTTTATCACCAGGAACACAACCTAATCCTAATTTATATACTCCTTCTTCGGTTGCATATTCATATTCAAATTCTTTAAATTTATCAGGGTCAGAAATTGATAATTTATTAAAAGATTCAACTGTAATATTTCCTTCTGGATAATAATTTATTTTTTTAAGATGGTCATTCTTAATTATCATCGGCATATATAATCCTCCTGAAACAAGTTTTTCTTCTTTAATATAATTAGCATAAATATTAAATTCTAAACTATTAAAATCATTATAATTATTGCCAAAATTCTTTTCAATTCCATGACCACCATCCATTGTTGGTAAACCATTCGGAGGTCCTCTTTCAACTAATCTTGAATTTATACATTTATTATCATCAATATATTTAATTAAATTGATATTCCAATCATTACTAAATGCCATATCACTATTTAGAAATATAATATAATCTCCTTTTGCATTTTTAGCGGAAGTATTCCACGCTCTATAAATATTATTTATATACCATTCTTTTCTTTGTTCATTATTATTAGTATGAATGTAATGAGGAATATTATTATTTTTAAGATATTCTAATACTTCATCACACGCATCATTTGCGACAAAATAGAATTCGTCATTTTCATTTAGTTTAGTATATTTATTAAATTCCTCATAAACAAATTTTAACCAATTTACACTTTTATAAATTAAACAAGCATATGTAATTTTCACCATTTGTAAATATAATTATTTTTTAATATAAATATAATACGAACTATAATTTATTTATTAAATCTATCCATTTTTTATTCATTTCATCAATTGAAAAATATTTAATAGCTATTTTTCTTGGAGTAAAATTAAAATGTTCTATTTTAATTTTTTTTACAGCACCTTTTAAATCATCACCAATAATTCCAATCTTATTTTTTTCATCATCATTTAAATCTGTAACAAATCCAGTATTTCTCATAATTATAGGTGTGTCGCATAAACATGATTCAATCGCAGCCAAGCATTGTGTTTCTGAATATGATCCAATTATAAAAAAATCTGCCATATTGTATAAATCACATAACCCTTCCTGTGATATCTTATTATATTTATAAACATTATCTAAATTATCTAAATTTTCATCATTGTGTTTCGAGACTACAATCCAAAATATATCTGTATTTTCAATTATTATTTCTTTAATAATATTCCATCCTTTTATTTCATTTAAAGCTCCTACGAATATACCAATTTTATTATATACAAAACCATATGATTCTTTTAAACAGTTTTTATCTTTAACATTAAATAATTCATTATCTACACCCAATGGTATTTTATAGCATTCTCTTTCATTATAGAAATCAGCAGTTTCTTTAGAATTTACAACAATGACATCTGCATTTAATAAATTATTTTCTTGAATGTCACTTTTTCTATTCATTTTTCTTAAATTATCCTGAATAATACAAATAACAGGTTTTTTAGATTCTATTAAATTAAACCAACTTCCATTTTGTATAATACATTTATATGTTGGATAATGTTTTTCAATATATTTTAATACTTTTTCTTCAAATGAAATAGATAAATTGTTTATTATTGGGTCACTTGAAATTACATCTAAATCTACACCTTTTAGTAATGGTATATTTTCAAGCATGAAATTCCATAATACTTTTTCTCCTAATAAACCATAACAATAATCATTAACTAAAATTATTTGATTATTTTCTTTATAATATAAATATGGATATTTTTTTATAAATTCATCTATATTTGATAATGAATTATTATGATTTAAAATCACTATTTCTTGTTTACCATATATACCATCTCTATTAAATAGATCTTTATTATTTAATATACAATTATTTATATGATCTGAATTGTTAAAAGTTTCAATTACATCATGTTCTGCGATTGAATCAAACTTTTCTTTCATATTGGATATTAACCAAGAATAATGAACTCCACCTGGGATTTCTTTATTTCCTATATATTCAACACAGTTAACTAATAATGAGTCTTTAATACAACTATACATAAGAGAATCGTCCAAACATTTATAAATGTCGCATCTATTATTTCTTAATAATTGAATATTATATTTAATCTCATCTTCGTTATTACCTAAATATTTCTTTTTTGTTATATATGTTCCTTGCCAAAGTTGTTCTTTTTTTATATTAAAATAATAATAAAATAACATCTGATTTACACCTATAAATAGTTTGTTATTATTATTAATTTTATAAATTGATTCTTCTAATGTTTTTTTAAATGGTATCTCATCTACATCGGATATTATAATTATATCATCATCATTAGCATTTTTAAATCCATTATATAAATTTTTTCTTTGATAATTTTCATTATACCAATTAAATATATCAGGCGATGAATCATAATGTTTTTCGGGATATTCATCAATAGGTAAAAAAATTATTTTATCTATATATTTATTATATTTATCTTTATGTTTAATAAAATTATATTCATCTTTTACAATTTTTCTGCTATGACTAATTTTCGCTTCTGATATAACAAAATAATCCACAATATCATATAAGTAATCTAATCTTAATTCTAATAATTCAATTTCATTGTGAAACATAAAACAATCATATATTTTAGTCATTGGTTTTAATAATATATTATTAAAATATATTAAATATTTATTACCTATATTATTAATATTATAATATATGACATTAGTCTTTAATATATTTAATACTTTATTATAATATTCTTTATCATTTTTCAATTTTAACATTTGTTCAGCATATTTTTTATATATTAAATTTTCAGATATAGTTATAAATAATTCTTCACAATTTTTAAAAAATATTGAATGACTTTGAGGATAGTTTATATTACCGATATGAGAGATTACTGGTTTATCATGATTTATAGCTTCTACTATTGTATTACCAAATGTTTCACCCAAAGCATTACTATGACATAATACATCAAATGTATTATAAATTTTAGATATTATTTTATTATCAATCGTACCTGACATAAATATGATATTTTTAATATTTAATATTTGTGCGTCATGTTTGGAATTATCATTTGGATTTATATATAAAAAAACAGTACTATCATCTTCAATTTCTTTATAAGCCTTTAAATTATTTATACTATAAATTTCTATATCACTTCTTGCAATTCTTCCATATATAAATTTATCATTAATATTAAGTTCTGTTTTAAAACTATCATCATGTATTTTTGCCATAATTGGATTTGGTATAATATTAATATTATTTTTATCAAAACCATTTTTAATTAATTCATTAAATATTTCTACTGATGGAGTAATTATATAATCACATTTTGTATCTGTATTACCATGAAAATTTATTTCAATTATTTTAAAATTAAATGATATTTCTTCAAAATTTGGTAATAACCATTTTTCATTCCCACCACGATGAACTATAAATAAATCCAGATCATAATTTTGTAAATCCATCGTATTATTAATATAAATTAACTTATATGAATTATAATTCATATATCTACAATTATTATAATTAAATATTTTAGGTTTAGTAAAACAATAATCATTATAAAAAAATAGTACATCAAATTGTGTATTAGTATTTAAAAAATTTGATAATATTTCTGTGACTTTATCAGCACCCCCTATTCCAAAACTACACAATAGTCCAATTCTTTTATTTTTATTTTTATTTTTAATTAATCCCCACTTATTATTTTGTATATAACTTATATAACTTATATTACTATTAAATAAATCTAAATTTGTAGTCGGTTCTAAATTATGCACAATTTCATGATCAACATGTATTGCAATAGCTTCATCATAGTAATAAAATTTATTTTGAGGTATAACATATTTTAATCTATTTAAAAATTCAATATCATCGTAACCTGTACCTAATCTATAGTTTTCATCAAACCCAGATAACTTATAATACGTATTTCTTGTTAAACAGGTGAAAAAATTTAAATCAGTTTTTCTAAATTTACTATGTAAATACCATGAACCATAATTATTATTAAATGGTGGCTTGGTTGTTTTTCCATCTTTTAAATAACCACAACCTAAATTAGATATAAATTTTTCTTTAATATTTTCATCTAAATGAAAATTATTGTTAATAATAGAATTGGTAATATTAATATCAGTACAACAAAATGTTGATAGAATCAAATAAGATTCATCATTTAAATTTTCAAAATTATTGGTTATTTCAAATATATTAGATGTATGAAATGTTTCAGGACTACTTAAAATTATTATTGACCCAGATGAATACCGAACACCAACATTATACGGATAACAAGGATTTACTTCCATTTTTTTTTTTAAATTATTATCACCTAAATCAACCAATACAATATTTAAATCATTATATTGGTTAATTATATCATGTAATTTATGTTCATTATTTGAATAATCATCTATAATTACTATTTCCAGATTTTTAATATTTTTATAAAAATATAAATAACTATCCAATGTAGTTTTCATTTTATCTTTTCTATTGTAATATGGTAATATTATAGATACTAACGGTTTTTTATTATTATTATGATTTATTACATATTCATCCATATAACATATAGATTTCATATTGTTTAATCTTTTATCTAAATTATTAATATAATTTTTGGATATTGAATCTCCATTATACCAATGTATCCCAACATTTTTTTCTGGTAAAATTGTATTGTAATCTGTAAATAAATATTTTTTAATATGGTGAGGTTCATATGGTAAATAGTATTCCTGATCACATATTGTAATATTTTTATCTATTGTATGTAATATATCTATCTTATTAAATAAATCTTTTAACATTGTACTTCCAATTGATTGATAATGTATGGGGTCATAATACTTTTTACATTGATTTTTAATAAAATTAAAAAATTTAGATTTACTAATTGTTAAAAATAAACCAATTGGAAAATAAAGAAATCCATCTGGATTAAAATCATATGGATTATTTTGACCCCGAAGATTACATTTAAAAATTATAGTATTTTCTTTAAAATTCATTTTTTCTTCAATACTACCGGTATATATTATATCGAAATCACTCCATAAACCTCCGTGTTTTTCCAGTATATAATATCTAAAATAATCACTTTTAATTACTTCGGAAGCGTCATTATAAAATCCAATTTTATCTAAATCAACATACATAATTTTAACATTATTAATATTATGTAGTTTATAAAAATAATCTTTTCCTGTGTATTTTATTTTTTGTTCATCGGTTGACCAGGTTTGAGTATAACTTTTTATGCTTGGACAGTATACAATTATTTTCCATTCTGGATTATATTCATTAAATGAAATAACTGTTAAATAATTTAAATATGATAATGGTGAACCATCCCAATATAGATGTAATAATTTTGGATAAATAAAATCATTACGGTCATGAATATTTTTAATACTGGTATATAAATTTAAATTTATATTTTCTAAATTTAAGTGATTTTCATTATTATAAACATTACTCTCATGATATTGATGTATTACAAAACATTTAGATGGATTAATAATTAAAACATTTAATTTTAAAACTTTTTTTATTGTTAATAATAATTCATCATCATCATAACAATACCCATAATTAAATCTTTCATCAAATCCTCCTATTAAATCTAATTTACATTTATAAATAGCAGAACAAAAATGATAATTACAAGGTCTTTCAATTGGATGATTATACCAATTTAGTTCTCCTTCTGGTGAATTTTTATCTAAAAATTCTATTTTATTTATTAAATTATATTTATCAGTTGAATTTAATAATTCATTCGTTAATTCAACACTATTTGTTGAAAAACAACTAAATGTAAAATAATCTTCTTCTTTTAAATTATCAATTGTATATTCTAAAATATCTCCAATATGATAACATTCTGGATTTTGTATTATAATAATATCACCACTTGCTTCTAAAAATCCACGATTATATGCTCCACATGGATTAATTCTATCACCCTTTTCTTCTTCTGATATTTCAATTAATTTAATTTTGAATGAATAATTTTGAATAATATCATTCAATTTAAATTCAGTATTCGAATTATCATCTACTATAACTACTTCAAAATCATATTGATTTATATATTTATTAAAACTATTTAATGTATTAATTGTTTGCTCTTTTCTATTATTAAAATAAGACATAACTATTGATATTTTTTCAGTCTTATTTACAGTTTTATTTTCAGTCTTATTTTCAGTCTTACCAAAGTTTTGTCCATCTTGTGGTCCTGTGTGTGGTTCTTGTAAATATTTATAATTTAGACATAGACTTCTGTTTTCTTTAAATTTTCTAATAAATTCAAAATCTCCACCTTGTGTTAATCCATATGTTGAAAAATTTTTGTATATTGAATTAAATAAATATGTACTATTTGCCACAATACAACATTGTATTTCGTCGTAATTATTTGGTCCAATTATTCTTCCATCTTTATAAATAAATTTCCAAAATATAAAATCATCATTTGACTCAATATTACTAATAATATTTTCTAAACTATTATTTTTCATTAATTTATCATCGTCATCTAAAAACATTATCCAATTATTTTTATCAATTGGTACTTGATTTAGTAATTCATTACAATAAATATTATAAAAACAATCTTTACTAATATCTTTTTCTACTTTTATTAATTTTATATTTTGGTACATATTTTTATACATATTCAAATATTCTAAACATTTATTATCATCATAACTAATTATTAAATAATAATTTTTATATGTTTGATTTAATATTGTATCAATACATTTTTTAAAGTAATTAGGTCTATAACAACACCTAATTAATATGTATATATTTATATTATATTTAGAATATATTATTACTTCATCATGTTTATATTCTTTATTATTAATATATATTGATTTAATTTGACCAGGTGATGAGTCACCGAACATTTGTGCTCTTATTACATCATTTGGTGGTATTGTGATTATATTATTTTTACAATATTTATTTAGACATATATTTGTTATATCTTTTTTATTATTTAGAGTTCCATATTCTATTTTAGTTTTGTCTACTGATTTATTTATATTATAATTTATTTCTTCATCATGTTTATATTCTTTATTATTAATATATATTGATTTAATTTGTCCAGGTAATGAGTCACCGAACATTTGTGCTCTTATTACATCATTTACTGGTACAGTGATTATATTATCTTTACAATATTTATTTAGGCATATATTTGTTATATCTTTTTTATTATTTAGATTTCCATATTCTATTTTAGTTTTGTCTAATGATTTATTTATATTATAATTTATTTCTTCATCATGTTTATATTCTTCATCATTAATATAAATTGATTTAATTTGACCAGGTACTGGGTCACCAAACATTTGTGCTCTTATTACATCATTTTGTGGTATCGTGATTATATTATTTTTACAATATTTATTTAGACATATATTCGTTATATCTTTTTTATTATTTAGATTTCCATATTCTATTTTAGTTTTGTCTAATGATTTATTTATATTATAATTTATTTCTTCATCATGCTTATATTCTTCGTCATTAATATATATTGATTTAATTTGACCAGGCAATGGGTCACCGAACATTTGTGCTCTTATTACATCATTTGATGGTATTGAGATTATATTATCTACACAACATTTATTTAGACATATTGTTGTTATATCTTTTTTATTATTTAGATTTCCATATTCTATTTTAGTTTTGTCTAATGATTTATTTATATTATAATTTATTTCTTCATCATGCTTATATTCTTCGTCATGCTTATATTCTTCGTCATTAATATATATTGATTTAAGTTGACCCGGCAATGGGTCACCGAACATTTGTGCTCTTATTACATCATTTGATGGTATTGTGATTATATTATCTATACAACATTTATTTAGACATATTGTTGTTATATCTTTTTTATTATTTAGATTTCCATATTCTATTTTCATTTATATATATTAAAAAAAAATATTTATAATATTATAACTTATATATAAATGAAAATAGCATTATTATTAACTGGTCAAATTAGAACTCACGAATTAACTAAACATATTATAAAAAATAGTATTATAAATAATTATAATACGGATGTTTTTTTGAGTATTGATTCTAATAATATTTGTCAAACTGAAAATTTAAATTCATATAATCAAACATCAAAAAAATTAATTAATGAAGTAATTAATTTTTATAATCCAATAGATTATTTTATACATAATGAGTTTAATGAAATTCCTAATAATAACCAAAATTATGTAAGTTTCAGACAATATTTTTTTGTAATGCAATGTTATTTAAGACTAAATAAGTATATTGAAAAAACAAATATAAAATATGATATAATTATAAAATTAAGATTTGACCAATTGTTGTGGAATACTGATAAGTGTTATTTATATAATTTTATAAAAGATAGTAAAAATAACATATTATACAACAATAAAAATATTAATATTGCGAAAAATTTAAGTCATAAAATTAAAATTATATTAAATGATAATATAAAAAATAATCAAATAATAGTTTTAGGTTCAGGAACGCATACATATTATAATTATGTTAATGACCAATTTTGGATTCATAAACCAGAATTATGTTATTTAATTTTTATATTTTATTTTAAATTAAATGAAATAATTGAAGAATGTAAAAAAACGGTATATCCAAGCAATGGTGCGTCAATAGAACATTTTTTTTATAAACATTTAATTAATAATAATATAGATTATTATTCAAATAATATTGAGGGTTTATTTATTCGTGAATTTTATAAATAAATAAATATTATTAAATATTATTATTAATGGAATCTTGCATATTATTACAATGTTTTTGTAAACCGAAAGAAACAACGACTGTATTATATAGTTTATTAAAATGTACCGGTGTAATTAATTATAATTTAATATTATACGTAGATTTATCTAATGATACACGGTTTAATTCATTAAATAAAGACACAATAAATGAATTAAATAAATTTAAACAAAATTATTTTCAAAATTTTAAAAATATTGAAATTATTATTAATAATGAAAACAAAGGTCCATATAAAACTTGTTACGACGCTATTGAGTACGCATTTTCTAAAAACAGTTATGTAATATTTTCAGAAGATGATTCTATATTTACAAGAGATTCTATATTATATTACAATTATTATAGAGATAATTACAGTAAATATAATGATACTAACTGTTTGGGAATAACAGCAGATTCAATGAATTTTTATTCTGATGATATAAAAATATTTACAAATTTAAAAAATATAATAATAGAATATGGAAAGCTAAATAATAAAAAAGATATAACAAATATATGTCTAAATAAATATTGTGTAGATAATATAATTACAATACCGACAAATGATGTAATAAGAGCACAAATGTTTGGTGACCCAGTACAGGGTCAAATTAAATCAGTTTATATTAATAACGAAGAATATCAACATGATGAAGAAATAAATTATAACATTAACGTTCCTTTAAAAAAATATTATAATGCTAAGACACAAAAAATAAAAGATAATTTAACTATTAATTATTTAAATTATATACAAAAAATAAAATGGTCACCAAACAAACAATTTGGTATATTTAAAGAAAATTGGGATAAATTTAAATTTTTCAGAAATAATAATTATGGCAGTTATAATATATATAGAGAACACGCCCCGGATACGGCAACTGGTTTTTTTGTTAGAGATAATAATTATTATTTTATTTATTCGTATATACCACGATGTAATGACATCGGATTATTTAATCAATATGGTTGGACACAATTACATTATGATAAAAATCAAAATATTCCGATAAGTACAATTAAATATTTAACCAGTAATAATTTTATTTATAAAGATTTAATATTAAATTTGGAATTTTATAATGGTGAAAATTATAAAATTTAGTCTATATAATTTATACATTTTAATAATTCTGAATTAAATAATTTTATATCAAATTTACTTTTATCTAAATTAATTAAATATTTATTTGTTTTTTTATAAATATCTAATAATTTTTCCTTTGAACTTAAAATATTATTAATTTCATTTATATCATCAAAAAACATTGGATAATCTTTTCCTAAATATTCTATTGTACTATCTAACTTTGTTATAAATGCTGGACAATTTAAAAAAATTATTTCAAGTATTGAATTATTTGACGAAGAATCATATAATGGAATAACTATTATATTATTTACTAAAAATTCATCATATTTATTGAAATCTTCAAAATATTTATTAGTTATTAAATTATTTTTATCAACATTTTTAATATTATTATATAAACTATCTTTATCAATTAAATTTTTAATATCTTTTTCATTTTTAATACCTGATAACCAATACTTTTCGTTTATGAGGTTACTTCTTATTTTATATATATCACTAATTCTTCTTAATTGTTGTCCCAATAAAATTATATTATATTTATTATAAACTGAAAACTTTTCTATATTAAACTGAATATTATATTTATTATTATTTGGGTGTAATAAAAATTTAACTTTTATATTATTAAATTTTAATACAATTTTTTCTTTTAAATACTTATTAAAGATAATTAAACTATTACAATATTTCATGCTTTCAATTAAATTTTTACAATTTAATAAGTTATCAATTTTAAGAAATTCGTTTAAATATGTTGGGCATTTATTCGTCATATGTATTATTCCACACCATTCATTATTTAATTTATAATTATTATCCCATAAAAAATATTTTTCTACATTATCAATAAATAAAATATTACTATTATAATCATTTGTTTTATTTATTATAATATTATTATCAATTAGATTTTTAATTATAGTATTCCAACCACCACGGTGATTTACGTGTTTATAGTAATTATCATTTATTAATATTAAATTTTTATATCTAAAATCTAAATTTGTATAAAACATAAAAAAATTATGTCCACCTATTGGATTTAAACTTTTAACTCTTTCTTGTGAAAATTCTTTTGAAATTTCTCTGTTTGGTATATTACCTAATTTATTATCAATAATTGATTTTGAAAAATAAACATCCTCTGGGCATTTAGATAAATTTACACTTTTTATATATTCTAATGTTGATGTATTTGGAATAAATTTATTTATATCTATTTTCCCCAAAACATTTAACATTAATTCTTTGGATCTTAGTGAAAACCCACCATTTCCAACTCCTAATAAATTATCATTTTGTTCTAATAACCAAGGTGCTCCAACATAATCATATTTTAAATAATTATCTAATGTTTTTGCATGAAATATAAAAGAATCTTCTTGATAAAGAAGTAATTTTTTTCCTTCAAATCTATTCCAGAATTCTTTTGTTAATAATAAATTATTATATATATTTTGCGAACAATCATCAATATTTAATTTTATAATATTAATATTGATTGGTATATCTTTTATAATTTTATTAATAAAATTATAATTAATATTTCCACAGACTATTGTATGTTTCCAATTAGGTAATTTAATTAACATATTTCTTATTAAATATTCTAAATGGTTTAATATTCTAAATTCAATTAATACAGTTTCTTTATCATTTTTAAAAATATTATGGTCATTTTTATTATCATACAGTATAATAATTTTTTTAATTAAATCAATATTATTTTCACATATATTTCTATATTGAAGTTTATTTAACAAATTTAATTTATTATTAATATTAAATTTATTATTATAATTTTTGATTATATTTTCATAATTATCTAAAAAATGTACACAAAGTTCATAATTAGTTTTATTACTTAATTCTTTATTTTTTTCTAAATAAGACTTCTTATTAAATTCTTTTAATTTTTCATTAAAGAGTCTACTTTCATTTATCCCATGATTTATAAAATGTTCTTTTAACTGAACATCACTTAAATTTTTTAAATCCGAATTATATTCTCTATAAAATTTTATATCAAAATGGGTAGTAATGTCTTTTAGTTTTTCTGCTTTTAGTTTTTCTTCTTTTAGTTTTTCATAATTATCTAAAAAATGTAAATGAAGTTCATAATTAGTTTTATTACTTAATTCTTTATTTTTTTCTAAATAAGACTTCTTATTAAATTCTTTTAATTTTTCATTGAATATTCTACTTTCATTTATCCCATGATTTATAAAATGTTCTTTTAACTGAACATCACTTAAATTTTTTAAATCGGTATAATATTTTTTATAGAACTGTATGTCAAAATGATTATTAACGGCTTTCAGTTTTTCCGTTTTCAGTTTTTCATAATTATCTAAAAAATGTAAATGAAGTTCATAATTAGTTTTATTATTTAATTCTTTATTTTCATTAATATATTTATCAATGGTATAATTTTCAAGTTCTTCTAATTTTTTATTAAACAATCTACCCTCTCTCATACCATCACCATATATAGTTGAATCTTTAAAATTTCCAAAAAAATGCCATACGCAATCAGCCTCTGTTTTACAATGTTGATTTATATCAGAATATTTATTTTTATAATAAACCCAATCAAAATAATTATTTATCATTATTAGTTTAATATATTAATAAAAATAACTATTATTAAACTAATAATGTCAAATAATATTGCGATATTTGCATGTGCTAAAAATGAACATAATTATATAACTGAATGGATATATTACCATTTAAAATTAGGATTTGACCATATTTATATATGTGATACATCAGATAATAATAATATGAAAACGTGTACATTTAATAGTGATAATAGAATTACATTATTACACGAACCATTAAATAATAAAGATTTTAGATATTTACAACCGGTGTTTCAAACAAAATATAATAATGAAATATTAAAAAAACATTATAAATGGTGTGCATTTATGGATATAGATGAATTCATAGTTCTTAAAAAACACCGGTTTATAAAAGATTTTTTAAATAGTATAAATTTTAATACTGGTTCATTAGGTATAAATTGGGTATTATTTGGAAATAATAATAAAGATATATACACACCTGAACCAGTAATTCATAGATTTACTAAATCTGATTCAAATTATGATAGACACGTAAAGGTTATAGTAGATACACAAAGTGTAAATATTTTTAATAATCCCCATTACGCAATTTTATCAAAGGGAAATCAAGTGAATGAAAAAGGTAAAGTATATAACGTAGGACCGTGGCAGGATATATCTTCCATTGATTTTATACAGATAAATCATTACATTCTTAAATCAACAGATGAATATTTAAAACGGACAAAAAATAGTTATTGGAGAGATATTAAAAATAATATATATTTTAATCATCATAATAGAAATAATATAGAAAATTTAACTGCGTATAACATATTATATTCAAATTCATATCATCATAATATTAATGAATTTGATTATGAATTTTATATTCAGTATTACGTTGATTTATTAATTAATGGAATTTTCAATAAAACCCTCGCATATAATCATTACATAGGACCAGGTCAACAAGAAAAACGTATATCAAATTTAAATTTTAATTATGAATATTATAAAAATAATAATTGTGACCTTATTAATATGAATAATGTTGAATTGTGGAATCATTTTAAAAATGACGGTATTAAAGAAGGCCGTCAATATTTAATTAATTAATTAATTAATTAATTTCAAGTTTATAACCTAAAAGTTATTACCTAAAAGTACATTGTTAAAAAATTTATATATTTATTACCTAAAAGTACATTGTTAAAAAATTTATATATTTATTACCTAAAAGTACATTGTTAAAAAATTTATATATTTATTACCTAAAAGTACATTGTTAAAAAATTTATATATTTATTATTATAATATTTTTCTTTATTATTTAAATAGTCATCTATTTTTATTATACTTTTATCATAATTCTTATTTTCAAGTTCTTCTTGAAATGTGTTAAAATCTGAACATGGAAACAATAAATCAGACCCCAGATTTTTACTATCATTAATATTACTAATAGACAAATTATTCACTATTTCTATACTGGTTGGTACTCTAAATTTAAAAGGATTATTTATACTCGTGTAAAATATAACTTTATAGTTTAAACTTAATAATGCTTTTATTGATTCTATTGTATATCTTCCAATTATAGATTTTTTATGATAATAATTAATAGTTTTTGAGCAATTTGAATTTGGAAATACTATAAGTTCTTCCGAATCTGCGAAAAGGCGTCCAAAATCTTGTATAGAATTCCATTTAGATTTATTATATACGATATTACCAATTGGTGATATATTTAATAAATTATAATTTAAATTATTCATTGAATAATTAATAAAATTAATATTGGATAAAATTTCAATTTCCCTTTTAGTTTGTGACCATAATACCGGATAACTATCACGTGAGTTATTATCAATACGCCAATGATTTTTTATAAATATACTGGTATAAATAGAATGTTTAAAAACCGGGTTTCTATCAGCAGAAAAAATCAAATTATTATGATTTTGTTTATTACGATAATCTAAATTCTGATTACAAAGTCCTGCTATATTTAGATTATTTTTGAATAAAACAAGGGATATACAATGTTCACCTGATATAATACAATCTAATTTACTTTTTTTTTGTCCTAATACCGTATTAGAAAATGCTCTATTACCTATACATATATTATTAGGTTTAATCAGTAAATCTATAAATTTACTATTAATAATAAAACAATAACCAGGTATTTGTGGTCCAGAGATGTAACTATTATTATTAATCAAAGTTAAAATAGAAGTACAACATACGGTATCTTTATTTAATTTATCATAAAATGGTTTTAACCAGAAATTATTATTTTTAGTAAATGGTCCAGTACAACTACAATTCATAAACATTACATTTTCGTACATATTATAAATTTTATTAGAATATTTAGTTTCCATATATCGGATACCCATTAAATATGCCTCAAAATCCATACAATTGTTATTTTTAATTACGTGAACATTATGACCTTTTGGAAAATTTAATTCTGTAAAATGATTGTTAATAATAAATAAAAATTCTAATGAATCCTTTATTGAATTACGTTTTTTGATTGTTTGTTCTATGAAAAATGCCATATTTGTTTCATTTTTATATTCCCCAGGTCTATTATAATAAACATATATTACTAATGTATTATATTTTAATGAACCGTTTATAGTTGTTACTTTACCGTTACTTTGGTTACCGTTACTTTGGTTACCGTTACTTTGGTTACCGTTACTTTGGTTACTTAACATATAATTATTTTTGTGGTCTTTATTATAAGTTTTACCTTCAAAATATCCGTGATATAAATAATGTTTCCACGCATATATTTTAATATTATTATAATTAATATTATTTAATTTTATATCTAAATTCGTTTTTAAATAAAAATCAAAATCAAAATCATTTAATGGTTCACAAAATAACCTTTTTTCACTATGACCGTGACTTAAAAAATGTTTTATCAGTTCGGTATTCGTCATAGTTACAAGGTCTTCATTATATTTTTTATAATAATTTATATCAAATTTGTATTTATCTTTATTAGAATCATATTTATAATTTACTAAATTATTATTTATTTCATTTATTTCATTTATTTCATTTATTTCATTTATTTTTTCGTGTGTATTTAACTTTTGTATTTGGTTATTATCTATTACTGTTAAATTATTAAATATACCAGTACGTATAAAATGATATTTCGCTTCTGTTATATCATTTGTTTTATTATTATTATTTGTTTTAGTATTATTATTATTATTTTTAATATATAAATTCCAATTTATTAATGATAAGTCGCACGGTTCTCTTAATTCTTTTGACCCATGGTTTATAAAATGTTCTTTTGGGTCAACGGAACTATTTTTAATATCCGGATATTTATTTAAATAATACTCTTTGTCAAAATATTTATTTAACATTTATAATAATATTTATTATAAATAATGTTATAAATTAACCTTATAAATTAACCTTATTTATTAACATTATTTATAATAAATAAGTTTAAAGTTTTAATTGATTATAAATTATCAACTATCAAATATGTACAAGGACAACAGAGGTTATTTAATTTTCCCGATTAAAGATGGTAAATACATGAATCAAGTTACTATAAATACATCAAAAGATTGTACTTATTCCGTTAATAAAAAGAATGTGTTTAGGGGTCTTCATATTAATTCATTCGGAAAATTAATTACATGTATATCTGGACATTTTATTGACATTATGGTAGATATGAAAACATTAAAAGTTAATTACTATGACATCAAACCGGGTGACCAAATTTATTGTCCCGCTAATTATGCACACGGTTTTATATCACTTGACGAAAATTCAGTACTTTCTTATCATTGTGAAGGATATTTTGGTAACGAAGTTGGTGGACTTTTAAATTATAAAGACCCGGTTTTAAATATTAAATTACCAGTATCTGATATTGATATTATAATTAATGAAAAAGACTCTACCGCACCATTTTTACATTTTGATTATTTTATTTTAGGTTCAACTGGTTTTATCGGTTCAAGTGTTTTATTAGAGTTAAAAAATCAAAATAAACAAGTTTACGCTCTTACTGAACGCATGGAAGACCTAAAAGGAATAAAAAAATTAATAGAATTATATAAACCAAAATACTTTATAAATTGTGCGGGTCTTACTGGTATTCCTGATACTTCCTGGTGTAATACACATAAACAAGAAACATTAATGACAAACGTTATTAATCAAATTAATATTTTAAATTTATGTAATGAGTACAATGTACATTGTACATTAATTGGTTCTGGGGCAATATTTAAAACCACACCAGACTCAAAGTATAGTTATGATAACGGTGATTTGGATGACGAAAGTAATTATTACGCAAAATGTCGTATCATTTTAGAAGAACAAGTAAAACATTTTAAAAACTATATGTTATTACGCATTAATTATCCATTAAGTTTCAATACTAATAATATTAAAAATCCTAAAAATTTAGTAAATAAATTACTAAAATATAAAAATATTGAAAATATTTCATTAAGTGTTACAAATTTAGATTCAATGTGTCCAATCATTCCAATAATGATTGAAAATAATGAAACTGGTATATTTAATTTTGTTAATAAAGAACAGATTAATATAATAGATTTAGTTGATATTATTTATAAAACACTAAATAAATCTATGAATATAGATATTGTTTTTACAACACGTCAAAGTGTTAAATTAGTTCCTGATAAATTAGAAAAATACTCGGTTGAAGAAATTAATAGTTCATTACTTAATATAATTTAAACACTGTGATTGATAAAATTGCTAATTTCGAAAAATAAAGAATAAAGAGTAAAAATACAAATAAATAATCAAATAATAAATAGACATGAATTAATTAAAATTTAAATTTGGAAAAATACTTTTTTATTTTCTAACTTTTTATTTTCTAACTTTAAAGTTTAAAGTGTTCTTGCACTTGGGTCAGTGGTATTTGACCATTTAGGCATCCAAAAATAAGGAATAATTTTTTCTCTTCCTGGGTATTCTTTTTCAAATAAATAACGATAATACATTTGTTCTTTTGTGCGTGGTTTGAGGTAGTCCGTATTATAACTTATAACTGGAATATCAACCGTTTTAAGTTTATCCGCAATAATTTGAAACCATGAACGGTCACTACTTGAAACTCCGTCAGAAAATGCTTCTTTTTTACGATATAGAATTTCATTCGGTAAAAAATCTATGAATGAATCACGTAATAATTTTTTTTCAATTCCGTTTTCACGACGATATATTAATGGTATACTTAAATAAGTATTTACAAATGTTTTATCTAAAAATGGTGTTCTTGGTTCTAATCCACACGTACTAATACTGCGGTCACTACGTAAAACATCGAAAAAATGAATATTTTGTAATAGATTTTTAGCTTCCATATCAAATAATAAATTATTAGGTGCTTTATGAAAATATAAATATCCACCTGTTAGTTCATCCGCACCGTCCCCATTAAAAATAACCTTTGCGTCCGAATGTTCAGATATATATTTAGAAACTAAATAATTACCAACACTCGCTCTTACCGTAGTTGTATCATAACTTTCAATTTTTTTCACTACTTCTGGAATAGCATTAAAAAATTGGTCTTCGGTTAATAAAATTTCATTATGAGTTGTACCTAAATAATCTGCCACAATTTTAGCATTTTTCAAATCAGTACTTCCCGGTAAACCAATGCTAAATGTTTCTAATTTAACATTGGTTTTTTCTTTTAACAGTCTTACAACGATGCTTGTTATTAAACTGGAATCTAATCCTCCTGAAAGTAAACACGCAATTGGTCTATCGCTTAATAACCGTTTTTTAACGGCATTAATTAATGTATCTCTAATAATACCGTGGTAAAATTTTTTTTCATTTTTACAAGATGTAAAATGATTACAGGGCGGAAGATAGTATTGAGTAATAGTATGATATTTATAAATTATACCATTAATAGAATAATGTCCAGGTGGAAATTGATAAATAGTTGTTTTAGTTAAATTGCTAATTTGTTTTAATTCTGAACTAAAACAATTAAAATCTTCTGAATAAAACATAGGGCGAATACCAAACGGGTCTCGTCCAGTGATAATCAGGTCTTTTTTGCTATCATAAATAATAAAAGAAAATACACCGTCAAGTAAATTAATAAAATATTGAATTGGATATAACAAATATAAATCAATTATAACTTCACAATCGGAACTTGTTTCTTGACGTATTCCAAGATTATTATATAATTCTTTAAAATTATATATTTCACCATTACAAATTACACAAATACCATTTTTAAAAAATGGTTGATTACTTTCTTCATTAAGTCCATTAATTGCCAGGCGGTGAAATCCGACATAATATTTTCCCAAATCTAAAAATTTAGTATCGTCTGGACCTCTACTTTGTCCTTTTAAAAATTCATTTTTAATAATTTCTACTGAATTATTTTCAGATTTTTTAATAAAAAAAATACCACACATTAGCAATTGATTAATTAAATTTTAAATAATAGTTTTAAATCAATTAAAATCTATTAAAATCAATTAAATCAATTAAAATCAATTAAATCAATTAAAATCAATTAAATCAATTAAAATCAATTAAAAATAATGATATATATATATATATATATATGGAAAAAGAAAATAAAGATTTATTACGTGAATGCAAAGATTCTAACGTTGGTCCATTTACATTAAAAGATAAATACTTCTATGCAAAAATTGTAAATGTATATGATTCTGATACATGTAAAGCAGTTTTTTTTCTAAATAATGAATTAGTTAAATACAATATTCGGTTAAAAGGAATAGATTCTCCCGAAATTAGACCACCATCAAGTGATGTATACCGTGAATATCAAATATTAGAGGCGAAAAAATCAAGAAATAGATTAATACAATTATGTACCGATTGTAAATTAGACCTTGAAACAAAATTAACTAAAACTAAAATTCAAAAAATAATTAATGAAAATACTAAAATTATTAAATTGAAATGTTATGAATTTGATAAATATGGACGATTATTAGCAGATTTATATAATATAGATTCAAAAATAAGTAACGACAGTAACGACAGTAACGACAGTAACGAAAGTAACGAAAGTAACGAAATAAATATAAATAAAAAATTAATTGACGAAGGATATGTATATGAATATATTGGTGGAACTAAAAAGAAATTTGATTATTCCAAGTATATTAACAATTAAGTAAATTAAGAGTATTGTAATTATGATTCTAATTGTAATTCATATAAATGATATAATTTTGAATAAATATTAAGAATTGAACTATATTCAAACAAATTAATATGTCTTACATTATTTATTTTATCTAAAAAATAAGTTTTTCCAGGATTTTTTAACCAATTTAAATCATTAAGTGTAATATTATTTTCATAATTCCATGTTAAATTATGACCACACGATACTAAAACATCATAAATATCTAAATTTATAAAAGTATGGAATGTAATTAATTCATCAATAATTACGTCAAAATCTTTTATAAAAGCGTGTGTTGGTTTCCAGTCTAATGTTGTTTTATGATTAAAAGCATCAACCAGGTTATCAATTTCCATTTTTAATTTAATTTATTCTTTTTAATTTATTCTTTTTAATTTATTCTTTTTAATTTATTTTATGTAATTTATTTTTTGTAATTTATTTTATGTAATTTATTTTTTGTAATTTATTTTTTGTAATTTATTTTTTTTAATTTATTTTTTTTAATTTATTTTTTTTAATTTATTTTTTGTAATTTATTTTATTCAATTGTAACATATTTCTCTTTAATTTTAAAATTACTTTGATTTTGATGATTAAATATAGTACTATTTTTATAATCTGGGCATAATAATTTGAAGTTTTGATATGGTGTTAGTTCCCATGGATATGCAAGTTTTGTTTCAAAACATCCAATTTCATAATTATGAGGTTTTTTAATAAGTTTATAACAAAGTTTATAATAATTATTAACTACCCTTTTTTGTTTATTTTTATAATCTAATAGTGATTTTGAAATAGTATGATTTTTTATACTATCATAAATTTTATACCAATTTTTATAAGGATTTTTTTTAACAAGGCATTTTTCAAATAACTCTTCAATGTTTTTATTATCACTTTCTAATTTCATTTTTTTAAGTTGTATTTCAAGTATATCACTTTGATTTGGTTTTTTATCATGAATATTTACGTCAATTAGTATTCTTTTTTTAGATGAAAACGCCATATTTTCTTTCATAAATTTATGACATATGGAACAATACATATCTTTTTTATTTATTTTATCCGTATTATCAACTATTTTCATTTTATATGAATCTTGTGGACCACGGAAATTATTAATTACACAAGCCCTCCTTGGTATACATAAATGCGAATTGAAAAAATCATAATATGGTCCAGGAATAGATATTTTATAATCCGTATAATTTTTTTTTATAAGTTCTTCTTCATTCTTTATATTCATAATTCTCTCACCTTCTACATTATCAATCTTACCATTACGAATAACAATATCCATATTTTATATATATTTATATTTTATATAAGACCAATTCTTATATCTGTTAAATTTTGTAAAAATTTGTAAAACTATTTTGCGTACAACAGTTCTAATAATCTTTTTGAATTTTTGTAACTGGTTGTATTATGTTTTTATCCATTTTTTATCCATTTTACATAATGTAAGAATATTCAATAAATTCAAATAAAAATATTATTACATTATATAATGTTGTGTTCACTGGATATTGTAATAATATTATTATTTATATTTATAATTAGTACATCTTTATGCTTTATTCATTTTGTACCTTATTTTAACGACGAAGATGAATAAGCAAATAAGCAAATAAGTAAATAAGCAAATTAAATGATAATTTATTTTATATTTTTTAAATAATTACACAAATAATTACTTAAAAAATTTATTTATATAAAATTAAATATCTATTAAATTAATAGTATGTATAAAGAAGAAATTTTAACTAAAAAAAATCCAAGAAAGTATGTTTTATTCCCAATTATGTATACTGCCATATATGATATGTATAAAAAACAGCAACAAGCTTTTTGGACAGCAGAAGAAATTGATTTTGCCGCTGATATTAATGACTTTAATAAACTAAATTCAAATGAAAAAATATTTGTTGAAAATGTATTAGCATTTTTTGCTGGTAGCGATGGTATAATATTTGAAAATATAAATTGTAATTTCGCAGAAGAAATTGAAATACCCGAAGCACGTTTATGTTACGGATTTCAAGCAATGATGGAAGGTATTCACTCTGAATGTTATTCTTTAATGATTGAAACATACGTAAAAGACCCTATTAGAAAAAATCAATTATTTAACGCAATTGAAGAATTACCAGCAGTAAAAGAAAAAGCACTATGGGCGTGTAAATGGTTAGATAAAAGTATTCCAATTGGTAAACGTTTAATCGCATTTGCAATAATTGAGGGTATATTTTTTGCTGGAAGCTTTTGTGCCATTTTTTGGTTGAAACACACAAAAGGTCTTATGACAAAAGCATTTGCTAAAAGTAATGAATTTATCGCACGTGATGAATCTTTACATACTGAATATTCGGTTCTGCTGTATAGTTATATTCTAAATAAATTAACCGAAAAAGAAGTTCATGAACTATTTGAAGAAGCGGTAAATATCGAAATTAAATTCATTACAGAAAGTTTAAAATGTAGTCTTTTAGGTATGAATGCCGAAAAAATGATTGATTATATTAAATTTGTAAGTAATCGTTTATTAAATCAGCTTGGATATTCAAAATTATACTCATTAAATGAATGTCCTTTCAGTTTTATGAATACAATTAGTTTAGATTCTAAAAGTAATTTTTTTGAACAAAGAGTTTCAGAATACAATCGTCCGGAACAATTAAATACGGGTAATGGATTAGATTCAATCGATATTTTAGAAGACTTTTAGACTTTTTAAAATTGTGCTTGAATAGCATCAATGGTTAATTGTGTATTTATTAACTGCTGTATTTTGGTATATTTTGATGAATTTACTAAAAACTTATCATCAGTACCATTACCACCAAAAAATAAATTGCTCTGAAATTTAGCTATCTTGGTGTTTGCATTAATATCCATAATAAAAGTGTCATCGTATTTCGTTGTGATTGGTTGGTCAAATAATAAATTATTATTAGGGTCTATGTTTGCCATCCATATTACACCTGGTTTACCGTCCGACGAGATCCACATGGCCTGCGGCTCAAAAGGATAGTCTCCCCCCATATATTGAATGGTGGTAGCACCTAACGCAAACGTATTTTGTCCAAGACTTACTACGATTATTGGTTTTATGGTATCATTATCTACCATTTGGTTAGCATCGTTAACTATTGCGTACGCATTTTTATAGTCTTTACCCACACCATTTAATATTTTTTTATATCCTTTATCATAATATCTCAAAGCGGTTAACAGATTACCCGCAGTATTAAGCCCCACTGGGTCATATCTCCAAAATATATTTAATACTTTATCTGGTGTGGATAATTTTAATGTACTACCTTCTTTTAACGATTCAAGATTAACAAATAGTGCAGGTTGCTTCTTAACTGGGTTTATATATTCTAATAAAATTAAAAAATCTTGAGGTGTTGTAGCTGTTATAGTGCCATATGCATTCACCGTGGTATAGTTCTTTTTATTTCCAATAATATTTATGAATTTACCTTCATGTGGAGGATGTGTATAATTGTCATCTATCACTGTATTCGCTATTAAAAATGGTGCTGATGTACTCTTAGAAGTTATATTTGAAAAAGGATCATTCTTTGGTTTAATTAAAGAAATAATACCATAAACTATTCCGGTAATAACAGCAGAAATTACTAATAAAGCAATAATTATTATAACTGGGTTACTTTTTAAAAATTTAGACATTATTAAATATAATATCTAAATTTATTATTTTTATTATTTTTATTATTTTTATTATTTTTATTATTTTATTTTTTTATTTTTTTTTTAATTTGTATCTTAACATTTTAAAATGTTACCTTTTTCATTATATTGTCCAGCATAATCTCCTGTTAGTGCGTATTTAGGTAAATTACTGGAATCACATGTTTTGGATACACATCTCTTACTATCGTTCCATTTACACGAATTTTCAAATTGACTTTCATAACCAGCCCAATAAGCAGGGACATACTTAGTATTTTCACACGTTTCCTGTCCACTACCGTTTTCCATATTAACAGTAGCATTTGATTCTGAACATTTAATCTTTGCATTACATTCAGTACCAGTACCAGTACCAGTACCAGTACGAGTAACAGACGGTAGCAATTGACCACCATTATAATTATAATTACTTGTGTCTTTGCTATTAAATACGGGTAATGGATTAGATTCAACCGATATTTTAGAAGACTTTTAGACTTTTTAAAATTGTCCTTGAATCTGGGCAATGGTTAATGCCGTCTTGGGTGTTTTACCAATACCAAATTGTGCATTTATTAAATCGGATATTTTGTTATGTGTTGAATTTACTAAAAACTTATCATCAACATCATTATCACCAAAAAATAAATTGCATCTAAATTTAGCTATATTGGAGTTATTGTTAATAATCGAACTAAAATTATTTTGATTATATTTATCTGGACCCCCCCGATCGATTCTTTGGTCAAATACTAAATTATTACTATTATTTACAGTTTCTCTACTCGCCATATATATTATACCCGCGACACCGTCCGACGTGATATAGTTTGCACCCCCCGAAGTAATTCCGCCTACAGAAATACCTGTTGTACCTAACGCAAACGTATTTGGACCAACCCATACTACGATTATTGGTTTTATGTTATCTCCAACGGTTTTTTGGTCGTCGACTTTATCGTCAACTATTGCGTACTTATTTGTCGTGTTATCACCCACACCATTTAATATTTTTTGAAAACCATTAGTATAATATGCTAATGCTGTTGACATTCCACCCGCGCCACCGTCAATTATTCCATCAGGAGTCATTTTACCCCAGAATGGATCATATCTCCAAAATATATTTAATGTAGCATCTGGTGTGGATAATTTTAATTTACTTCCGGTGTCTAACGATTCAAGATTAACAAATAGTGATGACCCCGTATTATCCAGGTTTAAATATTCTAATAAAATTAAAAAATTTTTAGGACTCACTGTTTCCCTTTTAAGGGGTGAGTATTGATAGTTAGTATAGTTATTAGCATTACCAATAATATTTATGAATCTACCTTCATTCATTCTTTCTGAACTAAACAGGTACGTTAAATTAGCTGTTAGAATTGATGCGTAACTATAATTATTACAGGATTCATTTTTATAAGGTGAATTCCAATCAGCACCTGGATGAAAAACATTACTTGCACACTCACAATATGGTTTATTAGCATTTGTATTAACCATCCCAATTCCGCAACAACTATCAATACCAAATCCATTTGTACCATTACAACTATAAGTTCTCTTTTTCTCAGTTCCTTGTGGCATATCACAGACTATATTATTTCCATATGTACTAATAGAAGAAGAAGAAGGTTCTGGATTAACATAACATAAATCTTGACTGGTTAGGTTTTTAGGGTCATACGTTAAACAAGTTTGTCCATTAAATGAACCATTTTCACAATATAATCCATTACTTAAATATTTACAATAATTATTATACACTTTGGTATTATCTGAACAAACTGAACTACCGTTACCTGTGTCATACCACCCATTTCTATTCCACATTGCTGATATGTCAGCCTTATTTAACATATTACCAGTACTCCATTTTACTGTTGTGCCGGTTACTGGTGCGAGTCCTGTTGTGAAAGAACTACTAAAATTATCTATATTACTAAAATTATCTATATTACTAAAATTATCTTTAATTTCATCTATATTATTACATTTTTGAGTAATTTTAATTGAATCCTTATCCAACTTCATGCAACCAGACTGACTACTACCTTCGTCACAATATGTTATATCAGTTACACCAGCAAAATCAAACTGTTTTTCACTTTTTAATTTATCAGCTAAAACAGTCTTATTCGCACAAACTGTTTTTGCGTTGACCAATTTACTGGTATTTTGTAAAGTCGTATATGATGTGTTTTGATATTGTGTCGTAGTATCGGACGGTTTCCAATAATCTTTGTCATCCGGGTTGGTACAAATTATTTTATTTTTAGCTGGGTTACCGTAACTTGCCAATGGTGGGGTATAATTCCCAGGTTCACCGAATTTACACATATCGCTTACATCGCAATAAGATAATCCAGTTGTATCTGTACCATCAGCAGTGGCATCCAAACAAGTATATACCTGTGCGGTGGTTGTATCAGGATTACCACATGCTAATTTACATACATTTCCGTTACCTTTCTCATTTTTAACACATAATGCTTTAACATTTGTAACATTTGATGTATTAGCACCCGGATAAGCATTATTTAGAGCAGTATTATAATAATTATCACAATCGGTTTGGTTAGTACACGGTTTATTACTTACTACTGATTTATCACTATTACTAATAAATGGTGAATATTTACATATATTTAAACATTCACCGTTAACAGACACATCTGTACAACATTCAGTATTTTTATTGTAACTATGACCTGTCTTACATAAATCACCATTATTTAAACATGTATAATCACTGTACGTACAATTACCTGTTTTTGTACAAACATCACTATTACAACAACCCATTGTACAAGTGCTATCGGTGTTTTTAGAAGCATTACATGGGTTCATATTGTTGGAACACATAGAAGGATTTCCAGGGTTTTTATTATCCAACGTCAAACTTGATTTTGCCTCTGTCTTGTTTACACACTTCTTAAATTTATAAGTATTTTTTGTACTACCTTTTGAACATATACCAACTTTATTAATTCTCCAATCGTCATTATCATACATATCATATTTACAAATATGTCCACTACCACAATCACCATCTTTTACACAAGGATACCCTGAATTCTCTTCTGTACAACTACCGGTCGCCGGTGGTGTATTAGTACTAATACAATAACTTGTACCAGTACCAGTATCAGAATCAGTACCATTCTTACATACATAATTCGCATTATTATCACAATATACATCGTGACCATTTAATTGATTATCACATTTTTTATAACCAGATGATGTATCATAACATTCTAATGTTGCGGTAGTTGTATCAAATACGTCGTTATACGCACATTCATTAGTTCCTTCACAACCTTCACCGGTTGAACCACATAAATCAATACATTCGGTACCGTCGGTATTTTTAATTTTTCCATCAGGGCAAATACATTCACACGTTGGAAATTTATCTGGATTTAATGTACCATTTACGAGTCCATTATCATCACAATATTTATCTTTATTAGCACACCCATTATCTATACACACATTTAGATTATTATCAGTTGTTTGACCAGATGGGCAAATTGGCGGTGGGTTCATCGCTTTTACAATTGCGATTATACCAAATGCTATACCGGTCATAATTATTCCAATTATTAATAAAGCCATAATTATTCTAACCGGTTTCCCTTTAAAAAAATTTTTGGTATTTTCAATAAATTTAGCCATTATTATTATTTAATAATATCTAAATTTATTATTTTTTATTATTTAATAATATCTAAATTTATTAATTTTTAATTTGGTTTGGATTATCCTCACCAATACATGCAAACATAGCAACATTAGATTTTAAATCTTTTGGAAATGTACCAATAGATAACTGTGACGCAGGGGCTACTGTAACGCCGGCGGTAGTCCACGTTGTACCCGACCAGTCATTATTACCCCAAACCCACTCAGTCCATCGTAGTATATAAGGGCTATCCCAAAATGGTAAGTTTGGATATTGTCTTGTTAGTGTTGGCGTTGTCCCAATTACGTCAGAATTTACTAATCCAACAATCATTACAATATTTTCAGTAGTATTATAATTAAACCCCCATAAATTACTTAAATTATCACTAAGTGTGTCACCATTTTGTGCAGTAACAATACCGGTAGTTTTATCAAAACATAATGAATGAGCAACACTTAGTGTTGTTGAAGTAATAGTATAACCTAATAATGATGTAGGATCAGATTTATCATATACAACATTAAATTTCCATTGGGATTGTACCGGGTTTACATTATTTAATGATGACGTACTTATCCACGCTACGTGATTATTTTGTAGTTCGGTTAAATATTTATATTTAGTTATAGTTTTATTACCACATGATGGTATTGGTGACAAATTAAATATAGAACTGGTAGTTTCATATGGCAATGGATATGCAGGGTTATGGGACTCTATATAAGTATTATTATAATTATAATAGTAATTATAATCGCTGAGGGCCCGGCGATGGCTGCGAGCCGTCGTCGTACTGATAGTACCGTCTAATTCACCATTATCACATAAATCTTGTGGACCGTCTATCATAATTTGAATAGTAGAGTTTGGTAATAATGTAGTATAATAATAGGAAAAATCAGGGTCAGCAGGTAAATAAAAACTATCCCCACGATTATCGCCACACGTTGGTATTAATGGTTTGCAGTTTTCTAAACAATCTGTTAACTCAGGATACGATCCCGTGTTATCTTTAATTTCAATACATGTTCCTCTATCACAATTATATGAACGGTTGAGTGATGGTGTACGCTTAGAAGTTATATCGTTGCAATAAAAACCCGGATCAAAATTACCGTTTTTTTTTGGATTAAAATAAATATATTGCTTATCAATTTCTGAAGTTGCGTCACACGGGTCAGACGTCAGGGTTCCGTCATTATAGTTAAAGGTCATTTGTTCTGTTTTACTATCACAAAATATTGTACCTTTCTGTTCACTATTATTCATATCTAAATAATAATATGGTTGATTGTTCATATTAACCTTTTTTCCACCAATATTAAACAATTGGTCGCATGCATCAACGGTAGTTTGACTATCCTGGTATAACATATAATTAGACTTATCAGAATCATATCCTATGATAGGATATGGCACGGGTGATGCGTCATCTAAATTTGAAAACTTATTATTTTTAAATTTATTATTTTGATACATTATTAATATGCTTTTATTTATTTTTTTATTTTTTTAATTTTTTTAATTTGTATCTTAACATTTTATAATTGCACCTTTACCGTTATTCACATAATAACCTTTTTCATTATATTGTCCAGCATAATTACCTGTTATTGCGTATTTAGGTAAATTACTTGTTCCACATGTTTTGGATACACATTTTTTACTATCGTTCAAATAACACGAATTTTCAAATTGACTTTCATAACCTTTCCAATAAGTAGGGACATACTTAGTATTTTCACACGTTTTCTTATCAAGATTCCCACAAAATGAACCTATATCATTATTTAATGAATTACGTGTAATAAATTTCATATTTTGTAATCCTACTTTTGGTAATTCTGTATTACCAAAATTCCACTCTAATTCACTTGCACTACCGTTATTCATTTTAACAGTAGCAGTTGCTTCTGAACATTTAATCTTTGCATTACATTGAGTACCAGTAACAGACGGTAGCAATTTACCACCATTATAATTATAATTACTGGTGTCTTTGCTATTAACTACGTAAGCACCGGAAAAGTTTAAAGCCGATAATAAACAATCTGTATCTGTAATTGTGGTTAGAGGGTTGACACCTGTATTAGGCGTTAGATGGTACGTGATGTCACTTACATATGGAGTTACACTTGCACTATCTGTGATTTTTTCACCGGTGCTTTCATTATATAAACCAAACATATACGGACCTGTATTGGATTTACCGGTACTGCTATTATAACACTGTACTATATTACTGGCTGTACCTGATCCAGAATATAAAATCTTATCCATTTTATAATCTGAATTATTTAAAGCTGATATTGATGTTTTTTTATCATCATTATTTAATATAATATATTTGTTGTTACTATCAATAGTATCACCATTACCATTTGGCATAACCTTATCTATAAATCCAGTAAAAAAATGGCACGTACCCGTTTTATCGTCCGATTTTTCTTTTTTACAGAAAAATTTTGAATAATTTGGATTAGTATCATCATTAAAGTTTACCGATGGAAGTAAAATTTCAAGTTGACTTTCAAACTGACTACAATCATTATCAGTATTACATGTATTATCAGATTGGTTATTAGTAGTTTTATATAACCAGTCCATATCTACTGGATATTGTGAATTATTAGTACATAAAGAAGTTCCTTCCTTGTCACTAACTGTATTACCCGGACAACAAAAAAAATTGTCACCATAAGAAGACATTTTGCTTTTTGGACAGCATGTTGCTTCTTTATAACTTTCAGATTGGGTTTTTCTTTTAGTACACGAGTTTGTATTTGTTCCATCAGTTGATATTTCACAGTCCGAAACTTCACCAGTATTGCAAAACCATGGTTGTTTTTTATTTAAATTACTACTAGGGCACTCCGGTGAAGTTGTACACTGTGATTGATTTAAACTTATTCCGGTACTATTATTACTATTTTTACTATCAGTCACATTAAATAAAATATTGTCAAGTGTAGGCGACTGAGTACTACTATCAACCTTGTTCTCACCAACTAAATTCGGATTTAGGCAAGAATTTCCATTTTGCATCTTTTTACTGTTACTGCAAGTTCCTAAATATAAATAACCCTTTATATTAAATGGATGGTTATGATCAGGATTTTTTGTCCCAATTTTACAAGTACCAATAGTACCATCACTTTCTGTACACTCGTCATCACTTACACATATAATTTCTTTACCAGATTCCGTACATAATGATTTTGGGTTACGGTCACAATAACTGTTTACATTATAAGTGTTATTTTCAGGTACGCTATTATTACAAACATAAAAATCTTTTTTACAATATACTTTTTCATCTTTGCATTGGTTATAATCAGCAGCACTATCGTTATTCAAACAACCATTTTCTATAACGGATGATTTAGAATCAATACTTAGTAAGCACGTATTAGTATTATCACATATCTCGTTTGTAGCTTCACATAAGCTACCACAACTCAAATCATTTACTGGTATATATTGGTTTGAATTATCGGGGTCACTTCTCATTTCGGTATAATTAATAGTATTATCATATGTATTATAAACAGTACCAGTTGAACAACTTGTTGTACACGCACAATTATTTTCATCAAAAACATATTGTAGTTCTCCCTGTGAGTAATCACAATAATTAGCTGGTTTACAAACTCCAATATTATCTGATTGGGTGCAAATATTTTTACAATTATCTTGTACGCACATTTTTAAATCTTTATTCCACACTTTCCCAGGTTGATTAGAACAAGGGTCAGACATAGCTTTTACAATTGCAATTATACCAAATGCTATACCCGTCATAATTATTCCAATTACTAATAAAGCCATTATTATTCTAACCGGTTTCCCTTTAAAAAAATTTTTGGTATTTTCAATAAATTTAGCCATTATTATTATTTAATAATATCTAAATTTATTATTTTATTATTTTTATTAAATTTAATAATATCTAAATTTATTATTTTTATTATTTTTATTATTTTTATTTTTTTATTGTGTACAATATTCACAAATACCGGGAAAATTTATTGTAATATCTTCAATATATTTATAAATGGAATAATTTTTATTAAAATTTTTTATTTCATCCGTTGTTAGTCCCATAATTGATATACATGGCATTTCATTATTTAAACTATGTGTAGTAAAATCTTTATAATAATTTGACTTTGGTATATGCGATGAACCTGAAACTGATAACTGATTTAATGCTGATACACTATTCTTAATACCAGTTAATATAGTATGTCTAATTGGGGACGGAATATTCGTTGGTGGTGTTTTTATTTCAGTTTCAACCAGATATGAAGGTATAACATTATCTATAACAGTACTAATATCAGTAGAAATATAACCAAGCCATACGAATCCAATAAAAATACAAGGTAAATTATATGGATCTTTAAATGTAGCTTTAAATCTTCTAAAAGTACAAATGGTATTAGTATTCGGTAATAAATAATATTGACCTATATTATAAGTTTGATCATTAAATTGTAAGAGGATAACCACAATTAATGAAATTACCATAATTAGAACCATGGTGTGGAGATGGACAAGGACTTTGAACAAGTTTATTTGAAAAAGGATCGCTCTTTGGTTTAATTAAAGAAATAATACAATAAACTATTCCAGTAATAATAGCAGAAATTACTAATAAAGCAATAATTATTATAACTGGGTTACTTTTAATAAATTTAGACATTATTAAATATAATATCTAAATTTATTTTATTATTTTATTTTTTTTATTAATTTTATTATTTTATTATTTTATTATTTTATTATTTTAATATTTTAATATTTTTAATATTTTTAATATTTTTATTTTATATAAACTATCATGGCCTCCTCACGCATCTTAGACTCTCGTTATTTTGATAAACTCGCTGCTAATCGCCTTGAAGCACTCTCTATTAAATCTGATAATATTAAAACTGGTCCTTCTGATCCTTCCGGTCCTTCCGGTCCTGTCGGTCCTGTCGGTCCTTCTTTCCTTTTTTCTCTTCTTTTAAAAGACGCTACATTTACACCCAATACTATCGGTGGTACTCTCACTTTTGATTTACCTTTACATTCCGGAGATAATGTTATTATGTTCTCCGATCGTCCGTTTAGACAAACTTCCTTTATTTCATTTAATGAATTCATTTCTGCTTTCACTTCTGATAATTCTAATAATTCCTTTGAAAAAGACCCTCCTAACGCCGTTCTTGTACATTCAGAAGAACAAAGAACTTATATTGTTAGATATTCAAGTACTGATTCAAGTACAGTTACGTTTAATTTAGATTTATTGGCTGGTGAAACGAATGTGTCATTGGAAGTAATCACGGGTAGAATGAATTTGTTTGTTGATAGTTTGAACAGTAACAGGATTGAACAAAACATATTAACAGGTGATAACTACGCAAAATATGGTGAGTACAAATTAGCAGCTGAAAAATACCAATTAGTAGGTAAATATTACACCAATATTCATAATTACGAATTTGCAGGTAAATATTACCAATTAGCGGGTGATAATTACCAATTAGCAGGTAAATATTACACCAATAGTTCTAACTACGGATTTGCGCGTGAAAATTACGAATTAGCAGCTGAAAATTACGCATTAGCAGCTGGAAATTACCAATTAGCAGCTGAAAAATACATAAATATTGCTAATTACGAATTAGCAGGTAAATATTACGAATTAGCAGGTGATAATTACACCAATATTCCTAATTACGATTTAGCGGGTAAAAATTTCAACTTAGCAAGTAAATATTACAAGTTAGCAGGTGATAATAATTTAGCAAATTCAATGTATCGTCTTGCATATCGTAATCTAAATTGGAATACCAATGTTCCACATTAAAGGTTAGGTTTTATGTATTAGCAGGTCAGAATGCCGCAAATATTAAGTACAATCCCAACGACCCACGAAATAGTGTATATCTTCAATATCAGCAATTAGCAGCAAATATGTATAAAAAGCTTATGTCCTGATTTTTTTACTAAAAGTTCTAATTAAATAATAAAGTGTCATTTGAAAATTTGATTCTGATTTATAAATTACAAAATTTAAAATAAAAAAAATAAAAAAATAAAAATGAGCGTTTTAAATATTTAAAAGTAATAATTAATAATTCTAAATGGAACTTTCTGATTATGATATATTGGGAATTACACCAAAAGCTACATTTAGAATTGTTAAATACGCATATTATGAATTATCACGTATCTATCATCCAGATTCACCGCAAATAATAAAAGGTATGACAAAAGAAGAACGTTTAATCGCATTTCAAAGAATTCAAACATCATATGAAAATATAAAAGAAAAATTAAATGTTAAAGAAGTGGATTTACCACATGATGAAATAGACTATGAAGATGATAAATTTGATAAACCCGTTATACAAAAAAATAGTAAATTAAATATATTAAGTGGAACAAATATAGAAGAGTTTAATAAAATATTTAATGAAAATTTTGAAAAAGGATATTCAGTAGAAAATAAAGATAATCCATTTTCATTAGCATACGAACCACCAATAGAAAATGTAAGAAATTTACAAGATTCTAAAATAATATTAAAAGAATTTAAAAAAGTAAGTAATGTTCATGAGTTTGGTGTAAATTATGTAGAAGACCATTCTTGTGAAAATTATTATGATATACGACATTTATGTAATAATGAAAATAATGAAAATAATGAAAATAATGAAAATAAAGAAAATAATGAAAATAATGAAAATAAAGAAAATAAAGAAAATAAAGAAAATAATGATTTAGAAGAAAAATTAGAAGAATTAGTTAAAATGCGTGAAGTTAAAATTGAAATTACTGCGGAAGAATTAGATTTTTTAAATAGACAAAATCATGTAAAAAAAGAAATTGAAGAATCAAAAAGGAAAGTTACTATAAATAGAAATAAATTTTATTTAAATTAGTAAGTCTTTACTTATTACATCCTTGACCGACATTATTATTAAATTCTTGTAAAAAATTTAAATTATTAGACTGTATATCTGTCCAATTGCCTACTTGATATAATGGAAAATCCGGGTGCATAGTTGCGGGGTTAGCAATATATGCCCCATGTTTATTTTTTTGTACATCTAAATTTGGTATATTTAAACCCGCACCAAGTTTTTCACATGAATTTTTACCTTGTGATAATGCTCTTAATCCATTTTTTTCTGCGATACCATAAGGTTCTAATTCATGGCCAATATCATTATGAGGATTATTAAATACGTTTGGATTATTAATAAATGCGGTAGTACCACCATATACTTGTGGTGCTGGTTGTCCACCAATTTGCATATTACAATTTGGATTTAATAGTATATTCGGTATTCCATGTGGGTGTTCACTTGTTGCAGTATTCGGATAATATGGTAATAATTCCGATAATGTTTGAATATCACAGTATGTTTGCGGTGTTTCCGGTTGAGGTTGTTTTAATGGAATCCAATCATTTTTCGTTGGAAGAGTTCTACCAATAAATGTGTTTGTATGGTCTGTTTTATTACGATTGTTTAATAAAATACCGGTATGAATTTTATTTAAATAACATGGACTGGAATTTAACAATGAACCGATATTTCCTGTTGTTACAAATCCTTTTTCTTCAGCACCTGTATATACGTTTGCACGATTTCCATTTAAAAAATTAAATAAGGAAATATCACCACTATTGTTAAGATGTTCAATACTTGTCATTATTAATTAATTAAAAAGAAAAAAAAATAAATATTTATTAAATATATATTAATGTTTAATTCGCATTCATTTTTAATAACATTTTTTTTATTAGCGATTATATCTGTATTAGGAGGATTTTATGTATATTGTCGTACATCTAAATTTGAAAATTACAAAAATTTTGAATATGGTACAATAAAAACACTAAAAACGATAGAAGAACAACAAAAAGAAAATGATGAATTTATGAAAGAATATAATAAGTACAAAAAACAAGAAAAAGTAAAAGATAAAAATGAAGTCCCGTTAACGTGGAATGAAAATAATACAATAGAATCAATGAAATTGAAACCGTGTTTAGCGGACATTCCGGGAAGTGGTACAGCACCATTATGGTGGTATCCAAATGATAAATATGATGCTGATAATTTTAAAAGTGTGTATTACGGTGATTATTATAATCCAATCTATAATTATTTAGGAAATGCACAAGAAATGTTTTGGGATTTTAAACAAGTGCGGAATACATACAACGTTATATAAATTAAAAATATTTTAATTAAAATGTTCTTTTCTGTATTTTACCAATGGTCATATAATGATTTAATGCTGATTTTTCAGTATTAATACCTTTATTTTTTAAATCATGATTTTTTTTAAGATAATTTATCCAATTAAAATTTAATTCATGTATTTTATTAGTATAATATATTTTATTATATATATCGTCATATTCAGTGTCAGAACCGGATTTATTACCGTCTTTATTACCAGTAAATTTAATATTTAACCATGAGCGATTATGTTCATGATTTATTATACAATCTTTACATAATATCGCCTTACCACCAATTTTAATAAATCTTTGATACCATTCTACTTCATTACCGGCGAACGGATATTTTATATGGTCAAAATACATATCTTTTTTTTTATTTTTAGTTAATGAATGTATTGGGAATGTCATTAAAAATCCAGTTAAATATTCTAATTTATGTTTAGTGTATTCTTTTGAATCTTGCCATAAATTTATACCAGTATATTTTTCACTGTAACATAATGGTCCGAAGTACTTTAATTCTTTCGCCTTTTCAGCATTTTTAGCTTCTTCTAATAAAATTGTTATATTATCATTGATATATGAATCATGACCAAGTATAGTAATAACTTCACAATTAAAGTCTTGTTTATTTAATAAATAATCAATACCTTGATTCCACGTTCCTGTCAACCCACCATTTTTTTCCTGATTATTTATAAATATTACATCAAATCTATTTAATTCTAATAAATAATCTTCTTTGATATTTAATACTTTACCCTTTGCCTCGTTAATATAAAGAACTACGAAACTATTTGTAGGAATATTTTCAAATAAAAGGTCTAAACATTTTTTAATTATTTGATAATTATCATGATGGGTAGTTACTATAAAACCATACATATTTATTTATATATATTACGTTTTTTTTATTTAAAATTAAATTACTTAAATACTTTTTAAATTTTAAATTAATTGAACTTCATAGTTTCATATGTTTAGCATTAAAAGTAAAGATAATTTAATATTAGAATATGAATATGATAATTGTATATTTTCATCGTCCGAATCCAGACCATCAAAATCATTAATTGATTGTAATAAATATAAAGAATATTCTAAATTAAATTTAAATTTAGATATTTTAAATGAATTTTCTTATTTAAATTCACAAAGTAAATCATTAGAATATTTATTATTGCGTGAATTAATATGTATATTTAAATTAGATGAAAATAAAAGTGAAATAATTGAGAGTACCAGTGCCAGTAATAGTACCAGTGCCAGTAATAGTACCAACGATAGTAATAGTACCAACGATAGTAATAGTACAAGTGCCAGTAATAGTACCAACGATAGTAATAGTACCAACGATAGTACCAGTAACAACGATAGTACCAGTACCAGTGCCAGTTCCAGCACCACGAGTTTAAGTTTTGATACAATTATTATCAATGAAAAACATAATAGTAATTTAATTTTTTGTTTAGAACATAAACCAACTATAAAAAATATAATGAATAATTTGAAAGAACTTATAAAAGAAATGAATACTGGTGATGATTTAATAATTAATTATATACATTTATTTACATATCCATCAGCTGAATTATTAATTTTAATTTTAAATTTGTTTCAAAAAATTAAAGTATATTATTGTAAAATTTTGAAACAAAATGTTTTATACTGTATTAATTATAAAAATGTATCTAATATAACAGTTTTTATTAGAAATATATTAAATAAATGGTGTAAAATTTCTAATGTTAGACAATTTGGTATTTATATAAATTTAAATATTTTAGATTTAATTAAAATACATAATATTTTTATATATAATTATTATTTAAATTTAAATGAAAATATACCAGATAGTAAGTTGGAAGATAAAGAATTTTTTTTTAAACATTATTGTAAAAAATATTCAAAAATAAATTCAAAAATAAATTTTAATTCGTTTGAATGTACTCACATTATAAAAGAATTTAATTTACATAATTGTAATATTTGTATAAAATGCTATGAATTATTTATTATTCATTAATAATTTATTCTTTTTATTCTTATTATTCTTTTCTTTTAATTCTTTTCTTTTAATTTTTTTTGTTCATTCCATTTTGTTGCTGCACCACTAAATGCCACTTTATGATTAAATGTATCACCTAATTTTTCCTTTTGTTCATTAATGTAAGCACTAACAAATTTATTATATTCTGTTGGTTCACGTGGTTTTTTATCTGACTTTTCTGACTTTTCTTTCTTTTCTTTTTTTCCTGTTACCCCCATTTTTAATGTCCGCACTTCATTTTCAAGTGAAAGCAATCTTTCATTAATTGTTTGTTCTTCTGATGTCATTTATTAATAAGTTTATTGATATTTTTTATAGTTACCTAAACGCATAAATTGGTAATTTTATTAATCTTTTTATCACAATTTAGTTTTATTGATTTTTTAAATAATGAAGATATTGTATAACAATCATATTTACTTTTCAAAGTACTACCCATAATATTGATAGAAAATGTACCGGTTTTATTATATATATTTAATCTTCGCTTATAATCTAAAAAACTCGTTTTAAATGTTTTTTTATTCCAAAGAATATACATTGATAAATAACTGGGTCTTAATGGGTCATTATTACGTAAGTTTTTTTTATTACGATTTATATAATTATTCCGACGTTTAATATCCTTATGTATAGTATAATCCGATATATTTTGTTTTCCAAATTTAGTATTTTTTTTTAATTTTTTACCATTCGTTTTAGTTATCACGAATTTAGCAATGTACTTTTTTTTGCCACATTTTAATGGTTTAATTGATATAAGTTTAATTTTTGGTTTCATTTTTGGTTTCATTTATGGTTACATTAATTATTGTTTCATTAGTTTTAGTTTTAAATCAATAATATCAATAATACCAATAATACCAATAATATCAATAATACCAATAATACCAATAATGTAAATAATACCAATAATATCAATAATACCATAAATGTTCAACGATTGTGGTATTAAATAACATTCCACATACTAAATAAGGATTCATATTTGACGACGGTCGTCTATCCTCAAAATATCCACAGTTATTTTTTATTGCATCATTAGGAATTCTTATGGACGCACCACGGTTGGCGACACCAGAACTAAAAACGTCATACCTGGAAGTTTCATGTTTACCGGTCATTCGTAATTCATTCCCCGTTCCATAATGTTTCATGTGTTCATCATGTTTTTGTGATAATCTATCAATAGCTTCATTTATATAATCCAATCCGGTTTTTTCGTTAGTAGTTTTTTCTCTCATTGATTTTGTACTATAATTTGTATGACACCCTGAACCATTCCAATCACCATTAACTGGTTTTGGTTCTATATCTATTTCAATACAATATTTCTCAGCAATACGTAGTAAAATATATCTACCAATATATAATTGGTCACCTGCATAAACCCCTTCAACTGGACCAATTTGAAATTCCCACTGACCAATTGCTACTTCGGCATTTACACCTGATATTTTTAATCCAGCTGTTAAACAAGCTACATAATGTTCTTCTACTATTTCTCTCCCGAAAGCATTATCTGTGCCTACACTACAATAATACTGACCTTGTGGTGGTGTTTCTAATGTAAAATAATTCATACCGAGTGGTTGCTTACGTTTCATTAAAAAATATTCTTGTTCTAATCCAAATTGTGGTTCTTCGTCTTTTTTTTTGTCAAAAACCGACTTTGACCAATACCGATGATTATTATCCAAAGGTTTCCCATCAGGTTTATATGTATCGCACATGACTAACATATTATCACCTTTACGGAATGGACAACGATATATAGCACATGGATGTAACATAACGTCACTATCAATTCCTTCTGCTTGTCCCGTAGAACTTCCATCATAATTCCATTGTGGAATATCTTCCAAATTATAATCGGTTGTATTTTGATGTATGTGGTCAGTTTTTACTAACGATTTTGAAATATATAATGTTCGTGCCTTTGACCGTAATTCCCCTTTACCACCTATCCAAATATATTCAGCAATTACATAATCATTAGTTTTTAACGACATTATAAGATATTATAAATTATATTTAAAAGTTTTATTTGTTTTATTGAACTTGTTAAAACTTTTAAATTACATTTTTTATTATTTTATCATTTTTTATCATTTTTATGGATTATTATTATTTTATCATTTTATTATTTTTTTTGGATTATTATTATCATTTTTATGGATTATTATTATTTTATTATTTTATTATTTTATTATTTTATTATTTTATTATTTTTTTTGGATTTTTCTTTTTTTCAGAACAACGTTTTTTAATTATATATTTAGATAATTCCTGTATAGTAGTGGGAGTATTATTATCAATAATCTTGGATGGTCTACAATATGTAACTTTTGATTTAATATTATTTTTTGTTCTTCCACAAGATTTTATTTTTGGATAAACGCAAGCATCAATCCATTTTTCTCTATACCATCTATCCAAATTACTTGATTTTGTACTCTTGGATATATTCTTGGATATATTCTTGTATTTACCACCAGCTTGTTTATATTGTTTAACTAATCTTCCAGAATCATAAGCACCCCAACGACGTTTTTTATTTTCAACCTCGGTTTTAATTTTTCTTTTTATTTTTAGATATAATTTTTTATTTTTGACATTATTAGGAACAGTTGATTTTCCGAAAGCATTATTATTTATATTAAAATATTCTAATATATCTTGTCTATGATAAAATGGTACATCATCGGTTAAAGGATTAATCTTTGGTTCAAAACCAATTTTATTTAATATAATAGTTATATATTTTTCACTTAAATCATAATTAGCACTTTGTCCCGGAGCATATAAATTATGTGCTTCGGCGAAACCTATAATAAAATTTGATAAACTGACAATCCAAAATTGTTTATGAAGGTCATATTTGGTTAATAATTTAGACGCTTCTAATAACCAGTCTACACTTTGTTCATCTGTCATATCCCAATCATATATATATTCATATTCAGAGTCTGTTTGTCTGTTTCCAAGTTCTTCCGTTATTAACTCAAAAATGTATTTTCGTTGTTTATAACTTTTATATTGATTAATTATGTCACTAATTTGTAAATTTTGTTCTATTTTTTCAATAATATCAGGAGGTAAATCTCTAAATCTGGTCTTATCAACTAAAAAAGGATATAAATTTATTTTACCAAATTTATTATTTTCAGAATCAGTTACAATTCTTTGAGCTTCATATTCTTTTTTTTTATTTATATAACCATTTACAATATTAAGGAGTCGTTTACCTTCTGGATTTATATATAAATAACTTAATATTAAATTGCTTCTTATACACTTATGATTAGTGATAGAACGATTTAATCGCGGTAAATCAATTAATGTTGTACTTCTATAAAAAGATTTAAATATTTTTACCAAACAATAATCTACTTCTTCATCTATTAAATTTTTAGAATATAAACTACCAATAAATTCCGAAAATTCTTGTGATAATAAAGAAACTTTTTCATCAAATCTTGTATATAGTCTTTTTTGGATACGGTTTATTGGTTTAGGTGTTTTCCTTATTATTTGGTCTACTTCATGAACTTTAATACTTGGATTATCATCAAACCTAATTTTACCTCCAAATTGGCTTTTACCTTTGCTTTTACCTTTGCTTTTCAAAACACTACCTGAAATATTAATAGAAAATTTACCTGTTTTATTATATGAATTTAATCTTCGTTTATAATCTAAAAGACTGGATTTAAATGTTTTTTTATTCCAAAGAATATACATTGATAAATAACCTGCTCTTGAAGGGTCATTCGTACGCAGGTCTTTTTTGTGACGATTTATATAATTATTACGACGGTCAGTATCTTTATGTATAGTATAATCTGACATACCTTTTGCCCCAAATTTAGTACTTTTTTTAGATTTTTTACCGTTAGGTTTAGTTATCTCAAATTCCGCGATGTACTTTTTATTCCCCGATTTTAACCGTTTAATTGATATAAGTTTAATTTTTTGTTTCATTATTTATTATTTAGTTTTTATTTATTATTTAGTTTTTTTATTTAGTTATTTAGTTTTTTTTATTTAGTTATTTAGTTTTTTTTTATTTATTATTTAGTTTTTTTTTTATTTAGTTTTTAGTTTTTATTTATTTAGTTTTTAGTTTTTATTTAGTTATTAAGTTTTT
>Ga0222673_1000105_pt1 | contig 50355 bp, 51 predicted proteins | sample AntAcemetagen801_FD_179845 | JGI IMG/M metagenome (GOLD analysis project Ga0222673, IMG submission 179845) | Saline water microbial communities from Ace Lake, Antarctica - #801 | ecosystem: Environmental > Aquatic > Non-marine Saline and Alkaline > Saline | place: Antarctica: Ace Lake...
CTTGCCGAAGTGGGACTTCGACTGACATCGCTCATCGCGGCGATTCTCACCTTCTCGCTCATCGCGTCGGCTTACTTGGGTGAGATTTACCGGGGTGGGTTGGCAGCAATCGGTCGCGGACAAATTGAGGCTGCACAGTCATTAGGGCTAGGTCGCATTGACATATTCGTGCGCATTGTCGCCCCGCAGGTATTTCGCACGGTGAGTCCGTCCATGGTCACCTACGGAATCGGACTGATGAAGGATTCGGCTTTGGCCTCAACTATCGGCGTCGTCGAAATGACGTTTAGAGCTAATCAGGTTGCCCAAAACACGGGTGAAGGCCTTTCTGCGTTCCTCACGGTCGGCCTTATTTATCTCGCCTTTAGCGTTCCCCTCGGTGTGTGGGCCAGGCATTCAGATGCCAAGGCTAGCCAGAAATATCAGGTGGGATAGTGGAACTCAATACTTGGTTTGGCTACGTCGGCGAGTTACTCCCCGGTTTGGTCGCTGCGCTAAAACTTACAGGCATTTCACTTGGCTTGGGATTGCCACTTGCCCTCGTCCTCGCACTTCTTGTAGACAGTCGACTACGCGTTGTGCGATGGGTCACGATCGGTTTTGTCGAAGTTGGTCGAGGATTACCGTTGTTGGTCCTGCTTTACATTTTTTACCAAGGGTTGCCACAGATCAATATCGTCCCTTCGGCACTCGCGTCGGCCACCTGGGCATTCACTTGGTCTGCCGCGGCTTACGCCACGGAGATAATCCGGTCAAGTCTGCGCAGCGTCCCACGTGGACAAACTGAGGCCGGTAGTTCATTGGGCCTTAGTGAGCGTGATCGTTTCCGTTATATCTTGCTGCCGCAAGCTTCCCGAATCGCAATTCCGCCACTCATGGGCCTTTCAATCATCATGTTTCAGTTGACTTCTCTTGCATACGTAATTACCTACAGCGAGGTCATGCAGGCCGCCTACTTCTTGGGCACCACAACATTTCAATACTTACCTGTGTTTCTTGCAGCGGCATTTGTTTACGCAATCATCACGATTCCCGCCTCTGCTTTGGTCACGTCAATTGAAAAACGTCTCAGCAAACATTTGTGAATGAAAAAGTAAATGCCATTCCGGAACCCCGAAGTGGCAAACTCAGTAAGGAAAGGTATGAAAGATGCACAGAAAAGCAATGAAGTTCGCCGTATTAATCGCCGCTGGTAGCTTGGCTCTCGCAGGCTGCTCCAGTGATGATTCTGCAACGGACACGGCAGAAGAAACCACGGCAGCCGCCGAAGAAACCGCAGATGCGGAAGAAACCGCGACTGACACGGCAGATTGCGTTCCAGCACATGCCGGCCTCGCGACGGTGGATGCAGGATTCCTCACCGTCGCTGCATACGAGTACCCACCGTTTGCTTCGATTGATGGTGAATCAATCACAGGCGCCGAGGGCGAGATCCTCAACGCGATTGCGGCTTTGGAATGCCTCGATGTCAAGGTGCAACCAGGTTCAGGGGCCGCGATGATTCCAGCGATTGAGTCTGGACGAGCGGATACCACCATGGGTAGCTGGTATCGCACAGCTGAGCGCGCCAAAATTGTGCTTCTTAGTGAACCAGTAATCATTGACCAACTCACCTTGATCTCTGTTGATGGTGTTGACACGATTGAAGGACTTGTTGGCAAGAAGGTTGGATCTACTCTGGGATTCCTGTGGAACGAAGACTTGGAAAATGTTGTTGGTGACGACTTGAGTCTCTATGAAACGACCCAATCCATGTACGCCGATCTTGCCAGTGGCCGCATTGACGTCATTGTTGACACCTATCCATCAGCTCAATCGGCTCTTGCCGTTACTCCAGTTGAAGGCGCAGCTTCGGTTGTGCCAGCTCCTGACGAGCGGGTACTTTCCACAACCATGCCAGGCCAGACCAACTTCCCAGTGAACTTGGACAACCCTGACTTGGTCGCAGCGATCAACGACAACCTCAACACCTTGCGTGCTGACGGAACGTTGGAATCTATTGCAGTTGAGTGGGGCTTCTCACCAACGGCTGTTGCAGTGACAGAGCCCAATCTGCTCTAAAGGTCACGCACAAAGGAAAGACCCGCCCCTTGAAAAAACAGGGCGGGTCTTTCTTTTACGCGAGTGGTTGAACAAGGAACTCAAACGCCGCACCTACGTCGTGGGAATCTTCCCCAACAACACAAAGTCACACGCGATTAAGGCCCTAGAAAACTTTGGGACCGGGATCGCTCGATAGTCACAGCAAACAAGATTGTCAGTAAGGGTGCCCAGCCAAAAGGTTAGGCACCCGCACTTTGCCGTGCTTCCACGGTTCACAGGACTTTGATGATTCAGTAACGTTTCGTCAACCTTCTTCCAATCCGGGCAGTAGTGGCCACGTGCGTGGGCGAGACGAGTAGGAATCACAATGGTTGAAAATCGAAAGTCACTATGGATCTCAGTTGCTGCGAGTGCGGCAGCCGGGTTGTTGTTGTTAAGCGGTTGCAGCAGTGACTCGACGGCCTCGAGCTCGAATGCGAAGGATTTGGTCCCTGCTCAGTATTCCCAAACAGGTGTGTTGCCCGTGGTCATGGACATTGCATACGCGCCATTTGGGTTTTTCCAGGGAGATGACACAACTCCAGCTGGGTTTGACGTGGATCTGATCACGGGAGTCGCTGAAGTACTTGGACTGCAGGTGGAGATTCAAGACATGGATCATGAACTGATTCTTCCTCTGATAGCCAAAAGTACAAATGAAATTGGAGTGTCAGCCGTTACCGCTACGGACGAGCGTTTACGTGATGTTGACTTCATTACCTATTTAGGCACGTCAGACTTAGGAATCACTCTGGCAAGTGATCCGGGTGGTTTGGGACTGGATACATCTCTTTGCGGGAAGAAAGCTGGCGCATTTAGCGGGAGTGTGCAGGAGACGAAAACTATTCCAGAACTCAATGAAGATTGCGTGAAGGCTAACCTCCCAGAAATTGTGGTTTCCCCAAAGCCTGGTTCCGACTTTCAGAACTCACTGCGCAACGGTGATATTGATATTTTCATCTCTGACAGCGCCTACTTGGTGTACACCGAATCACAATCTGAGGGTGAATTTCAAGTGACCAGCGGATCGACTGTTAATCCGGCAATTCTTGGTATCGCTGTCGCGAAAGACAACGATATTTCGCCTGCAATCGCCTTGGCAATCGATCAAATGATTGCAGACGGTTCATATGGTGACATTGTTGCCAAATGGAATTTGGAATCAGACGCTTTGGGTTCAGCAGAAGTCCTCCGCTAACTGTTCGTGGGGGACCGAATTCACATACCGCATTCGCATCGTGCTGGCGCAGGGCCGAGGTGGGTTGTTTCGCGCTTGTCCGCAGCTATCGATTCAAATCCGTTAGCGGCTTGAACAACCGCATAGGGTCGGTTACGAATCATGCTTTGGGCCACGAACATTGCCGTTAGTCCATTGACATCTATTACCGAACCGATCTGGAAAAGTGACGTAGTCTCGTTGATCGCATCATCAGAGCCAGCGCGCAAGACAACTCGGGCTCCGGGTCGTCCAGATAAAGCGGTCACTGCAACAGCAATATTTTCCCGTTCCTCACTACCAGCAGCGATAATGGCAATGGAGCGAGATGCACACGCTCTTTTTAGGGCCGACCGCGATGAAGCATTCGCGATAATCACTGGGATTCCACTGGCTCTAGCAATACCAAGTCCGGGTGCCTTCGGATCACGCTCAATTCCCACCACGGCAATCCCGAGGCTGCGGAACTCCTGGGCTAGGCGCAAACCCACTTGGCCCATTCCCGCCACAACGACGTGCCCACTGCGGGGGACAACTCGGCGTCCAATCAGGGTGACATGTCTGCCAGATAACAGGTGGTTGACTATCCCAGCCGCGAACATTGCGGTAAAGCCCATTACGACGATTGCAGCAAACGTTGCCCAGATCAGTACCGCTGGAGAATCGGGTAGAGCGGGAGACGAAATTGTTGCCACAGTTCGTGTTGCGTCATACAGGGCGCGCAGCGCACTTGCGTGGGAAAGTCCGACGATCGTGTCTATGGCAATGATGAGCACGATGCCAAAGGCGCCGGCGAGAAGCGTGGTGGAGCCCGCATCGTAAGGGCGGAACTGACCTCGGGCAACGCCAAGGAGCCCCCGCAGACGCAGTCGCTTGGGAGTTTTCCACGGTTGAATGTCTGGTGATTTACCAGGGGATTCATTGTCAATGTCACTGTCAGTGTCAGGGGTGGAAATTGACACCCAGAAGCGATCGCTGGCTCGATCTAAGCGCCGGACCGAAGCCACGTGGGGCAGGATCGCTGAAGCCACCATGGCTGGCACGCTGATAGCGGCGGGAGACAAAACAACGCAGTTGGGAACCGCGGCCTCAAGTTGCTTGCGAACAGTTCGATCAAACATACCCACAAAGAGCCGAATTCCCGGGCGGAGGTGCTCGACGATTAATCCGTATCGCAATGCCCAGATATCGTCGTGCAACATGATGGCCACACCGGTGACATCGGGGGTGAGTGCCAATGCGATTTCATGGTCATTGGGCGCCCCCAAATGCAGAGTTCGGACCCCTCGCTGGCTCAGGGCTGAACAGACGCGTCGACCCACATCGGTGTCTCCGATCACAAGAATGCAAGGCTCGCTCACGCCCTCAGGGTAGGAGGTATTACATATTCCGCAAGATTTGACCCTAGATTAAGCAGCGTGATTTCACTGACTTAGCCCTGCGCCCAGCCGGCAGATCCTTGTCCCCCCAAGTTTGAGGGAATTTTGTGCGAGACTGGTAATATGAAATTTCGGAATATTGCAGTTATGTTCGCCACGGTCGCAGTGATGACCGGAGGCGTTGTTGCACCCGCGGCTTTCGCCCAAGATCCGTACTCCATGAAACCGCAGGAACTGGAGCAAGCTGTCTTGCGTGCTCAAATGCCCACCACATTGGGGGCTTGGACGCAGAATTACTACTTTGATGAAACTGATATTCGATTCACGAAAGCAACCATTTGCTGGGGGAGCAAAGGGGCTGTGACACTTCCCGGATCCAAGATCGTTGGCTCAGTTGGCTATGCCATCAACCAAAACACCATGGGATCGGTATCTATATTCCAATTCAAGGACCAGTCCGCAGCTGACCGGGCACTGAAAAGTCTGCGCAATGGTGACTGCGCGGATACCCCGCGTGTTCCCACGGAGGACGGCACGCTGGTCAAAGGTTCCTCAGGTTCTGATTTAACAGATTCTTCTCGAACGGGTCTTGAAGCCGGTCAAACCCACATCGAAGACGGCATGCGGGCATATCAAGATGTGATCACGACATTTCGTGGTCTCTCGGCCGTACAAACCCAGGTGTCACGTTATGTGAAATTGCCTCAGACCATGAAGCAGCAGCAGACTGCTGTGAACAAGCTTTCACGGACGAACAAGCAGTGGCATAAAAAGGCGCTCAATGCTCTTGAGGCGTTTGGCTCCGGAAACGCTAGATAAAGAAGTTTTTTTCATGGACTCCGGGAATCGTGACCAAGCCGACGTAATTGCTTGTCAACAAGGCGGGTGGCTCAGCAATTCATCAAGGGAATTGGACACTCGCCGTTGCGCTGAACGTGTATATCGGGCTAGTGCCGCTGGGCTGATCGCATGACGATTCGTGCGAAGGTCACTCACTCATATGGAAATGAGCGGCTGCGAGCGAGCAGGACTCCGGACTCGCCGATCCTTTTACTCCTAAAAACGCGGTGGACTTCTTGAAATTCAGACAGTCCCACCTAATGTGACCATATGTATCGCGACTCAATCCTGATGGGTTACGGAAACTGCGCGTTGCAAAATTGCTAGTCCTGAACCTGCTAAATTCTCGCGAGTTTGTTCACCTATTTCATCTGGGTAGGACGGAAAAGATATTGACCCTGAGGCTCTCCGTGTATTTTCCGGTCGGAGAAAACGTGATTTCCGCGGACGAAAGTGTCAGTAACTCGGGCAGTGAGCTCAAATCCTTCGAAAGGTGTGTACTCCTGAGTGCTGAGGGAATCTTCCGCGCGAACGGTCCATGCGTCACCTTCTTCAAGTAGAGCAATATCAGCGTCTTTGCCCGGTGCGATTGAGCCCTTTGAGTGGAGTCCAAAACGACTTGCGGGATTGGTTGATGTAAGTTCGGCGATACGTTGGTAACTCACCCCACGTTTGCGACCTTCTGTGACCATGCCCGCCAAGAGGTATTCAGCGCCACCAAAGCCCGACTTTGCCACGAATATGTCCTCGCGTGGTTCCCCGAACTTGAGTTCGTCCTTGCAGCAGGCGTGGTCGCTGACAACCCAGTCGATTTCACCGGCAATCAGGTACTCCCAGAGTGCCTCAACATCTTCGCGAGGGCGCAAAGGCGGATTAACTTTGCCACCAACCCCACTCGCGGTATGGATGTCGGCCAACAGGTGACCAATTGTGACTTCTCGGCGGAAGTTCACGTGCGGGAATGCGACCTTCATGCGGATAGCAGCGTCGAGGGCTTTCTTCCCACTCAAGTGAAGCAGGTTGATGTTGGGCAACCCGGTCTCATGTGCAAGATAGGAAGCTATGCTGACAGCGAGTCCCTCAGAGTGAGGTGGGCGTGAGTGATGGTAAGCCTCAAGACCTGAGTATTCACCCGCTTCTTCAACCATCTTGGTATAGGCCGTCATGATTTCAGCGGTTTCGCAGTGAAGCCCAAGTGAAATGTCGTCGGCGAGCTCCGGGTATTTTTCGCGTGCGGCTTGAATCCCGCGCATGACGAACTCAAAGTGTGCCAAGTCGTAGCGCTCACCCTCCGGAATCATCAGAAATGAGTTCTGGTCATCAGAACGTCCATGCAGACCATGGCTGCCGTAAAACATGAAGATTTTGAAACTGACCACTCCATCTCTTTGAATAATTTCGGGGATTTCGTCAATATGCTCTTTCATCATGGGTGCAAGGTGAAATGCGTAGTCAACGTAGGCGTTACCTTCACAAGCTTGGAGTACCTCGGGAAAGAAGTCCTCGTAACGTCCACCCTTGTTGAGGTAATACTGACCGGTTCGAATGTAGGTGATTGCCGAGGTCACTCCTCCCTGTGCACAAGCCATGCTTTCTGATTTCGCATCCTTACTTAGTTCGTTATAGATTCCCCAATGCTCGTGGGCGTCAACAACCCCGGGGAAAGCTATTCGGCCTTGAGCGTCAATCACTTCATTGGCTTCGGTCAAATTTAGACCGGGGTTTACCTCAGAAATTACGCCATCGGTGATACCGATGTCAGCGTTAATTGGGTCTGGACTATCTCCGGTTACAACTCGAACATTTGTGATAACAGTGTCAAAGCGCATGGCTGCTCCTTCAAGGGTAACTTGTCTGGATAACTAATTTTTGTGGGTTATACCTAATTCGGCGAGATCGTTCCAAACGTGCTGTTCAACTATTTTGTGATTTTTGAGGACAAAAAAATCTATGTAACGAATATCGGTGAAAGGTTGCCCATCTAAATCTTCCCCAAAAAGAGTACCCCGGGAAATCACGCTGGATTCATTGCCATTGTCAAGTGAATCAAAGTCCGTACGATTCTTTTTGACCCAGGAGTATCTTCCCTTTGCCCCGGCAATCATTTCTTCAAGCGAGTGATATGTCTTGCCACCTGGAAAGATCATCAGGATATTTGGTGCAAGGTAGGTAGAGGCTTCAGCAAGCATGCGATCTTCGCACAATTGTAAATATGCATTCACAACCTCGATAGAAGTAGGCATGGCTAATCCTCCGGCATTTCAATGCCGAGCATGAGTGGATCGTTAGGGTGTTGTGCCAATGGATGAACAGTCACATTCATCCATGGGTACAAAGGCAGCGATGAAATTGATGCATGTAATTCTGTGGCATCTTCGACATTCCATAAAGCCCAATTCGCCCACCGACCAGGTACCCGCCAGAGTCTTCTTTGCTTTCCTTGGCGTGATAGCTCTTGCCCACGCAATAGTTCGGCGGCAAAGAGTTCTTCTTTCAGGACTGGATCTGCATCTGGTGGCCAATTAATCTCAATGTTAACTAAGAATTCCATAAGGACTTGTTCCTTTCTTTGGCGTTACGTGTGTTGGGGTGGCGTAATCATGGGCTAGCGGTTCGTCGACCCCCGTCGAGTAGCAGCGTGCTACCGGTCATAGCGGCTGCCATGGGATTTGCCAACATGGAGACAGCCCAGGCAACTTCCGCGGTCGTGGTGAGTTTTCCGCTAGAACTAGCTGCGGTCGCTTCGGAGAGAATTACACTCGAATCTACGCCGCGCTTCTTGGCCTCAGCTTGCGCGAGAGTCCACCATCTTTCGGTATCAACTGGGCCGGGAGCAATTAAGTGAATTCGTACACCTAGTTTTCCGAGTGGGAATTGAAGTTGCCGAACAGTGTTTGCGAGGGCAGCATTTGCGATTCCGCTGGTCGCCGCGAATGGAATTGGGTCAAATGCCAAGTTTCCCCCGATCACTAGAATTGCGGTCTCGCGATTGAAAGTGGAAGTTAGTGCGCGTGTCAACCGTAAAAGTCCACCGACTTTGACGTCAACTGCTGTCATGATCGCATCAACGGATGCATCTGATATGCCCCCATCGGTTGGCGCTGCAGGAAGAAAGACCAGCAGTCGGAGCGGCGCATTGAGCGATTGCAGCCAGAGCGCGAATGTGTCCACACTTTCCTGGTCTGTGACATCAAGTTGGTGAAATTTGGCATTACCGGGAGCGTCTGCAGCGCTATTTCGACTCGCAATAACGAGATTGTGACCCTCAGCATGCAGTTGGTCGCAGATAGCAGATCCGAGGGCACCATTGCCGCCGACGACAACGCTTATCGATGAAGTCATTGGCTGGAGCCTTGGATTAGTGCACCGAGGGATGCAAGGGTTGTGTTGTTGGTCGAAAGGTTGCGCACGGCGACCCGGATTTTGTCGGCATGTTGGGTTGAAATCGTTCGTTCGCAGTTTTTTGTAAATTTCAATTCCAGCTCCTCTTGGCTGAGCGGTCGATCCGGGCCACCACGATTAGTCAGGATCTCCACTGTGTGTGTGGTGCCGTTTGTGAGAACGACAGTCACGACAGCTGGAAATTGGTTAGGAAAAATCGAGTCACACAATTTGTTTGGCTCACAGGTAACTTTGGCGGCAAGTGCTAATCGATCCTCGTCGCGAGCGCTCTCGTCAGTGAAGTCCTCGTGGAAAACTCCCAGCCCTTCATCACTGAACCAAGCACTTGCAAGGGTAAATGGTCCGCTAAATGCAGCGTGATAACCGGACTCGGGCCGAGCCTTCGCCGCGATTGGTTCAGCTATGGTTCGCAGGACGGGAGTGGGAACTCCTAGGGTGATTGATTCAATTACCTCTGGTGAAATTCCCATCTTGCGCAACTCCCGGGCAGCATCGATTCCAGCATGGGTGAAGTGATTGCAAGGGTAAGGCTTGTAGAACAATCCGGGTAGCACCCATTGTTCGCCAAGGTTGTCAGTGATTTCATGAGCAACGGCTCTATCTCCGAGAAATGCGTGGAGAAAACCAAACCGTCCTTCAAGAACAGTTGGGGGACCCGTGATGCCCGCTTTTGCGCTTTGCGCCGCCACCACTCCTGCATGCGCGGCCCAACCGCAATGCAAACGCTTGACGGTTCCACCGGTCCGATTTGCTTCCAGCAGTCCAGCTCCCATACTCGCGGCAATACCGATTGCTGAAGCGATCTCCTCTTCGCTCGCACCCAGAAGTATGGCCGAGGCAACGGCCGCGCCCATGGTTCCGGTTATTGACGTTGCATGTAGTCCGTTTTCAAAGAAAATCGAATTTCCAAGCTCGCGATCATATCCGGCCATGCCGAGCCGGCACGTTACTTCAATGCCCATAACAATTGAGTCGAGTAGTGCGGTTGCTGAGACATTCATGAACTCTGCAACGGCTAGAGCGGCTGGAACAACACTTGCGCTTGGATGAAGAACAGAGGGTAAGTGTGTGTCGTCAAAATCAAGCGCATGAGCCATGGTGCCGTTTAACAACGCCGCATTTGGAACATTAGTTTTACCAGCGTTGACCACTGAAGACTGTTCATTTCCGCCCCAAGCATCAACAACTTCGCGCATTTGTTGAACGACGGGAAGTTCTGCAGCGGCAAATGAATTCCCTAAACAGTCCAAAACCCGCATTGCGCTGTTGTCCCGAAGTTCACTTGAGAGGCCATTCTTGCCGACACCCACAGCTACCTGCGCGATGAGTTGCGAAAGTGTTAGGGCCTGCATTTCACCAAAAGGCCTTTGGTCACTCACGAGGTCGTCTCAGGTTCACCGATGACGGCAAGTGGACGTGCAGGTGAACCCGTACCACCTAAAATCTTGAGTGGTGCCAAAATAAACAAGAACTTGCCAAGCTGAAGCTCGCTGGCCGGCTCAAGGTTCATATGTTCAATGATGTTAATTCCAGAGTCAACAAGCAACACTTTGTGAGCTGGCAGAACACTGTGGCCTTTGCCTGCCGGAATATGCTCATAGGCGGTTGAATCGGCACCCGTAATACAGATCTTTCGGTTCGCTAGCCACTGGGCCGCGGGTGCTGTTGGTCCTGGCACTCCCAGCACTTGGCCCAGGTATTTGGAGTGATCGCCTTCAAAGTGTTGCCCCCAGCCGGTGCGGATAATGACAGCATCACCGGGTTGCGGCTCAGCATCGATAAGCGCACATGCAGCTTCTAAATCTGACACTTCAATTGGCTGGCCAGCCTCCAAAGTAGTCACACCGTGCGCTCTAGGAATGTCCAAGAAGAGGCCTCGCGCTAATACTGGTTCCATCTTGTCAATGCCATGAGTCTGAAAACGGCCGTTTCTAAACGCGTCTTCGACTCGAACTCCTCCATGCAGGAACCCCTCGTGAGAGACGTGTGCGAGTGCGTCAACATGAGTTCCTACATGGCCACCTGTTACGAGTAATTCATTGGAAGCCGAGCCACCATCAGGTCGCACCATATCTCCGTGACGTCGGAGGTAGCCAAGTCGAAACCCGGGGTGATTAGGGGATGTCGGCATACCCGCATGCATGTCTTGGGACATGTCAATAATTTGGTGTCCATTCACAAAGACACTAATTATCTCGTCTGTCGTGATGGCGCTCATGGTGAATTATCCTCTAGTTCGGTTTTAATTATTCGGTTAAGCGAGAGAAGGTCACGGGCCTGACGTACTGTCGCGGGATCCACGAAGGTGCCGTCTGACCGAAGAAATGCTGAAATCCCCGTGTCGGCGAAACTTGTGACTTCGTCCAGCAGCGCACTAGCCGTCTCAACTTCCTTTGCGGTTGGCGTGAAGACAGAGTTCACAGTTGCGATCTGTTTCGGATGAATAACGCTCCGTCCGAAAAATCCCATGGATTTCATTCGTTGAGTGGATTCGGTTAGACCAAGATCGTCGTCTAAGTGGGTAAATACACTGGCTGGTGGTGGGACCAGGCCCGCACTTCTGCATGCGAGAATGATTGAAACGCGGATTGGGTCAAGGGCGACATCAAGTGTCATCGCCAGATCCGCTTTGAGGTCGGTTTCTCCCAGGCTGAGTGAAGCAATACTCGGTTGAGCAGAAGCAATCTCATATAAATTTGAAATTCCTTGAGCCGACTCCAATAGCGGATGCAGTGGGATTTCTGAACCCAGAATCTGAGCTGCTTGGCTCAAAGCAGAGAGATTATCAACTTTGGGAATGCGAACGCCAGCAAATGCTGCCGTCATTCGCGCAGCAGCAAGCGCCTCAAGATCCGAGGCGAACCATGGGGAACCATAGGCATTTATCCGAATTAAGACCGGCTTGCCGGGGGATCCCTCGAGTGTCTGAACAGCGAGACCCCGTGCACGATCCTTCTCTTGAGAACTCACGGCATCTTCCAGATCTAGGATTACACAATCGGCCCGAGAATTTAAGGCTTTTTCCACTCTTTGCTCATTATTTGCCGGGACGTAGAGCCATGTGCGCCAGAAATTCATTAGATAATCCCGTCGCTTCTAAATTGCTTCGTTTCCTCTTCTGAATAGCCCAATGACTCAAGCACCTCGAGCGTATTGAGGCCCTGGGCGCTGCCAGCGTGACGAATCTCCCCGGGGGTTTCGGAGAGCCGAAATAGAACATTTTGCATTTTCACTTCCCCAAGTTCCTCATCTGGGATACTCACAATTGAACCTAAGGCTTCGAATTGTGGGTCAGCGTAAATATCTCGTACGTCATAAATGGGCGCAATTGCTGCATCAGCCTGTTCGAAGGCCTGCATTACGGCATCCCGATCTCGTTGGGAAATCCAACTGCTAACCGCTTCATCGAGTACATCTGAATGTGTTGCCCGTTCAGAACCACTGGCGAACCATGGTTCTTCGATTAGTTCAGGACGCCCCACTAAATGCATAACTCGTTCGGCAACACTTTGCGCACTCGTTGAAATAGCAACCCAATGTTCATCACGCGTTTTGTACGTATTACGAGGTGCGTTATTGCTGGAACGGTTTCCAAGCCTTGGTTGAAGCTCACCTAATTGGTCGTAGGCGATTATTTGCGGACCAAGCACGGTGAGAATTGGTTCAATAATCGCTAAATCAATTACCTGGCCGGATCCAGTCTGATTTTTACTGTGTAAGGCCACCATGATTGCGTAGGCTGCTGTTAGTCCGGCGATCCCGTCAGCCAGTCCAAAAGGTGGCAGGGTCGGAGGTCCGTCAGGTTCGCCAGTTATCGCGGCAAATCCGCTCATTGCTTCGGCCAGAGTTCCGAATCCCGGCCGCTTAGAATACGGGCCGAACTGTCCGAAACCTGTTACGCGGGCGATCACTAGTCCCGGATTTATTTCATGGAGAGTCTCTGGTGAAAGGCCCCAGCGCTCAAGAGTTCCCGGTCTGAAATTCTCAATGAGAATATCCGCTTCAGCAACAAGTTTTTTAAAAATTTCTTGTCCTTCAGGCGCTCCAAGATACAAGGTAATGGTCCGTTTATTGCGCCCGATAATTTTCCACCACAATCCCACGCCGTCCTTACTCGCTCCATGCCACCGCACAGAGTCGGCTTTGGTGGGATGCTCGATTTTGATCACATCTGCACCGAAGTCCCCGAGCATGGTTGCCGCCATGGGACCGGCAAAAACTGTTGCGATATCAAGTACTTTGACGCCATGCAAAGGGCCATGTGTCTCTGCATTAAAAGGTGTGCTCATGAAACGGCCCGAAAGGCAGAGGCAGGTTGGTCAGTTGAACCAAGCCTCACAGATATTTGGCGTGCAGCCGACACCACCAAAGGAATCAGAGATTGCACGAAGTCGTTATTGAACCGTTCGGCGGGCCCACACACCGAGATGGCCCCAACAACATCATTGCGGTGGTTGAAGAGCGGAGAAGCAACAGCTCCGGCACCACGTTGCCGCTCACCCTTGGAAACTGCGTACCCCTGTAAATTCACTGCGGAAATGTCGGCTAACAACTGGTCACGATCAACAACCGTGTCTGCCGTAAGTTTCGCCAAAGTCCCATCGATAACTAACTGCTGTTTATCTGAATTTATAAACGAAAGAATGGCCTTGCTCGAACTACCGGCATGTAAAGGAAATCTGCGTCCAATTTCTACAAGCATCTTTATTTCCTGCGGGCTGGGAAATTGTTCGATATATGCCCGCTCATGTCCAATAAACTCTGAAAGAGTTGTGGTTTCGCAGGTGCGATCTCGCAATGAAGATAGAACAGGCGTGGCCGCCAGCCGTAGATCACTTGCACGAAATGCACGTGCCCCAATGGCGGCGGCAACTGGACCAAGTTGGTAGAGCTTTGTGGCTTCGTCTTGGATCAGCATTTCTTTGGCGACGAGCGAACGCAATATTCGGTGAACGACTGCTTTTGAAAGACCCAACTCCCGGCTAATGTGCGAAACTCCGATGCAGTCGTTTTCTTCTAAAAACAGCAAAAGAACTTCAATCACTCGGGAAGCGCCTTCGGTACCACTTACGCGAGGTATGGAGTTCTGCTGTGGCTGCATGTAGGACTCCTTTCCAAGATGAGACTAGGCAACGTTTTATCACTCACTATTCACCACACTGCTCAAATGTGTTTCGCTCAGCGGAACTCAGACATCATGTCAGACGTTGGAAATTATTGCAAGAAGTTCTAGAAATCTATTTGGTAACAATAATGTTTCAGCTAATGAAAAACGATTGACAATTAAGACTAGGGATGTCAGTGTTGTTGAAATAGATCTTTGTTGCGGTGACCGAAACAGTGTAATTGGTCGACCTAACAGCAAAGGGTGTTGAAATTGCGGTAAGGCGCCGCGCTCGGGAAAGGGAAATTTATGAAGGCTTCAAAGATCGTCATTGGTCTGGCAAGTCTCTCGTTGGTTTTGGCCGCATGTTCCTCAAGTGGGGATGAAGAAGCGACCGATACAACCGCGGAGGCAACGGTGTCAGAGGAAACCGCTACTACCGAAGAGCCAGTAATGGTTGAAAATATTGTGATCGGATCAATTCATCCTCTGACGGGTGGATTGGCAGCCGATGGTCTCCAGATGGATGCCGGCGCGCAACTCGCCGCAGAAGACATAAATGCCGCCGGTGGAATTATGTGTCTTGACGGGGCGATGCTGGAAATTTCCAGCGCGGACAGCACTGGAACTCCGGAAGTGGGACAAAGCGAAGCTGAGCGTTTGGTCGCTGAAGGTGCAATCGCACTCGTGGGTCCCTACCAGTCCGCTGTGGCCGCTAACGTTGCAACAGTTGCTGAGCGTAACGGCGTTCCGTTTGTAATTGACGTTGCAGTGGCTGATTCTATTTTGCAGCAGGGTTACAAGAACACTTTCCGCATTCAACCCAATGCAACGACCATGGGTACGCAAGGAGCAGTATTTCTTAAGGAAATGGTTGATGCGGAGGGTATTGACGTAAACAAGGTCGCCTTCATGCATGAGCAGTCGGCATTTGGAACGAGCGTGTTTGATGCCTTTAAGACTCAGGCTGACGCTTACGGTTGGACGATTGATCCCGCAATTTCCTATGACGCTTTCGGCGTCACAGATCTGACAACGGAAATGACCCAAGTTAAAGCTGCGGACGCTGACGTTTTGGTGCTAACGGGCTACTACGGTGATGGACTTTTGGCAACACAGGCGTATGACGCTGTGAAACCCGATGTTAAGTTGGTTTACGGCCTGGCATCTGGGGCAATTGACAACCCAGCTTTCCCCGAAGATGCGGCAGGTGTTGGTGAAAACTTCTTTAATACCAACTACCACCTTGACGTCACCAACTCCACCACACAAGACGTAGCGACACGATTTGCTGCATCCTACGGTGAGGAAATGAAGACTTCGGCGGTTCATTCGTACGAGGCTGTGAGTCTGATTGCTCAGGCCTTGGAAGTTTCGTGCAGCAATGATCCACTCGCACTGCGTGATGCCATCTCGGGAATTGAAGCAGATTCACTTCTCGCTTCACTGGGACCAATCAAGTTCGATGATGCCGGTGAAAACACCAATGCGAGCCCGATCGTGATGCAGGTCCAAGACGGTGTGATTGTTCAGGTATACCCAGAGGCAGTTGCGGAGTCAGCTCCTCGGTTTAACTAGCCGGCAAGACAACGGCTGCTGAATAAATAGGTTGCTTCTGGACTTGGCGATTTAGCCAAGTCCAGAAGTTCCTCAATCTAAGTTAAATGTCCTCAGTATTACGCGCAGGCTTGTATCTACAGAACGCAATCTAATTTTTGACTCGTGAAGAACGTTGTTAAGCCGAGAGGGTCACATGTCAGTTAGTCAAGTGAGTAATTCAGACGTCGATGTGTTTGATCTTCCCAGTGACAGCGATCGAAAAATGCTCTTAAAGAGAGTAGCCATCGTTGTTGGAATTACTGTTCTTGTCGTCGTTCTGGCGTATTGGAGAACGGGCGGCAGTGGTCTACTTGTGACTCAAGCGATCGTCACCGGGCTGTTGGTCGGTGGGGTTTATAGTCTCATTGCTTTAGGACTCACGTTAATTTTCGGAGTGCTTCATATTATTAATTTCGCTCAAGGTGCATTGGTCACCATGGGCATGTACGCAACATATGTGATCTCCAGCAACTTAGGTTGGAATCCGTATCTGACGCTGGTAATTAGTATTCCGCTTCTGCTTGTTTTCGGTGGCCTCGTCCAAATCCTGATCATCAATCGAAGTATGGGTGAAGCACATGAAAATCAACTGCTTCTCACACTGGCACTTGGCCTGCTCATTGAAAATACGCTCTTGCTGGTCTTCGGTGGCAACCCACTTTCTGTGAGGTCAGGACCCGAAACCGTGTATAACATCTTTGGGGCGGTTGCTACACAATCTCGCATCATTGCATTCTTGGGCGCATCGTTACTTGCTGTGCTCCTTTTCATTATGCTCCAGAGGACAGGAATCGGAACGGCAATTAGAGCTGTAGCTGCCAATCCAACCGGGGCTCGACTCGTTGGAATCAATGTAAAGCGTATTTACATCATCACTTTTGCAATTGGAGCCGCTTGCGCTGGGGCCGCAGGAACACTGGTGGTTCCCTTTGTATCGATTCAACCAATTGCTGGTGAAGTTTTCAATGTGACGGCATTCGTGGTCGTGGTTTTGGGTGGGCTTGGGAAAGTGGTCGGTGCAATGTTCGGCGGTCTAATTGTGGGCCTTGCTGAACAATTTGGTGGGATATTCTTTCCTGATCAGAGTAATTTACTTGGAGTATTTGCAGTCTTTATTTTAATCCTCTTCTTGCGACCTCAAGGCCTGTTTGCGAACGCCTCATGAGTATTCAGACACCGATGGTTGATATATCTCCAAGGCACATTTGGAGTGACAAAAACGTAATCGCTCTATTAATCGGGATTGTGGTGCTTGTTCCTTTTCCACTTGTTTTTGGAGCTTCCCAAGAAGCTATTGCAATTCGGGTAATGATCATTGGGATATTGGGAATTTCCTGGAATATAATGAGTGGATATGGAGGAATGTTTTCCTTTGGTCACGCTGCCTATTTCGGTATTGGAGCCTATTCGTCATCGGTGATGTTGGTTAATTTTGACATCTCCCCTTGGATCGGAATGTTGGTCGGCATGGGATTGGCCGCGTTGTTCGGAGTAATCATTGGATATTTGTCCTTTCGATATAAATTACGCGGAACATATTTTGCACTCGCCACCTTTGCATTTGCTGAAATGTTAAGGATCATTGTCATGAGTGCCGATGCATTGAATGCGGGAGTTGGGTATCACATTCCGTTAATAACCGAATCTTCGTGGTGGCTCATGCAATTCCCATCGGGAAGCCCGAATTATTTTTGGTTAGGTTTGACTCTATTGGGCGCGAGTCTTTTGATATCGATTTTGTTTGTTCGATCGCGAGCGGGCCAATTCGTGATTGCGATTAGGGAGGATGAAAGCGCCGCAGCTTCACTGGGGATCCCGGTGCTGAAGTTCAAACTAATAGCGATATCTGTCAGTGGAGCAGTTGGAGCCATCGCAGGAGTTTTCTACACTCAGTACTACCTTTTTATCGATCCTGATTTGGCTTTCGGTGCCAGCCGCTCTATCGAAGCAATTTTGGCTCCAGTCGTTGGTGGTGTAGGAACAATCTGGGGACCAATTGTTGGCTCGAGCGTCTTAGCGCCGCTCACTGACATTACGGCTGCACTACTGCGCAACCCTCCAGGTCCCTTGGGATTCCTCGAAGGTCGAAGCGGTTTGGACATCATGCTCTATGCGATTTTGATCATCGTGATGATCCTTTTCTTGCCTAAGGGAATCTTTGGCACTATCAAGGAAAAGGTGTCCCGAAAATGAGCCACTTTATCCAGGTTGAGAACCTGTCGAAACGATTCCGTGGACTTGCCGCATTGAACAACGTGTCATTTACCGTCGATCAAGGTGAGGTCCTTGGAATTATTGGTCCCAATGGGGCGGGCAAAACCACGCTATTTAATTGCATGGCGGGCACTTTACCGGCGACCTCTGGGAAAGTGACCTTTTCCGATGTCGATGTCACCGGTTGGACCGACACCAAACTGGCTAATTTTGGTCTGGTTCGGACCTTTCAATTGATGCGGCCATTTGGCTCTATGACTGTTCTGGAAAACGTTAATGTTGCGGCTCTTGTGAAAAACAAGGACCACAAAGAAGCTGAGAAAATTGCCAAAAATGTACTGGAGAGAGTTGGACTTGATCACTACTCACATCGACGATCAAGAGACCTTCCTACGGCGGCGTTGAAGCGGCTAGAACTCGCTCGTGCTTTGGCGCTATCTCCAACGGTTCTCTTGCTTGACGAAGTCCTTGCAGGTTTAGTTCCGGTGGAGCGGGCACCGGTAATTGACCTTCTCAAAAAGATACGAGATGAAGGCACGACTCTCCTTTTTGTTGAACATGTCATGCAAGCCGTGATGCAGCTGTCAGACAAAGTGTTGGTTCTTAATCACGGCCAGCGTCTCGCGCTCGGAACTCCTTCTGAAGTATCTTCCAATTCTGAAGTCATTGAGGCTTACTTGGGAGATGAAATATCCAATGCTTAAGCTCGAAGCAGTTGAATCCGGATACGGCTCGTTACAGATCTTGCAAGGAGTTGACCTCGAGGTAACGCAGGGTGAAATAGTTGCCATTCTGGGTGCTAACGGTGCTGGCAAGACAACCACATTGCGGACCATATCTGGTTTGATTAATACCCGAAAAGGGAAAATTTGGTTTGATGGATCTGACGTTACTGGTATCAGAAGCGATCAGATGGTGGGCCGGGGTCTAGTTCAAGTTGCTGAAGCGCGTGAACTTTTTGGTACTCTTTCGGTTCGGGAGAATTTAAGTATGGGGGCTTGGAAAACCCCGCGAAGTGAGCGTTCTGAAGCTGAGAGTTTTGTCTTGGAATTGTTTCCAATTTTGAAAGAACGGTGGCGTCAAGCCGCTGAAACTATGAGTGGCGGGCAGCAACAGATGTTGGCCATTGGCCGTGCATTAATGTCCAAGCCGAAACTTTTGATGCTAGACGAGCCCAGTATTGGGCTTGCTCCAAAACTCGTCACCTTGGTGCTGGAATCGGTGCAAAAAATTCGAGATACCGGTACTACCATTTTGATCGTCGAGCAAAATGCTGCGGCAACACTTGCCATCAGCGATCGTGCGTACATCATGGAAAATGGGCAAATCGCTTTTGAAGGTAAGGGCAGTCATCTTCTCGACGACGAGCGCGTGCGCCAAGCCTATTTGGGAATGTAAAGCAAATGGATCCGAACGTTGCGGCTGTTAATGAAGAAGTTGGTGAGTGGGCTTTTGGGTTAACCCTGAATCAAGTACCAAAGATAGTTCGCCTCCGACATGAGCTTGTATTGGCGGACTTGCTGACCGTGACGGCTGCTGGAGTTGCGCTCGAGGAGTATCAGGACCTCCTTCGAATCTGGCCGCTGGCACAAGGTCGCGCACCGATCCCAGGTACCTCATATTTTTCCAATACGGAGACGGCAGCTTGGTTTTTCGGGGCTACTTCTGTTGCGCTCGAATTAGATGAAGGCAGTAAGTTCGCACAAGGGCATCCGGGCTCGCATGTAATTCCAGCCATTCTTTCATTGGCGACTGAGTTAAATGCACCTGGCGAAAGTGTCCAACTCGCAATCATTGGGGGCTATGAAATTGCTGCTCGTGCGGGATCAGCTACTCGGCTGAACTCCGGTGTTCATCCTCATGGGAATTGGGGAATACTGGGGGCTGCAGCCGGCTGCGCACTTCTCCTTGGACTCGACGGCCATGGAATCGCATGTGCCATGGACCATGCAGCCGGATCAGTTCTGGCAACAACATTTGCCAGTGCTTTGGACGGCAATCTGGTACGAAACTCTTGGATGGGCTCAACAGCTATCAATGCTGTCATCTCGGCACGCATGGCTCAGGCTGGAATAGCGGTGAACAGCGGCACAGCTGGGCAATCGCTCGGAAAAATCTTAGGTGTTTTTGACCCAGCAGAATTTTCGCGTGGGCTGGGAACGAGCTGGGAAGTTGAACGAAATTATTTTAAGAGACATTCAGCATGCGCATTCACTCACCCGCCAATTGACGCCACTTTGCAATTGCGGTCGGAAATGCATGCAAAAATGTTGAATCAGGGTGGCCCTGAGTTTGCTGACCTGATCTCTACAGTTGAGTCGATTGAAGTGTCGAGCCATTACTTGACATTAGGCTTGAACGGTCTAAGGCCTTCAACCAGGCTCGCAGCGATGTTCTCCATTCCATACGTAGTAGCGGCGGCTCTAATTGACGGAGAGGTTACCCCGAGGCAGCACGAAGCAAGTCGGTTGGTATCCGAGAGACTTCGGGAGCTTGCTGCCAAAGTTAGTGTTCATCATGATGAAGATTTGAGTCGGCAACTACCAGATAAGAGGGGCGCCCGTGTAGTGATTTCGTTCCAGGACGGCAAGAAAATATTTTCTGAGGTGGCTCAGCCTGTAGGGGATAGTGACTTCCTGCCGCTTGGAAAATCGCAGTTACAAGAAAAGGGCGAGAACTTGATGTCCCCCGAAACAGTTATGGGTTTTTGGACTTTCGCCGAAAGCCTGTCTAATTGTTCAGATATAAATCAATTGACCTATCTTTTTTCTAATTCCCACAACAAATGAAAGAGGCAATGACATGAGAGTTTTAGCCATTACGCCAATTCACGTCGGATCCGAAGAGCTTGCACGCAGACAGAGCAGGTACGACCGCTTAGCTACAGCCGGGATGACCGTCACGGTAGTTGACCTTCCCACGCACGCTCCCACGGCACTACAAAGTGACAAAGACGTTCATGTGAGCGACGAAATGGTAGCGCAGATAATAGTCAATCATCAGGGAGAATTTGATTTCGTCATGCCTGATTGTGTTCTTGATCCAGGGGTAGAAACAAAAGCTTCGATTGAAACTGAGCGAGTTGTGGGCCTTTTGGAGCAAGCCATGGTGCAAGTGTCTCAAACAGGGGAGCGATACGGAGTAATCGTGCGGAATGAAGCAATTGCTAAGGAAATGCGCCGTAGGCTTGAAGGCTATTCGCTCGCAGACAACTTGGTAGACGTCTTTGTCTTGGACTTGCCCTTTGAAGCTGTGACCGATCATCAATTGTGGAATGGTGCGATGGCAGATGGCGTGAAAATACTTGGCGCGAGAGGAGCGCAGACGGTCATAAATGGTTGTAGCGCGATTGATTTAGCAGGCGAGGACCTGGGAGTGAACTTGATAGACCCGACAGAAGCTGCGCTCTTACAAATATCCAAAGAGATATCCCCGTGAGTGACGTAGACTTCATTGTTGCAGGGGCGGGAGGTGGGCTAATCGGGGCTCTACGAGCTGCCGAATTGGGCGCAAGCGTTCTATTGGTTGAAGCTACTGAACATTATCTTCGCGGGAACAACACCTCAATGTCGACCGCTATGTTTCCCGGTGCAGGAAGCCGTTGGCAACGCGATGCGGGAATAAGCGACTCTGCAGCGGGGTTCGCGGCCGACATAATGAAGAAGACAAAAAATTCTGCGGATTCAACATTAGTTAAGGCGCTGACAGAAATTAGTGCTGAGCTCGTTGAATGGATGGCAGACAGTCAAGAGATTCCACTCGAACTGGTAACTGACTTTCACTATCCCGGACATAGCGTTGACCGTTGCCACACAATTACGGGGCGCAAAGGTGATCGAGTACTCAGTCACCTTTCGGGTCGAGTGCATTCCAACCAGCGAATTGACATGTTGATGCCTGCCCGTCTAACAGAGGTCCACCGGGAATCTGATGGACTGCTAGCAGCCAAAATTCAGTCACCGGGGGGTGGCCCTGAAGTGATTACGGCAAAGTCAATTTTATTGGCCACTAATGGATTTGGAGCGAATAAGGAAATGGTTAGCTCCTTCATGCCTGAGATTTCATCAGCGCTCTACCACGGTAGTGAAAATTCGATGGGGGACAGCATTCGAATTGGAGAATCATTTGGTGCGCAAACAGGATTTCTGGACGCTTATCAGGGACATGCGGCTGTTGCGGTTCATGGATCAACCCTTGCCGGGTGGGCTACTGTCATGCACGGAGCGGTCCTTGTCAATCTCGTCGGGAACAGATTTGGTGATGAAACCTGCGGTTACTCTGAGTACGCGTCGATTTTGGCCAAGGAACCAGAATCAACTGGATGGCTAATTCTTGACCAGCGAATTCACGATCTTTGTTTAGCATTCAGGGATTTCGAAGAAACGGTTCAGAGCGGTGCGCTTCGAATTGGTCAAAGCATCGAGGAACTAGCAGAACTAACATCGTTGCCCAAAGAAAATTTGAAGCAAACAATCATTCATTCTCAACAGAGCGCCGCAGGCGATCAAACAGACATATTTGGGCGAAATTATTTTGAGGCGCCACTCGCCGCTCCCTATATTGCAATCAAGGTACGCCCAGCTTTGTTCCACACGCAGGGTGGTCTTATGACCGATTCAACCTCGAATGTTGTGACGAACACCGGCGTGGCCATCCAAGGGCTATTTGCAGCGGGGGGTGCCGCTGCCGGGATATCTGGACATGGCGCTTCGGGTTATTTGGCAGGTAATGGGTTACTCAGCGCGTTTGGCATGTCATTTTTGGCAGCCAATACGTTTGATAAATCAAAAATCGGTGTCTAGAAGCCATCAGTCAATCGCGGGCTCCCCCTTTAACGAACCCACGATCTTGCTCCTCGGCGGATTAAACTCCTTCCATGACCGATGTTCAGGCAGTCCCCACGAAGTTGCTTTCCAATCAATTCGACCATTTTTATAAGGGCGGGGATCGAATTGGGAAGTTACGCAAAGGTCCTGGGGGACCCATGCGGCCCGAAGAGTGGATTGGTTCGACCACAACTCGGTTCGGGCAGGAACTGACGGGGCTCTCGTACTTAACCGAAGGCGAGCTCCTGCGCGACTCAATTGAGGCAGATCCAATCGCTTGGTTGGGTGCCGAGCACGTAGGCGCTTTTGGTTCATCAACCGAGATTCTGGTGAAGTTGCTTGATCTTGACCAGCGACTCCCGGTTCACTATCACCCCGATCAGAAGTTTGCTGCCGAGCGATTGCATATTAATCACGGCAAGACTGAAGCGTGGATAATCCTCGAGGCTCCACAGGGGGCAAAGGTAGGGCTCGGGTTTAACCGCGAGATGAGTAAGTCCGAGATTGCCAATCTCGTTGCAGCACATGATTCACAAGCCTTGCTGGAATCGTTGGTGTTCACGGAAGTGAGCGCGGGTGACGCCGTATTCGTTCCTGCGGGTGTTCCTCACGCGATTGAGTCCGGGATCTTTGTCCTTGAACTACAAGAGCCAAGCGACCTTTCGATCCTTTTAGAGTGGAATGACTTCGCGGTCGACGGGGACATTGATGGTCACCTTGACCTCGGATTCGACAGCGCACTTGACGCGCTACGTCTGACTCCGCTCAGTGCCCCTGAGAAGGTTCAAGCATTTACCCGCTTCGAAGAAGGGGAACCGGTTGGGCATGCGATTTTCAACTCGGTTGCCGACCCGTTTTTTCGAGCCGACTACCTAGCGGGAAATGGGGAGCGGGTGGGTGCTGGTTTCGGAATTTTTCTGTGTTTATGGAGGGCTGGAACTCTAGATTATGAAGGGAGTTCGCCAATGCCAGTAGACGTCGGTGACGCAGTGGTGATCCCGCACATTGCAGGTGACTATGTACTCAATGGCGCTTCAGGAATTCTGTGTCGTCCGCCGGTGCCCCAACGCAGCAGTTAGTGCCAAAGTTTCGTCGGCAGGTGAAATGCCTGCCGCACTGAATTCGGATTGAATGTTTTGAGCCGCCGCCGCAACTGCAAGTAAGAGGGACTCTGCGACCGTCCAGTTTTCGTGAAACCCATAAAGGACACCGGATGCAAATGCGTCGCCGGCTCCCGTGGTCCCCTTTATTCGATCCTGTGGGACTTTCACTGAACCTTGGCGCCAAGTGTTTCCACGTGAGTCGGCTGCGACAGCCCCTGCTGGAGTGTGAATGACAGCGAGTTGATTAACCCCAAGGGATATGAGGGATGATGCGGCACCTTCGAGTGTTTCCCAGTCCACGTGTGAGTTTGGACTATCAACTTTTAAATCAGTATCGAGTAGGGCAGCTGCTTCGGATTCGTTGATCACAAGTGATGTGAGGTGAGGCAGGCACGGGAGCACCAATTCCCTTGTGCGCACAGGAGTGAGATACACCATTTCCATGTTTGTATGAATGCCAAGTGCCTGTGCTCGTTTAAGTAACTCAACCCACTGATTGGATTTGTCCGCGTACTTGTGAAGTCCAGCAGCCCCCACGTGCAGAATCTTTGGGTGGTTCAGATCGGCGTCAATTAAACCAAGATCTAGTTCGTCATTTGATCCCGAGTGAAACAGGAAGGTCCGCTTACCGTTGGAGGTCAGTGTCAGAGCATCGGAAAAACTCGTCTGTTGTGTGATCGCTCGCTGCATTCGGGAATTGACGATCCCCGCCGAATTGGTCTGCTCGAGAATATAGTCACCAGCGGGGTCGTTCGCGATACAACCGATTGCTTCAACGGTGAGTGCTGGATCAAGTTGGCGTAAATCAAATGCGATGTTCAGGCCGGGACCGCCGGTGCTTTGAGTTACCGCGTCGATCAGGACAAGTGACTCTAATTCGGGGAGTGCGTCAATTGTTTTTGTGTAGTCGACGGCGACGGTTCCCACACATAACACGCCATTACGCATTAGTCAGCCTTGAGGGCGGGCTCAGTTATTTGTAGATCGAGGTCAAGTGGCCGAAGCGGTGAAATCCCCTGAACAGCAAGTGACTCGTGGTACTGCTCCACGGCTTGGCTAGGCGTGATGACACCTTCGATTACCGGACGCATGAGCGCGACAAGGTCTGTTTGCGACTCGGCCCGTTGAATTTTGCGGCCAAAAAGTGCGACTCGAGCTCCCGCTTTTTCACCTTGGGAGAGTAACTCGAAGGTGTCGCGCGTTGTTCCCGAGGAACCACCGAGTAGTCCCACAACCAAGGTTGAGTCGTGCTCGGTGAGTTCTTGGAGGTGCTTGCTTCCATTGAATGCAACCTTGAGAAATATTGGACGTTCCTTTTGGGTCACTCCAGCAAGTGAGCGCATAATGCTGTCGTTGACGAAACTGCCAAAATCTGATTCTTTGAGATTTGCCGGCGCGTTAGGGTTAAACACTTCGAGGAAGTAACGCATACCGATTTTTGCTGCCTGGTCTCGGAAGGCTTTGAAAGCATCAAGACTGGCCAGATCAGCATCAATGTCGTTATTGAAAGTTAATGAATACAAAACTAGGTCAGTCAATTTTTTGATCTGAACCAAGTTGACGGACTGAAAGGGTCGAGACTTCTGGGTCAGGTAGCCTCCACCGCGCACGTTCCAAATATCGGTCGTGTCGTTACCCCGTACAGCAAGAGTTACTTTCTTAAGTTGGCCTGGTTTTTTGGCCAACACCTCACCGTTGGAAGCCGAAGTAAGCATGATGTCAATCTCACCTTGGTCAATCAGGGTTCGCATATCGCCCTGATACTCCTGCCGGGTGCGATACACCCCGGGACCTGATTCCCCAATTTCATTGCCTGGCCGTGGCGCTGGCGCAGTGAGGCCAACGGACATGTCGGCGTCTTTAGCGTCTGCGATTATGAAGTCTTTGGGTGTGTACTTACCGGCCAAAATCTTGGCTAGCTTTGTATCAAGACTTTTGGTTGCGCTTTTTTTGGCTGAAGTCACCACAAGAGTCTATCGGGCCTAGTTGCCGTGAATCGAGGGAACGAATTAGTCGTTAAGCGCTCGAAGTGTTGCCGTCAGTGCTGCAATAGTTGCGAGTTGGGCTAGTTACGCCGAAGTTACAGTCGAAGAAGGAAATTCCATTGAGGTGTTTGACCAACTCAACCACGTCTAGGCTTAGTTGCCATGAGCCAGCAAGAAGTCAATGTTCTTTCATCGGATTTGTCCATGCGCATGGAATCCAGAGCAATCCCAGAGCCTGGAGTTCACGAGGTGCTCGTTGCAGTTAAATCCGTGGGTATCTGTGGCTCGGACATCCATTACTGGTCGCACGGTCGAATTGGTCCATACGTTGTTGAGTCTGATCTGGTTCTCGGTCACGAAGCATCCGGGGAAGTCGTTGGCGTTGGGTCAATGGTGAGCAGGTTGAAGGTGGGGGATCGGGTTGCGCTTGAACCAGGTGTCCCGTGCGGTGACTTCTCTGGGTGTGTTCAATGTCGGGAGGGTCGCTACAACCTTTGCCCCGACGTAAAGTTTTTCGCCACCCCACCAATTGATGGCGCGTTCGCGCAGTTCGTAACGCTCCCTGAAGATTTTGCGCACGTTCTTCCGGGCTCAATGACCTTCGACGAAGGTGCCTTGATGGAACCGTTGTCGGTGGGGGTCTGGGCCGCGCGGAAGTCTTCTATTGACGCTTCCAGCAATGTGTTAGTCGCAGGCTGCGGTCCCGTTGGGCTTCTCACCGCAATGGTGGCTCGAGCATCGGGAGCCATGAGCGTTGTGTTATTCGACGTTAATGGGAATCGACGTGAGGCTGCAGCCGATTTAGGGTTTGTTGCTGTGGATCCATCTGATCTTGGGAACGGGTCTGTAACTCCTGACGTGTTCATTGACTGCAGTGGCAACGAGAGCGCGATAGCAACCGGCATTGCCGTGATAGCCCCGGCAGGAACGGTGGTGTTAGTGGGTATGGCGCCGCACAGCATTGTTGGTCTACCGGTTGATCAAATTCAGGGCAAGGAATTATGGGTCACAGGAACCTTCCGTTATGCCAACACTTACCCGACCGCGATTTCATTGGTTGAACGAGGGCTAATTGACGTAGCGTCGGTGGTAAGTGCTCACTACCCTCTCGAGGACGCAGAAGCTGCCCTGGCTCATTCGCAAAGCCACCCTGCCGATCTCAAGGTCATAGTGACAATCTCCTGACGCAAATATTGTCCGTAAAATAGTTATGCCCCACCGCTTGTGCAGTGGGGCATAACTATTGAGTTGTACTTATTGTCGCTGGTCGATCTGCTCTTGATTGGTCTCCGGCATTCCTGGGTGGTGCAGAACACCACCGTGACCAACAGGATCTTGATCGAGTTCTTCATATGCATTCAGTGGTGCTTCAAGAGCTGCCGAGTGTGAAGCATGTGCTTGACCGGCTTCTATTTCCGCATCTGTTGGCCGGGCAATGTTGTCCCGGAGGAACCAGCTGGAAAGCTTGTGTCGAAGCTGGTCAACCCGGTAAGAAGGATTGCGGACTCCGTCAGCATCAGTCTTTTCAGGAGCGGGAAGAACCGCGAGGTCTTCCTTCGCTGAGATGACCGCGAGTTCCTTGTAGTTCAGCGGCTGGTGCACTTCGATGAATTCACCGTGTGGCAAGCGAAGTACCCGACCGGACTCGTATCCGTGGAGCAACTTCTCGCGATCCTTGCGCTGCAAACCAAGGCAGATCCGCTTTGTGATCAGGAACGCAATTGGTGGACCGATAATTAACGTTATTCGCAGGGTCCAACTCAGTGCATTAAATGACAGGTTGAAAGTGGTCGCGATTACGTCATTGCCGCCACCGATCCACAGAATTCCGTAGAAGACGATTGCAGCGACACCGATTCCCGTGCGAACGGGGGCGTTGCGGGGGCGCTCAAGCAGGTTGTGCTCACGCTTGTCGCCCGATGCCCACGCCTCGAGGAATGGGTACAGAGCCAAACCGGTGAACAAAATGCCGGGGATAATCACGGAGGGAATGAGAACGTTCCACGAGATGGTGAACCCGGCGATCACGTTCTCCCAGTTCGGCATAAGTCGCAGGGCACCGTCGAGCCAACCGATATACCAGTCGGGTTGGGTTCCCGCGGAGACTTGGTCGGGGGTGTAGGGACCGAAGATCCAAATGGGGTTGACCGTGACCAGCCCACCGATCAGGGCGATGATGCCAAAGACGATGAAGAAGAATCCGCCTGCCTTGGCCATGTAGACGGGGAGGAGTGGGTAGCCCACAACGTTGTCGTTGGTGCGGCCTGGTCCAGGGAATTGGGTGTGCTTCTGGGTCCAGACCATCATGAGGTGAACCGAGATCAGGGCCAAAAGAATTCCAGGAATGAGCAGAATATGGGCTGCGTAGAGTCGCGGAATAATGTCGGTGCCGGGGAACTCGCCACCGAAGACAAGGAATGCGGCCCATGTTCCGACTAAGGGAATGGACTGCAAGATTCCACGAATGATTTGAAGACCGGTGCCTGAAAGCAGGTCGTCGGGGAGTGAGTAGCCGGTGAAACCAGCTCCCAGTGCCAGCGCGGTGAGGCCTACACCAACCAACCAGTTGAATTCACGCGGCTTGCGGAATGCTCCGGTGAAAAACACGCGGAACATGTGGACTGCCATTGCCGCGACAAAGATCAGGGCCGACCAGTGGTGCATTTGGCGGATCAACAGGCCACCACGAACCTCAAAGGAAATGTTCAACGAGGAGGCATAGGCCTCAGACATTTGGACACCCTTGAGCGGGACGTAGGAGCCGTTGTAGATGACCTCAACCATGCTCGGGTTGTAGAAGAAGGTGAGAAAAGTTCCGGTGAGGAGCACGATGATAAACGAGTAAAGCGCGATCTCGCCGAGCATGAACGACCAGTGGTCGGGGAATACTTTGCCAAGGTTTCGGCCAAGAAACTTGTTACTGCCGAGCCGTTCGTCAACGTATTGGGCGGATGCCTCACCTATTTTTTCAACCGGGTGATCTGCTGTTGTGCTCATGTTCTATCTCGCTCCCAGAAGCTAGGTCCGACAGGTTGGGCGAAGTCTTGTGTTGCTATTAAATATCCTTCCTCATCTACCGAGATCGGCAACTGCGGCATATTTCGAGCGGCTGGCCCGAAAATTACCGCGCCAGAATCGGCGAGATCGAAGGTGGACTGGTGGCATGGGCACAGCAGATGATGCGTGCGCTGTTCGTAGAGAGCAATGGGGCAACCCACGTGCGTGCAAATCTTTGAATAAGCCAGGATTCCGTTGTAATCCCAACCTTCACCCTGCTGTGAACGAATCTGGTCGGGGTCCATGCGCACCAGAATGATGGTGGCTTTTCCACGTGCATTCATGTTGTGTTCTTCTTCTTGGACTTCCATGATTCCTTCAGGCAATGCTGATACCAGCCCGCCAACGGGAAGGTCTTCGGGGCGAACTAGAACGTAAGTGCCGTCTGAGACAATCCGTTTGCCGCTGGTCCAGAGAGTTTCCGAGAGAATTTCGGTGGGGGAGGGTGAATCTGCCGGGGTGATCCACAGGTCCCGCAGCACAACCACGAGCGGGATTGGGAAAAGGGCCAACGCGCCAAGGAGTGAGCGGCGAATGAGCTTGTAACGGGCAAACCCAGATTCATCTTTGCCCCGCTCGTATTGTGCCGCGGCGAGTTGGTCATCGGATTTCTCAGAAACCATGTCGTGACGTTCTTGGACAACTTCAACGTCTGGCATGAGCTTCTTGGCCCACTGAATTGCGCCAGCACCGATCAGGAAAACTGCGATGCCAAATGTGAAGCCTAGGACAACGTTGCTGGTGCCAACTTCTCCCAATACAGGGATGTAGATGGTCGCGAACTTGTCAATTGTGGTGTAAGCAATGACTGCAAGGATGATAAACACCATTGACAGGGTGAACATGGAAGCAACCTGGCGTTCAGCACGCCGAGCCGCTTTTGGATCTGTGTCGGTTACTCGAAGGCGGTGCGGGATCGGGGCAACTGGGGAGTGCCCAAGTTTTGCCGGGGTGTTCTCGTGCCCGTCTTCCTGCGATGGAGATGTGGATGTGAGTTCGGTCATCGGGCTTTAATTCCAATCCAGACGGCCGCTGCAATAAATGCGGCAAAGACGACAACCCACATGAACAGGCCTTCAGTCACTGGGCCAAGGCGGCCAAGTGAAAGACCACCGGGGTTAGGGGCTTCTTGCAGAGCCATGATGTAGGACGTGATGGCTTGCTTCTCAGCGATAGGGAGTGTTTCATTGGAGAACACGGGCATGCTTTGCGGACCGGACACCATCGCTTCATAGATTTCCTGTGGTGTCGACTCCATCAGGTTCGGTGCGTACTTACCTGCGGTGAGTGCACCACCCTGGCCAGCTGCCTGATGGCACTGTGCGCAGTTGATCCGGAATAGGACGCCACCTTCAGCAACGTCAGCGCCGGAGTAATCAAGATCCTCAGCTGTGGGAATTGCAGGGCCGGGTGCCAATGCAGCAATGTAGGCGGACATCGCGGCGACCTGTTCTTCGTTGTAGATCGGGTCTTTGGCTACTGCCTGTGCACCGGGTGCTGCAAGGGGCATGCGTCCGGTTGCAACCTGGAAGTGGACGGCCGCCGCACCCACGCCAATCAGGGTCGGGCCGTTCATGCTGCCTTGTGCGTCGAGTCCGTGGCAGGAGCTGCAGCCTTCAAGGTAGAGCTTCTTACCTTCTTCAACTTGGGTCTGGGTGCCGAGCGCTGCTTGAGCCGGTTGAATGTTGGACACCGCGGAAAAAGTGATACCAACAGCACCGAGTGCTGCAATGAGCAGGATTACGGCAACAATCGGGTTGCGCCTTCGGGCGGACAAGAACTTCACAGCGGCAAAGCCTTTCTCAATGTGGGTACTAAGCGGTGGTGAGGTTGACTATTTCAAGATATAGATCATGAAGAACAGGGCAATCCAGACAACGTCAACGAAGTGCCAGTAGTAGGACACCACAATTGCGCGGGTGGCTTGCTCATGCGTGAAGCGCTTGGCTACATAGGTGGTTGCAAGCACTAGTAGGAAGGCAATAAGACCGCCGGTGACGTGCATTCCGTGAAACCCGGTCGTGATGTAAAAGGCTGAGCCATATGCATTCGAGGAGATTGTGAGTCCCTCGTGTACTAGTTCCGCATATTCGGTGATTTGCCCACCAATGAAGAAGGCACCCATGAGGAAAGTGATGATGAACCAGCGGCGAAGTCCCTTGACGTCACCTCGTTCGGCGGCAAATACTCCCAACTGACAGGTAACCGAACTCAAGACCAGAACGGTCGTGTTGACGCTGGCGAAAGGAATATTGAGGAGCTGTGTTTCATTGGCCCACAGTTCGGGGTTGACCGCTCGCATGGTGAAGTACATGGCAAAAAGGGCTGCAAAGAACATGAGCTCGCTGGCAAGCCAGATGATTGTGCCGATTGAGACCATGTTGGGGCGGTTCGCCGGTGCATGTTCAAATTGCTGGGGGATCACGGTTGCTTGGGCCACAGGCACACTCTGCCAGATCCGCTGCATAATTTCTTCTTGACCCCCTCTTATTCGGAGGTGATTTAGCCCTCGTTTTTGAGCCTGTTTTTCATTCTGGAATTTATGCTGGCTAGAGTACGAGCGTGGCAACAGATGCGGGCGCGCGCGAACCCCTCAGAGTCCTTTTATACAGCAGCAACCGCACTACGCGCGCTAACGTCATTTCAGCCTTAGGCCCACGGCCGTCCATGGAACTCCCTCGGGTGGAATACACAGAAGTGGCGACCGAGGACGGTTTCATTTCTGCCGCGGACAAGGGAAAATTCGATCTTTTTATTCTCGACGGTGAGGCAACTCCTGCCGGTGGCATGGGTCTGGCACGACAAATCAAAGACGAACTTTTTCGATGCCCACCGGTCTTGGTCCTCATTGCCCGTCCCCAAGACGCCTGGTTGGCTACATGGTCACGTGCCGACGCCGTGGTTGGGCTTCCAATTGAACCTGTCTCAACCGCGCAAGCTGTCAACAGGCTATTGGCGACCAGACTCAGTTTGACTTCTTAGGAGTTTGCGTGGACGGCATTACCTGGCCCAGCGTCCTGACCAGCATTGCTTCCCCGGAACCAATTTCGGGGGAAATGGCTGCTTGGGCAATGCGCGAGGTTTTCCGTAATCAGGCAACCGAGGCCCAGACTTCGGCGTTCATTTTTGGATTGAAAACACGTGGAGAGACACCCGAGCAGGTGTCCGCCTTGGCAACAGTGATGCTGGAGTTTGCCAATTTGGTCCCGGAATTGCCCCACAAGCGGGTGATTCTGGACATTGTGGGAACTGGCGGTGACGGTTCCCACTCCGTCAACATCAGCACAATGGCCGCGGTGGTTGCCGCCACCTGCGGCGTTACCGTAATTAAGCATGGCAATCGCGCCTTTTCTAGTTCAACGGGGTCCGCTGACCTACTCGAAGCCCTCGGGCTGGAAATAGACCTCACCGCTGAGCAGGTGGGCCAAGTCGCGGACCTGGTCAATATCGGTTTCTGTTTCGCCCCCAAACACCACCCGGCAACCCGATTTGCCGCACCTGTTCGCGTTCAACTAGCAGTCCCGACCGTTTTCAACATTATGGGACCCCTGACGAACCCGGGTCGGGCAAACGCCGGGCTCATAGGTTGCGCCAATGTGCTGCAAGCCCCCACTATGGCGAGGGTCCTGGCAGATCGCGGGGTAAAGGCGATTGTGGTTCGAGGAACTGACGGACTCGACGAAATTTCACTTTCGGCGCCCACCCAAATATGGGACGCAACAACGGGGGCCGTGAAGCAGTCCTTGATTGAACCGGGGGATTTTGGAGTGAGCAATTTCAATCCCGCACATCTTCGAGGAGGTGAGCCCTCCAGAAATGCCGAGCTCACGAAAAAAGTGTTTGGTGGGCTTGATCTGGGAACAGATATAGAGGTCGTTGAATCGATTCGGATAGCGGTTGCGCTGAACGCCGCAGCGGGGATGGCAGCAGCCGAGTGCGTAGTGGACCCGGATGCATCCGCGACCTCTTTGGTCCAGAGAATCAACTCGCATTTTTCACAGGCCCAACAGGTATTGGACTCGGGCGAGACCTGGCGTGTTTTTAACCAATGGGTTATCGCTGCGCGTGAAGTAAAGGCGGCTGGCTAAAAATAGGTGATTCGTGAGTTACCCGGTGCGCGTGGCCCCGAAGGTCTCCCGAAGGATTCATGACCGGTCACTGCGGCAAGTCTTTCACTCACTACCCGACGAATGTCAGTGAGTTGAATTGTCTCCTTGCCACCGCAGTCAATTGGCATGAATAACTCGTGTGAGGCAGAAACAAGACGAACGCCGTCGGTTTCTAGCCAGCGGAGTAGGTCAAAGGCTTCTTCAGTGACTCCAGCCGGCGCCGGTTCAATTCCAGGTTCCACGAATTCCGCGCTCGCAATTAATGCATCAACGTGTGGCCAAGGATCAAACCCTGGCTCAACAACGCCAGCGGCAGCCAGCTTGCCGTAACGAATAACGTGGATTTCCCAACCACCGTCTGGTGTACCCAGTGCGGCGACAATCTCAGGAGTTGTGGAAATCCAACGTAATCTTTCCGTGCGAAAAGCAGCATTGACATAGTGACCTAAGGCTTCGCGCCAGGTGGCTGCTTCTTCGAATCTTTCAGTAGCGGCCAAGCTTTCCATGAGAGTTGTTATGTGGGTAACCACCATTGACGTGCTTCCCGACATTGCTACCGAAGCATGATTCACAATCCCTAGGTACTGATCGCGGTCGTGCAAGCGAGTGCAGGGAGCAACGCATTTACCGAGTTCAGCTCGGACGCACCCGGGGATATCGGTTCGGGGCTGCGTCGCGATTTTGAGAGTACATGTTCGAAGCGCAATCGATTCGTTGATCGCCTCGAGCGCTGCATTGGCGGCGGCTCGGGAAGTGAATGGTCCGATATAACGGCTTCCAGCGGAAGTATCGTCTTTTAATTGTTTAGTGATAATCACACGTGGAGCAGCCTCCGGTGTCAACTTCAGCCAAGAGACCGAGTCCGCTGCGCGGGAGCGACGGTTGTAGCGGGGCTGCTCACGTACGATCAGGCGGAGTTCGCGGATCTTTGCTTCCAGAATTGTTGAGCACACAATAGGTCGAACCTGAGCAGCGATTCCAATCATTTCGGACATGCGGCGCCGGGTCTCGGCGGCCGTGAAGTAGGTACGTACTCGATTTCGAATATTTTTTGAAGTACCGATATACAGCGGGCGTCCTTGCGGATCCTCGAATATATAAACCCCTGGTTTCGCGGGGAGCCCGTCCGCCAATCCCTTCTTATTGCGTTGAACATCACTCACTCTGGATGTGAATGCATTGAGGTCTTCAAGGGTGTGGACGCCGTAGTTCCCTAATCGTTCAAAGAGCCGGTGCATGACGTCCGTTGTTGCACGTGCGTCGTCGAATGCTCGGTGGGTGGGTTGCACTTGCGTGTGAAAGAACGCACTCAAGGTAGCGAGTTTGCAATTTCGCACCTCGTCGCGGTGTAGGGCGAGTCGGGCGATTCGGGCCGTGTCGATCGCCCTGTTACTTGGCCAAGCAATATCAAACTTTGCACAAGCACCTTTAAGAAAACCAATGTCGTAGGGGGCGTTGTGTGCAACGAACACGCATTCACCTGCAAAATCAAAGAACATGGTGACTGCGGTCTGGACGCTTGGTGAACCGGCCACCATCGAGTTCGTGATTCCCGTAAGCGTTGCAATAAATGGCGGGATGTCGATTCCGGGGTTGACTAGTGTGGTGAACTCTCCGATTACCTCGCCACCTTGGACTTTAACGGCGCCAATCTCGGTGATCCCGGCGTCAGCCCCGGCTCCACCCGTGGTTTCAAGGTCCACGACAACAAAAACCGTGTCCGCGAGCGGCGTACCCAGATCTGCGAGTGAGAGTTGAGTACTTGCAAGTGCACTCGTTGGATTGATCACGTTCACAAACTAACGCTAAGCCCTGACACCACATTTTTCTTCCGCTGAAAAGAAGTTTTTAGTCGTAAGGGATAGCGTTGAGACATGAACGAGACATCCCCATTAGAACTTCCAGGCCCCACCTCACGATTGCGCTGTGGCCACTGCGGCAACCTCACCCGGTTTGACGTGACTCGAGCCTCCACCGTCACAGAGTTCTGGCATGCCGACATGGCCGGCGAAGTAACCGTCGAAGAACGAGCCGTGGCCCAAGACCGGGTATTGGAGATCACCTGTCGCTGGTGCGGTGCTGCAGACCGCATTGAAACTGTTCTTCGGCCCGAGTTCGGTGGGCCATCGCAGGAGGCAGCAGGGGACGGCGGGGTCTAAATCGTCGTGCTGGTGGCCATGTGTGACCGGGATGTCACATGTGAGTAGATGTCAGAGGGGTCATTTAGCCTGCACACATGGTTATTGATTGCGGTACATGTGTCATGTCTGGGCCAGCCTGTGGCGATTGTGTTGTAACGGTCCTCCTGGGAGAGCCGGAGTTCCTCCGGGCACCCGCGGTGGCCGAGGAACACTTAGCGGCCCTGAGCGTCTTGGCTCAGTCGGGTTTGGTTCCCCCATTGCGACTCGTCAGCGAGGAATCCCAGACGGGCTAGACCCTGGTTTGAGACCATTTCTCGGCAAAATGGGGTCACCGCGAGCCGGATCGTCACCAATCTGTTACCTTTTTGGGAACGAACTGAGATCTGTGGGCGTCGGATACGTAGTTTGTTGATTACGTAGTTTGTTGAACACGTAGTTTGTTGATGTAACCGAAAAGACATGTTTCGAGCCGAGAGGAGATGTTGTGAAGCAGAAGTTATTTCGCTTGGGCGCAACCTCAGCGGCAGTCGCCGCTCTCATAATCCCGGGCTTTGTCGTCGCGCCGGCGCAGGCGGCTCCAAATTTACAGCAGGTGCGCATGCAGGTTATGGACCTCCAAGGCAAAGCGGAGGCCGCGAATGAACGCTACAACGACGCGCGTAACCGACTCGGCGGGATTCAAAAACAACTCGACACACTTAAAGCCAAAGCGAAACGCGAACGCAAAGAACTCAACCAGATCATGGGTTCGGTAGACGACCTAGCCCGGGCCACCTACACATCCGGTGGAATTGATACATCACTTCAAGTCCTTCTTGCAGAAAATCCAAATGAGTTCCTCTCACAGGCTGCCGCACTTGATCAAGTTCAAAAGGGTCAAGCATCGGCAATCCGAGGAAGCCAAACCACTCGCCTGCGTCTGGCACAAACTGAAGCAGCCATGTTGGACAAGGAAAGCGCAGCCAAGAAGGTTCGCTCAGAAATGGGTGACGCTAAATCCGAGGCAAATGATCGCTATCGCGAAGCACAGGCTGTGCTTTCCGGGTTAGAGGCTAAGGAGCGCCGAAGAATTGCGGCGCTAGCTGCGAGTGAGCGTGCTGCAGCGTTGGCAGCAGCCCGTGCAGCATCTGCCGCACTGAGTTCTGGTGGCAGCTCTTCAGGTGGCGGCTTCACAGGTAGCGGCCGAGTGTCCAAGGTCGTTCAATACGCACTAGCCCAGGTGGGCGATCGTTATGTTGCCGCTGCAAGTGGGCCAAGTGCATTTGACTGCTCCGGTCTGACCATGACGGCTTGGCGCCAAGCTGGTGTATCACTTCCGCACTACAGTCGCTCCCAATACTCAACTACACGTCGCGTCCCACTGAGCCAAGCACAACCGGGTGATCTGGTGTTCTACTTTGGCAGCGGAGCGCATCACGTTGGTTTGTATATTGGTAACGGCAAGATGGTTCACGCCGCGAACCCGAGCAGTGGGGTTCTAGTCTCCGACGTCATGGGACCTTGGTACAACTCGAGGTTCAGCGGTATTGGGCGAGTTGTCGGTTAACCACCAAAAAAATTCGTGTGGTCCAGTCGTTACTGAAATGTATGCGCGGCTATTTACTTCTTACTTCTTTGACGTTCGTGTGAAGCGCTCGGGAGCTCAGTGCCAGAAGTGGCGCACTAAGCCCCCGAGTTGCAAACTTTAACTCTGCAAAAAGGTCTTGCTCAGGAATAGATGGAGGCAATATCTGCTTCGTGTTCCTTTAAGACCACATTGCGCTTGAGCTTGAGCGAGGGTGTCATTTGCCCACCTTCCTCGGTCCAGTCAGACTCAAGGATGGTGAACTTCTTGATCGCTTCAGCGTGGGAAACGGCCTTGTTTGCGTTGTCCACGGCGCCTTGAATCTCACCCATGATTATCTCGTTGGTGACCAGTTCAGAGATCGGGGTTGTCTCACTCATGCTTTGTTGAGCCAACCACACGGGTAATGCTTCTGGGTCGAGTGTGATGAGTGCCCCAATGAAGGGTTGAGCGTCTCCCACCACCATGCATTGACCCACAAGGAAGTGGGCGCGCAACCGGTCTTCGAGTACAGCGGGAGCTACGTTCTTTCCGGCAGCAGTGACAATCAGTTCTTTCTTGCGACCCGTGATGCGAATAAAACCACGGTCATCGATTTCACCAATATCGCCCGTGTGGAACCAGCCGTCTGGCTCAATGGCCTCAGCGGTTGCGGTGGGATTGTTCCAGTATCCAGCGAAGATGTGATCCCCCTTGAGCATTACTTCACCGTCTGCTGCAATTCGAACACTCGCGCCTGGAAATGGTTGACCTACGCTGCCGATACTGATTGCGTCGGGACGATTGACGGTGCTGGCTGCACTCGTTTCAGTGAGTCCGTAACCCTCGAGAATTGTGACACCGATTCCGCGGAAGAAATGGCCAAGCCGCGAGCCTAGGGGAGCGCCACCGGATACAGCCCACTCGATTTTTCCACCCATGGCCGTGCGAATTTTGCTGTAGACCAATTTGTCGAAGAGGCCGTGCTTGAGTTTAAGGACTAAACCGGCGCCACCGTCGTCGAGAGCTTCGCTGTACTCGATTGCTACGTTGGCCGCACTGTTGAAAATATTGCCCTTTCCGCCGGCAATTGCTTTTTGCTGTGAAGAGTTGAATATTTTTTCAAACACTCGTGGGACCGAAAGCACGAAGGTCGGTTGGAAGGAACCCAAAAGTGGCAGCAAATCTTTGACGTCGGCCGCGTGACCCATACGTACTTGGGACCGGACGCACCCGAGTTGAATTGCTCGACCAAATACGTGCGCGATTGGGAGGAAGAGCAGGGTTGACGAGTTATCTCCCTTGAAAACACTTCCGAGGCCTTCCACAATGTTGTCGACCTCAAACATGAAGTTTCGGTGGGTCAACATGCATCCCTTTGGACGGCCAGTCGTGCCAGAGGTGTAAATAATCGTTGCGACTGAATCTGGAGTGAGATAAATTCTTCTCGCTTCAAGTTCTTCGTCGCTAATGTCGGCACCTTGGGCAATAAGTGTGTCAATGCAGTTGTCGTCGAATACCCAGACACGAGTGACGTCAGGTGTGTCCACCGCTACTTCGTCGAAGATTGCCTTGTTTGCGTGCCGCTCGCAGAAAAGAGCGACGGAACCTGAATCATTGAGGATCCATTGCACTTGCTCGGCTGAAGAAGTTTCGTAAATCGGGGCACTGATGCACCCTGCGTACCAGATCGCGTAGTCGACAAGTGTCCACTCGTACTTTGTCCGTGACATGACCCCTATACGTTCACCTGCTTGAACGCCATTGGCGATTAAGCCTTTGGCAACACCTTGAACTTGTGTCAAGAACTCGGTCGTGGTGACCCCAACCCAGGCATCGCCTCGCGGGATCGAAAACACGACTTTTGAGGGGTCGCTTTTCGCGTTTGCCAGAATGTGATCGGTGAGGTTCCCAGTCGTTGGTGCTGGAACCATGGCTTCTACGGTGAACTCGGTCAGCATTCGGATTTCCTTTCTTCGGGCCGGCGGATTAGCGTCTTTCGGACGAGAACCAACAGGTCTGTGAGTCTTGTCACTAAACTACGCGAAATTTGCCGAAAGTGCCATGAGACGGGAAATATATTTCAGGTTATCCTTGGCAAGACTGATTGGTGGTGACACGCGTGAATCCAGATTTTGATCACAACATGATTGATATTGCAGACGATACCGTTGTGTACGCCTCAACCACTGAACTGATTTCGGTGATCGGCCAACGCGAAATATGGAAGCTGTGGTGGCCAGACCTTAACCTCGAGGTGTACGGGGATAGAGGTGAAAAAGGCCTTCGCTGGACCATTACCGGTGCACTCGTTGGATCTAGTGAGATTTGGCTAGAACCCATGGAGATTGAAACTGCACGGCCGGTCACAACGATCGTCCATTACTACCTGCGAGCCAATCCAACCCAAAGCGGCAGCAGCATTGAACCCCGTTCGTGGACTCACTCGGCTCGGGAGCAACGACAGATCCACAAACTCCGAGAGAGGCATGTTCTCGCGTGGAAACGTACGATTTGGTCACTGAAGGATTCACTTGAAAAACCGAATTGAGACTGGTTTTCCGTGCGCCTAAATATTGTGAGTGACGTTCACGGTGCAACGGAAGCAGTTTCCGCTGCGGCACAGGATTGCGACGTGTTTATCTGCCTGGGTGACCTGATCCTTTTCTTGGACTACGACGAACCCGAGCAAGGGATCTACGCGGATCTATTTGGCGCTGATTACGCCAAGACCTATATAGCGCTTCGGACAGCAAATCGCTTTGATGAAGCTCGGGAGTTCAGTGCGAGTGCGTGGCACGGAATTGGAGTGTTTCACCAGCAGGACCGGTGGAATGTATTGCAGGAAAAAGTGCGCGAGCAGTACGAAGTCATGTTTGCCGCTATGCCCAGACCGGCACTGATCACCTATGGAAATGTGGATGTGCCCGCCCTTTGGCCCGAATTTGTGCAACCGGAGCACCGAGTGCTCGACGGTGAAGTAATCGAAATGAACGGGCAAAAATGGGGTTTCTTGGGCGGTGGGCTGACCAGCCCGATGCGAACCCCGTACGAGTTGGACCCAGCGGAGTATTCCGAAAAACTCTTCGCCATGGGACCGGTCGACATTTTATTCACGCATATTCCGCCGCTCAATCCATTGCTCAACTACGACACCGTGGCCAGACGATTTGAGATCGGGTCAGAAGCAATTACTCGGTATGTCAAGAAATACTCTCCGAAGTATCACTTTTTCGGTCACGTTCACCAGCCCCAGCGCTCCCGCATGCGCATGGGATCGACCGAGTGCATCAATGTCGGGCACTTTCACGGCAATAAGGTGCCTTTCGTCATCGATGTGTGAGTTGATGTGTGAGTTGAGGTGAGTTTCACTGTGCAACGAGTCACGTGCGCAAAGGGGAAGTCAAGGAGTACCGTGGGGCCATGGCTGAACAGACCGAATCCAGTATTTCAATTAATGCGACTCCAGCTCAAATAATGGCTGTCATCGCGGACCTTCCGGCCTACCCACAGTGGAGTGACGGAATTACTTCAGTGACGGTGCTGAGTAAATATGAAGAAGACGATCGTCCGGCGGACGCGCGTTTTTCACTTGCATCCGGCCCGATCAAAGACACCTATGAGTTGGAATACGACTGGGATGGAAACCGAAAGGTCACTTGGACACTAACCACCGCTGAAATGCTCACCGAAATGGACGGTGAGTATGAGTTGACCGACAACGCAAATGGCAGCACCACCGTTCACTATCGGCTTCAAGTTGACGTGAAGATTCCCATGATCGGAATGCTGAAGCGTAAAGCCGAAAAAGTGATCGTTGACACCGCTCTCAAAGGACTCAAAGTTCGTGTCGAATCGGGCGCTGGAAGTGTCGCCTAACCTGCGAATCGATTGCGGAGTTGAACGAGGAGTCAATTCACGCACCTCTCCACAATCTGTCAGTGGTTTTTTTGAGACTGTGGTTGCTCCACTTGGTTTCTCCCTCCCGACACAAGGACTGTTGGGCTCGTTGAACTTAACCCAAGGCGTGTACGACCTGATCTCGGAACACAAGCGGCTTCAGTTCGCTTCGGTAACCCAGTTGGCACGAGCAGTGAGTGACCTAGATTCACTCAAAATTGCACTGCTCCAAATGGACTCAGAAGAGTTCGCCATCTGGTGTGGGCTGGGGAAAAACAACAGTCGCCTTGGCCTTCTTACACTGATTCGAGAAATTGATCAGGCCCTTGTTCGGGTGCGGCAAGCTCGCGTGCGGATTGATTTTGAGGAGTACCGGCCCGGACCCAAGGCTCTAGTAAATTCAATGACCCAACTTGCTCTCACGGGGGTTGCGTGTGAGGCGAAGCAGGTTAAGAAGGCGTGGCCACAATCTGGACGAAAGCCGCTCACTCCCAAGTGGAAATCTCGAATCGGATCCGTCAGCGTGTGTGAAGGGGTCGGGACCTTAATCGAAATGAGTCCCATGGAATACACATTTAAGGTCAAGTGGAAGGGTGCTGCGCGAACAAGAATTGATGTGGGCGTCCTGCGCAATCACTTGGTGCTGGATCTGGGAGGAGTTCGGCGTTTCGTGGAATTGCCGGCTGCCTGTTCCCGCATGGAGTCGATTAAGGCGCGAGTTTCATTAGATTCAATTGGGATTGATTTTATGGTGAATGAAAAGGAGTGGCCACGATCGTGAGCGAGGAAAACGAAGGTGCTCACCGCGCCAATGATCTAGGAAGTTGGCTCACCTCGATGGGTGCGCCCGAGTCGATTATGGAACTCATGCCCAGTGAGATCACCGGCGTGGATCTTGCACCACTCATCGCGATGCTCGGTGGGGTCGGAGTTCGAAGTGGCGTGAGAAACGTAGGGGACAGCGAGCAGCTGGCAGACTCGATCAAGTGGCTTCCCCTAGATCGTTCATAAGCCACAAGGAGAGAAGGGGATATGGGGATCAGCGTTGGAGTTGACATTGGTGGCACGAAAATTTTGGCTGGAATCGTCAACGATCAAGGCCAAATACTTTCAAAAGTTCGCAAGAAGACCCCACGCGCTGACGCATCTGCAGTCCTAGAGGTAGTCGGGGAGGTGATCGCTGAAACGATTGCCAACGTCGATGGAAGTATTGCGGGAATCGGTGTGGGGGTTGCCGGTCCGGTTGACGCGGCAAGCACGACCGTGTTGTACGCCCCGAATTTGCAGTGGGCCGACGTCCCTGTTGCGGCGTTACTCGAAAACGTTATGGGGCTCCCGGTATTGGTGGAAAATGATGGAAGTGCTGCTGCGTGGGGTGAAGCACGTTTTGGCGGTGGAAAGGGTTTCCAAGACGTTGTGACCGTGACGATCGGCACAGGTATTGGCGGTGGGATTGTTTTGGGTGGGGAACTTTTTCGCGGCTCGCACGGTGCAGCGGGCGAGATCGGTCACATGGGGGCAGTCGCGGACGGACTGTTGTGCGGGTGCGGGCGCAAGGGGTGTTGGGAGCAGTACGCGAGTGGCAACGCGCTTGTGCGCGATGCCAGAGCGATGGCCACAGAGCGGTTATTTGAAGCGCAGGCTCTACTGTCTTTGGGCGATGGAACACCTGAGGGTGTCCAAGGCGAACATGTCACCCACGCTGCGGAGTTGGGAGACCCGGTGGCTATTGAAGTTTTGGAGCGCCTTGGGGTGTGGCTCGGACGTGGACTGGCCAGCCTCAGCGCGATCCTGGATCCGCAAATTTTCGTAATCGGTGGAGGCGCGAGCGAGGCAAGTGAGTTCTTCCTGCCCAGCGCGAAGGCAAGTTTGGCCGACCGAATTATTGGAAGGCAGCACCGACCCATTCCTCATATTCGCGTTGCTGAATTAGGGAACAAGGCTGGAATTGTCGGGGCTGCGGATCTTGCGCGATTGAAGTTTTCGTCGGTCAACTAAACAACGGCGCCGTCACCGAAGTCCTCACCCGGTGGAACATGCTTGTCACGCTTTGACATCAGGAAGACGAAGCCACCAATTGTGGCGATCAGTCCTGCAGTTGAGATCATTCGTCCAAGGCTGAGTACGTAACCCAACAGCATTACGACAGGACCGCCGAGGGCGCCCGCCCAAGCAAAGCGTGCGAATGCGTCACTGGGTACGGTCAGGGGCGGCGGTTCGGGTGGTTCGTAGCCTTCTTCGAAATACTCGTCAATGTAGTCACGTTGCGGAATTAACTCCTGCGGGGCTGGCTCGCTACGAAAATGTGGCCCAAGGTCAATTTGCCCGCTGAGATCGGCAACAATCGCATCCCACGCTTCATTGTTGGTGTTGCCCCCCTCTTGTTCATCGGGCTTATGGGGCTCGTCGGGCTTATCGGGCTCGTTGGGTTCTGGGGGTTCTGGGGGTGTGGTTGTCATAGGGACAGGTACTTACTGCTTGATCAGTCGGACGATGAATTCGGCGCTACGTTCTTGGATTAGCGGGGCGTCGTAGTCAAGGGTTGCGACGTGAAATGAATTTTCCAGAAGTACTTCTTCCTTGTCCGCGCTGGATACGTGTTCCAGGATCCATTGGGCGTTTGAGGCCTCAACGACGTGGTCTTGAAGACTGCGGAAAAGAATTACAGGTTGGGTTACTTGGGCAATGTCTGACTTAATCAACTTCCATAGTTGTGACAATGAGTGGGCGGCTTTGAGTGGAATTTTCCCGTAGGCGATTTCGTCTTGGCCTGGTTTAGCGATGTCATTGGAGATACCTGGGAAGGCTTTCAGGAACTTGGAAATCACGGGAAGTAGGTGGCGGTCAGGGCGCTCAGAATGAACTGCAGGATTAACCAGCACAATTCCAGCGATGTCGCTGCCGTGTTTTTCGGCCAGGCGAAGGGTCAGTGATCCACCCATGGAGAGTCCACAGACAAAAACTTGATCACACGTGCCGTGAAGTTCGCGTAGATTGCGTTCGGCTTCGGCGTACCAGTCTTCCCATGTGGTGAGGTTCATGTCTTGCCAGCGGGAACCGTGACCGGGCAGACGAGGAACTCGAATTGTCCAGCCATGCTCGGACAGCGCTTTGCCCCACGGGGTCATCGAAGCCGGGGATCCGGTAAAACCGTGAATGAGCAGTACGCCGATTCTTGAGTCGGGACCTGCTGGGTCGCTGCTCCAAGGTTGGGCGCCGGGTGCCAGTGGCATTGGATCTCCTCATTCGATCAATGTGCGGATACTTCTCGAAGCGTACGCCTATGATCGTTCCACGGATAACGACCATTGGAATTTGTGAAACCGCAAGGGAGGTGAAACTTATGATGTATTGGCTGTTCAAACATTTTGTGATCGGCCCGTGGCTCAAAGTCTTGTTTCGCCCTTGGGTTGAGGGGCAGGACAATATCCCCCAATCAGGTGGGGTGATTTTGGCCAGCAATCACCTCAGTTTTTCTGACTCGTTTTACCTGGCCCTCTATGTCAAAAGGCCCATGGCCTACCTAGCGAAAAGCGATTACTTCACTGGGAAGGGGCTCAAGGGCTACTTCACCAAGCTATTCATGAGCAGTGTTGGGCAAGTTCCTATTGACCGTTCCGGCGGCCGCGCCTCAGAGGCTGCAATTAATACGGCGTTAAAAGTTCTCAACGGGGGAAACGTTTTGGGTATCTACCCGGAAGGAACCCGCTCCCCGAACGGGATTCTGTATCGGGGCAAAACGGGCTTGGCCCGCATGGCACTTGAAGCGCATGTCCCGATTATTCCTGTCGCCATGATTAACACCTATGAAATCCAGCCGCCTGGAAAGTTGCGTCCGCGACTAATGCGCGTAGGAATGCGGATCGGGAAGCCTTTGGACTTCAGCCGCTACGAAGGGTTGGAAGACGATCGTTTCGTATTGAGATCGGTCACAGATGAAGTCATGTATGAACTCATGAGTCTCTCCGGCCAGGAATATGTGGACATGTATGCGACCCGCGCAAAAGAGTTAATTGCCAATGGCGAGTTGGCGGACGCTAAAAGTTCACTTCGCTAGTTCGTCCGATGCAAGATTCGTCCAATTCAGGGACCGCGTCACTGCGCCGCGCCACTGAGCGTGCAGGTCATCGCGGGTGAGCATCGGAAAAAATTCACCGGAAGTCCGGACCAATTGGGAAATCTCCGCCGTGTCCCTCCAGAAACCGACACCAAGTCCGGCTAGAAAAGCTGCCCCAAGCCCGGTTGTTTCCACCTGCTCGGATCTCTTTACCGGTAGTTGCGCAATATCGGCCTGTAACTGACACAAGAGGTCGTTCATAGAGGCCCCACCATCGATTGCCAGGTAGGGCAGTCGTGAGCCCATTTCCTCACTCATGAGGTCAATGACGTCAAGGACTTCGAGCGCGATCCCTTCTAGCGTGGCTCGAGCAATGTGCGCAGCGGTTGTTCCTCGATTGATTCCGATAATGAGACCTCGGGCATGCGGATCCCAATTGGGTGCCCCCAGACCCGTAAGCGCTGGAACAAAAACAACACCACCCGAGTCGGGAACGCTCAACGCTAAAGACTCAATGTCGGAGGAACTCTTGATAATCCCTAAACCGTCGCGTAACCATTGCACCGCGGCGCCCGTGACAAAAATCGAACCTTCGAGAGCAAAATCTCGACGGGCCGGACCAGTTTCGTTGGGGTGATTTTCGTTGGGGTGATTTTCGTTGGGGTGAGCGAGTGCGACGGTGGTGAGTAGACCGCGCGCAGAATGAATGACTTGCTCACCAGTGTGCAGGAGCAGAAATGATCCAGTTCCATAGGTGCATTTGGCATTGCCGGAGTGGAAGCCAGCGTGACCCACTAACGCGGCCTGTTGGTCGCCAGCGATACCGCTGATCGGGGCGTCAATGCCCAGGAAAACAGCTGGATCGCTCTGGGCGATTGGCCCGTAGGAGGCAACAATTGTTGGTAGGGAATCTTCGGGGACGTTAAAAATTTCAAGTAGTTCAGGATCCCAACCCCCACTTTGAATCCCGTAGAGCAGTGTGCGAGAGGCATTGGTGTGATCGGTGACATGATCCAAACCGCGCGTCATACGTGCAATCAGGTAGGAGTCGACCGTTCCAATAGCCACCCGACCAGAGCACACCTGCGCCCATGTGTGTGGATCATTTTCTTGCACCCACACGAGTTTCGTTGCGGTGAAGTAAGGGTCAAGGCGCAATCCCGTGAGTTCGCGCACTCGTGATTGGATCCCCGTGTCGATCAACCGTTGACAAATTTCAGTGGAACGACGATCTTGCCAAACAATCGCCCGCCGTGGGGAACCAAGAGTTTCCCGGTCCCAGAAGCACGCTGTTTCACGTTGATTTGTGATCCCTATGGCAACGATGTTTGCCGGGCTTCCATTTTCGGCGAGGTGCGCAGCCATCGCTGATTTGGTCGCGGCCAATGTTGCATTCCACATTTCTCCCAGGTCATGCTCAACCCAGCCATCGCTGGGAAAATGCTGGGGAAACTCTTGGTATCCCTTTGAGCTGATGAGTCCGTCATGGGTGACCAGAAGTGCGGTCAGCCCGGTTGTTCCAGCGTCAATTGAGAGTACGCGGTCAGAGTCGTTCACGCGCATGAGCGTACTTGCTCCCCGGAACGCTCGGCGATCAAATTCAATTCTCGAGTTCGTCCCTGATAGCGTTTACATTAGATTGCTCGAGCAAATGATCCGATGACGCGGGTCGAAACGGTGAAAGGTGTGGCACATGCGCGTTGGAGTTCTCACTGGTGGCGGAGATTGCCCAGGCCTTAACGCGGTTATCCGCGCGGTGGTTCGACGTGGTGTTGCCGAATACGGGTTCGAATTCATTGGCTTTCGGGACGGGTGGAAAGGCCCACTCGAAGGAATCACCATGGAACTTAATGTCGACACCGTCCGAGGCTTGCTCCCTCGGGGAGGGACAATTCTGGGTTCCTCCCGAACCAACCCGATCAAGATCGACGGTGGAGTTGAACGGATCAAAGAAAACATGGCGAAACTTGGTGTTGACGCCTTGATTGCAATAGGGGGCGAAGACACTCTCGGTGTCGCTACGGCTCTCACAGAACTAGGTTTCCCTGTCATCGGTGTCCCCAAGACGATTGACAACGACCTCAGTGGGACCGACTACACATTCGGTTTTGATACGGCGGTCACAATCGCCACTGAAGCAATGGACCGTTTGCACACCACAGCAGAGTCGCACCACCGGATCCTGATCTGTGAAGTTATGGGCCGCCACGCTGGCTGGATTGCCCTTCACTCGGGAATGGCTGGCGGTGCCAACGCGATTCTGATCCCCGAAGTGCCTTTTGACCTCGACGAAGTAGTGGGTTGGGTGAACTCACGTTTTGAAACAAATTACGCCCCGATTATTTGTGTGGCGGAAGGCGCACTTCCCAAGGATGGCGATTTGATCACCAAGGACGGCACCTTGGACGCATTCGGACATGTCAAACTCTCGGGAATCGGCGAGTGGCTTGCTGGAGCCTTAGAGGAGCGCACCGGCCATGAAGCCCGGACAACCGTCTTGGGACATGTTCAACGTGGTGGAACCCCAACCGCATTTGACCGGGTGCTCGCGACCCGATTTGGCCTTAACGCAATCGAGTCGGTCAAGGACCAGGCGTGGGGGACCATGGTGGGACTACGCGGGACGGACATCGTGCGAGTGCCCCTTGCCGAAGCCACAGGCACCCTTAAGACCGTCCCGATCGAGCGGTACCGTGAAGCCACCGCTTTCTTTGGCTGAACCAACCCTCTACTCTGAGCCCATGACTGCCCAGCAAGTGCAACAGACCCGTGGCCGGGTGGAAACCCCAATGACCGTTGACTGGCCCGAACTCGCAGCTGCCCAGCAGCCACCCTGGCCAGACCCGGTTGTCCTTGCAGACGCCGTCGGCCGGCTTCGTAAACTCCCTCCACTGGTTTTCGCGGGGGAGTGCGACCAACTCACCGAGCGGCTTGCCGCGGCAAGCCGCGGTGAAGCATTCGTTCTCACCGGTGGAGATTGCGCTGAAACCTTTGAGGCAAATACCGCCGACTCCATAAGGGCAAGATTGCAAACGGTTCTTCAAATGTCGGTCATTCTGACCTACGGTGCTTCACTTCCTGTTGTAAAAATGGGACGACTGGCCGGCCAATACTTCAAGCCCCGAAGTAAGACAATTGAAGTTCGCGATGGAATCGAAATGACCTCCTATCTCGGAGATGCCGTTAATGCACTTGAATTCGAAGCTGGTGCCCGCAGGCCCGATCCAGAACGACTGCTTCGTGCCTACCACGCTTCTGGCTCTGCACTTAATCTTGTTCGTGCATTCACCATGGGCGGATTCGCGGATCTGCGACAGGTCCACGCATGGAACCAAGACTTTGTTCGTGACTCGGTGGCGGGTCAGCGTTATGAACTCATGGCCCGGGATATTGACCGCGCGCTCGCATTCATGCAGGCGTGCGGCGCCGACCCTGACGAATTCCAACGGGTTGAGTTCTATGCCGCCCACGAGGCACTCTCCATGGACTACGAGCGCGCGCTTACCCGGATCGACTCTCGCACCGGTAACCCCTATGACGTGTCCGGTCACTTCCTGTGGATCGGGGAGCGCACCCGTCAACTTGACGGCGCGCATGTTCACTTCGCGTCAACAATCTCGAACCCAATTGGCATGAAGGTGGGGCCAACAGCCTCACCCGAAGACATTGTTGAAGCAGCTCGGATTCTGAACCCTGACAACATTCCAGGTCGCTTGTCCTTGATCACCCGAATGGGTGCAGACCAGGTGCGGGAGAGATTACCCGACATTGTTGCCAAGGTTGACGCAAGTGGAATCCCGGTCGTCTGGGTATGTGACCCGATGCACGGAAATACCCGTGAATCAGCGAGCGGTTACAAAACTCGTTTATTCGACGACGTGATCACCGAAGTTGAAGGTTACTTCACGGTCCACCGTGAAGCCGGAACCTTCCCTGGAGGTATTCACATTGAACTCACAGGCGACGACGTCACCGAGTGCGTCGGAGGAACAGGTGGCGTAGCCGAAGGCGATCTCTCGCAACGCTATGAGACCGCGTGCGATCCACGTCTCAACCGTGAACAGAGTCTTGAGTTGGCATTCCTTGTTGCAGACATGTTGATCAAGAGGTAACTCCTCGTGTCCATTTGGCATGGAAGCGCCCAGTCTCCAGCCGGACTGGTTTATTTCGTTTTCGATGAAACAGAACAAGAACTGATCTCTGTGCGATTTGACCAGCGAGATCTTGTTGGTGCGCAACGGAAATCGTCAGTTATTCATAAAGCTTTTAAAGACTACGAAGACGGTTTTCTCAGTGCATTCGACGGGCTGGGCGTGCGAGATGCAACGTCACTTTTTAATGTGAATGTTTATGCCAAGATGCGAGAAATCCCACCGGGAACCGTTGAGACCTATGGGGGCTTGGCGGCGCGTTCGGGCTACCCGCGAGCGGCTCGTGCCGTGGGAACGGCGTGTGGTCGTAACGAGGTCGTGATTGTGATCCCATGTCATAGGGTCGTGGCCAGTAATGGAATTGGTGGTTACGGATATGGCGTTGACGTGAAAGAAAAACTACTCGTTCATGAAGGTTCAGTGGGTTACTAATTGACCCCACCCGGTATTGAGCGAATTCAACCTGGCCCAGGACAAGAGTCCGTTTGGGATTATCCGCGCCCACCGAGGGTGGATGCGATCACTAGTCATGTGACTATTCGGTTTCGGGGTGCGCTTATTTGTGACACCGATTTGCCGATCCGAGTACTGGAGACCTCCCACCCCCCAACCTTTTATGTGCCGGTCCGGGATTTTGTGGACGGTTCCTTACGCCCAAACTCAGGATTCAGTGTGTGTGAATTCAAGGGAACAGCTCAGTACTTCGACGTTGTGGGAGCTGACGGCAAAGTAGCGGTAGGGGTAGCGTGGGGCTACCCGAATCCTCATCGGGGTTTCGAGCAACTTAAGGACCATGTCGCGGTGTATCCGCAGCAGATGGATGAATGTCTGGTCGACGGGGAACGTGTCACTCCTCAACCCGGTTCTTTCTACGGTGGTTGGATTACGAGCGATGTTGTTGGACCGTTTAAGGGGACTCCTGGCTCAATGTATTGGTAAGAGATCGAGAATTGAACAACGCGAATTAAATAATGCGTATTGTGACCGAGGAACCTTTGGGGATCTCGGTGCCAGCAGCGGGGCTTTGACTGATTACACGATTGAGGGGCGCAACCGCCCCGACTTCAACTTTGGCTTGCAGTCCAATTTTCTTCAAGGCGGCGATAGCTTTCTTGCGCGGCATGTCAACAAGGTTGGGCACTGTGACCGGGGGTGGACCCTTTGAAACAACAACCTCAACAGTGCTGCCCGAAGGCACGGTATTACCCGCCTTGGGTTTAATCGACATCACGGTATTTTTATTCACAGACTCTGAGAAGACGTTGCTGCGGTCAACTTTGAGGCCCAGATCGCTCAGCGTTGCATTTGCGCTCTTGATTTTCTCACCGACAACAGTAGGAATCTCAATGGGTTTGGGACCTTTTGAAATCACGAGGTCAACGCGCTCACCCGGCTTGAGCTCAGCACCAATTTTTGGAGACGTCTTGGCAACCTCCCCCAGAGGAACATTGTTGTCAAACGCCTCAGATCTGCCCCCAAGCGTGAGGTTTGCACCCGTAATGGCTGCGCTAGCGGCCTGAGGTGTCATACCGACCACGTCGGGAACCAAATAGCGCTCGGGTCCTTGGGAAACATTTGCCGTGATTACCCCGGTTGGGTTAATCCCTGATCCAGGCTCTGGGTCGGTCGCAACGATCACACCCAGCG
>Ga0222673_1000111_pt1 | contig 48738 bp, 58 predicted proteins | sample AntAcemetagen801_FD_179845 | JGI IMG/M metagenome (GOLD analysis project Ga0222673, IMG submission 179845) | Saline water microbial communities from Ace Lake, Antarctica - #801 | ecosystem: Environmental > Aquatic > Non-marine Saline and Alkaline > Saline | place: Antarctica: Ace Lake...
CAGCAGGGCTGCTATACAAGCTCTGTCTGATTGATTAAGATGTTGATGCATAATCCCCGTGTTTTGAATTGGTTTCTAACAAAACTATTCTGGCACGGGGTTGTGCGTTTCAGGTGGGGATTCAAGAAGTTACCTTTTTATACCACTTTTTCTGTGTTATAGTGCGAGCACTTAGACGTGCTCCAAATCACATTAGAAGTCTAAAGATAAGTTTATAATTTAAGCATACAAACTTGAGAAGCAATTCATATAATACTAAAAATAGAACTCGCATTAATAACGCCATTCGCGCCAGAGAACTTCGTGTTATCGGCGGAAAAGGTGAAAACTTAGGAGTAATTACAGTGGAAGAAGCCCTGAAAGCGGCTGAAGCTGCAAATATGGACTTGATTGAAATTTCACCTAACGCTAAGCCACCAGTGGCAAAAATAATGGACTTTGGGCAATACCGATACGAAACAAAGCGTAAAGCCAGTGAGGTAAAATCAAAATCACATGTAACAGAAACTAAGAGTGTGCAGGTCAAAATTGGTACTGGCGAGCATGACCAACAACTAAAAGCCCGGCGCATAGCCGAATGGTTAAGTGAGGGTCATCGTGTAAAAGTGGATCTTTTCCTCTGGGGACGATACAAATACATGGAACCGGCTTTCTTAAAGGAACGATTGGAAAGATTTCTAAAAATCATACCAATCGAATATAAAGTAGCCGATCCAATGAAGAAAAGCCCTAAAGGCTATACCACTACTCTCGAACGTGAAGGTAAAGCTAAATTTCAAAAGCTTAAAGAAACTGAAGAAGTGGTTGATAAAATCGAGAAAGATACTCAAAAAGTTGAATCGACTGACACAGAGTCAAAATCAAAGAAAAAATCCTTGGATGAATTACTAGAAGAAGGAATGGTATAAAGAGCTAAAAATGGTTGACTATAGCGCAAAAAAAGGTTATATTTGCGCCACTTAAGGACTGTATGAAAACAAATAAATCCTACACAAAGCGAATAAAGGTAACGAAAAACGGCAAGTTAGTTGCTCGTAAGCCTGGGCAGAATCACTTCAACGCCAAGGAAAGCGGCCAACAGCGGCTTAATCGTAAGCGAACTCAATTGCTTAAGTTAAGCAAGAGAATTACTCGCCGATTCCTACCAAAATCAGAAGCTTAAGCATTGATACTAACGACTTAAAGACTAAATTATGGCACGAGTAAAAGGAGGTTTGATGGCACAAAAGCGCCGTCGTAATATATTGGAACAGGTAAAAGGCTATCGCTTTGGCCGTTCTAAAAAGAAACGTGAGGCACGTGAAGCTATTTACCATGCACAACTTCACTCTTTCGCCCACCGAAAGGACAAGAAGAATGACTTCCGACGTCTTTGGATCACTCGCATCAATGCTGCTTTGCAACCACTTGAAATGAAATACAGTCGATTTGTTAAGACTCTAAAGGATAAAAATATTACTTTGGACCGAAAAGTTCTTGCTACTCTAGCAAAGGACCGACCAGAATCATTCGCACGTGTAATCGAACAGATTAAATAAGAGAAGTAAGTTCAGTATCAACAAAGCCCAGCGCCTTCGGCGCTGGGCTTTGTTGATATCTAAACTAGAAATCTAGCTCTACCTCTTCTCCAAGCGATGGTGCGATAGCATTTACTCCCAAATAATCTCTTAATCTTTGTACCAAAAATAATGACGACTTTTCTTCTCCCATAGTGACAAACACTTTTTTGGCTTTGTCTCCCCCCTTCTGCACAAACTCCAAAAGTTGATCACGGTCAGCATGTCCAGAGTAACCACGTATTCTGGCAATCTCAGCATGTACGTTAACATCAGTATCATCTATCCTTACTTTATTTGCGCCATCATTAAGCTTTCGCCCTAAACTTCCAACTGATTGATATCCGACTAGCAACAAAATGGTATTTGTTTCTTCTAGGTACCTTTTTTCATGTTCACGAATCCTACCTCCATGACTCATTCCTGAACCAGCAATAATTATTTTGGCTCCTTTTTCTCTCGCTATATCTTTAGAAGCAGACATACTTTTAGTAAAAGAAAGTTTAGGAAAATCAAAAATATAATCCCCCTTCTTAATTTGTTCTTGTATTTCTGGCTTCAAATAAGTAACGTAATTTTTATAAATTCCAGTTACAGAAATCGCCAATGGCGAATCTAAGAAGGTCGGAATAGGCTCTATGTCACCAGACTCAACTAGATTATTTATCTCCAACAACATTCCTTGAGTACGCTCTAAAGAAAATGCAGGGATGATTAGTGTGCCATGTTGGGAAATAGCCTTCTGAATATAACCCTTAAGTAACTCTGTACGGGTTTCTACTTCCTCGTGCTGTCTGTCACCATACACACTTTCCATTACCATATAATCATAATCTTCTGGCACATCAGGCGGCGGTAAAAGCGGTTGCGGGATATTCCCTATATCTCCTGTAAATACAATCTTCTTTCCCCTTCTTTCTATGCTAACAATAGCTGAACCAAGAATGTGACCAGCATCAGAGAAAGTGAAAGTAACATCATCCGGTAATGATATTTTTTCTTTGTAAGGCGCAGTTTTCCAAAGCGACAAAGCAGCTGCTATATCCTCTTCTTCGTAAAGGCGTTCATTACCATAACGCTCTTCTTCAAAAAGCATCACTTTATAGGCATCACGAAGCATCACCTCAGCTAAAGCGCGAGTAGGTGGAGTTGAATAGATTGTTCCTTGAAAACCCTCTCTAACTAACTTTGGAATCCTACCAATATGATCAGCATGAGCATGGGTAACTAGTAAAGTATCTACCTTGGCTGGGTTATAAAGAAAAGGTTCTTTATTCTCTACCTCTTGAAAGCGACTACCTTGAATAAGACCGCAATCTACTAACAAACTAGATCCCTCAAAGTCCAACTTGAAATTGGCCCCAGTTACACTCCCTACCCCACCGTAAAAACCTAATTTAGTATTCATATTTTGGAATGATAAAAATGAGAACAAAAATAATAACCAAAAGTAGCTCCAGCAATACCCATTACAAAATCCAGGATGGTGTCGAGCACATAGTTGTTTGGAACAGTAGCGCCAATCATTAGTTCGTACAATTCCCAAACACTAGCAAAAATCATCAAGGTAACGAGAGATACTGTCAAAGTGAGCCATCGCTCCTTTACTAAGAAATTTCTACTGGCTAGGGCAAAGATTCCTAATACTACAACCAACCCACCATAAAAATGCATGGGAATATCGAACCACTCGAATCGCCAATATAGATAAAGTTCACTGGCAATGATATGCAGAACAGCAAAAATTGATCCTGCAACTAGAAAAAATGGTATAAGCATGTTTCTCATATCTTAAATTTTAGCACGAAAAAGCCGCGCCCAAGGGCGCGGCTTTTTCGTAGGAACCACCTCCGTATGCTCCTGGGAAATTCCAGGTGGGCACCCTTACTGACGACTGTCTGAAATTCCCAAAGGATTCTCATAGGTAGTCATGTCTATAGGCAGCCCTTAATGTTGTTTAAGAGGAACATACGTTATAGTGGTCCCAATTAAATTCTATCACGATTAGAAATAATATTAATAACACTTACCAATAGTCCAATCGATTGGACTATTGGTAAGTGTTTATTTTGATTATCTTCACTATCCCTGCTCGCCCTATTCCATTTAAATGGAATAGGGCGAGCAGGGACTTAATAGGTTGATATTAAAACAACTGCTTTAATAACTAGTATCAAAGCAGTTGTTTTATTTATTAGCCGTCTATTCCTTATTCTGGCTTGCCGTCTAGATTAACGTCATACATTATTCGCTCTTGCGCAGTAACATACTTGTTAATTTCGGCCTCAGTAAACCAAATCTTAATCTCTCGTTCGGCTTCCTCTGTAGATTCAGACTGGTGAATAAGATTTCGTACACCACGATTTTCAATTGTAGCGTGAACATATGAATCCACAGTGTAATCACCACGGATAGTACCAACATCAGAAGTTGCTGGTTCAGTTCCACCAACCAATTTAGTAACAACTGCTACAGCCTGATTTCCTTCCATAACCAACGCCACCACTGGAGCCGCTGTCATGTATTTGACCATATTACGGATAATGTCCTTTCCGTATTCAATTGGCTCTTTTTTCACTGGAAGATTGAGTTTTTCCATATCTGCCACGATTCCATCACCCTTTTTCTGGTACCAATCATCACTTTTATTGTAATGGTCTAGCAGTTGTTGTTCTGTAGCCATTATCATTTTCATGGCTGAAATCTTCAAACCAGACTGTTCAAAACGCTTGATAAGCTCACCGATTAAGCTGCGCTGTACGGTATCAGGCTTCAAAAGGACTAATGATCTCTCTTCGCTTGGTAATGTAGTCATAAAAATTAATTATGGATTTAGATTTATATAGCGGTTGTGAGTATACCTTATAAACGGCTTTATGCAAGGCTATTTATCACCTAGACTGGACAGTAAATTACTTTCTCTTAGTCAAAATAAGAGGACCGTCTTCAGTAATAGCAACAGTATGTTCAAAGTGTGAGCTCCGACTACCGTCGGCAGTGTAAACAGAATAACCATCTCCTTCATCGTCAAACACCACTTCCTTACTACCAGCATTCACGATTGGCTCAATTGCATATACATGACCAACTTCAATAAGTTCCCCTGTTCCTGACTTACCAACATTTAGTATTTGCGGGTCCTCATGAATTTCATAACCAACTCCATGTCCACAAAGTGCCTCCACCATAGAGAATCCCTTAGAAACGATACATTCGTTCATAGCTGCTCCAATATCACCAATATGATTCCCAGGTACTGCGGCCTTGATTCCTAGCGCTAGAGCCTCTCTGTTGGCGTCTAGAAGCCTTTGTGACTCTTTGTCTATCTCACCCACTGGCACAGTCAGCCCGGAATCGACAATCAAACCCTTGTGCTCAATAGACATATCAATATTAATAATATCTCCATTTTCCAAAATCATACCGGCTTCAGGTATTCCATGCTGAACAACATCGTTTACTGATGTACAAACTGCCGCTGGATACGGGTAGGGGGCAAATGAAGGATGATAGCCAAGCAATATTGGTTTAACGTTATATTCTTCTGCCAAAACCATAGCTTGGTCGTTGATATCTTCGGTTGAAATCCCAGCCTCGGCATAATCAGCCAATTTCTTCAAAATATCAGCTAAAATCGCTCCGCCTTCGGCGAGAATTTCTATTTCCTCTTTTGTTTTTTTGCTTATCATTAGTTTAATTCTAGTGCAGTCAAAATGGCTTGGTGGACACCCTCAATAGTATCAGTACCTTCTATATCATGCACCGTTGTCCTTTCTCGTTTTCGATAAAATTCAACTACTGGCAAAGTTTCATCACGATACCATCGGAGGCGCTCTGCAATGGAGTCGGGAGTGTCGTCGGGACGAGCCCTTCCTTCCATACGTTCGCGCACCACCTCTTCTGGCGTATCTAGATTAATAATAGAAAGTTGATTGCGCTCATAAAATTCAAGTGCACTTTCCAACACCTTTGCCTCCTCCACAATCCTCGGAAAACCATCTACCAGCAAATGACACTCGGCATCAAGATGTTCCTTCATAGCATCACCCCAAAGCACTGTAGAAAGAAATAGGGGTTGGAGAATACCAGAATCTAAAGTAGATTGGACCTTTTTTTCTGTATAACCTTCGCCCTTAGCAGCCATGGCACGAAAACGACGACCAGTCTGGATATCAATTACTTTTCTAGTCGGGTCCTTTTCTCTGAGAACCTTATCTAACTTTTCAATCTGTGTCCCCTTACCACTACCTTGGGGACCAATAAATATAATTGTTTTTGGATTCATTATCTTTTTTTAACTTTACCTATTATATGATCTATAATTTCCTCAAATCCTTTCTTTGCTTTAGCCAACTCTCCATTACGATTAACAACTATATAATCTGCATTATCAGCGAAAAGAAGTTCTTTCTCATATCGTTCACGTCTGAAAGATAGCTCCTCTTCTGAAATTGGTGCTCGATCTCTTATTCTTTCAGCCATTTCCTCCCAACTGCCAGCAGTAACAAATATTATGGATAGATTGTCTTTAGGAATCAAGTTCCTTATCATATCTGCCCCTCTTACTTCAACTTCCCGCACCACGACTTCTCCAGCTTTTACTCTATCAACTATTTCTGACTTCAAAGTTCCGTAGTATCTGCCTCCGTCTTGCTGTATCCATTCTAGGAAATCCTCTTTTTCAATTCTGTCTTTAAATTCCTCATCTGAAAGAAAAAAATAATTCTCTCCCTCTACTTCCCCTGGACGGATAGGGCGGGAGGTGCAAGACACAGCAAAAGATAGATTTTGATTTACTTCACGAATATGTGAAATGAGGGTACTTTTACCTCCACCAGGTACTGCCACTACTAAAATAAGATGTCCTTTTATGTCATTTTTCTCCATGCCACACTAGGTTACCAATTCTCTGTTATTTAGCAACATAAAGCCCGGCGCCTTCGGCGCCGGGCTTTATGTATATTTCTACAAGCGTTTCAGGGAATTAGAAATTTTTTCTGAGACGCGGCGGACAAGGAAATTTTTATAAGCCGTATAGATATACGGTGAGAAAAAATTTGCCGCAGTCCAACAAAGTATCAGTGAAAATTAATATTCCCTGAGTGAGACTTGAGAATCAAGGCGTCGGATTAGGTCCAAAGTAACATTAACCACAATCAGCAAGGCAGTACCCCCAATCGCTAGAGCTGTAATACCAGTAACTACTTGCATACCAAGCGGCAATACTGCCACCAAACCTAGGAAACCAGCACCAACAAGTGTGAGTCTAGTTATTACATTCCCTAAATATTCAGAAGTAGCTCCCCCCGGACGAATACCTGGCACAAATGCACCGTTTCGCTGCAAGTTCTTAGAGATTGCTTCCGGATCGAAAGTCACAGCTGTGTAGAAGAAAGTAAAGACAAACACCAGAACAAAATACACTGCTGCATAAAGTACTTGATGATTAAAGAAAGCTAGGATAGTCTCGGAAATTTTATCGACTCCTCCCACTCCAAAGTTTGCCAAGACATTAAGAAACATCTGTGGGAACAAAAGCATTGAGAGAGCGAAGATAATTGGAATCACACCAGCCTGATTTAAACGAAGTGGTAAGTAGCTAGAAGTTCCACCATAAGTCTTTCCGCCTCGACTTTGTTTAGCATAAGTAATTGGAACAGGGCGCTCTGCCTCTGTCATTACCACCACAGCGTAAGTTACAAGCAAAGCAGCGATAGCGAAACCAAGATAGAGTGGTAATTGCGCAGCACTGTAACCAAAGGCAAGCTGACTAACTGTAGCCGGCAAACTAGCCACAATACCAGCAAAGATAAGGATGGAAACACCATTACCAATACCATACTCAGTCACTAGCTCACCAATCCACATAAGTAAAATCGAACCAGCAACTACTAGAATAACGTTTCCAGCAAAACCAAAGGTGGTCAAACCAGAAATAACACCCTGACTTTGCAATAGAGACAAGAAACCAAATCCCTGCAAAATTGCCAAAGGCAAAGTAAGCATACGCGTATATTGCGTAAACTTAGCTCGTCCAGCCTCCCCTTCCTCAGAGTGAAGACTTTTCATTTGCGGCAACATCACAGTTAACAACTGCATGATAATAGACGCTGTAATGAAAGGACCTACACCAAGCATCATAATAGATAGGTTAGAAAGCCCACCTCCAGAGAAGATGTTGAGCAGTCCTAGGAACTGATTGTTAGAGAAGAATTGTTCGAGGACAACATGGTCCACTCCAGGAATCGGAATGGCAGCCAGCGCTCGGAAAACAAGCAAAGCTCCTAGAACAAATAAAATACGGTTACGGATAGCTTGGTCGGTGAAGATAATTTTGAGTTTGTGGATGAAAGTTTGCATAAAAGAGATTTTACACTTTAAGCAACACTTCCACCAGCTTTCTCAATCTTTTCCTTAGCTGCAGCTGAAATAGTACAGCCACTAACCTTAACTTTCTTAGTAATTTCACCAGTACCAAGTACTTTTACCATCGGCACGCGCTTAGCCTGTCGATTAATCACTCCAGCCGCTACTAGAGTCTTTGGATTAACCTCAGCTCCGTTTTCGAAATTGGCTTCAATTGCAGTTAGATTAACTGGTACTGCCAATTTACGTTCTGCGTTTACTGTCTTAGCTCGGTTAATACCGTGTCCTCGCAGCTTAGGCAGCTTCTTGATGATTTCACGCATTTCTGGACGAGAACTGTTACCAGCTCGGGCCTTCTGACCCTTGTGTCCTTTACCTGAAGTCTTTCCTCTTTTACCACCACGACCGACACGCTTGGCTGTCTTTCGCTTACTGGTTGGTTTTAATTCGTGTAGTTGCATAATATTTTAATTAACTAGCCTTTTAGCTGCTTAAGAGCCTCAACCGTAGCCCGAGCATTATTAAGTTTGTTCTTAGTACGTGATAGTAACTTAGCAGTTACATCTTTCACACCAGCCAATTCCAGTACGATACGAACTGATGAACCAGCTACCAAACCACGACCTGGGGCCGGCATAATTATCACTTCACTGGCAGAGTATTTACAGTGAACATCATGAGGAATGTGTTGATCTTTATTCATTACAACCTTAATCATACTCTTCTTAGCGTCGCGAATAGCTTTCTCGATAGCCAATTGAGTATCACCAGCTTTACCAATACCAACTCCTACTCGTCCTTTCTTGTCTCCAATTACCATCGAAACAGAGAACGAGAATCGTCGTCCACCAGCCATCACACGAGTAACTCGGCGGATACTGATAATTTTTTGGTCGAACTCTTGACGAGCACGGTCATCACGTCTTCCACCGCGTCGAGCACGTCGTGGATTACGCTTTTCGCGTCTATCTCCACCCTGCCCTCCTCCTGGTCCGCGTGGACGTCCTGCGTCACGTGAAGCAGCGGGTGCATCGGTGGTAGTCTCCTTTTTCTCCTCAACTGGAGCTGTTGGAGCTGCCTTATCTGTTTTCACAGATGTTTCTTCCACAGGAGTGTCTTTCACTTCTGCTTCAGTTGTAGCTTCCTGCTGTTTTGTTTCTGACATAATAATTTAATTAATCTCAATATTGTTTATACTCAAATTCACTTAGAACTTGAGTCCACCCTCACGCGCAGCATCTGCTAGTGCAGCAACTGCTCCGATATATCGGAAGCCGCCGCGATCAAATACCACACTTTCTATCTTTGCAGCCTTTGCTTTCTTCGCAATATCTTCACCAACTGACTTGGCTTTTTCGCTTAGGTTTTCACCAGATAGCTTACGTGAGTCTGAAGCAGCGATAGTTTTCGCTGCTTCATCATCTATAAGCTGAGCATACATATAACGATTACTTTTGAATACCGCTAAGCGAGGTTTTGTGGCAGTACCAATAACACGAGAACGAATTCGTCTGTGTCTAGAGGTGCGCTTTGTCTGTTTTGCTTGTGTCTTGTTCATACTAGTTTAGTTAGCTTAAACAGCCTTTTTACCTTGCTTACGGATAATATATTCGCCACGATAATGGATACCTTTGCCCTTGTATGGCTCTGGTTCCTTAACTTTACGAACGTTAGCTGCATACTGCCCTACCACTTCTTTATCATGACCAGTAATAGTAATGACATTCTTCTCGATAGTTGCAGCAACACCTTCTGGCATTGGCATTTCAACTGTATGAGAGAAACCTACGCTTAAAACAATAGAGTTTCCCTTTAACTCAGCTCGGTAACCAACACCTTCAAGTTCAAGAATTTTAGTAAATCCTTCAGTTACACCTTCAACCATGTTTCTAGCATGTGAAGCATATGTGCCCCAAAGTGCAGCAGCTAGTTTACTTGCGCCAGTAGCTGGGTCGAACTTGATGCCATTCTCGTCAATACTGACAGTAACGTCATTTTTTATTGTACGAGTTAGCGAACCTTTAGGTCCCTTCACAGTCAAAACACCGTCGGTGAAAGTTGCCTCTACACCACTTGGAATTGCTATGGTTTGTTTTCCTAGTCGACTCATATTTACCAGATTATAAAGAGTTGTTCACCACCAACATTCTGCTTACGTGCTTCCTCACCAGTGAGGATACCGGCAGGGGTTGAGAGGAACAGGTGCCCTTTACCAAATTTAATCGGATAAATTTCCGCTACCTTACTGTAGAGGCGCCGACCTGGCTTACTTACTCGCTTAACACCGTTAATTGAGTGACTACCGTTATCATACCTAAGAGTTACCTCAAGTGTTTTGTTGATATCTTTTCCTTTTGTTTCTACTTCAGCAACATAACCAACATCTTTTAGTTTGTCAGCGATTGATGCTTTTAGCTTCGAGTATGGCAAGACTACTCCAGATTTGCCTACCATACCAGCGTTTTTCAGCTGAATTATGAAGTCTCCTACTGTGTCGCTTACCATGATGATTTCTTAATCCCCGGAATGTATCCCTCGTGAGCAGCTTCCCGGAAACAGATTCGACACAAGTCAAAATCACGCATGTAACCATGCTTTCTCCCGCACTGCACACAACGGCGCACTACCCGACTCTTGTACTTTGGGGTACGAGTTGCTCGCACCTTAATGGATGTTCTTGCCATCTAAGTTAAATGTGATAAGGAGCGTAGCGACTATATTGAATTTACGTCCCAATTCACTCTTTTCCTAGAGTGAATTGCTGGACGAGCTAACTCAAAAGTTACCACGTCTACCTAAATTAATTTGGGGTCGGGGTAGTATCATCTAGTATCTGATGACTTACCCCGCTAATAATTTGTCCGATTTGAGATTCCTTCTGGAGTACTCTCAATACCGTTACGCGCACTACTATACGTGAAAATATGGAAAAAACAAGGGATTAGAGCACTCTTATTGAGCTCATTGCAACCGCAACCATCTATGATATTATATAAATATAGAAGGCGACAAATATATACACAATATTCGTATATATTTCCTTGAATTCTGAAGTGTGGAGGTGACGGGTTTTGAACCCGCTAAAATCTGATTATAAGTCAGATTCGCCTACCAAAGCTCACCCCCACACTTCAGCATTCAAGTTAAGAAACGTCTGCAAAATTCCGTCTTTCCGTAATACCAAGATTTTCTTTAGTGCCGTGCACGGTCTTAAGGGAGAAAGCGGGTAAACGCAACCAACTTGGTACACGGAAAGACGGAGTTTTACGGGCGTTTTTTGTATTTAATTGTCAACCTACGTTGCTTGTAAAAAAGTGGAGTAGATATTGCCTGTAATTATACAATACACTGAAAAAGTCATATATAGATAACTTTTTTATTTTATGTCGTAGTGAAAAACCCGCGCCTTAGGCGCGGGTTTTTGTGTGTATGAGAATTGTGATTATTCTGCAGCTTCCTCTTTTTGCAGCGGCACCCACTAGTTTCTAAGTAAAATAACAGCTTCGCTACAATTTTACTAAGAACTATTGGGCCCGGCTCGCGGTTCGTAGCGCTAGGAATGGCGCTACTCACAACGCTCCGCCTCTTGCCGTTGCCGAACGAAAATAAATTTTCGTTCTAGAAAGAATCTATTCAGATTCTTTCTGCAGCGGCAAGCCTATGTAACGTAATAGTGCTTCAGCTTCTTCTTTAGTCTTAGCAGTCGTCACAATTGTGATAGCTAGTGAGAAGACATCCTTTAGTTCTTCGTCAGCAGTTTCTGGGAAAATAGTCTGCTCCTTAATACCAAGAGTAATATTTCCCATCTCATCAATTGCAGTTGCCTTAAGACCACGGAAGTCTCTAGTTTGAGGCAACGCAACGTGAATCAACTTATCTAAGAAGTTGTGCATTCTAGCACCACGCAAAGTTACTTGATAACCAACTATATCGCCCTCACGAAGCTTGAAAGAAGCAATAGATTTCTTAGCTGGACGTGGAGATGCTTTCTGTCCTGTAATACGAGCTAGTCTGTCCTGAATAAGAATCAGACGATTCTTGTCTTCTACTTTTCCTGTACCAACAGACACCACCACTTTATCAATTCGTGGGGCCTGCATGACATTCTTATATGAAAATGTGCCTTTTAAAGAATCGAACACATTTGTGAGTTTTGTTTTCATTGTTTCCATACGATTTTAATTACTCACTAACTACTAAATGGTCTTACCAGTTTTACGTGACACTCGAACCTTCTTCACTTTGTCACCTTCGCCTTTAAACTTATATCCAGCTCGAACGGCCTTTTTTCCTTCCATCAAACTTACGTTTGATACATGGATAGGTGCACTCTTCTCAATTACCTGACCTTGTGAACGAGCCTGCTTGTTCTTTTGGTGTTTTGTAACTACATTCACACCTTCGATGATTACCTGATCAGTAGTAGGTAGGGCGCGGTAAATAGTACCGGTCTTACCTTTGTCCTTCCCAGAAATCACTATTACATTGTCTCCTTTCTTGATTTTCATAAAATTGATATTGGGATTACACAACCTCTGATGCTAGAGAAACGATTTTCTGATAACCAGCTTCAGCGATTTCACGTGGTACTGGACCAAAAACACGGTTAGCTCGAGGTTCTTTCTTCCCCTTTTCTACTAACACAACTGCATTGTCATCAAAACTAATATAAGAACCGTCGGCTCGACGAAACGGCTTACGTTGTCGTACAACAACTCCATAAACAACATCTTTCTTTTTTGCTTGTTTACGAGGCTCTGCACTTTGTATAGAAAGCACTACCATTTCACCTAGCTCAGCATAGCGCTTCTTAGATCCTCCAAGCACTTTGAACACTCGGCCTACTTTACCTCCTGAGTTATCAGTTATCTTAACTATAGTTTGTGGTTGAATCATATTTGATAAATTAAGTTACTTACTGGTTATTTAACCAAAGTGAAGTGCTTTCGTTTGCTAAGCGGAGCTATTTCCGCGATCTCGACCTTATCCCCTACCAAAGCAGTATTGCCAGCATCGTGTACCAAGTACTTCTTAGTAAGACGCATGTACTTCTTGTACTTTGGATGTTTTGTATAACGTTCTACGGCCACAGTACAAGTGTCTTGCATCTTGCTAGCTACCACAGTACCACTAAGAACTCGACCTTTAACTGGCTTGTTGCTAGTTTCAGTCTTTGTGCTTGTGTTTTCTTTTGTATCTTTTGTAGTCATAATAATTGTTTCATCTGCCTAGGCAGTTTTTTTAGTACGTTCAGTTAGTTCGGTAAGAGAACGGGCAATCTCCTTGCGAGCTGTTCTAACAGCTCTTACGTCACGATTACTAGCGTTAAAACGATCATTCCTTATCTCTTCGCGCTTCTTAGCAACGAATTCGTTTAGATCTTTATCACTCATTTTTCTTATTTCTTTCATAAGTCAATATTTAGATAAAGCCACATTAGGCTTTTGTCTCTTCTCTAGTTACAAAACGGCCAGTAACTGGTAGCTTGGCAGTTGCTTTACGCATTGCCTCGCGAGCCACCTCTTCTGTGACACCGTCTACTTCGAACAATACCCGACCAGGTGCTACCTCGAATACAAAGTGATCTGGGTCACCCTTACCTTTACCCATACCTACTTCAGCTGGCTTCTTAGTGATTGGCTTATCAGGGAAAATACGAATCCAAATCTTACCAGTCTTGCCAAGAGTACGTGAAATAACACGTCGAGCCGCTTCGATTTGATTTGATTTGATGCGTGATGGACTAGTGGCTTTAAGGCCATAGGAACCAAAAGCAATGGTAAGACCGCGAGTATCAGGTCTCTGTCTTTTTTCTTCACTCTTGCGGCCAGTGTGCCACTTTCGGTGTTTTACTTTTTTAGGAAATAACATAGTAGTGAATTAAGCATTAGTTAGTTCGGCTGCTTTGTGCGCCACGAGAGGTACTCTCGTTGCTAGCAGACTGACTCTTTCTGTCGGCAAATACCTGACCACGGTAAATCCATACTTTGATACCAATAGTTCCGTAAGGAAGAATGGCGCGTACGCGTGCAAAATCAATATCAGCTCGTAGTGTTTGAAGTGGAACCTGACCTCTCTTAAGCTCTTCACGTCGAGCCATGTCAGCACCGCCTAGACGACCAGATACAATAATGCGTACTCCTTCAACGTCACGGTTAGCCATAACCTTCTCAACAGTCTGCTTTAGCACCCGTCGGAAAGGCATTCTCTTTTCAAGACCTTCAGCTACCATTTGCCCAACGATAGATGCACTTGATTCAGGAGAACGAATTTCTTCAATATCAATCTTAATTTCTGGCTTTTCTTCAAGCTTCTGCTTACGAAGCAGCATATCAATATCTTTCTTAAGCTTGGTAGCACCTTCACCACTACGGCCTATAACCAAACCAGGGCGTGAAGTTTTGATAACAATACGAAGTGTTTTCTCATCACGCTCAATTTCGATTTCATCAACTGACATGCCAGTAAGTCGCTTTTTTAGAAACTTACGCAAAACAGCGTCAACACGAAGATATTCGCGGAAACGCTTTGGTTCATTAGTAAACCATCGACTTCGCCAGTCGCGGTTGATACCAAGTCTTTGTATGAATGGGTGGGCAACGTGAGTCATAATAATTGATTAATTACATTGAACTAGCCTAGTTCAACAGTTATATGGCTATTGCGGCGATTAATTGGTGACGCACTACCACGAGCTCGAGGCATAAAACGCTTAAACGTAATCCCCTTGTCTACAGTCACCTTCTTAATAGAAAGAGTTTCGACATTTACTCCTTGGTTTTTTGCGTTCGCCACAGCAGAGTTAATAACCTTTGCAAATGGGTCAGACGCTTTCTTGTCTACAAACTTCAGAGCAGCTAATGCTGAACTTACCTTCTTGCCACGAACCAAATCAGCGATCAGGCGGACCTTACGTGGTGATTGGCGATAATTTTTTAGTATTGCTTTCATACAGTTATCAATTAAGAAGCTTTGGCAGCTTTAGCAGCAGTAATTTCGGCCTCTTTCTTCTTCTGTTCAAGCTCCTTCTGCATCTTACCTCCGTGACGATGGAACTTCTTGGTTGGAGAGAATTCACCTAGTCTGTGACCGACCATATCTTCACTTGGAGTAACCTCAATGTGGTCTTTTCCGTTGTGAACGCCGAAAGTGAAACCGACCATTTCCGGAGAAATGACAGCAGCTCTCGACCAGGTCTTAACAACCCCTGCTTCCGCAGGTTTTTTTCCGTCTATCTTCTTTAGCAGACGTTCGTCTACAAAAGGACCTTTATATAGTGATCGTGACATATACGAGTGGCGGGATAATAGCTAGTTTAGATGCTATTTCCCCTTTAATATTCCTGTATTACCTTATTAATTTAACGGTTTGTGCACATCAGTCCTACCAGGGACAAAATGTGAACGAGGTTTTGGAACGTCGCTATACTACGGGAAACAAGGCTAAATGTCAACAAATTTTGCGATTCTTTATTATCACTATTGCCAGAACCTATAATTTAATGCTAGATTTAGCTACGAAAGGAGTCAAAGGATGTCAGTTATAATTTTTTCTGCGCATGACCACAGGTCATGCAACAAACACAGTCATCCGGACGGGTATGGAAACACTCTCGTTCTAGACACAAAAGAATACCCTCAGTTATTTACTGAGTCCCAAGACGATTTAAAGGTGGTGGGTTCATACATTTTAGCAATGCTCCGCGCTGGTCCGTGGAACACATGCGATGAGTGGTGTGCGAGATCTGGCTGTACAGGACCCAGATTTTCGATATCACACAAAAATATTGAGGAAATCACGGGTGAAATCTCCGACTCAAGAAAACTAAACCTTGGAAATCTTGTTGAAAAATAGTACCTCGTTCTAAGTTCCACGCACCATTCCCCCTGAGCAATCAGGGGGAAATTTTTGTTACACTGTTGGTATGAAAAATCGTGGACGTGAACATACTAGCCTCACAGAAACCGCGGAGTTAGTAGTGAAAGAACTAAAAAAACTACCAATCATCACTATGATTGCCCCCGGGGAAATTAATGTAAGCCGCAAAGCCAGCTCTGGTAGTCGTTTTGTAACGATAGTCTACACACCAGCTGGCTGCGAACTTATCATTACCGGACAATCAGTGCAAAAAGTAGCAGTGCATACAAAAGGCAACCCTAAAGAAATCGCCAACCACCTAGCCACAGCCAAAACCCTCCGCGACTTCACAATTAAAGAGCGGGAGCGACGACCGGGAATTTAATTACCAAAAACCCAATACCCCGGTTAACCGGGGTATTGGGTTTTTGTTTCATGACCAAATTCTTTAATTTTTCTTAAAAATTTTTTGCGGTTTAAATAGACAACAAACCCACGGTTAACCGTGGGTTTGTTGTCTATTGCTTTTATACTTTCTAACCTTTTGCCATGAAAATAGTGACGTCTAATTCGTGCAACAAAAGCCCCGCGCCAGAGGCGCGGGGCTTTTGTTATTTTTCTGCCAGATCTACTTCTTCGGAAGGCTTTGTCGTTGGTTACCCATAACCTTTCCGAGTTTTCGGCGAAGGACAATGAGTTTGTTTGAGTATTTATTTGGCTTTCGAGTCTTCTGACCTTTACCAGTCGGACGGCCCTGCTTAGTTCGCTGTCGTCGGTGTCCTCGTGGAGACTTACCTTCACCACCACCATGAGGGTGATCTACAGCGTTCTTAGCTGTACCACGAGTCTTAGGACGTAGTCCCATATGACGAGCACGACCAGCTTTACCGATATTTACCAAACGATGTTCTTCATTTGATACTTCACCGATACTAGCCCAAGCTGTTGAAATAATTCGTCGGATTTCAGTTGAAGGTAGTTTAACTTGCGTATAACCACCATCATGAGCCACCACTTCCGCATAGTTACCAGCACCACGTGCTAGACGAGCACCAGCACCAGGCTTTAGTTCAACTGCATAGACATACTGACCAACTGGAATATTACCTAGTGGCAAACGATTTCCTGACTTAGGCTTAGCTGTTTCAGAAACAACAAAAGTGTCTCCAACCTTCATTGAACGTGTTGCCAGAATATACCTACGCTCACCGTCTGCATAACAAACAAGAGCGATAAAACCAGATCGGTATGGATCGTATTCAACACTTTCAATTTTTGCTGGTATCTCCTTTTTATCGAACTTAAAGTCCACATCTCGATACTTACGCTTGTTTCCAGCGCCACGGTACCAAGTTGTGATACGTCCCTGACTGTTTCGTCCACCTGTTGCCTTCCTTCCCTTTACCAAACCTTTCTTTGGCTTGCTACTAGTTGAAGACAACTTTTTTTTGTATTCAACTACGGTCATATTTCGGCGACCGGCTGAAGTTGGTTTATATTTTTTCATATTTATTTTACTTTGCAGGTATTTTAGTACCTATACTTGTATCCTTGTTTTTTGAGTACTAAGAATGAGTTCAAATTCCCTCATTTTAGAAACTCTAGACTAAGTTGATTGAATCACCGTCCTTCAGATAGACATAAGCCTTCTTTAGTCCTTTTTCGGTAATCACTCTGTTTAGTTTTTTCGACTTAAATTGTCGAGGTGATTTATTTACGATGTTTACTCTCACCGGCGTCACACCAAAGAACTTAATAACAGCAGCTCGCACATCATACTTAGTAGCATCACGACGAACATCAAAGGTGTATATATTCTGGTCACTTTTACCAGCTGCCTTCTCAGTCACCCGTGGCTTTATAAGCACAGATGAAAGATTACGGTCAGATGGTTGGGCTGTGCTTTTTTGCGCAACTTTCTGTGCAGAATCCTTTTTAGTTTTAGTTTCTTTGGCTTCTTTATTTCGACTGAATAATGCCATGTTAGGAATTTAATTGATTAAAACTGCCTTAAGCAACTCGCTTCTCTAGAGTTTCTAGAGTTGCTTTGTGGTCAGCTAGAATGACGTACTTGTAGGTAAGTAAATCAACTGGGTTAATGTCTTTGGCTTGTGAAACAAGCATATTGCCTAGGTTTCGGAAGCTTTTTTCTGCTGCTTCGTTTCTTTCACTAAGCACAACTAGAGCTGAGTTCTTGCTCTTATTTACAAGATCCTTTTTATCAGCACCTTTAGCAATAGCTGATAGAGACTTGATAGCATCTGCTGTTTTTGGAGCAGTAAAACTAAAGTTATCTACCAACAACACTTCCCCGTCAGCAAGCTTCTTAGAAAGAGTACTGGCCAAAGCTTTAGCACGAACTTTCTTATTAAGCTTCTTACTATAGTCGCGTTCATTTCGTGGTCCGAAAGTAACACCACCACCTACCCAAATCGGGCTACGTCGTGAACCATGTCGCGCACGACCAGTTCCCTTCTGTTGCCATGGCTTTTTACCACCACCTGATACTTCACTTCTGTCCTTAGTGTGTGCAGTATTAGCACGCGCATTTGACTGCATCGCTACCACTACTTCATGAACCATATCTGGGTTCCAAGCAACACCAAAGAGTTTGTCTGAAAGCGAAACGTCGCTTCCCTTCTTTCCGTCCTGTGAAAATACTGGGATACTCAATGAAACCTCTTGTTTCTTGACCTCCTTCTTCACAGTTTTCTTCGCAGCTGTTTTAGGCGTTGCCTTTTTTACTGCGGTCTGTTTTGTAGTAGCCATATTTATTTGCTAACTTTCTCTTCGATGCCACGCACCTCTACTAAAGTACCTCTTCGACCAGGAATTGCTCCTTTAATTAGGAGTACATTTTCATCTTTATTTACCTGAAGAACCTGAAGATTCTTCACAGTAATACGATCACCTCCCATTCGTCCACCCATTCGCATACCTTTCAACACGCGGTTAATACCGGTAGCACCGATAGAACCTGGAGAACGTGCAGAGTGCTTACGTCCATGAGAAGCTTTGTCACCGGCAAAGCTGTGACGCTTAACTACACCTTGGAAACCTTTACCTTTAGACTCAGCAGAAATAACCACAGTATCGCCAGCTGAAAATACATCAGCGTCGATAGTAGCGCCGGCTGCAAACCCTTCAGTACTTTCACCATGACTGGCTCTAGCACGGAATTCTTTCACAGCTTTCTTTGCACCACCTTGGTGACCAAGTTCTGCTTTACCTAAACGATGCTCTTTTTGCTCTCCACCTGCTACTTGAACTGCATCATAACCATCTGTTTCAAAGGTTTTAATAGCAGTAATAGTGAGAGGAGAAACCTTAAGCACCGTAGCTGGATGACACACACCGTTTTCATCGAAAACTTGGGTCATTCCATCCTTGGTTCCTAAAATAAATTTCATTTATTTTCTGAACTATCTAATAAAAGCTTTCGGACCACAATGACAAAACCGCGATTTTCGGTTTGCGAGCACAAGCTCGCAAGAAAATCGCGGTTTTGTGCCCATTGGTTCTCCGCACAGCAAGCTGCACTTCTACGAACATAGGTCTTTAAAGCTGTTGGCTAGTATACGGATTTATTCAATAAATGCAACAAATGCACCCGCAGTGATTGCTAAGATAAGGATCAGCAAGTAAGATACTAATTAGAAAGCTGAATCGAGCACTGCTTTCTAACAATTTACCTTGCTCGGGATTGAGGTAAGAACATGAGAAATATTTGCGTTTGTGTGTCCCAACATGGACTTGGGGAAAAACTACAAACCTTTATTACATCATACCTTCCCGACAATCGGGTGAAGTGACCTACGATGTCTCTCACCCAAGCTGTTAAGCAATAAATCGATCCTGCAGGTAGCTTCTACCTGCAGGATTTTATAATTTAATCACTGTATTAATCCATGGATTAATACAGTGATTACAAAAACCCCGCGGCAGAGCCGCGGGGTTTTTGTATATATTTGGCAACTCAACTAATTTTGCACTTTAGTGATAAAAATATATGAAGTGCGTGATGCACAGGGAATTTACGACGAGCCTTATAGAAATAAGGTGAGACGTAAATTAACGTAGCGCAATAAAGCAATTCGTTATTTTTATACTAAGAGCTATATCATCTTGACGTCAATTGACACACCAGATGGTAGTGACAAATTGGTCAAAGACTCAATCACTTTTGCGCTTGGATTCATGATATCGACAACACGCTTATGCATACGCATTTCGAATTGTTCTCGCGCATCCTTGAACACAAAAGTTGAACGATTGACTGTGTACTTCTTTATTTCAGTTGGCATTGGAATTGGTCCTACCACAGTAGCGTCGAAACGCTGGGCAGTATCAATTATTTGCTTAACCGAAGCATCAAGAATTTTGTGCTCGTAAGCACGTACACGGATTCGTAGTTTCTGAATTTCTCCAGAACCAGCTTCCTTCTTAGATGTTTTTTTAGTTTCTTTTTTTTCTGCAGTTGCCATAATAATTTTTTATTTTTTGAGTGACCCTACTTCCTTAAGGAGTGTTTGGGTTATCCTGGATACGAGGCGCAGTGGAAATTTTTCTTGAGTCGTACTGTAGTACGGTGAGAGAAAAATTTCCAATTGCAACAAAGTAGACGGGGTAAATCCAAGCACTACTTTAGGCGACGATCTTAGTTACAACACCGGCTCCAACAGTCTTTCCACCCTCACGGATAGCAAAACTTTGCTGCTCTTCTAGCGCTACTGGGGCTACCAGCTTAACTTTGAAAGTTGCAGTGTCGCCTGGCATTACCATTTCTGTTCCCTCAGCTAGGGTAACATCACCAGTAACGTCTGTAGTTCGTACATAGAACTGTGGCTTGTAACCTGTGAAGAATGGAGTATGACGTCCACCTTCGTCCTTGCTTAGTACGTATACTTCAGCTTCGAACTCAGTATGAGGAGTAATAGAACCCTTAGCAGCAAGTACTTGACCACGGTGTACATCTTCCTTCTTAGTACCACGTAGCAAGATACCAGCGTTATCTCCAGCCTGAGCAGCATCTAGCTGCTTGTTGAACATTTCAACACCAGTAACTGTAGTAACAGTAGTGTCCTTGATACCAACAATCTCAATTTCTTCACCAACCTTTACTTTACCTCGTTCTACACGACCAGTTACCACTGTACCGCGTCCTTCAATTGAGAAAATGTCCTCAACTGGCATTAGGAACGGCTTATCAAGTTCTCGTACTGGCAATGGGAAGTACTCATCCATAGCAGTAACTAGTGCCAACACTTTCTTACCCCAATCCCCTGCAGGATCTTCTAGTGCCTTAAGACCTGAACCCTGAATAATAGGAGCGTTTTCTCCATCGTAGCCATTTGAAGTGAGAAGCTCTCGTAGCTCTTCTTCAACTAGCATAAGCATTTCCTCGTCGTCGACCATGTCGCACTTGTTAAGGAAAACGATGATTTGAGGTACACCAACCTGCTTAGCAAGAAGTACGTGCTCACGTGTTTGTGGCATCGCACCATCAGTAGCAGCAACAACAAGTACAGCACCGTCCATCTGGGCAGCACCAGTAATCATGTTCTTGATGTAATCGGCGTGACCAGGCGCGTCGATGTGCGCGTAGTGTCGATTTGGAGTCTCATACTCAGAGTGAGAAAGAGAAATAGTAATACCTCGAGCTTTTTCTTCTGGAGCTTTGTCGATATCCTCGACAGCCTTTAGGTTCGCACTGTAGCCTTCGCCAGCCTGGGCGAGTACGTTTAGAATCGCAGCCGTTAGCGTAGTCTTACCATGGTCAACGTGACCAATGGTTCCTACGTTTACATGCGGCTTTGATCGATCAAAATCTGACATAGTACTAAATAATTAGTCTAAATTTATAATCCGCACACAGCTGCTTTTTCATACGAAAAAACGGTGCACGAGCACGGAGAGATGACGGCGCGAGAACACCGTGCGTCATCTCTTAGCACACGTACGTGTGAAAGAGCCTCGGAAACTGCCTAAAGTCTCAACACAACAAACCATAAAATGAGTATTGTTTCGGGTCGTCGTGGCAAAAAATATGGCTGCACCTGTTGTATCGTTCGTCGATGAATGATTATTCACCTCCTCTCGCTACATCATGTTCGCTCATATTTTTTGCCACTTTGTACCACGATGAAACTTTTAAGCAATCTCCTTGATATAAATACTCCAGCACAACTAACCCACCGTTAGCTGTATTGCGGTGGCGGTATGTTACAGCAGCCAACAATATTTTGCAACCCACTCGCAGCACCTTATAAGTACGCTTCTTGCATAAATTAATTTAAATGTCCCAGCCGCACGACAAGTCGTGCGGCTGGGGCCAAAAATCTACACCCCTACCATAAGTTTTGCACCCTAATGTAGAATGATTTATGAAAATGTGGTTAAATGTATTAATGTCCAACAAAGGAGGACGGGCATGCTGAAATTAAAAGTATTCGCAGACTTATTTCACCCAAGAACTCTGACAATTCTTGGTGTATGGTTCCTTTTAATTTTTTTTGTTATTTATCCTCTCCTCCCTAACCCAAGTTTTGAGGTTAGGATAGTAGAGATTGTCCAAAATGGCTCCGGTTAGCAAACCGGGGCCTTATTATAAATAGCCACAATATCCACAGTTTCTATTATCTCTATATAAAGCCATATTTTGGTTATTTTAAGTCAAAATCACCCCTTTTTCCTGTACAAACCCATCTTTTTGTGCTATTATTTGGGTTGGAATTAACCGCGGCTACAAAAAGGAGACCGCAATGCACTTTGTCAAAATATTCACCTTTGTGTTGCTCCTTTGTTGGAGCAGCGGGGCTGGTGCCTTCTCGTTCGAGGGCACTCCACCCATCCCGACGGCGAAACCGTCGAGGCCGGTTGTTATTGAGGTACAATCCCGCTGGATGGCAACATCCATCGACTATACGTCTCAACCAATTGGACATTACAAATTCTGTAGGCAGTATCCTGCGGAATGTCGGAAACTTTACACGTCAGAACCAGTGGTCCTGACGAATAAGGTCCTCGACCTTATTATCAAGGTAAATCTGTTGGTTAATCGACAGATAAAGCCCATGGATGACTTGGAGAACTACGGTCAGGAGGAATTTTGGGCGTACCCAGTCCTCACAGGCGACTGCGAGGACTACGCCCTCTTAAAAAGGAGGATGCTTATCGAGAAAGGTTTCGATCCTTCAATCTTGCGCCTGGTAGTAGCCAGACGACCGAACGGTGAGGGTCATGCGGGACTGATTTTAAGAACAAAATCAGGAGACTTGTTTCTCGACAACCTGGTCGATAGAATCATGGTGTGGAATAAGACACCGTACAACTTTCTCAAGATGCAGTCGGCGATCCACGCTGGGAAATGGGTCAAAATCCTTACGACAAAAAAGGAGCCTGACGAAGCATCAACGGTCACCGTTGAGCCAGTGGAAAAGCGTCCACTGGCACCTGTGAAGGACACAGGAGGAACTTTTGCGGAGTGGAATGCGCAGACAACTTCTACCTGCGCATTCGTGGGGAGAGGATCTACTCCCTACGGCCAACTCCACACCCTTCCAGGGTGTGAAATCAAATGATATTGAAGGGCGGCCGGAACGGCCGCCCTCAAGCCAAACACTTAATGTTTATACTTTACGCAAGTCTAAACACTAGGTGTTTTTTCGTGCTTAAAAACCAAGAACACCGGCCTTACGGCCGGTGTTCTTGGTTTAGTTTTCCGCCTTGTAAAAGGGGTCGAAGCTTATGCTTCGCCTTCAGACCCTTTTACACCACGTTTTTTCTTAATTTCTTCAGCAACGTTTGGAGGTACTACATCGTAATGATCAAATTCCATAGTCATAGATGCGCGACCTTGAGTCATCGAACGCAACGTATTGGTATAACCAAACATTTCAGAAAGAGGAATCTTAGCATTAACAATTGTCTTACCACCAATTTCTTCAGTTGCTTCGAGAGTACCGCGCTTAGAGGAAATATTTCCCTGAATATCACCCATGTATTCTTCTGGAGTACGCACTTCCACTTTCATAATCGGCTCCAAGATAACAGCATTAGCTCTCACTGCAGCTTCTTTGAAAGCATTTATACCAGCCAGTTTGAAGGCAATTTCAGATGAGTCCACGTCATGGAAACTACCATCGTAAAGCTCAACTGAAACATCTTCCATTTTATATCCAGCCACAAAACCACGAGTCATCGCCTCCTTACAACCCTTCATAACAGCTGGAATATATTCCTGTGGAATAACACCACCCTTAATGTTGTTTATGAATTCGAAGTGGTCTTCTCGAGTGATGTTTTTAGCCACCTTTTCGTCTTCACCTTCATCATCCTTAGCCAATGGTTGGAGCGGCTTGATACGAATCTTAACGTGACCATACTGACCACGACCACCAGACTGCTTGATGTATTTATATTCTGCTTCAGCTTCTCGTTGAATAGTTTCACGATAAGCCACCTGTGGTTGACCAATGTCGGCCTCAACACCAAACTCCCTCTTCATACGGTCGATAATAATATCGAGATGAAGCTCACCCATACCAGCGATAATAGTTTCCATTGTTTCCGCATCAGATGAAACTTTAAAAGTTGGGTCTTCATCAGAAAGTCGCTTTAGCGCAGTACCCATTTTTTCTTGGTCGTTCTTAGTTTTCGGCTCTACTCGCACCGCTACCACTGGCTCTGGGAAAGTAATTTGTTCAAGAATTATCGGATGAGCCTCATCACATAGAGTATGTGAAGTCTTAACCTCTTTAATACCTACCGCTGCTGCAATTTCTCCACAATATACTTCGTCAACTTCTTCACGCTTGTCAGCCATCAAACGAACAATTCGTCCAACACGTTCTTTATTGCCAGTTGATGAGTTTAGGATATAACTTCCCGCTTTAACAGTACCTGAATACACTCGGAAAAAAGCCAACTGACCAACAAACTTGTCGTCTTGAAGTTTGAAAGCTAGAGCACAGAAAGGTTCTTCATCAGATGGATCACGGGTGATTTCTTCGTCATTCTTAGGATCAATACCTACAATTGCAGGTAAGTCTACTGGAGATGGCAAATAATCAACCACAGCATCCAATACCAACTGAACACCAATGTTCTTTAGAGCAGAACCAGTCATGATTGGGAAAATTTCGTTGGCAATCACAGCCTTACGAAGAGTTTTCTTGAGATCTTCTAGTGAAGGTTCCTCACCGCCAAAGAAAGCCTCCATCAGAGCGTCGTCATGTTCAACAACCTTTTCAATCAAAATTGCTCGCCACTTCTCTGCTTCCGCCTTCATGTCTTCTGGAATCTCTTCTTCTGTAACATCCATTCCCATAGTGCCACCGAAACGGTAGGCCTTCATGGTAATTATATCGACAACACCAGAGAGTGCGTCTTCACTTCCGATTGGTAGTTGAATTCGAACAGCCTTAGGGGAAAGGCGTTGTTCAATACTCTTAATAGAAGCATCAAAGTCGGCCCCGAGCTTATCCATTTTGTTTACGAAACAAATTCTTGGTACACCAGCTTCATCCGCATAACCCCAGTTGGTTTCTGTTTGCGGCTCTACACCAGCGGCACCGTCGAATACCACTACAGCACCGTCCAGTACACGCATCGAACGCTTCACCTCAGCAGTAAAGTCGATGTGACCTGGAGTATCAATAATATTGAAAGAGTGTTGAAGGTCTGTATTCACACGGTCTGTCTCCATAGTTGGAGCCCAGTTACAAGAAATAGCAGCGGCAGTAATAGTGATTCCGCGTTCTCTTTCCTGATCCATCCAGTCGGTAACAGTGGCACCATCGTGTACCTCACCGATTTTGTGGCTCATACCAGTATAGAAAAGCACTCGCTCAGAAGTGGTAGTTTTACCAGCGTCAACGTGTGCAACAATACCGAAGTTTCGTAGTTTTTCGAGTGGAAATGCTCGGGCCATAGTATTAATTAATTAATTATTTTTAAATTAAAGCTGCCTCCCTATCTGTGTGACTAGTTTGCGGAGTAACAAAAATTACCCCTACGCTTCCCCACAATAGAAATTGCCCTAGTTTGGGCTAAGCGGGGATACTATACGGTATTAAACAGGCTTTAGCAACTAGCAACGGCCCAAAATCTAACGATTTTGGCCTAACGTTCTGATAGACAGTTGGCTTTGGTTGTGGTATTAAACAGACACTTTATATATGTATATGTCGAGAATAAATCAATACATCGCTCATTATCTTGAGTACCTAGAAGAAGCTTGGGCTGACTTGGCGCATTTGCTTGAACTGGAATCTGAATCAAAAGTGTTGAGCAGCTTTATTATCACAGCCATGATACTTACTCCCATCTTCGGTACTATACTTTTTTTACTTATTTTGGTGTTTGGAGCTTAGTTTGAGATTTGGATAGATGAGCGGCGGGTGCCTTGGCACTCGCCGCTTTCTTAAATGCTATTATATGAGCAACTTATGAAAAAAGTGGATATATTTGTAATTGGTGCTGGCTCAGCCGGACTTACGGCAGCTGTCGGATTTTCTCAAGCTGGTAAAACAGTGGTATTAGTAGAGAAAGCTGAAATGGGTGGAGAATGTACTAATTCTGGATGTATTCCCTCCAAAGCTCTTTTGCATATTGCCAAAAATTATACTTCAGCAAAAGAAATTTCTGGTATCACCAATAAAAATGAGGAGTTCAAAAACAGCGCTCTTAAATACGTACAAGAAAAAATTACATCAGTGCGCAGCGAAGAATCACCAGAAATAATTACTGACTATGGGGTTAAGGTAATAAAAGGGGAAGCAAAATTTGTTTCCCCTTGTGTAGCTGAAGTTAATGGCGAACAGTATTGTTTTAAGAAAGCAATCATTGCCACTGGTTCATCTCCGCGCACTCTAGAATTGCCTGGAGCCGACGCGGCGGATATTCTCACCAATGAAAACTTATTCAGCTTGTCTGCACTGCCAGAGAAACTACTAATCATCGGCTCCGGGCCAATTGGAATGGAAATGGGTCAAGCTTTTGCGATGCTCGGCAGCCAAGTAACCATTTCCACAATTGACAGTAAGCTAGCGAGCAAAGAAGATCCGGCTATTTCTCCTTTAGTTACCAAAGAATTTCAAAAAGCTGGTATCACCACTCTCTTCACTGCCCACCTACAAAAGGTAGAAAATAAGGAAGCAGTTTTTGCTATTAAGAAAGAGGATGTTGTTGTCGACACTGTAAAAGTACCTTTTGATAAAGTATTAGTTGCGATTGGTAGAGTTCCGAATCTACCAGAAGGCTTGGAAGCAGCCAAAATAATCAGTAACAAACACGGTATAGAAATAGACAGTCAATACCGTACTAGTAATCGGTGTGTGTACGCGGTTGGTGACATATCGTTGCGAGATAAATTCACTCACACTGCCAATGACAGTGCTAGACAGGTAGTTGCTCATGTACTTAGCAAGGGTTGGCTTAGATCCAATAGGCAAAAATCAATACCCAAAGTTACCTACACTGCTCCAGAATTGGCTCAAGTAGGAATGTCATACGCTGACGCCTTAAAAAAATACAATGAGAAAGAAATAATAAGAATAGAGGTTCCCTATAGTGAAGTAGATAGAGCAAAAACTGACGAAGCAGAACAAGGTATAGCAATCGTTACGGCCAGAAGAATAACCGGTGTCGTATTAGGAGCCAACATAGCCGGTGAGCGAGCTGGCGAACTTATAACAGTATTCACCTTAGCGATTGATGAGAAGATTTCACTTTGGAAACTACGTCGCCTTATCTATGCCTACCCTACTTACTCATTATTAGTGAAAAAAGTGGCAGACAATTTCTTAACTGAACAATTGAAGAATCTAAAAGCTGATGTCTTATATTTAACTAAGAAACATCTACCAAAAATGGTGGCTTTAGTATTCTGGCTCGGGCTTATCTACTCTTTCCAACACTATAAAATTAGCAACAGCCTTTCCTATAAAGACATGTTGATCTCGTTGTATGAATTTTTCACAATGAGTATGTGGGGGCCAGTTATATATATTGCTTTGTACGCAGTACGTCCACTTATTCTTTTTCCCGCAACCTTGCTCACTGCTCTGTCAGGAACACTTTTTGGTTTTTGGTGGGGTATAACTTATACGATTATAGGAGAAAATGCTTCAGCCAACTTCGCCTACACTATTGGCCGCTTCTTTGGTAAAGATTTGCGTCTTGAGGACAGCTTCATCGGAAAATGGGTTACTTGGTTAAAGAAGCGGCCATTCGAGTCCGTGCTATTTATGAGATTATTTTATTTCCCCTTCGATTTAACAAATTATGGTTCAGGAGTATTGAAAGTCTCGTGGCCAAGTTACTCACTGGCTACTTTTATTGGTATCCTGCCAGGATTGACTACCTTTGTGGCATTAGGAGCAGCTATTAGTGTCGACGAGTTTCGCACAAACGGGTTAAGTTTTGATGCCTTTAACCCAAAATTCATAGCTCTCTCGATCTTTATATTTATCTCTTCACTCCTTCTATCTAGGTGGTTGCGCCGCTTTAAGGCAGAGGGCTAGTTTCTTCTCTCTGGTAAGCTGCTTTATTTCATATTCCCTACTAAGGGCCTCGCCACGACTAGGCAACTCTTCAGAATAACGCATTTTAACTGGTCGGCGGCTGTGCGTGTATTTTGCACCAACTGAAATCCCACGACCATTGTGCTCTTTTATTCTCTTTTTTAGATCACGACAATAGCCTGTATATAATGTCTTATCCTTACACTCTACTATGTAGACAAAATGTGACATTAAGAGAAATTAAGAACATAGATGGTTATTTGCAAAATAGTTGCAAAACCTCCCCAGAGTAAGTATGGGAGGAGGAGGAAAAATATTAATTTATGATTCTTCCAGAAATGGAACTCTAAGTAAGACAAAGTAACAAGAACAAGGAAAATATCTAGAGTAGCCCACGGTGCTTCGGGAAATCCAAGCTGGAGAGGAGTAAAAGCAAAATTGGCCAGCATATTTACAATAAATACATACAATAACTTGACTGACAATTCTTTTTTGTGCCAAGCGAAAAACATCAATACTGCTGCGATAGCAATTAATGGATAAATAATTCCCCACGCTAATCCAAACACCCATGGCTCGGGAGCAAAGAAAGGCTTTATAATTTCTGAATAGTACGTTTGATAATCTTGCATATTAGTTATTAAAACATACTACTGACAAAAAAGATTCTACAGAATTAATAACAACAGCTGGGCAGTATAGAAAAATTGCAGTATTATGTGAGTAATATGATAATTGGAATTGCCGGACCGTCTGCCAGCGGAAAAACCACAGTGGCACATTTGCTTGAAAAAAAATACAGTGGAGTTCGTATGCGCTACTCTGCTATTTTATCTGACTTGGCTCGTGGGCGCGGGCTAGACCCAGAAGATAAGGGCACTCTACAAAACCTTTATCTTACTGAACGCCAAAGCCGTGGAGAAGATTTCTTAGCAGAGGAAATGAAATCTCGAGTATCTTTACTTCATCCTAGTCTTTTGGTTATTGAAGGCAACCGAAGATTAGCTGACGTTAAAATGCTCAAAGCCTTAGCCAAAGAGCGAAAGGAGGAATTACTAATTATATTTGTAGATGCTGCAAGTGAGATTAGACTAAAACGCTACAATGAGAGAATGGAGAAGCAAGCAGCCAAGGCAATTTCTGCTAAAGATTTTACAGAACTGGAAGCCAGCGATGCAGAGGATGAGATAGCTCAACTAGGAGAAATAGCTAAAAAAGAAGGTCTGTATATACATACCGATAACCTTTCTGAATCCGACACCATGCGTATTATTGATGACAAAGTGGAGAGCTTAAAGTAGGAATTTTAGCAAATAGACGTGGTAAAACTCATTCTTGAGGACAGTACACGAAGAAAGCCCGAAATTTTTGTGAGCCGTATTAAACATACGGTGAACAAAAATTTCGGGCTTTCGACAAAGTAAGTCGCTAAATTTTTGGTTTGTGCTTACCAGGCGAAGTGAGCAAAAGCACGGTTAGCCTCAGCCATCTTGTGAGTATCCTCTTTCTTCTTAACAGCATTCCCTTCTTCTTTAGCTGCTAACATCAATTCACTAGCCAATGCCTTATGCATAGGAACTCCTTTCTGTGAACGTGCAGCTGCAATTATCCAGCGCAAAGCCAAAGCAGTTCGGCGCTCTGGACGAACTTCACGCGGTACCTGATAGTTTGCACCACCAACTCGTCGTGAACGAACCTCCATCATTGGTCCAGCATTCTTCATTGCTGTATCAAAAATTTCAACTGGATCCCCACCACCTTCTTTTGCATTCTGAATTTCTTCAAAAGCTGCATACACAATCTTTCGAGAAGTCTCCTTCTGACCACGAAGCATGATGTAGTTTATAAGACGTTCAACAGTAACGTTATTAAATTTAACGTCTGGTTTAACTTCTGGTCGTTTTTTTATTGGTCTTCGCATATTATTTCTGTCGTTTATCTATAGCGAATATAGACTATTTAATTTTATAATTTATTAAGCTTTAGGCCGCTTAGCACCGTATCGAGAACGTCCTTGTCGACGAGCATCAACACCTCCGGCATCGTACTTACCACGTACTACAGTGTACTGGACACCAATGTCCTTCACTCGACCACCACGCACTAGCACTACAGAGTGCTCCTGCAAAGTGTGCCCGATACCTGGGATGTATGCAGTAATTTCTTGTCCGTTTGAAAGACGAACACGAGCAATCTTACGAATCGCAGAGTTCGGCTTACGAGGAGTCTTTGTAGTAACGCGAGTACATACACCTCGTTTGAAAGGTGAGTTGTAACGATTTGGTTGGTTCTTCACTTTATTGAAGCCCAACTGCAAAGCGCCAGTTTTACTTTTGGTAACTGGGTCGCGTCGTTTATTCTTAGCTAACTGATTTATTGTTGGCATAATTTAGCTCCGATACTCTACTATATATGAAATTTTGTGCAAGCTTTATCGAAGCATGCTCACAAACTCCATAGCTGACAAGCCTGTCATCCAGCTAGCAACGGTAGCAACAGCTGTAAATAGGTACGGCCAGATTACCTGAATCAAAATAAAGATTACTAAGAAGAATACAAAGATGCCGTATTGTTCCGTCTTTCTAAGAAATCGTTGGTATTTTTGCTGTGCTCCAAATGGCAAAATAGCCATGATTATTTTTGAACCATCCAAAGGTGGAAAAGGAATCATATTAAATAGAGCCAGTAGAATGTTAATGAACACTACATACACGGCAATTCCTATAAAAGCGTCATTTAAAGCCAGCGCCTCACTAAAACGAATCAGCGTACCAAAAACAAAAGCGATTATAAGGTTCATTATTGGTCCAGCAGCGGCTACTTTAGCCTCCCCATAACGCTGGTCGGATAAGTTGTAAGGGTTAAATGGCACTGGCTTAGCCCAACCAAAGAGGACACTGGAGCCAGTCATAAACAAAAGACCAGGAACAATGACAGAACCCAATGGGTCTATATGGACTAAAGGATTACCAGAAAGACGGCCCTGAAGCTTAGCTGTTGGGTCACCCAACCAAAAGGCAGCGTAGCCATGCGCCATCTCGTGCATAACGATTGATAATATCAGAGCGACAATAATGATTATTTGTTCCATAAGTTCCTACATCCTACTTGCTAGGCACTCGTACTGCAAGAAGGGCTACTTGGTAGCAAAACTGGTTGCGAATTTAAAGCGTTGTGGTACTATGGCCGCACTTAAATAAAGATTATGGCTAAACAGTGTGAAATAACTGGGAAGAAGACCCAGATTGGAGGAAAATACAGTAACCGCACCCGTGCGACGCAGTTTAATCCTAGCGGAAAAACAAAGCGTGCTCCAAACCTTCAGAAGAAACGAATTTTCGTTCCAGAGTTAGACAAAAGCATTATAGTTAAGCTTTCTACAAAAGCCTTGAGAACTATCGCAAAGAACGGAGCCTACAAAACTCTTAAAGAAGCAAAACTAATTTAATTTTAGATAAGTAAAAGGCCGGAAGCGAAGCTTCCGGCCTTTTACTTTAATACCTCCAACGACGTACTGTCGGAAACAAAAACGATAGTCCCCTCTTCAGCAGTACTCAAAGTTTGAACACCAGCATTAAACAACATATCTGTCACTTCGACATGAGGATGTCCGTACTGACTGTCTTTGCCCACTGAAATAATTGCATACTCAGGCTGAACTTCAGCTAAAAACATTTCCGCAGTCGAAGTTCTAGAACCATGGTGTCCAACCTTAAGGACATCACTTTGCAAATACTCACCGTCAACTAGAACGAGATACTCTTCAATACTTTTAGGTGAATCGCCTGTCAAAAGAAAGCTACTGGTTCCATAAGTAAGCCTCCCGACTATGGACGAAGCATTACTTTCCATATTTGAGGTTTCAACATCAGGAAACAGTACCTCAAATATCACCCCTTCTCCCAAATCATATCTTTGGCCACGTCGTGCTAAATATTCATCCGCCTCTTCATCCTTAATCAAATCCATAACGCTTGCAAAAACAGCTGATTCGCTTTGATTAGTGGTCTTAATTACTGCTCCAATTTCATAACGTTCGAAAATATCTACCAACCCACCAATATGATCGGCATCGGGATGAGTCATCAATACATAATCTAAGTTCCTATCAAAATCACCCATGACTTTACCTAATTCTCTAAGTACAGCACTGCCACGCCCACCATCAATCAACATCTGTTGACCACTGGGTGACTGAATAAAAATCGAATCTCCTTGTCCAACATCCAAAAAGGCCACACATAACTTTTCTTCTGGGCAAATACCCTGACCAAACCAACTCTCACTTAAACTACTGCTTAAATTAAGACCTTCTATGTCAGTAATTTCCGCTGACCAAATAAGTGCGGTAGCAACAAGCAGCAATCCGAGAGTCAAAAGTCTTATTTTTAAAAAATTGTCCATCTTACTATGTATTCTATATCATCAAGATTGTATCGTAGTACTTCATGATACAATCGTTAGCAAGTTATAAACTGATTAATCTGCGGCAAATTACTATGGCATACGAACCAAAAACCTTTGATATTCCAGAACTAGATGGCATTTCCAAGCAGTCTATCGACGAGCACCTAAAGCTCTACGCAGGCTATGTAAAAAATGTAAATCACATCCGAGAACAACAGGACAAAGTGACTGATCTTTATGCCCGTTCAGAAATGCAACGTAGACTTGGTTTTGAGTTTGGTGGAATGAAAAATCACGAATACTACTTTGAACAGTTTGTAGGTGGCGCAAAAGAATTGCCTGACGGTGATTTCAAAAATTTAATTAACGAGCAGTACGGTTCATTAGACAAGTTTGTTGAACACATGAAAATGATTGCTGGCACCAGGGGAGTAGGTTGGGCAATGTGTTATTTGGACCGCAAGGAAAACAGCTTAGTAAATACTTGGGTGGATGAGCAGCAACTTGGTCAGTTGGCAGATGTAGACATTATGCTGGGAATCGATATGTGGGAACACTCCTACATGCTCGACTATCCGCCAAGCGAAAAGAAACAATACATTGATGCTTTCTTCCGCAATCTAAACTGGGAAATAGTTGCCGCGCGAGTTTAATTATCTGAAAAATATTGGCGTTTCCTCCGCCGCAGGCCCTTGGGCCTGCGGCTTTGTTGTCTTTACCATTTCTTCATCAACCACCTTCCAATCCAAAAGACTATCTTTATTTATTTCTCTTTTATAAACATGCCAAATAACTACTGCCAGTAGACCATAGAGTAAAAACATAAACCAAAGAGGAAAAGGGGGCACACTTACAGAAGCGTACGGGAGGGTGGAAAAGAAGCTGGCTATATTGATAATGTAATTGAGTGATAGATTGGTCAGGTAGGCTAGCGGCATAGCTAGGGTTGGAGACAAAAAGCCAATTAGACCAGTAAGAAAAGTTAGGAGCATAGAAACTGGTACCATCGGCAAAACCAAAACATTCACAATCACAGAAACCAGTGAAATCTCACCAATTTGATAAAGAAGAAGCGGCAAAACAAATATCTGCGTAACAACTGTAGCTGCTAAAAAGCTCCTTACCTGCAGCCACTTGTTTGGCACCGCAGAAAACCAGTCTTCAACTTTGCTAATAGCCAGAATCAGACCTAAAGTAGCCATAAAAGAAAGCTGGAAACCAGGGTCAAAGAGTAGAACATACGGATTATGCAAAACCATTATTATTCCTGCCAACACCAAGGCACGTAAAACCAAGTAACTACGATTAGTTAGAGTGGCAACCAAGAGCAAGGAAGCCATCAGACTCGCTCTCACAACTGTCGCGGACAAACCAACGGTTAAAGCAAAGGCGATAATTCCAACCAGGCCAAACAAAGAGCGCCAACGAACATTGAAAAACCGACCGAGTATATAAGAAATGAACAATACAACCAACATTATGTTGTAGCCAGAGAGCACAACAATGTGAATTATTCCTGTGCGACGAAAGGCAGTCTCTAACTCTTCTCCAAGTGCTCTTTTAACACCCAACAATAAACCCTCTCCTAAACCAACTTGCGGTTCTGGCATTAACGATTCGATTTTTTCTATAAACAATTTTTTGCCGGCCAAAAGTTTAGAAACTACAGGATTGCCAAAGCCGATATCCAAAACTTCTACCTCTGCATAAGAAACAACATAAGTGACACCCTTAGCTTTCAAATAACCAGGATAATTAAAGATACGACCAAGATCAGTCTCGAAGGCGTCTGGTTTTTCTAAAACACCAGAAATATTTATTTTGTCTCCGTAGTCAACAACTTCATAGGTGTCTGCACGGGCCAGCAGTAGGCCATACTCGGTTTTAACGTACAAACCGACATAACTAGTCCTCTCATCTCTTTCACGCACCACCTCGCCCACAAGCTCTATTTGCGAATCAACTCGATTTTCTAAATATTTACTTTCACTCTGTATAGCAGCATAGTCAATTCTGAAAACCCCAAGAGAAAAAGCTATTAAGGACAATGAAAATATTTTTACAAATGGAGCCGAAGGAGCTTCGCTCCTTCGGCTCCATAAAACCACCACCCCAAAACTTATTAAACACCACCAAACAATTGTCGCCGGACTAAAATTAAACTGCGAACCAAACGCCACCCCCAACAAAAAAGCAATCGAGACAACATAAAATAAAACAATACCAGTATGCTCTCGCATACTGGTATTCTATCAAAAGAACTTCTTAACTAAGAAATTCAATCTTTCTCTTGAGACGCAGCTTTTGCAGCTTTATGGATGTAATCAAACAATAACAAACGGCTCCGTACGGTGCTGCCTGCATTTCTAATATCTTTTTCTCCAGTTCACTGTGCCTTGTACAAAGGCTGGAAATCAGCCTTTGTGTTGATGACTCAATCGACATATTGTTCTCCCTTGTTGAAGACAAATACTATATTAGTTCTAAAACTAGGCGTCAAGAGCTTCATTCACCAATCTGTCCGCCTCTTTATTCAACTCACGACGAACGTGTGTGATTATGAGATGTGGAAAATTAGAAACTCTTAGATTGTGAATCTCGATAAAGAGTGGCACCAAGCCAGGGTCTTTTATTTGATATTCATAACTAAGTTGTTTTTTAACCAACTCACTATCCATTCGTATTTCGAACTCTTTTTCTTTGGTTTTTTTGCCAAACATTTTCTTTGCTGTGTCGAGGGCAGTAGCGACTGCCTGATATTCAGCAAAGTTATTAGTGCCATTACCAATTGCCTGTGCCACTTCTTTTAGAACCCCTCCTTGTCCATCCTGTATTTGTACACCAATTGCAGCCGGTCCAGGATTACCGCGTGACCCACCATCCGTATAGATAACAATCTTTTCCATATACCGCATTCTACCACAACTTCTACTACCACGGTTAACCGGGGTAGTTGCCTTTGAGAGCTTGCTTCCACCGTCCCCTTCCACGCGGCGGCAAACCTGCTCTCAATAAGACCTCCAGAACTTCCCAAAACTTCTCCTTATCAAAATCCTTAGTTCTTGTAATCTTTAACATTTCAGAATAAGCACCACTTTGATACTTAAGACTTGCACTTGAGACTGTTGATTCACTCACCAAAATTGTCTTCCCTATTCTATATTTAGAATAGCCTGCTTCTAACATCATGATTATTGCCAATCTTTTTATAAACATAATTTGTTCAGCTTCCGTAAAAAATTCTTTAAAAAATGCCCCGGCGTTACTTTTATGAATTGTAGCAAAAAGTTTTACTATCTGCTTAGATAATTCTGCCTTTTGTTTTGTTGATAAATACCTTTTTGAAATATTTGTCATGTTTAAAATATACCACGGTTAACCGGGGTATATAAATGTGTGTATGTTCAAAGTTTTTTATACAATGTCCACGATACGGAGTCGAGTTTGACGACGATTCATAAAGAAAGATTCCTCAACATGGGCGAGGAGAGTTAGCTCCTCGCCCACCTTAGCCTCTTTAGAAAAACTTTCTGGACTAGCGAAAAACGCTATGGCTTCCAGTGGGTGGCCAGTTGTTTCAAAGTTGAGTTTAAGATGTTCTTTAGTTTTGCCAAACATATTTAACTCACTAGGTCGCACATTCTTAAAGGCAAACAACGGTTTTGGATTCCCAACGCCAAACGGAGCCAGAGTTCGCAATATTTGCAGGAGTTTTTGATTAACTTCTTCAAGCTTAATATAAGCATCGATAATTACATCTTCATTAGACAAAGCTTTCTCTCCTAAATCTCTTCGCGCTTGTGACAGATTTTCTCCTAAAGTATGAATCGCCTCCTCTTTTATAGTAAAACCACCAGAAGCATGGTGTCCACCATGTTCTACAAAACTATCACTAACCGCATCCATTAATGTTATTACACTAACTTTGCCATCAGACCGACAAGAACCTTTCAAAAAACCATTTCCATCTCTCCCCCAAAGAAACACCGGTCTCTGATGCTCTTCTGCCAAAGAGTTTGCTGCTAACCCTACCAAAGACGGACGCCATTCTGGTGAACCCAGTACCAAAACTTCTGGCAAATCAGGCATTTCTTTGACCCGCTTCTTGAGCTCCTTACTCATAGAAGCCACTAAACCCTTACGCTCATTATTTAATTTTTCTAAGTGATCAACGTATCCACCAGCCTCACCCTCATCGGTAGAAGAGAGCATATTAAAAGCATCCTCAGGAGTGTCCATGCGAGAGGCAGCATTTATGCGTGGACCGATTGTAAAACCAATGTCATCTTCAGTTAAAAAACGCTGACTGGCTTTGGCTTTTCTTAATAAGCGCTGAAGTCCTGGCCTTCTAGATTTACGCAGAACTTGCAGCCCGTAATAAGCAAAAACCCGATTCTCACCAATCAAAGGCACCATGTCGCTAACTGTAGCCAACCCCACCATATCAAGCCACCACTTTTCTTTTCCTTTAATAATTTCAAATTCTCCTCTCTCCAACAAAGCCTCAACTAATTTAAAGACCACCCCTGCTCCGCAAAGATCAGCAAACGGATATTTATCTCCAACCTTAGGATTTACTACCGCTAAAGCTTTTGGTAATTCTTCCTTAGGTTCGTGATGGTCTGTAATTATTACATCAATATTTTTCCTATTAGCTTGCCCTACCGCTTCAAAATTAGTAGTCCCACAATCGATAGTAATAATAAGATCAGCTTTTTCCTTAGCTAATTTATCTACCGCCTCAATACTTAACCCGAAACCTTCATAGTGACGATGGGGAATATAATTAGTGAAATTTTCATAACCTACAGCCTTAAAAAAATCATGCAAAACCACAGCTCCAGGAATACCATCACAATCATAGTCAGAAAAAATGACTATTTTCTCTTTGTCATTTATTGCTCGCAGTATCCTAACTACCGCCTTCTCCATGTCGTTTAGTAAAAAAGGGTCGTGTCTTCCTGTATCGTAATTGGGAGTAAGGAAATTTTGCTTTTGTTCTTCACTTGTGAAACCTAGTTTTTTAAGCAAGAGGTCTTGTAGTTCATCTATATTTTCGATGTTTTTAGTTGGAAAGAGGTAATTTTTCATAGGAGTTCCCAGTCATTAAACTCAATGATATCATAATGCCATTAGTAGCAGTTTTCAGTAACGAAAAATTCTATGTCTGACTCAATCTTCACTAAGATAATAAACCGCGAATTACCAGCCCACTTTTTATACGAGGACGATGACTGTGTAGTGATTTTAGATAAATTTCCAACTATCCGCGGGCAAGCTGTAGTGATTCCCAAGAAAGAGGTCGATTATGCCTTCGACCTAGACGACGATATTTATGTCCATTTGTTTACCGTAGCCAAGAAAATGGCCAAGGCACTTGATACAGCCATGAACGCCAAGCGCACCTGTTTAGTTGTTGAAGGATTTGAGATTCCCCATGTACACATAAAGATTTTCCCAATGCTACGTACAGACCGTAGTCTAGGAGAGTATTTAACTGGAGGAGAAGAAGCAGACGATGAGGATTTGGCAGTCATAGCCACCCAAGTCCAAGCGGCTTTAGATAATTAAACCTATTGTTTAGAAACAACAGCCTCAATTGCTGGCAGAGTCCCATTCTCGAGAAAATCAAGCATTGCTCCTCCACCGGTTGAGAGGAAGTCAAATCCATCCTGCAAGCAAAGTGCCTCAATGGAAGCAATGGTATCGCCGCCGCCGACAATAGAATGTCCTGAGACTTTGGCTATTTCTTTAGTCAAAGATTCTGTTTCTTTATTAAAACCAGCCTCGTAAATTCCTAAGGGACCATTCCACAAAATGGTCTTTGCTGTTTTAAGATACTCAGCCCATGCTTTTATAGTTTCTGGACCAGCATCTACTATTTTTTCTGTTGATTGCACTTGTTCAGGAGAAGTTACTCTCACGCCGTTATCACCCTGAACCGTTACATCTGTCGGTACCATAATATTTAAATGATTGAGAATGGAATGGTCTCGTAAATCAATGTCTGACACCAGCGACTTCCCTATCTCGAAGCCTTTAGCTTTAAAAATATCATTAGCTAAAGCTCCCCCGATAAATACTTGTGAGTACTTATTTGCATACATATCCACCAAAGGCAATTTGGTCTGGAACTTTGCTCCACCCAAAATAAATACAGACGGACTCTCTGGATCAATTGCTCCCTCCAACTCCTTAACTTCGCTTAAAAAGTTAAAACCAAAATAAGCTGGTAGCAATTTTGGCAAACCAACGATTGAAGAGTGTTCTCGGTGTGAAGCAGCAAAGTCTTCGTTTACATACAAATCAGCCAGCTGTGCCAGCTCTTTGGTAAAATCAGCATCATTAACAACCTCTCTTTCATCTTGTCTAAGATTTTCCAACATCAATATTTCACCATCTTCCAAAGCCTCAACTCGGGCAGTTACATCAGTGCCCAGCAACCCACCACACCACTCCATCTCTACCATCTCTGACATTGCTTCATAGATAGGTTTCAAACTATCTGTCTTATCACGACCGATATGGCCAATGATTACCGTCTTCGCCCCTTGTTCCCTTAAATAATTAATAGTTGGGAGAATTCGCAATAGCCGAAACTGGCTAGTCACTACTCCATCTCTGATTGGAGCATTTACAGAAACCCGAAGTAGGACTTTTTTTCCTTTGAGCTCGGTGACATCCTTTAAACTAGGCAGTTTTAACATAATTCTCGACAATATTTATTATTCCTAGAAACTCTGTAGCTCTCAAACTTGCTCCACCAACCAAGAATCCGTCTACATCTCCTTTACTAATAAGTTCCTCCGCATTTTTCTTATTCACGGAACCACCGTACAAAATAGGCACGCGATTGGCTGCGCTACGACTAAAGCAGTCTGATAGAACTTTCTGAATAAATAACTTCATTTCCTGAATATCCTCTGGCGTTGCGACACGACTTTTATCTACACTGCTAATGGCCCAGATTGGCTCATAGGCAATCATTATGTATTTAAGTTCAGTTGGTTTCAAATCTTTAAGAGCTGATTTTATTTGCGCTTCAACTACACCAAAATAATTTCCATCTCGGTCGCGACTCTTTTCTCCGACGCAAATCACCGCCACAGTCTTCCCTGCTACTACTGCTTGCACATTCTTATATACATCCAAATCGGTTTCACCAGCCGCTCGTTTTTCGGAATGACCAACCAAAACATAGCCAACTCCAACACTCTTAAGCATTGGCAAGGAAACTTCGCCTGTGAAAGCACCACTTTTCTCATGGTAAACATCTTGAGCAGCCAGCTTAATTCGTCCAGATGGCGCCAAGCTTTGCAGCTCATTTAAATAAGGCATAGGCGAAGCAATTATCACCTCAGTTTCACTAAACTTCTTTCCTAAACCAGTTCTAACATCTAAAAACAAACGCTTAGCTTGGCTAAGTGAGGTCGGATTCATTTTCCAGTTAGCAAAAACTACTCGTTTCTCTGCTTTTCTTTTCTTGGTCATTTTCATTACTCTATTTTATCACGTCACTAAAAAAGAGTAACGAAAACGTAAAATATAGAGCACTATCAGCACCATTTTCTGCTTCTAATCTTCCTCCTCACGCCATTCAATAAATTGATAGGTATCGGAAACACTTGGGGTTAATGGCGGTGGGTCTGTTACCAAATCTCGGTCGTATGAGTTGTAGCGAGTTTCAAACCCTGAACACCAGCTATTACCACAAGTCCATTTTGTACCAACGCGTCCATTAGAAACAATCGTTCCGTGTATAGTTAATGAATTACGATATCGGTACTGATCAAGCGACCAAGGTAAGCTATTGTCATAGTGATTCCTGCCAAAGTGACCATTCTGAGCTACAAAAATGCCATTAATCTCCATATCATCTGGTACATCTACTCCAATTAGAACATCCTCTTCTCCAATCGCTAACAAGCCTGAATCCTCTTCTGTATACAAAATGTTGTCATTTATAATAATTGAAGGGTCAACTCCTACTGTATCTACGTCTGCTGCTGCTAGAGTCACGCGACTACTTACCTCTCCCTCCAACCACACTTTATCCTCTATATATATAAGAGAGCAGTCTGAAGGTATTGAATAAGGATTACCTGCCACTGGTTCTGTGGAAGTAATTACATTTCTTTCATACTGCCAATCTTCTTCGCTGCTATAACCTTGATAACTTTGAGTACCTGTGACTCGGTAAATATTAAAAGTGTCGTTAGACTGAAAATCTACTAAGTATCCATATTCACCAGAGTCATCAAAATACCGACCATCAGCTATGGCTCTTGTTTTCATATTGGCTAAGTCGAGAGTGATACCTAGGAAATTCACCGGAGGAACTGCTACTTCCCACAAATCACTATTAGGTCCATCACCATAAACGGCATCTATGGTTGATCCATTACTATATGGATCGCAAGGCAGCGAACCATCACACACCCAATTCTCTTGCCCGCTAGAAACAGTAGAATTATTTGTCCCATCCATACGGACAACACCGTTGGTATGGTATGGACCAATAATTGTACGATCATCACCAGCCCAAACATTGGCATTGATAATGTAGGCATATTCAGACACTGTCGGCCTAGCGTAACGAGCATAGATTGTTTCTTTTTTATTGGGTTTTTCATCGGTGTAGCCAGTTGCCCTAATATCAACCGACATCGTATCTCCACACGAAACATTACTACTTATATCAAGAGAATACTCACCAAATACATCGCCCTCAGGATCAGAATAATCAATTACATATGGTCCAGCCACACCTGTGCCATTAGTAATATCGTCAGGGTTATGCGCCAAATACCATTTATAATAATTCAAACCAGCTTCTGCTATCGACAAAGCCTTCTCTTCAATTCCCTTGGCATCTTGTACGTTTTTTTGCGTAATTACATAACCCATCAAAGAACTAAAAATAAGAAAGAAGATGGAACCAAAAACGAGAACATAAATAGCAAGATATCCATTTGTATTTGGGCTTGGAATCATAAATTTTCTTTTAGATTACGTAGTGATGCACTGGAACGAAGAGAGAATTCCCCCGGATCCCGTACTGGATCAATATTCACAATCACTTCAACATTAATATACCGTATGTCAGTCACGGTTGTGGTTGCATTTGCTTCATCCCCATCAATGGCGTAGTAGGTAAAAATATCTACATCTTGATTATTATTCTGAACGTATTCAGATAATGTATAAACTTCGCTTGGGGTGGTGGTGCTATAAGAAGGTGGGCTACCTACAGCATCATATACATACTTATATAGAGTAGTACCAATTAGTTGATAATCAACAAACTCGACACTGTCATCTCTATCAATATCACTATAAAAACTTATGCTACTAGTAGACATATTAACCAGCGGAAAAGAACCGTCGTCAGCATAAATCATTTCTCTCATATCACGAACGAGCAATTCTACGCCTCGTCGAGCATTGGATACCTGATACGATTGAGCAATCGTATAGGCATTATATCGGTAGAAAGAAGCGATCGAATTTAAAATAACCAGAGACAAAATAGTAAAAATAGACAAAAGCACAACCATCTCTACCAGACTCATTCCGCTTTTATAATTATTTTTATTTAAATTAAACATAACTATTCAGTCTCTATACTACCAATAGTGTAGAAGCTTGCTGGACTATTTTGATTTAAGTAGGCATTAGCTACCCAGCCACTACCTCTGGCCACACTTGAAATACGCATCTCATCTAAGTAACCATTGAGCTCTTGCCCAGAATCAAAACCACCACCAACATAATCCTGATCCTGTCCAATAAACAAACCCCCCGGATCAATATCTAAGGTATGAAGCGAACGATTACCTGAAGCAGCGTTAGTATTTATATAACCGACAATTTGATTGCTCGTATCATCACGCACCCAAGTATAATAACGCCAAACGTTATCATCTATATCAAAAGATAAATTCCAAGTAGCACGACTGCCATGATTCCATAGTTCAAACTGAGAATCAGAAAGTACCCAATTTAAAAACTCGTTATCGTCACTATTATTCGCGCCACTCAGAAACGGATGAGGGCCATTACTTTGTGTTCGGTACCAATTTGAAACCGTAACGTTCTGTCTATTATCAAGTAACGTATAAGGAAGCTCTATATAGTCTTGATTGCTGGAAGAAAACTGCTGACCCAAACCTAGCTTGCCAGTTTTACCCGAAGCAGCCACATAATCATCACCATCGTAACCATTGCTAGTAGCGTCTCTATATTCATTAGCATGACCAGTTCCACTCTGACCTTCTTCGAAGTGATAAACGGCCAAGTAACTATTGCTCCACACGTTATTACTGCCATAGGTATCACCCGCAGAATAATCTGTGGCAGACGAATTTCCATAGTAGATATAAAAATTAGTAGTTGTACTAATACTGAGTGATGGGGCTTTGAAATGAACTTCGCCGGTTTGTGCACTAGTATCAACATCTACAATTTCACGAGGAACTTCAGTAATGCCATCCTCTTCTGTAATACGAATATCTCCACCGTCACTATTCACAGAAGCAAAGAATGCGCTAGGTAGAAGTGAGAGGTCTAAGTAGACCGGGAAACTACTAACATTTCCAAACAAAGTTGAGCCAGAGATAGAAAGGGGAATTCTCTTAGTGTAACCAGACAAAAAGGTAGAAGTGGTGGATGTTGCCTCTTCTTCTGGCGGCGGTTCGATAACCGTACCCTCGTCTGGAAGAATAACTACAATGGAAGTATTGTCAGTAATCGACACATTACTTTGAGTATCTGGGTCATAACCAACAGCTGATACTTCCAAAGTGTAATCAGAAGATGAAGACATACCTGTGAAAAAGGTTTGGCCATAGATTGAGGTATCTTGAGAAACGTCATATGACCCATTACTAAGATGAGCGGTGGCACCAATAACCGGACTCCCCGAAGTATTCACAACACTAGTCCGAAGTGAATAATCAGTATGAGATTCCATAACCAAAGTTAGGATTTCTGATACACCAGGATTAAGAGCATAAGGAATTGGTGAATATGCTTCTTTCAAGTCATAACCTTCACCCACACCGTCTATCACAATATCGTAAGCATCCCATTCCAAGTCAGTTAGCAATATCTCACCGCTCCCATCTGTGGTGGCAGTGTTGGTATATTTCCAAACAGGCTGACCGGAATTAGTTCCAATATCTTTGCTACCAATAATGTCGAGAGTAATATCACTGATTGGCGTTTCTGATTCTATATATGACAACTGCCAATCATTTAAATATGGAGTTTCATTATCATCACTAGTTGAGAGATTTGCACGCAAGGCCAAGGCCGGATAAGAAACTGGGTTCACTCCACTAATGTCTACTGGCCCACTTACAAACCCCGTACTATTTCCATTCAATACATTATCTGGAACCAGTGCGTAAGTACTGCCACCACTAACTGAATACAAACTGATTCTCGCTTCCGTACTGGTAGCAACACTGGTATCAAAATCAAATATTTGCCATGAGCTAATGGTGGAAGGACTGGTGGTGGTCGAATACAAATATCCTTCACTGTCATAAGCCCCCCCTATATCAGTTAGCACAATACTGCCACTGGAAATAGTGGTACTAGCAAACTCAGCAATTTGCACATCACTTGAGAAACTATCAGAAAACAAATTGGTGACAGGGGTGCCAATAGTTCTAATAGTTAGGTCACTTAAAAGGTCAATGGCAAAATTCACAGTGGAAACCTCGCCCTCCAATACAGAAACATGAGGTGGGTTTGGACTTGGATTTTCCGAAGTAGCGCTATACGTTTGGTCAGTTGAGTAGCCAGATTTTGTCACAGTCACCTGATAACCACTGCGTGCTGGAGCACCGGGAAAATTAGCTATGCCGCTAGCATTGGTACTAACGGTAACGTCGATTGTATTAGTGGCTACGCTATCATTAAAAATATGAACATCAGCGCCACTAACTGGCTGAACACTGGCGTCAAACACATTTATAAATAAAGTACCGCCGCCGGAAGTTGATTCAATCCCTTTTGGGATTAAGTCGCTTATTAAAACAAAGGAATGATTCTTTCCGCGGTGTTCCCAACTATATTCAACTTTCACCACCTTACTATCTGCATTAATACCGTTTTCGTCACTGACGCCAAAACCGTCTTCTGGTCTATCTACGTACTGAACCAAAAGTGACTCGGTGTAATTAATATCATTGAGAGTAGTGGTACTAGTCTGCGGCAAATCGCCACTAGGGATACCAAACTCAGTACCAACATCACTGTAAGGAAGGGAGCGAATATATTCCATTCTGGAAACTGCGAGAGCGCGAGCGCCAGCTTCAGCCTTGGAATTACCAATGATAGAAACCATTAGTTGTAGACCAGCAAAAAGACCACCAAAAACCGTCACCACTAAGGCTGACACAATAACCGCCTCAACAAGTGAGAACCCCCGCCCTTGCTTACGCACGCGACTCTTAACGAACATTGACTTAATAATAACACCTCTGCCTAATCAAAATGATCTGTAAAACTACAAAGCACGGGCGTAAGAAAATTTTTTGAAAGATACATATATAAAATATGGTGACTGAAAAATTGCCTAAAAATCAGATGTCATGCAAGACGTGCAAAGAATTTGCTGCGAGCCTAAAAAAGTTAAAATGGCCTGTAAAACTATAAGCTGCGAGGCGCCAGGAAATTTTTGAAGAAGACATGTATTTAATATGGTGACTGAAAAAATTGACGCAGTAACAAAGTAGCTTAAGTTTTACAGGCCATTTTTAGCCTATGGAGTCGGAGATGGAATATATCGGAGAAATCATCGCCAACGCAAAAAATCCAACTGTACCACCAATAAACACCATCAGAATTGGCTCAATAATTGTCGACAAATCTTTGGTTTTTTGTTCAACCTCTGTTTCGTAAAAAGTCGCGAGCTGTTCTAGCATTTTCCCAATCTGACCAGTCTCCTCACCAACTAACACCATCTCACCCACAAATACCGGGTAGAGTTTTTCATACTTAATAAACGTAGCCGATAAAGCATTACCTTTCTCAACACTCTTGGCCGCTTCTTCTAGAATTGGCTTGTAGTAAACATTCTGAACCACTTCTGTCGTTATATTTAAAGAACTAATAACATCAACTCCAGAGCTCAAAAGCGAAGAAAGAGTGCGCGCAGTACGAGCAGAGTTTGTTTCTTTCACCATAGTGCCAATCACCGGAAGATGAATAATAATCCAGTGAAAAATTATCTTGCCAAATTTTGTTCGCAGAGAATAAATAAAACCAACTACCGTTGCCAACATACCTAGTATCACAATCAGCGTATAGTTGACCATAAAATCACTGGTAGCAATCAAGACTTGTGTAGTAACCGGCAAATCCACATCCAAATTACGAAAAGTATCGGTAATAGAAGGCATTACATATATCATCATCAAGATACCGATGACCACCATAATAATAAGAACAATCGATGGATAAATCATCGCGCCTTTGATTTTTTTCTTCAGGCTAGAAGTGCGCTCCATCTGTGTACCCAAAGTCTGCAATGTCTCAGCCAAGCTTCCGCTCTCCTCCCCAGCTCGTACCATCGCAATATACAAACGTGAAAAAACTTTAGGATGTGCTTCCAGTGAAGTAAAAAACTGATCACCCTTTTCGATTCTTGCCTGAACATCAGAAATCACTGCCTGCAGTTTAGGATTAGTGCTTTGTCGTTCAATTACAGACAAAGCCCTAGTAAGAGCTAGACCAGCGGTTAGCATCGAACCTAGGTTTCTAGTCATCATCACCAAGTCATCACCCGAAATACGACTAATAAGTATGTTTATTTTTTTAATACTTAAGTACTGGGTTATATTAAAACCTCCCTCTTTTCTAATCTTAGTTACAGTATTTCCACTTTCTCTAGCAACATCATAAACAGCAAAACGGTCTGTTGCTTCTACAGTTTCTGTAACTTTTTTACCTTCCTGATTAACGCCTTGATAAGTAAATTTCATATGGAAAATTAGTCGTTGATGACACGCAATACTTCCTCAATACTAGTTACTCCTCGCGCTGCTTTGTAGATACCATCTTCCAACATGGTAAGCATCCCCTCTTTACGAGATATCTCTTCAATCTCATCGGCTGTTCCTCCATCCATAACTTTTTCCTTTAGAGACGGAGAAACTTTCAACACTTCATGAATTCCCACTCTACCTTTATAGGCGTCTTCCTTAGCGTCATCTTTTGGACGGAAAAATTCAACCGAACTCCAAGTAGCCGACGATGGAATAATGTCTTCTTCTTTCAAAACCTTTAACACTTTATCTAAATCAGCATGTTTGCTTAACTCCGCCTTTTCGCTGGCTGAGAGAGTGTAGCTTTCGCACTTATCAGGCACCAAACGACGAACCAATCGCTGACCAACAGCAACACGTAGAGTAGAAACCAGCAAGAAAGATTCCGCCCCCATTTCTAGCAAACGAGCAACAGTAGCAGAAGCAGAGTTGGTATGAACAGTAGCCAAAACCAAGTGCCCAGTTAGAGCAGCGTTAATAGCTAATGAAGCAGTTTCCTCATCTCGAATCTCCCCCACCATAATAATGTCTGGATCCTGACGCATCAGAGAGCGCAGTCCGTTAGAAAAAGTGAAACCAATATCAGGCTTTACCTGTGTTTGATTAATCCGCGGCATTTGGTACTCAATCGGGTCTTCAATAGTGGAAATATTAACTTCCGGAGTATTCAAAAGATCGAGAATCGTATATAGAGTGGTTGTTTTTCCAGAACCAGTTGGACCAGTGACCAAAATAATACCCGTTGTTTGTTTCATGGCGCCATGAATGCGTTCGAGTGTTTCACCGTGAAAACCCATACCCTCCAAGTTGAAACCAGATCGGTTTTCACGCAAAAGTCGCATCACTACCTTCTCACCGTGATAAATCGGCAAAATAGAAACACGAAAAGAAACTTTTTGTCCGTCCATTTCCATTTTAAAGCGGCCGTCTTGCGGCAAACGTTTCTGGTCAAGCTTAAGATTAGACAAAACCTTAAGACGAGCAACTATTGTACTGGCCGCTCGCTTTGGCAAAGTCATCGCATCGTGCAAAATTCCGTCTATACGGTAGCGAACCAACACCTCCTTCTCCATTGGTTCGATATGAATGTCAGAAGCGCCTTGAATAATGGCGTGGCGAAGCAAAGTATCAACAATTCGAACCACCGGCAGGTCCTCTGCCATCTTTTTAAGGTCTTCCTCCGACATATTCTCCTCCTCTCCTTCCTTACCTATCACTTTAAGAGCAGAACTCTCCTTCATAATAATGTCACCAAACTCAGCCTTAAGAGTTTTTTGGTACTGTCGTAGAGCTTCGCGCATACTGTCAGTGTCGGTAAGACGCGGTAAAATCTTTAACCCTACTTTTTTCTTAACAAAATCAATCGCCGGTAAGTCCGCAGTATCAAGCATCGCCACTTCTAATTTTCCATCATGCTTTTTATAAGCAATAATATTGTGATTGCGAGCTACTGGCTCAGGAATCAGTGAAAGTATTTCAAAATCTATTTTTTCTTTCTTCAGTGATACAAAAGGAATTCCTAAAACATAGGACTCGATTCTTCTTAAATCGTCTTCCGTCAAGAAACCGCCCGAAAGTAACGCTTCTGAGAGCGTTCGGTCTTCATCCTTAGCTATCTTGGCAGCCGCAGTCAGGTCTTTCTTAGAGACCAGACCAGAATCTGTCACAAATTGCTTTAGTTGTGTATCCTGTATTCGCATAGAATATCCTCCACCTCCAAACTATATAAATAACGAGCAAAAGAACTGCCCTTTACATGACATTGTAGCACCCAAGCAGTCAACAATGGACGAGTTTGCTAACAACTCCCACTCCACTTTCTGACTACTAATAAAATCATCTTTGTTTTTTGACAAAATAAATAAAGAGTAGTATCTTGTGGTTACGAAAGAACGCCTGGCCAGATTGGCCGGGCTTTCTTTAAACAAAGAGCTTAGTAATAAAAAAGAGAATACTCTAATATATAAATAT
>Ga0222673_1000114_pt1 | contig 48227 bp, 45 predicted proteins | sample AntAcemetagen801_FD_179845 | JGI IMG/M metagenome (GOLD analysis project Ga0222673, IMG submission 179845) | Saline water microbial communities from Ace Lake, Antarctica - #801 | ecosystem: Environmental > Aquatic > Non-marine Saline and Alkaline > Saline | place: Antarctica: Ace Lake...
TTTAATCTTAGCTAGAATCTCATCTTTGATTTCTTTTGCAATGCGATAACCTTTCTTTGCCATATTCTTTGTATTAGTTAGGTAATAATACTTAGAATTGTTGTCTTAAGAAAGGGGTACCTTTCATATCATATTTTTTACTAAAGTCGTTCCATATTTACCAGCATCAAGGTCGCCACCAGTCCACACTGTTTTATAACGACCTGGAACAGCCGTTACGTACAGCTGTAAATCATCACCCTTTCCCTTTATTTCGATTCTTTCAATGTGATCGCCAATGGAGTCAAGCCCAAAATGCCATCGTCGTTCTTTAGCATTGTTATCAATTGGCCATATTTCAAACTCACCATTTTTTAAGGGAATACATCTTTTTTTAGGATGAAAAGTTTCCTTTGGGACTTCGCCGATTCTTACCACGCGACCGTTTTTGATGTAGATCGGATAAAACATAGTCGGTCTTTCGGGTCTATATGATGCTTTCCCAGCACGCCGTAGGTTTCTCGTATCAATTTTTGTTTCTGGATTTTTACCAATCACCGATAACCCTTTTGGGATAACAAAGTGAGCATATTCGTGAGATTCGGAAAAATTCCTACTCGGCAAACCTTTAGGGTTGTGCTCAATAACTACTGTTATAATCTCGTGCATTGGAAAAATCTTTGCCAACAACATTAATAGAGTAGCGTTCTCATGCTTATCGATAGTGACAATTAAAACCCCGTCATCTTTAAGTAGTCCTTTTGCAATCTTAATTCGATTATTCATCATTGACAGCCACTTACTATGACGGTAGGCATCATTCTCATCGACATAGTCATTATTATATTTCCAGTCGCGTGCGCCCGTATTATACGGAGGATCAATATAAATTAAATCAATTTTCTTTTTGTGCGTGTAGTTTAAAACAGAGAGCGCATGATAATTGTCTCCTTCTATCAAAAGGTTGTTTGGTAAGTCAGATTTTTTGATAATTCGTCTTGTTTTGACTTCCTTCAATACAGGGACATTTTTTTTGCAACCAAGCACAATATCTTCTTGTTTTTCTTCAAAAACAAGCCCGAGATAGTTCTTGTGAAGCTTTTTGATTTGGGCTTTCAAATCCAATATTTCTTTTTGTGAATCTTTTTCTGACATAATTTATGTTTGCGCGTCTGCGTTCAGTTTCTTCTTAAATCGGGCTGGTACTGCATAGATAAAAGTAAGCAACATCTCCATGAAATAAAGAAGCTCCTCCGCATCCTCTTTGGAAACGATTTCTATTTTGTGATTGGCGTCGTTGCCTTTATTTTTTATATGTTCTACCCAATCCTTGCCGTCTGGTGGCACATAGCTATTGTCGGCAAGGTATTGAACGTATTGAACGAATTTTAAATTTTCTTTCGCGCCTTTCGCTACAGCAATATTCATTAAAATTTTTCTACAAGCCATTGCAGTGGCGGTGTAAGCATTTACCGATGCGCAATTTCGAGCTTCTTCGTAAAGATTATTTACTGATTCATCGTCAATTCCATCAACAGCATTACCAAAGGCGACTCCTGGATACTGCTTTTTGTCCATGTCGATATAGGTCGGCTTTTTGCAAAAATGACAAATACAAATATATTCCGTATCTGCGCGGTTACGATGTTCTTCTTGGCGTTGAGCAGTATACCCTTTCTCAGACGCTAACTCTTTACCACAATGACTACATTGATAATTTTGTGAGCTGAAACTTTGTGTATTTTGCCAGTCTATTTTTGCCATAATTATTTTAAAAGCTCATCGGATGATACTCCGATTGCGTTAGCTAACCTCGCTATCGTGGCAAGGGTAGGATTGGTCTTGCCATTCTCTATATTACTCACAAATCCTCGGCTAACGCCGAGGGAACGGGCAATATCACCTTGCGTTATGCCTTTTTTAGTCCTAATGCGCTTTAGGTTATTGCCTAATTTCTCCGATTCTTTGTTCATTGTTCACAGTATATCGGTTGTTATAGTTTACCACAATGTTATGTGATAAGATAACAGTACCGACCGAGCCCCGTTTCCGCCCATTCAATTTTAAAAAAATTCCCCCCCCGAAAAAATAAAAAGTATGGAAAGGCGGAAACGGGGCGAGGGCGGAGCGCCGAGGCACGAGGCGTTGGTGGCATGAGTTAGCATCACCACGAACCCGAAAGCGTACGCAGAAGTTTGGAGTCACCACGCGCTCGGCGCGTAGCAGGTTAATCAATCGCTTCGCGATTGGAAATAAGTTCGAGCAAAGGTTATGATTTCATCACAAACAGATACTTCTTCGGAAGTTAGAGAAAAACTAGAGCGCGCCGAAGGCGCGAGAGAGAAAGAAAAGGGAGAAATAACCCGTCGCTTTGCGACGAAATCGCTGGGAACAGGCGCACCGAAGTGCGCGGATTTGTCTATTGTTTCGTATCCAAAGATAATTTTTTCAAAATTATGATCAAACCAAAATATTTTCTATACGCTCGTAAGAGTACCGAAGATGATGACAAACAAGTGATGAGCATTGAATCACAGATTTTTGAGTTGCGAGAATTTGCGCGTAAAGAAAATCTTGAAATTCTTGAGGAATTTCAAGAGTCGAAAAGTGCAAAGACACCTCATAGACCAATTTTTAATGAAATGATAGAGCGTATCAACTCTATGGAGGGAGTTGGTATTTTAGCGTGGCATCCAGATAGACTTGCTCGCAATAGTATAGACGGAGGAAAAATAATCTATGCAGTGGATACTCTCAAGATAGTGTCTTTGCGCTTTCCGACATTTTGGTTTGAACCCACTCCGCAGGGGTTGTTTATGTTGCAAGTGGCTTTCGGTCAATCTAAATACTATTCAGATAATCTAACGGAAAATGTGAAGCGAGGTATGAGAGCAAAATTACGTCGTGGTGAATGGCTTACGCGCGCTCCTTTTGGGTATGTGAATAATCCAAAGACAAGAAATATAGAACCACATCCAGTGCATAGTAAGATTATCGTGCGCGCTTATGAAGAATATACAAAAGGTACGCATGGACTCGTCTCGCTTTCACATTTTTTGCATGAACATGGAGTCACTACTAAAGCTGGAGAGCCACTTGGCAAAGCTTCCGTCAAACGAATTTTAACCAATCGTGCATATTTAGGATTTACAAAACATTATGATGAATGGTTTGAAGGAAGCTTTGCGCCAATTATTACTCCCAAATTGTTTGAAGCCGTTCAAAAGGTTCTCGCAAGCAAAGCAAGACCTCGGAGAGTAAAGACAAAACATGACTTTCCATTTACCAATCTTTTTCGTTGCGGAGAGTGTGAGAGTATGATTACCGCTCAATGGGCAACTGGAAAGTGTGGAGGTAAATACAGATATTATCGGTGCACGAAAAAGAAAGGTAAATGTTCTCAAGGATATGTTCGCGAAGAAATTCTTGCGAGTCAAATACAAGAACGGCTTCAATCAATTTCACTTTGCGATGAGTGGACAGATTATATGCTCGGTAAAATCACAAAGTGGGAGCAAGAAGAAACTATGTCATCGCAAAGTGATGTTCAAAATCTTTCCGATAGAATCAAAGCAAATGAGATGCGCTTGGAAAAGTTGGTAAACATATATTTAGATGGTGATATTCCGAAAGAGATATATCTAAAGAAAAAAGATGAGAATATGCGCGCAACTCTTGCTTTGAAGAAGAAAAAGAAAGATTTTGAACATGGAAGTAATAATTGGGTCGAACCCCTGCGAGAGTGGGTTTTGGATACGAAACAAGCCAACTTTTTAACTTCATCCGACAATTTCAAAGAAATTGCCTCCTTTGTCAAAAAGGTTGGAACGAACCCCTTGGTTCGTGACAAATCCGCGCACTTCGGCGCGTCTGTTCCCAGCGATTTCGTCGCAAAGCGACGGGTTATTTCTCACTTTTCTTTCTCTCGCGCGCCTTTGGCGCGCTCTGGTTTTCCTCTAACTTCCGAAGAAGTATCTGTTTGTGACCCTACGGGGAATCGAACCCCGATTACCAGGATGAAAACCTGGCGTCCTAGCCGTTAGACGATAGGGCCAAAATTGTCTGGGAGACAATCTTGGTTGGTGAAATACTGAACCAAAATATCACCTGAACTCTTGCCATTTATACAACTAAATGGTGAGCCACATACTACCTAAAAATGACCAAAAATGCTAGCGTATGCACTACGGAAGAGTGCCCGGAATTGGTAACGGACCGCTCTCGAAAAGCGGCGCGCCCTCGGCGCTTGTGGGTTCAAGTCCCACCTCTTCCGCCCTGATATACTTTCTCTATGAGAAAGAAAAAGGTTGTGGTACGAGACGAAATACAACACGAGTATACGTACCACCTCACCGAACCTGTTGGGAGAAACTTTGATCCAGAATTTACACCAACACTCACTCCGAAAGAAATGTTGAGGCTCGGCGTCTTTGGCGGCGTTTATATGCGCGACGGGAGAAAGAGTTTTCCAAGAGTTGGTTTGCGGGTACAAAGTTTGCAGAGAATGAACCTGATAAAAACTGCAACTACTTCAAGATACACGCGAGCCAACCGCTCTCTGTTTGGAAAAAGAAAGGATGGATTTACAAAGATGACCCACGCGGTTGGTTTCAGTGGTACTGCCGCTACTACATGGGCCGCCGCATTCCGAAAGAGGACGAACGGCAAATTAAACGTTGGAAAGCAATCAAACGCCACGCCTCACAAATAAAGCGTAACTGTCACAAGAAAGATCTCACGTGTCGCCCGCGCCAACGCCAAGCACTCCTCCACTGGGCGTACGATAGTCGAAAAATCTAAGGGTGGAGTGATTTTGGAATATTTTATTCCTGCAAGAATCCACCAGCCTGATGGTCCCACAAACTCGCGTATATTCCTCCCTGTCCCGTAAGCTCTGTATGCGTGCCATCTTCAACAACCTTTCCATCATTCATTACGATGATGCGATCCATCTCCCGGAGTGTTGAGAGTCGGTGTGCAATGGCGACCACCGTCTTCCCTTCCATAAGCTCGTGGAGTGCCTTTTGAATCGCTACCTCACTCTCACTATCGAGTGCGCTTGTTGCCTCGTCGAGTACGAGAATGGGCGCATCTTTAAGCATTGCGCGCGCGATCGCCACACGTTGTCGCTGACCACCAGAAAGCTTCACGCCGCGCTCACCGACGAGCGTGTCGTACCCTTCTGGGAGCGTGGCAATAAAGTCGTGTGCCTCAGCTTTCTTAGCGACTTCCTCTATCTCCGCATCACTCGCATCGGGTTTTCCATACGCGATATTCTCTCGGATTGAGCGATGAAAAAGTGCTGGCTCTTGTGGTACGACGGCAATATTTTCTCGCAGCGAGTCCTGAGTGACTTCTGCAATATTTTGCCCATCGATTTTAATGGAGCCTGACGTAATGTCGTGCTGGCGAAGAAGAAGCGAGACGAACGTTGTCTTCCCCGCTCCACTCGGTCCAACGAGCCCAATGCGCTCTCCATCTTTTATGGTGAGTTCAAAATCTTTGAAAACTTTATTCTCTCCAAATTCAAAGTTGACGACGCTCCAACTGATTTCTCCCTTGTCCACCACCATGTCTTTTGCACCAAGATCATCTTCTATCTCATGAGGAAGTAGTAAATCTTCGAGTCCTTCCCTCGCTTCACCCAACGAACGTGCGGTCTGATTAAATGCGCGCCCGATAAACAATAACGTCCCCGTTATTTGAGACATCAAACCAACCACCAATATGAAATCTCCAGCAGAGATGAGTCCAGCACTCCACCTTTGAATTAGTATATAGAACATCGCCAGTCCAAAGATAAACAATATGACTGTATTTACGACCAGCATGAGTTCCGTATAAAGCCAGCTCGCCTGATGCCTAAAGCGATAGTCGCGGACTTCAGATTTGAGTGTATGTAATTCGAAAGGTTTTGCAGAGAATTGACGCACCGCATCACTATTGGAGAATAGATCCACAATCGAACCTCGGAGTTCCGTTGTCTTTTCAGCAGCCATACGCGCAAGCTTCTGTTTTTTAGGAGCGAGAAATAGATTAACAAACAGCAGGACAATAACGAGAGAGGCGAAGATGAGTCCCGAAAGTAAATCAACCGACAAAATAAGCAGGAAAGAAACCAAAAATGCGACCAAACCAGCAAGATGAGTCCAGAGAGTACTGATGATGAAGTCCTCCATTGCGTGGGTAATATTTGTTACCTTACTCAACAGAGAGCCTGCAAACCTGTCTGCAAAGTAACCATGACTGTGCGACAGTACATAAGAGACAAGATCGTTGTATCCTTTTTCTTCTGACCGCAACACCCACTGCATACCAAATAGACCATCTACGCGCCAAAGTAACTGCAAGATAAATATTGCAACGGGAAACATTAAGCCAAAGAAAAGTGCCGTCTGTAAATCGCCCTGCTCAACTGCGTCCACAATGAATTTTAGAAATAAGCTCAACGCCTGGTCTGCTGCAGCGATAAGTATTGCGAGAGACACTGCAACACACGCCCACCATTTGAATGGCTTCGTTACATACCATAAAAACTTAAAAGGCGTGTTGGGTATTTTTTTTAAAATCAGTATCTGTAGACATAAAGAATTTGTGTAGTATACCCTCACACCACCTTTTCATGAAATGTCGATAGGTGGTGTGGAAAGTAGAGATATAACAAAAGGCCGGTGGGAAGCACCGGCCTTTTGCTCGTAAACAAAAAATTGCTTACGGTGCTGGAGTTTCTGGAGTAGCTGGTGCTTCTCCTCCTTCTGGCGCAGGAGCTGCAGAATCTCCCTCAGGTGCAGCCTGTGGAGCGTCTGTAGCTGGATCTGGTGTCATTCCTGGATTTGTACCTGGATTTGTAGTTTCATCAGACATAATTTAAGATATCGTTAACTGATATAGCCACATATTACCATACCGACACCATATCTCCATACTATGTCACAGTATTAAGATGTGTAAAAACTAAGCCTTTAATGTCGGATCTTGCTCCTCTGACAACTCAGGCTCTTTAACTTGGTCACGAGTACCTTCATTATCTGGTGTCTCGAGATCAGATGGATTGTTTGAACCCGCTGCCTCAGCCACCTCTGCTGGATCGACTTGTTGTTTTCTTCCAAAAATGCCTTCGAAATTCATAGCAATAATTTAATTCCTCTAATACATCCTATAGTATCAAAGGTTCTCCTTTTATGATATATTCTCTTCCACATGCGCAGTTAGCTCAGCTGGTAGCGGTTCGACTATATCCCATACACTCTCACCTTTTCCATTGTCGAGGCCTTGCATATAATTTAATACTGCGCGGTTAGCTCAGCTGGTAGAGCGCCACATTGACATTGTGGAGGTCACAGGTTCAAGTCCTGTACCGCGCACAGCGTTAAGTAAAACAAGACCTTCGTCTTGTTTTACAGCTGTGCGAGGCGGAGCGATGTTTCGGCTATGTATAATGCCGAAACCGCGAGCCCGGGCAGGAGCCACTTATGAGCGTAAGCGAATTAGTGAGCTGACGCCACAAAGTAGTGATTCGTGATCACAGAGTAACCCGACACCACCACTCTTATTCTTATGACCATCCTTTCAATTGAAACGAGTTGTGACGAGACAGCCGTCAGCATCGTAGCTGCTGAAGGTGATTTTCCACATGCGACATATACTGTGCGTGGCAATGCACTCTTTTCGCAAGTTGCTATCCATCGAGAATACGGTGGTGTCTTCCCCAACCTCGCAAAGCGCGAACATGCTCGCACGCTTGTACCAATGCTCCAGCAGGCACTCACCGAAGCTTCGCTGATTGAAGAAACTACTTCAACACTCTCTTCAGAGCAAACAGAAATGTTGTATGAAACGCTCTATCGGGAGGAAGGACTTGCGGATACGCTCATCACTTTTTTTGAAACATACAACGTACCAAAAATCGACCTTGTTGCGGTCACTAGTGGCCCGGGGCTTGAGCCGGCGCTCTGGGTTGGGGTTAACTTTGCAAAAGCACTTTCATATATATGGGATGCGCCAGTAGTTCCTGTAAACCACATGGAGGGCCACGTGCTTGCGTCAATGTTCGATGGAGAGCAGCTGCCTGACCTGCAGTTTCCAGCGCTTGCACTCCTCATTTCCGGCGGACACACTGAACTCGATCTTATGCACAACTGGCAGAAGTATGAACGTATCGGGCAGACGCGCGATGATGCGGTCGGCGAAGCATTTGACAAGGTAGCCCGTATGCTCGGGCTACCGTACCCTGGCGGGCCGGAAATCAGTCGCTGCGCGGGCGAAGCCCGCGCAGCCGGTATCACTCCATCGATATCCTTGCCACGCCCAATGATTGATTCTCCAGAACTCGACTTTTCATTCTCTGGAATAAAAACAGCAGCACGCTACGCAATAGAAAAACTACCCGAACTCACGCCGGCACTCATCAATGAAGTTGCACTTGAATTTGAAAATGCCGTGACCGAGGTGCTTATAAAAAAAGCTGCACGAGCAGTGGAGGAGACACATGCACAATCGCTCATCCTCGGCGGCGGTGTGAGTGCAAACACGCACATCCGCACATCATTCAAAGATTATTTTGAAAAAGAGTATCCAAATGTTTCACTCTATCTACCCGACCCAAAACTCTCAACCGATAATTCAATCATGATCGCGCTCGCGGGACACGCACACGCTGCCGACGCATTAGGAATTGATGGACAAAATACCATACGAGCGGACGGCAATAAATCGCTCGCATAACCTAATCTGTCTCAACAAGACGAGCAAACACGATGAGGTTGTGGCTGTACCGAAACGTGCCACGATCAAAGCTTCCTGAGCAGGTGACGAGTCGTAGTCCTGCATGGTCGATATCACCATACACTTCCTCAGTTGGAAAGCTGTCCTGCTCTGTTTGCATAATACGCGTCACCTCAAACACCACCACACTTCCGTCTTCTCGGTCAATTTCTACACGATCACCGCGTGACAAAGTACGTAGGCGATAGAAAACCTCTGGCCCATGTAGCGAATCTACATGCCCTACAACGACCGCAGGACCGCGCTCACCCGGCGTCGGTCCATACTTGTACCATCCGACCGTGTCGAACGCCTCTGGCACCTCTATTTCACCGTTACTCCCCAGTCCAAGAGGAGATTCGAAGCGTGCATCAACACTAATTTTTGGGATACGGATACGCACAGGGATTGAAGCCTCCAACGTATGCGTACTATCCAAAGCCACGTCGTCTTCACCTGCTGCAGTAAATGAGGGTATGTGTACATACGGAAGTGCAAGAAAGATTCCCCATAGGCCGAGCACACATGCTATACCTAGAATGAAATATCCAAAAATTGGCGCGTGTATACGCGCCAATTTTTGGACATCTTGGATCTCCTTCTGCATGATGTACATTATGCCTTGACCGCTACCAGCCGCGCACCAGCGGCACCGAGAAGTAGGGCAAGTGCGAGAAAGAGAAAGCCATAAAGTGGCATACCTAATGCAGCACCACCGCCTCCAGCAAATGCTCCGCCTTGAGGCAAGATTTCTGTCTGAGTACCTGCGACTTCAGCTACAGGCTTCACACTACCACCACTACCTGACGAGCCACCGGAAGAACCGCTACTGCCGCTCGATGTACTGTCACCGCCGCCGCTATGTTGTACGTTTCCAAAATTGTACGGACCGTACTCTTCAATTTCTGCAGCATGTGCGGTTGGAAATACAAAGTTCCAAACAGTACCCCAAAGGCTGGACACCTGCAGGTCCTCTTCCTCTTCTTCGCTCTCCTCCGGAACCGTTATTGTGTGTGTTCGGCTGTCAGTGTTTGGAAATGTGTACTCCCAATTATCACCCTTGTCTTGGCTCAACACCCACGTCCCTTCCGGCAATTCAAACGAATACGCACCATTGCCGTCAGTGGTTGTTGTCGCGGTCGTGGTGCCATTGGTTGCAGTGATCAAAATACCTGCTTCACGAAATCCTTCAGAGTCATTTTTCTCATCGTTTTCATCGGCGTCATTCCAAACATATCCATACACCTTGTACTTCTTGTCATCGTGGCCACCACCGCCATTTGAACCGTCAAAATCATTATTGGTCACCGTACAAATTGTTGTTTCGTCTGCAACAACCTCTATCTCGGTACAGTTATCGTACGACACGTCGTATCCTGAAGCTGCAATTTCTGTAATCGTGTATGAACCAGCAGCGACGTCGAGTGTAGTAGTGCCGCTGCCGTCAAAGGTTGTCGTCCCTGTACCATTGACCGCAAATGAGAACATGTCCGGAGTAGACGTACCATTATTGTCATTGATGACGTGCTTCACAATGATCAGCGTGCCGTCGTCGCCACCGTTTCCGCCACCACCGTTGTCATCATACTCACACGATTCGTCATCTTCCTCAGCAGCTGGATCATAGTTTACAGCGCCTGCATCAGTGCAACCGAGAACAGGTTCCGGTTCGCCGCGGAACTGATTATCTGCACGACAAACGTTTCCCGACACATCGTCGGTGACCGTCATAGCTGTTGAAAATACTGAGCCATTTCCGTTTGTACACCCATGTCCCGACCACTGCACTGTCCAATCTGCTTCGTCAAAATCATCTGGACCTATTTCTGTAACAGTGTATGCACCAGCTGGCAAATTGATCTGTCCGGTCGCATACGTATCAGTACCCGCGGTAAGACTCACGGTCGTGTCGACATCAGTACCTATAACCTGAAAAGAAAACTGATCAGCGGTATAGCTATCTGGATACTTGTTATCACTAATAGCTTTTTCAAAAAGGAATTCGTACTCTGGTGTACTTGTGCTCGTACTTCCTCCTCCACCCCCTCCACTAGCACTAGCAAAACCCGTGTGCGGAATGCTTGAAACAATACTCAAGATCCCCACAGCAACAATAAGTGTCAGTAGTGAACCTATGTAGTGCGCGCGATGTGTAAACATAACTGAATTTCAGAAACGAAATATGATTAATAGGTAAAATGACACACACATCTTATCCACAATCACCTCTTTCGGTAGGTATAGGAGTGTGCTTCACGTCATACTTCTCGCAGTATACTACCAACTGCGCGTCCGCTACAGTTGACAGGTCCCTAGGATGAGTTGTGGAAATTTATCGGAAGAGTCCACCAAACACGCGACCGACAAATGCGCCTATCTTACTACTCGTCGTTGCCTCTGCTTGTTGTGGTTCTGAAGCAGGTTCTGGCTCAGCTGGTTCTACAGGCTTTGCTGGTTCCTCGGGCTTAGCAGGTGGTGTTATTGCTTTCGGTGCAGGTGCTCTTGTTGCAGCGACACTCGCAACTTTCGCTACTGGAGCTGGAGCACTTACCGTTGTGGCTCCTGGGACCGTGAAGAAATAATCTCCACCCAAAGCCGTGTGTACACCATTTGCAGAACGAATACGGTACGTGTACGTTGCTCCATTTATAAGATTGGCGATGTACATGTAGTGCTTTGTCATATGGAGTGAAAAATAGAAGCTTGCACGTTCGTACCCAAGATTAAGTAAGAGCGGATTGTACGGCGAGACGCCGGTGTCCTGACTGAGGAATACCTGACCGTCAGCAGCCTTAGTTGTCTCCCAAGAAATGAGTGCTGCAGATTTGCCGTAGCCGTTTGGATAAATGCCAACCACTTCCACGTTTCCGATTGCAAGATCCTTACCTTCAATGGTAATAGTATGCGTCGCCGGAAGTGTGTTGATGATAGATTTTGGATCATCCGGCTCCTCATACGAAGTAAGGCGTGCGATATTTTCATACGTCCCACTTGGCGTGTTTGCGTCATACATTACCTCATACTCGAGCTGAATATTTTCTCCAGGAAGAATGTTTCCTAAGTCCCATGATTGCTCACTCACCACCGAGCCGATTGGATTCACGAGTGTGTCAACAACCGATGCATTGTATGCAATACCTCCATTATTCGTCACAGTAACAGTATAATTTACGACCGTTCCTGCACGAACAGTATCTCGCTTATCAACGTCTGACTTTTTACGGATACGAAGATCTGCGTCGCCTTCTGCTTCGATAGCATCGTTATCACGACTGATAGTCGTACCGAGAACCGTTCCTCCGCCAGAAGAACTACCGCCACCTCCGCCGCCAGAAGATCCTCCGCCGCCTGACGAACCGCCGCCGCTATTGCCGCTGCCTCCTCCGCCGCCAGAAGATGCTTCTGGTTTCTCCGCGACAACCTTAAGTGTTTCTGTATTATCAGCGCTGTCGCTGTCGTTTTCATTGCTCGTCAGTGTCGCAACTGCGTCAATTGGTGTCGTGCCCTCTGGAAGATCATCGTTCACAAATGCATCAAAAATTACTTCAACGGTCTCGCCTGGATTGATTGATCCGAGCTCGTACGTGCGCGAAGTACTCTCGAGTGCGATACCATCTTGCGTAAAGTAACTGTACGCAGACTGCAATGTCTGCATCAACTCCACACCAGTCGCGCGCAAGTCACCATTATTTTTAACCGTGTATGTATATGTCAGTTTTGACCCAGGACCAACCGGTGTGTCAGACGAGGACACCTCACCACCAACCCAGAGATCTGCCTGACCAAATGAGATATCGCCATCGAAATCACCAAAGATATTCATTGTCGCCATCACCCAGTTCCGCCCAATGACGTTGGTGTTTGCGATGTTCATCACATTTGCTCCCGCATACGCGTCACCAGTATTAATGACCGCGACATCACCCTCAGCCTCGTTTTTTCCAGAGATCGCCGTGAGGTCAAGATTGTTATCAATCTTTACATTGTTTTCATTGTTGATGTTCGCTGTGTAGGAGTCGACGTCGAACGCAACGATCTGCGATGGGACAATCTCCGCGTCCTCACTGTAGATCAGTACACCTTCAGGTGTCTGCTGCCATAACAACCCATCAGGGAGTCCTTGCAATGTGCCGCTCCATGCGCCGTGGATACGAATCATGACGTACAATGAATCGCCACCAAAGAGATTTTTATTGATTTCGTTTACGATGTTTGATTCTGCTCCTGCATTACCCGTTGTTGTGGTCGCGCTGTTCGCAGTGACGTCGTTATCTCCTGACTCTGCTTCGGTCTTGATGTCCGTATCAACATTGTCAGCATTATTTGCATTCTCCACATTCATATCCACACGCTCTGACTGACTCACTCCATTTGGCTTTCCGAAGAATGCGGTAAAGAGATCTGCACTCGGCAACACCAAGTCACCTTCGAGTGAACCAAGTGCATTGAGTGCAAGTAGGAGATAGTTGGAATCAATGATGTTAGTGTTCGCAGCATTCAGAATATTTGCCGCAGCATATGCATCTCCTGTATTAATAACTGCTGTTTCACCTGTCGCGTCATTAAGACCAGTGATTGCTTCGAGGTCTGCGTTGTTTTCAATATCTGCGTTATTCAGTGTGTCAATGTTGTACACGATATCTTCTGATGCACACGACAGAAGTGTACAGATACCCGCTTCACTTAATGTTGAGTCAGCATCAGGAAAGAACAGATTACGGAGATCGAGCGACTTACCTGCCTCCATCAAGCGGTTAATGAGGTAGATAAATCCACTTGAGTTGACGACATTTGTATTGACGATGTTTGCAATGTTGAGTACTGACATTGCATCGCCAGTATCAATAAGCGCAAGACCTTCTGAAGCAGTGACCTCATTTTCTCCTGTCATTGCTGATGTTGTACCGACATTATCTACCACAACATCGTTTGTCCCGGTTGCATTAAATGTGTAGGTGTCTAAATCTCCCGGTGTCTGTGTCTCAAGCTCACTCCGCACATCATTGTTGTTTGCGTCAGTATGAATATCTCCCTGTGCCGATGCGTCACCGGTAATAATATTTACTGAAGTTGTCCCGGTCTCAATCTGACCTCCCGTCACGTCTTCAGTGTCTCCAGTGTCACCTTCTCCACCGTCAGATCCTTCAGTACCATCGACACCGTTTTCCATTACTACTGGAATCTCCGGCGCATCTTCGCCATCGTCCCCACTACTAGTGCCATCTTCGCCACTTTCGCCGTCAGAACCCCCATCTTCTCCGCCGTCAGTTGATTCTCCGTCACTACCAGTGCCATTATTGGTACCATTTTCGCCATCATCTGCAGATTCACCAGAATCACCGGTCTCCGCTGTCGATGTATCTCCCACCACACCCTCCTCCGCAAACACATGTGGCACAAACTGCGGTGTAAGCAATGTCACTATAGTGACCACAACAATAAAGTGAGTCAGAATATTTTTAATATTGAAATACTTAGTTACCATAGGAATGCCGTAATTAGACGAATAGTTGCTATAATCTCAGCGACGAGTGTTCTCTTTTTTTGTGTAGACGCCTCCCCCTCCAGCGCAACGGCGACATTCTGTTCAGTATCCTTGTGTACTACTGATGCTTCAGCCGTCCTCGTTGCTGTTTCGTGAATATCGAGTACTTTCTCACCGTTTACATATGACTCAACAGATACCGTTGCAGTCCCTGATGATTCCACAGTACGATCATCTTTTCCATCAGTACCATCGATGCCGTCTGCTCCACTCGTACCATTTTCACCATTCTTTCCATCTGTCCCGCTGATAGAAGTATTTCCACCGGTATGCATGTACGATTCGACAGTATTCTCAATGTGTACTGAGTCAGCATACACAAATGACACGCTGCTTATAAAAAAGACAGTGATCGCTACAATAATGAAATGATAATTCATGGCAATTGTCATACACGTTTTCCCTCTCAAAGGCAAGGAATTGGATCCCGGCCTCAGGAGAAGGTCTCTCCGTAAAGAGAGATCTTCGCCACTCTACTGATCGTCGACTATCGACGAACAACGCGAGTTACGTTTCGGTTTACAACGTTTACTACGTTGCTCCATGAGTCAGCTCGTGCAGTTCGAATGGTATTTCCTTCACCACCTTCACCACCGTCGCCTCCGTGTCCACCAGCTCCAGTGTCACCACCTTCGCCCGCGTCACCACTGTCTCCAGCGTCACCGCCTTCGTCAGTGTCACCACCAGCTCCGCCGTTTCCGCCGTCGCCAGCATTCTGAGACCCGCCGTCGCAGTCACAACCGCCACCGTCAACGTCGCCTTCTGCGTCGCCGCCGTTACCAGCCTCACCGCCGTCGCCAGCCTCTTCTGAATCACCGCCTTCGCTACTATTCTTGGTGTAACCGCCGTCGCCAGCGTCGTTACCGCCATGACCACCGTGACCAGCGCTACCGCCGTCGTCACCGTCTGAGTCATTGTTTCCAGTATCAGCGTCAGAATTAGCGTGGTTTGTGAGATTCTTCACTTCGTTATCGTTGATAACTTTAGCTTCTGTCTCATCAAGATCACCACAGTCACATGCGTCACGAACAATGTTTGTATCATTGTTGTTTACGTCATTATGAATTTCAGATGTTGACCATGCTTCGCCAGTCTCAATGAGACCGCCGTCGCCACCAGCTCCGCCGTTTCCGCCAGAACCACCGTTTCCAGTGTCACCGCCGTTTCCAGCATCACCAGCATCACCAGCGTCACCGCCTTTACCGGTGTCGCCACCAGCTCCACCGTTTCCGCCGTCGCCAGCATTCTGATTGCCGTCAACTTCGTCGCCGCCGAGTGAGTCAGCGTCGCCGCCGTCGCCGCCGTCGCCAGCGTCACCAGCTTCTTCTGAATCACCGCCTTAGCTGTAATTCTTGCTGTTTCCGCCGTCGCCAGCGTCACTACCACCGTTTCCGCCGTTTCCAGCATCACCACCTCGACCACCGCGTGAACGGTTGCCTCCAGTGTTTGAAGTTGAAACTGCAGTGTTTGAAATGTTTGCGCTGTTTGTGTTCTTAACTACTACAGTGTCATTCTCGTACGCCGCTGCTGGCATTGCGAATACCGCAAATGCAACAAGTGGAAGCACGAAGAGTGCTGTAAGTTTTTGTGCAATAACCATCATATGATTGTTTTTACTAAACTCTACTAATAATTTTGATAACGTGAGACTGACTCTTTTGAGTAGCCCACATCCAAAATATTTTCTGACCCTGACTTTTAGAAAAGATGTTGGATGTATGCTTCTCGACCATTCGTACCTGACCGACGACCTACAACGCAAAAGAGCCGCATTCGACAACGCGAAAACGACTCTCTTTTACTGCAAGTAGATTGTATACAAAATCGTGACGAGTGGTATGCATAGCAGAAGTACTCGCCGGTCCCCAATTACATTCCCTATAATACGTATGTGGAGATGGTACTGTCAATCAAAAGTGTACCGAAACACCTACCACGATACAGAACGAATACAACTGTCAATACGTTTTTTGGATATTTTCTGCTGTCGCACACAGACAGACTCATACTAAGAGACACCATCACTCTACGCACTTTCGGAGTAACTTGGGGACCAGCGAAAAACTGGAAAACTCCGAAAGTGCGTAGAACATACTGTCCGTCACCTCAACATAAAAAACGTACTCACCAATATACGTGAGCAGTGAAATATGTATCTTTGAAGAGCAAACGTTGCGCGCAATGTATCAGTTTTTTTATAAAACAGAAAAAATATCGATACAGGCGATACTTTAATCGCACTGTCAAACGTGCTACCATGCGCCAGTAACAAAAACTCACCACTTATGGCGGACAAAAAACAGTCTCATATTCCAGAAGTATTCCTCAAGCCGTACGAACCAAGCGCGCACGAGGAGAATGTGTACGCTATGTGGGAAGATTCCGGTTTCTTTAATCCTGATGTCTGTGTTGAAAAAGGTGTGACAGACAAAGACGCTGAACCATTCTCCATCATCATGCCGCCGCCAAACGCGAATGGTAGCCTTCACGCCGGTCACGCACTTTTTGTTACCCTACAAGACATTATGATTCGCTTTGCACGCATGCAGGGCAAAAAAACACTATGGTTCCCAGGTGCCGACCATGCAGGTTTTGAAACACAGGTGGTGTACGAGAAAAAGCTGCAAAAGGAGGGGCGGTCGCGTTTCAACATGGAGTCAAAAGAACTCTACGATGAAATTCTGGAATTTACACTCGCAAACAAATCCTTCATGGAGAATCAGCTTCGCCAGCTTGGCGCGTCATGCGACTGGTCGCGCGAACTCTTCACACTCGACGAGCGGGTGGTTACCACTGTGTATGACACGTTTAAAAAGCTCGACGAAGACGGGTTACTCTACCGCGGTAAGCGCACCGTGAACTGGTGCCCCAAGCATCACACCTCCCTTTCTAATCTAGAAACAATTCATCAGGAGCGCACCGATCCATTTTATTACTTCCAATACGGACCGTTCGTGATTGGTACTGCGCGTCCCGAAACTAAGTTTGGTGATAAATACGTCGTCGTACACCCAGACGACACACGCTATGCAGCATACGAGCACAAACAAAAAATTGAACTTGAGTGGATCAATGGCCCGATTACTGCAACGGTCATAAAAGATGAGGCTGCAGACATGGAGATGGGTTCTGGTGCAATGACCATCACACCATGGCACTCAGAGATTGACTTCGAGATTGCACAGCGTCACAACCTCGATATGGAGCAAATTATCGACTGGAACGGGAAACTCCTCCCCATTGCCGGAGAGTTTGCAGGCATGTCTATCACCGATGCACGGGAGAAGATTGTAGAAAAGCTGAAAGAAAAAGATCTCTTGGTAAAGATTGATGAAAAGTATGAGCATGCTGTCCCTGTCTGCTACAAGTGTGAACGTGAGATTGAACCGCAGGTGCGCGATCAGTGGTTTGTCACCATGAAACCGCTTGCAGAAAAGGCGCTTGCGGCGCTTGATGATAAAAAGACAATTATTCTCACCGAACAACACGAAAAAGTGCTTCGTCATTGGCTTTCCAACATTCGTGATTGGAATATTTCTCGGCAGATCGTATGGGGTATTCCTATTCCAGCAAAACTGTGTACCTCCTGCGACCATGCAATGGTCGATATTGAAGACACGATCACTACCTGTGAAAAGTGTGGTGGCGCAGTAGAGAAAGAGATCGACACATTCGATACATGGTTTTCCTCAGGTCAATGGCCATTCACCACACTCGGGTATCCGGACAATGACGACTTCAAAACCTACTATCCAACTACGGTAATGGAAACCGGCGCAGATATTTTGCAGTTTTGGGTTGCGCGTATGTTGATGCTCGGGCTCTACCGAACCGGCGATGTACCGTTTAAGTACGTATACCTTCACGGACTTGTACGCGACAAAAAAGGTCTCAAGATGAGTAAGTCAAAAGGTAACGTAACCTCACCGATTGAGATTACCGAGAAATACGGTACCGATGCGCTTCGCATGGGACTCATCGTCGGCAACACGCCGGGAACCGACATGAATCTTGATCCCGACAAGATTAACGCGTACAAAAAGTTTGGAAACAAAATCTGGAACATCAGTCGCTTTATACTCGACACAACCGCAGATTATGAACGTATGGAGAATGTCACGCCAGAATCTGAGTCAGCAATCCGCGATCGCCTCGCTGAAATCACTAAAGAGATCACCGAACATTTAGAGAAATTCCAATTCCACCTCGCAAGTGAGAAAATATACCACTATGTGTGGCATGAGCTTGCCGACAACATCCTTGAAGAATCCAAAGGTATCCTCAGTGGCAACTCTACTAATGAGGAGGACGCGCGCGCGAAGCGCGCGCGTCAAGCAACCCTCCGAGAATGCCTCACCACCTCACTCAAACTCCTCCACCCATTCATGCCATTTATAACTGAGAAAATCTGGCAAGAACTCCCAAAAGACATGCGCGACACCGACATGCTCATGGTCGCAAGGTGGCCTTCTGAATAATATCCTTATTTCAACTGGCTATGATTATCAAAAATACCTCACAAATTGGTGACCCTATCATTCGGACGAAAGCAAAGAAAGTGCGGGATCCGAAATCAACGCACGTAAAACGCACTATTAAGAACCTTATCGACTCTATGAGACATCACGGTCTCGTCGGTATGGCAGCACCACAGATTGGTCAGAATCACAGAGTATTTGTGACTGAACTGCGGGAGACTAAGGTAAGAAAAGGGAAAGAACATTTAGATCCACTTCGGGTATTTATCAATCCCCACATCATCTCTACATCAAAGAAGACTAGTCATGGATGGGAAGGTTGCGGGAGTGTAGCGCATGCATATTTGTTTGGAAAAGTCCGTCGCCCAGTTTCTGTTGTCATCGAGGCGTTGGACGAAGAAGGTGTGAAATTTAAAGTGGAAGCAAAAGGTCTACTTGCTCGTGTAATCCAGCACGAGGTTGATCACTTAAACGGTATTTTCTTTAGCGACACCGCTGACCCAAAATCATATGTGAGCAGAGATGAATTCGTAAAGAGGGAGAAGAAATAACATGGTTAAGTGACCTAAATAGCGAAGAGCGCACCGAAGTGCGCTCTTTTTGGTGGCGCGTACGCCACCAACATGTTCAGATGAGGAGCTGAGGATGATTCGGCCACACCATCGGCGGTAATCTTCTCTCGATTTCCCGCCAATCTGGACGTTTTAGACTCTCACCACTCGCGTAGAACTGGTCACATTCTGCTTTCCAACGATCGGTCACGTATCGCTCGCGATACGTGACACTGTGTCGAAGCATATACAGATGCGCACGCTCACACCGCCACTCCTGCCAGCGGGAAATTGGCCGCATGAAAATTTTCGACACGACCTCTCTAAAAAGAATAATCGCCCCGTATTCGTTATCCATCGTCCGGACCTCCTTGTATCTAAATAAAACTCTACAACAACACAGCAGATCATGAAAGCATATCTGCTAGAATACACACATTGATCCCGTTAGAGATCAAAAGTTTCTAATAGGATATTGTGATAAATATGATTGATATTTTTGGTCGGATGATTATCTGTGACGTAACAAACGTCCGGCCCTTGATTGTGCACGTGCACAATCAAGGGCCGGATTATCTCTAACGGGATGGAAACCACGTACGTTTTCATTGCTCTTTTGGGCGGATTTATTCCTGCGCTTTTTTGGTTATGGTTTTGGCTCCGTGAGGATAAAGCAAAGCCGGAGCCACGGGTACTTATTTTTTCTGCATTTATTGCTGGCATCGCCATTGTCCCCATTGTGCTCATACTCCAGAAATTCGCACTCACACGCTTTGAGGGCGACAACCTCATGTTTGTATGGGTCACCATTGAAGAAGTCTTAAAGTACGCTGCCGCACTCATCATTGTCCTTTGGCATAAAGCGGTGGACGAACCAATCGACTGCATCATCTACATGATTACTGTTGCACTCGGCTTCTCCGCACTCGAGAACGCCCTCTTCCTCTTTACCCCACTTATGAGCGGTGCATTTACCGACTCATTCTTCACTGGGAACTTCCGTTTCATCGGGGCAACACTCCTTCATGTACTCGCGTCCGGTACCGTCGGTGCTGCCATGGCGCTCTCATTTTATAAAGGCAGAGCGTTGCGAGTCATCCTCCCTACCATTGGGTTGTTCATTGCGATCGTATTGCATGCACTCTTTAACTTTTTTATAATAAGCGCAAGCGGAGCAGCCATTCTAGGTGTCTTTATGTTTGTCTGGATTGGTATTTTTATCCTCTTCCTTGTCTTTGAAAAAACTAAAATACTCGCACGTAAACATCTCACTTAAACTATGATACGAAAACCTTCATTCCTTGAACGACTCACCGGCTCAAAGCTGAATACGTATGAAGACGAGGAAGAATTTTTTGATGACGACGAATACAACGCTCGTCCGCGTATACATGATGAGGTAGACGATGATACGGAAGAAGGAGGTTCGTGGCAGGCGGAGCCAGAGACAGAAGAGGAGGTAGATGGGGAACTCCCTATCGACATGTACCACACTCCCGATTCTATTGTGATCCGTGCACTGGTCGCCGGAGTAAACCCTAATGATTTAGACATCGCCATCACGCGCGACATGGTAACAATTAAAGGTAGTCGTGAAGAAGTGCAGGAAGCACCTGACGAAAATTATTTCCACCGAGAGCTCTTCTGGGGTTCCTTTACCCGCACAGTCCTCCTCCCCGACGAAGTATTGATCGACGAAGCAGACGCTCGTGAAAAGCACGGCCTCCTTGAAATCATTCTGCCAAAGGTGGATAAGGATCGAAGTACCCAACTCAATGTAAAGAGCCAGGGGAAGTAAATTCTAGTGCCCCCTAGACGTACCGGAAAAATACCCAGCAAGCCCCGTAAGGGTTACTGAGCGACTGAAGTCGCTCTTTCCTGACCCCTCTCGGTAGAGAGAATATATTACGTTATACTAGATAAATATGGAAAATATTGAATCGACAGAAAAATTAGACGCTCGTTGGTTTAAGCGTTTTGAAGCTGTTTCTTTTGAAGATTATGAGAAACTTTCTGGAAGTGAGAAGTCTCGGAAGGAAGAAAAAGAAAAGTTTTTAGCAGGTGATATAGATAGTCCAAATTTGGACTATCCAGAACTAGAGACATTTGATATAGAAGGACGGGAAGCAGAGCTACTTTCACTAAAAGATGATGTTCTAGAATTAGAGCAGAATGAAGCCGTAAAGAAAATTTACAGAACTAAAATTAATGAGTTACTGGCAACACTCCGTATGCTGCAAGCAACAAAAAATGGAGATGACAGAAAATTCTCACGCTACGCAGATTTTATTTATGGCAAGCCTGAAGCTGGAGATATGAATTATATTGTTGGAAGCGTACAAGAGTTGATAGTCGCCAATGAGGGGAGTGAAGATGTTTCAAAGCAGGAGGCAGCACATAGATTGCAAGAACTATTTTCTACTATCCCTGTTCAGATTGATGAAGGAGTGGGTCGGGATATCCTTCCTGAAGGAGAATCAATTGAAGGTAAGGTAGAAAGTATAGAAGAGACAGTAAAAGCATTTGGAGAAGCTCTTCGTGAGATTGGCGCAGATGATTGGGTTATAGAAGTAGATTCTGAAAAAGGTCTATCAAACTTTAGTGTAAGTCAAGAACATAAGATCGTTCGGATTCCCGCAGAAGACAAATTACATGCGCGCGGAATAACCAAAAAGAAACTTAAAGGTTTAACCGCACATGAAATAAAAACTCATGTCGCGCGCCGACATAATGGAGAACACACAAAACTACAGCTCCTAGGGCTTGGTCTCGATAGATATCTTAAAGCAGAAGAAGGTATAGCAATGTATGCAGAACAGCAAGTTACGGGAGCAAAAGATTTTGCTGGTATCCCGCGTTTCTTATCGATTGCCTTAGCAAAAGGATTAACTGGTGATAAATTAGATTTCAAACAAACACAGGAAATAATGACTGATTATCGTCTACTGTCGTCCCCTAAAAAGGACGTTACACCAGAACATGCAGCTGGGTTGGCCTACAATGATTGCGTGAGAATTTTCCGCGGCACAACCTGTTCAACACCAGGTGCAGTTTACCCTAAAGACATGTCCTATTTTGGGAACCGTGCCATTTGGACACTGGTTTCGAAAGACTCTGATGTGGTTCAATCTTTTACAATCGGAAAGTATGACCCAAATAACAATGAACATGTAGCATTGCTGACGGAGCTTGGAATCCTCGATTCTGACTTAGAAAAGTTAGAGAATGAAGAGTAAGGTTGGCAATAAACAATAAAACCGCCCAATTGGGCGGTTTTATTGTTTCGGTAGACTTACCGAACTTTGTAGGGTATTAAACCCTCTCAGTAGGTCTCGCTAGTTGGTGCCCTCAGCAGGAATCGGACCCACTCTGAAACAGTTCCCCAAACTGTTTCAGTCCTGCGGACGGAAGTCTCTTTGTAATTTGTGTCTCCGCCTGGACTCGAACCAGAATTACCGCGTTAGGAGTGCGGAGTTCTATCCCTTGAACTACGGAGACAGGACAAATTGTTTCAGCACTCTATCACATTTACGTTTCAATCTCTTCCCCATCGACTCCTTAAGAATCATAATTATCCTGCTATACTTTCCTTTATGCCTTCCTCAGAAGAACATGCAGGGATGAGACATCTCATTGAGCAAAATACAAAACTCCTAGAAGAAAATAATCGGCTCCTCAAAAAACTGCACCGCTTTCACATATACGGTGCGTGGATCAAGGTGCTTTGGCTCGCCCTTATTATCGGACTTCCATTTGCACTCTACTTCTATGTTCTCGAACCGTACTTTGAGCGCCTTGGTGCCTCATATGAAGTATTCCACGCAGGCATTAGTGAGATCCCGGGCCTCAAAGGTCTCGAACATCTCCTAGAGGAAGCTGGTACATCAACGAAAGATGAGTAGGTGAATGCATGCTATTCCTTAGCAGCTATGATATCGCGTATAGTTCCCACGTCTCTACTTCTGTGAACTTTCCGGCTAAATTGTTCGTCCAACTCACGTACTATTGCTGGAGAAACCTGAAGTTCAGTCACCAATTCCTTGGGTACAATTTCACCATTTGTCAGATAGGTGTGGAAAAGCGCCCGCTCTACATGATCAGTAGGCACCTCTGAAAGTTCGGCGAGAGTCTCAATATAGTCTTCAACATCCATCATATACTCGCTGTATAAACCTTTTATATATCGCAAATCACGGTACTCAGCATATGAGGATCTCGATAATCCATCGCCCTCGGAAAAACCAGTACGATTGAGATACTCGGCTAATACTCGTGCGGTAAGTAACTCGGTGAGCCCCTCATTAATACCGGTATACGTATGTCCAGAACTTGATACAGAGACCTTCTGTACACCGAGCCGCCGACCACCATCCTCATCTAATACGTCGTAATTGTCGGTAAGTGCGTGAAATTCTTCGTGTATAACTGTCCATAAAATTTGTATAGTGTCTCGGTATCTCGCTGTATTAATTTTTATCCTCCCGCGCCTGAGACCCCTCCCTTCTGGACAGATCTCTGCTGGTACATATAGCCCCATCGCATTGCTCTCAGGCATGTGGTCTAAATAAAAATCTTTAACATCAATGAATTTTTGAAGCAACTCCTCACTATCAGCCTTCTGAAGTAGATCACTAAAAACCTGTTCTAATACACCCTGATCAATTCGATCTAAACTGGTTTGCACATCGACTTCCTTACATATTCTTTCTCTTTCACTTTCAGACTCCAACGCAACCTTTCTCCTCTCCAACTCCTGAGGTTTAAGTGGTTGCTTAGGAGTAGATTCCTCGTGCATGAATGCATTATAGCAGTATGACAGGCATACGCTAGTTCGCGCGGGTGCCTGGGGTCGGACTTGGCGTCAAATACTAATTCGCTTACGCTCATAAGAATTTCCTGCCCGGGCTCGTTGCTTCAGCACATTAGAAATAGTGCTTCAGATCGCTCGTCTTTCTCGTCCGGCATGCATCGACAATAAAAAATACCAGAAAGAATCTGGCTTTTTTATTGTTGGAGTCAAGTTGCTAAGTATAATTTTTCTCTACGCTCAAATTCTACTAAGCACTTCCTCCCCGGGCTCGCGATTTCGGCATTAGGAATAGCCGAAACATCGCTCCGCCTCACAAAACGCAGAAAACGAGACGCAGGTCTCGTTTTCTGTCTTTTTTGTGCCTGGGGTCGGACTTGAACCGACGACATCTTCCTCTTCAGGGAAGCGCTCTACCAACTGAGCTACCCAGGCAAGTGAGAATTAGCATACCAAAAAACAACGTTTCTTTCTACCTCACTCTTGGAGAAGGTGTAAGAGAAGTACTGAGCATCAATTTCAACGCTACGCCGCCAATAGCTCTTTCACCTTTCCTTCGTCGAATCCAACGACAACATCGTCTCCAATCTGGATGACTGGCACTCCCATTTGTCCGGTCATGTCTACCATCTCCTTACGCTTTTCTGCATCCTCTGCAACATTGATGTCAGTGTATGCAACCTTATTTTCATCAAAATACTCTTTTGCTGCATGGCAAAAATGGCAAGTCGGTGTGCTGTAGATAGTAACTGTTTTCATAGGTCGAAGTGTTACGTAATAAAACTCTTACATATAAGTATACCGTGATTGTCACGACTCACCAAAATTTCAGAAAGCCCCAAAAAGACGAGGCGTCCTGACTGTCAGAATCGGATGGCTCAAGGGCAGAGCCCGCACTCTCCTGCCCTTTTTCATCGTCTACAATAATAATGACCCGCTCACCTTCTTTTGCAACATCAAAGCGGTTTCGTAACTCTTCTTCAATCCCCCGTCCATGCTGCATATACTCCACCTCTGCCTCAAGAGCTGCTGCACGCTGCTGTAGTCCATGTAGTTCTTCCTCTCGTACCTCCCTCTTTTCGGTAATCGCGCGAAGCGCCATGAAGCGTTCAAACACGCTCATGGAAAGGAGGCCGATCAACACCAGTAAAATGAGTATAGTAAATTTTGAAAATACCACATTCCTAATTTTCCGCTTTTCATGGAAATCAAACATGTGATAGTATTCTAACATTCATGAGTCCCGTTAGACGTTTGCCCGTTACGGCGACACATTTTATGTTTATTCCTTCATCATGGTCGAATATTACACATACACCTCACACAACGTTGGTTGCGAACGCAACTGACTTCTAACAGGATGAGTTTTCTCTTTCACAAGCGCACAAAAAGTGTCATGAAGTGGGTCTGGATCATATTTGCTGCAGTCATTATTCTCAGCATGATCTTTGCCTACTCAGGCGGCTCGGCATTGTTTTGACCTAGAGCAGTACATACTATGAGCGAAAAACCACCTGTACCTAGCCAAGAAACTCCTGAGGAGAAACGCGCGCGGCTCCGACTAGAGCTTCGTGAGAAAGAACAACAAGATGGAGAACGGGCTGGTGCGCGGAGAGAGGAGTTGGAAGATCGAATTGCCGCGGCGAGGGCAAAAACTGCCCAAGAGCGTATGGACGCCGACAAGGGTGTCGATGAAGCAGCTGAGGCATTGAGGGAGAGTGTTGGACGACTTAAAGACACGCTCTAGGATTCATAAACCCATCGGAAGTGAAAGCTCATCACCTCCCTGTACTGTTGGGCATACCTCCTTAAAATTACGCATCCGTTATCATCTGTCGAAACACACTACTTGGAATGTTCACTTTCCCACGTGCAAGCATTTTCTTCTTTCCTTTTTTCTGTTTCTCCCGCAACTTCATCTTTCGGGTAATGTCACCGCCGTAGAGTTTGGCAGTGACATCTTTTTTTAGTGCCGAGAGCGTCTTCGACGCGATAATGCGCCCTGCCACACGCGACTGAATTTTGGTTACAAACATCTGGCGTGGGAGTATTTTATATAGCCGCTCAACAGCAGCTTTTGCCTCTATCTCAATACGACGCACACCAATGACACGCGAAAATGCCGGCACAACTTCGTCAGCGACAAGAATATCGAGACGTACCACATCTGCTGAACGCATTTCACCTATTTCGTACGAGAGTGAGGCATATCCGCTCGACGCATTCTTCAAGCGATCAAAAAATCCACGCATCAACTCCCGCAACGGCATTTCTACAGAGAGAAGCGTACGACCATCACCAAACACTTCTGTCTCAAGCACCTGTGCTTCATGATCATAGAGGAGCGTCATCGTGTTTCCTAAAAAGTCCGGCGGCACAATAATCTGTGCAAGGATCCACGGTTCGCGCACTGACACCTTCTTTCCATGCTCCGGAAAACGCGACGGCGCGTATATCTCCTCAATGTTTCCATCCTCATACGTAACTTCATATTCAATCGACGGTGACGTCAACACAAGCTCGATATCAAATTCCCTCCGCAGTCGCTCGGTAACGATTTCCAGATGCAGCATCCCCAAGAATCCGCACCGGAATCCGCGTCCGAGTACGCCAGAAGATTCTTCTTCGTATGACAGTGATGAATCGGAGAGCTTCAGTCGATCAAGTGCCTGGCGGAGCATGGTGAAGTCATCCTGACTCTCGGGAAAAACCGACGCCCACACCACTGGACGTACCTCTTTATATCCGGCGAGCGGTTCCGTTGCGTCGTGTTGTTTGACCAATGTGTCACCTACTCGTGCCACATCAGGTTCTTTAATACCCGTCACCACATACCCAGTATCTCCTGCACGGAGAGCTTCACACTTTTTTTCTTCTGGAGACAAGACACCGATCTCAAGTGCCTCAAACTGTTTTCCTGCAATCGCAAACTTTAATGTTTCTCGCGCATGCACCTCACCTTCAAATACACGAAAGTACACAATGATACCGCGATGATTTGAGTAGTGGAAGTCAAATACCAACCCGCGGAATGGTGCTTCTGTATTTTGCTCCGGAGCCGGAATTCGTGCACAGATTTCCTCAAGAAGCTCTTGTACTCCCTCACCCGTCTTTCCTGAAACAGCAATAATCTCCTCGGGTGCACAATCGAGTAATTGGATAAGCTCAGCACTCACCTCCTCCCTTCGTGTGTGCGATGCATCTATTTTTGTGAGCACAGGAATAATGGTGAGCTTTTGCTCCTTAGCCATTTGCAGCGTCGTCAACGTCTGCGCCTGGACACCTTGTGTGCTATCGACAAGAAGTAGGACTCCCTCAACGGCCTTCAGCGCCCGTGATACTTCGTATGAGAAATCGATATGCCCTGGTGTGTCGATAAGATTAAGTTCATACACACCATCAGCGCGCTCATAGTGCATCTGTACTGGCTGCATCTTAATGGTAATGCCGCGTTCACGTTCCAGATCCATAGAATCTAGTACCTGGTCTTTCATTTTTCGCACTTCTACCGTCCTGGTTATTTCCAACATACGATCCGCAAGCGTCGACTTACCATGGTCGATATGGGCAATAATAGAAAAATTTCGAATCTGCTTCATACTGTTTGTGTGACTACACTAGCACAAAATGTACCGACAACACACTACAACGTAATCATACTGTCTACACCGAGAGAGTATCTTCATCTTGAGGGGCAGGGACTGAAGATTTAAAGATGAGGCGGTGGAATGATTGAAAGACGTCCTTCAGCTCCTGACTACCCAGAAGATAATATGTGACTCCCGCTCCGAGAATACCGATACTGCCGGCGAGTAACCCCTGTGTAAATACTGCAAGCAAGGTCTCCGTACGAAGACTCTCTACGAACAAATTAAGTGTGCTGTATGCGACAAATCCAGCAACGAGCGCCGCAACGAGCGCCTTTAAGAACTGTATAAGAAGAACCCTGAGTGAGAAGTCTATAAGACGTGCACTTATAATAAGCAATATTAATCCATGTAGTATCACCACAATCGTGTAGCCAAGCGCAAGTGCCACCACTTCCGTTCCGGGAACACCTGAAAGACGAAGCGTATTTTCTATCATAAATTGGAACGACGGTATGGTGATGAAGAGACTATACAATACAAATGCTGCGACGAAGATTCCTACGGAAGAACATAGAGTTACGATCAATGGCACTTTTGTATTGCCGGTGGCGTAGAGTGCGCGTACCAGGAGTAGACTAATACTCTGTGCTACCATCGAAATCACAAATAACGCAAATACAGCTGCAGTGAGCCGTGTATCATTCCAATCAAATGCACCGGTTCCTAAAATCACACGTACAAACTGCGCACGGATCACTACAAGAAGGGCGATGACCGGCAACGACCAGAAAATGACATGTCGTAACGCAGTGAGCAAAAATGCAGAAAATTCCGGAAACTTACTCTCAGAGTACAATCGTGCGAGCGTCGGAAACGCAGCAACTGAATAACTCACCCCAATAATAGCCAAGGGCACTGACTGCAGATTAAATCCAAACTGAAATACTGACACCGACCCGACGGCCATACTACTCGCAAATCCTACCAAACCTAACAACACGAACTGGTGAAGTGAGAGTGTGAGCGCACGTGGAATAGATGTGCGCAATACTCGAAACATTTCCTGGACATCAAAATTGAGCGTAAATTGTGGAATAAGCTCACTCCTCCTCACAAATGGAAGCTGGATCGCCACATGCGCCACAGCACCCAACACCACACCAATAGTGATGCCGGAAAGGCCGAAGTACGGATAGAGAAATAGAATACCGAGTATAATACCGATGTTATACACCAAGGGCGATAGTGCGTAGAGCACAAACCGTTTATGTAATTGTGTCACCACACTACAGAGACTCGACACACCAAGGAAGAGTGGTTGCAAAAGTAGGACACGGATCAGTAGTGTGAGTTGTTCTGTATGTTCGACAAAACCAGGAAATACAAATGGAATGAGTTTCGGTGCAAAGATACCTATGGTCAGTGCCAAGAGCCCGTACGCGATCAGAAACAACGAATACACTTGCGAGAGAAACCGTTTCGCCTGCAGGCCACCCTTCTTCTCTAAATGTTCAGATACAAACGGAATCAGTACGTACACTGAGAGCGCTGACGCAAAGAGTACGTAGAGTAAATCGGGGATCCGGAATGCCGCGTAGTAGAGGTCAAGCTCAGTACCTGCACCAAACTGGTGTGCCAACAAGCGGTCACGCACCAGTGCCAAAACTTGCGAACCTACTGTAAAGAGCGCCACGACATACGCGGCCTGATGAAGGCCGCGTATTTCTTTGTACACAACTTCGAGCGCTTTTCGAACCATGTACCCGTTATGTATTAGTTAGCTGTTTCTGCATCAGTCGTCGTTTCGTCTGTGCTTTCAGTATCACCAGAAGTATTTGTTGCCGGCGGCGTGTTGACTGGGGTGACCAATGGACTGTCTGGGACCTCATCAGCAGTGACGTTGTCATCGGTCACATCAACCCCTTCCGCATCACCTTCGACCAACTGATCGTCCTCCGACACTGTACCGGTATTGAGGTTGATAGTACCCGTTTGGTCGATTTGTGCAATGAGTGCGACGACCACTTCATGGTCAGGATTAAGTTCCAAGACCGCCTCCAGTTGTGCTCGTGCATCTGCAGGACGACCAAGCTCCGCATATGTAAGCGCGAGGAAGTAGCGCGCATTTGCATACGAAGGATTCAGTTGCACTGCTGCCTCAAATGCCTGTGCTGCGATTGCACTATTTTGGCGTGATCCTTCAAGTACACCAAGTTGGTAATATCGTGTCGCATCTTGTGGTGCAAGAGAGATCATTGCCCGCGTAGTTTCGACTGCTGACGCCACATCTCCAAGTGCGATATCAATCTGTGTTGAGAGGAACAATGCATCGCTGTAGTTCGGCTTTTTCTTCAACGTTTCCTCGATGAGTGTGCGTGCTGCTTCATAATTTCCCTGCTGCCCTTCAAGCTGTGCTAGGTCAAGTGAACGTCGCGGGTTCTTCGGGTCGAGATCACGCGCACGCTCAAGTCGTTCTTTTGCAAAAGCGTATGCTTCTTCAACTTCCACTAACGCGAGAAGTCCGTAGATACGTCCAGATACTGCCCAATTACGCGGATTTGTCGCATCGCGTTCAATTGCACGTTGTGCTGCACCAACACCATTCAATGATGCGGTTTGGAACTGCGCACGCTGCTCATCTGTTGGATTTTCAAGACCGATAAGTGCATTCATCCGTGCGAGTTCGTAGTCAGCAATTTGATGCACATAGACGTCATTGTTATATAACTCAAATGCCTGGACGAGTGTCTGCTCGACCTCAGTGAGTTCTTTGCCATTCTGGGCTTCACGCACACTATCTGCAAAAAGGTAGACTGACATATACTGCTTTCCGACCATAAACATACCTCCCACTGCTCCAGAGATAACCAGTACGACTCCAAGCGTAAGAAGAAATCCGCTTCGTCGATTCACCGCCAATGTTGCGGTACGGATTTGCGCTGGCTCAAGGTACCCTTGGGCGACAAAGACGAGTCCTGTACAAAGTGCTCCAATGATAAGTATTGCTGCGCCTGGAACATATACCAGTGACATACCCCAAATGAACGCTGCACCGGTGAATGCTGAAGTGCCAATAAAGTACCATACGCGATCACGATCGCTTGCGCGCAATATCATACGCACACCACCAAAGACGAAGAGTCCAAGAAAAGCGATCCAAGCCAGCGTACCGAGCACGCCCGTCGTCACGAAGAATGTTGGGAGATACCCACTTCCTGACCGGAAGTCAGTGTTCCAGAAAACTGTCGTGTTGATAGAGTCATCTTTAAATGTACGCCATGCATCCTCAAATCGGTTTGGACCAATACCGAGAAAATCGTCTGTCTTATATACCTCTTGCGCAATGTCTGCAGTCGCCTGGAACGATGGACGCACCTCCACATACGAGATGTTGGTCATATTTCCAATCGCCGCACTAAGCGCCCCACCGCCCATCACAAACACTGCAGAAACAATAAATACAATGACGGGAAATACAAATGAAGCCACTGATTTCGTACGTGTCTGCTCTGCTGATTGCGCAAACATTTCTTCTGTTTGCGTGACGAAGCGGTCACGACTTAGCACATAAATCACCATCACCGCACTCACAATACCGAGCACCACCCATACAAACCAGAAGTTGATGACTGCGAGCATAATGAGTGACGCACTGACCACCACCCCAAAGAGTATCCGACCCCATTTTGTAAGGGGAAGTTGTTCCAGTGTTACCAAGGAAAGGATGACCGCAAGCCCGAGGAGCAGAGCAAGATCATTCCATCCACCGAGTGGCGTCGATGTAGCGTCACCGAAAATACCAAAACTGAGAAATGTCGAACCGAAAAAGAGACGGCTGACATGGTAGAGGATAAGTATCACGGTACTGACAATAATCAACATGTAGAGTCGCATGACCGATTCCTTCTGCACGTTGAAAAATGTCCACACTGTCGCCGAAACCGCGAGAAGGAGTACAAACCCAGCGGTGTGGATGTCGATCATGTCGCCCAGGAGGGCGTCTGTAATATCTCCAGAAAGAAGTGCAGACACAATAGTCACAACAACCACACCCCATAGAGCCATCAATGCCCACGGAAACGAGTACGAGAGTTTTGCTGAGCGCAGTACCGAGAGACTAAAAAATATCAACGAAAAGAGTACCGCGAGGACAATGATTCCTGTTTTTGTATGTCCCAATGGTACGAAGAATGTTGGTATAAACAGAAGCGGCATAAGTCCGAACGCGACAACCAGTACCCAATGCGATACTGAACGAAGTTTTGTTGCAATCGGATCCTGCCCCATATTCTTTATTGTATGTTCCTCCATATGATTAGTAATTCTAGTGTGTGCGTGCGCACGCTTATCGTCTTTAATTAATTTGCTTATTTTATCATAGTCAGTTCTGACACAATATCCACAGGGTGTGCGCATACAATGCACATTCAATCTGCATACGAGTCAACAAAAAAGAACCTCTCAAAAAGAGGTTCTTTTTTGGTCTATAAGCCGGATTCTGTCCGAGCACCTCAAGAGGCACTCGGGATAGTCATCTTCCTTGGCAGAGCGTTGCCGCTCTGCTCATGCAGCACTTCGCCATAAAAGACGATACGGCCTTGCACGCAGGTAAGGATTTTGCCGTTTCACTCTCACATTACTGTGAGCATATACCGACCGGAGTCGGTCACCGCAGGTTTGCACCATTGGTCGTCACTGCTCGCACCTCTACGTACACACGATTTCCCCAAGGTAACAATGTGTATGTCGACGGGTGTTACCCGCTACCCTCCTCCATATATTAAAAATACATGGGCGTGTCCGGACTTTCCTCCAAACAATGCCAAAGCATCATTCAGCGACTATCTGACATAAAAAGTATACAATAATATTTAAAATTGGCAACCCTACGGACGCAACCTACGTGGCAACGAGACGGTGTCTCCCACATGGATGTCGTAGGCCCGTGCAAAATCTACATTTGTTTCGAGTGCATAGCGCGCATCTTCGTCTGGTGTAAAGGTGTGCGGATAACTCTCGGGCGTCAGGTTGTACGTAATATCTACAACCCGTAAGTCTTCACTAATCCATATCACATCAATCGGAAAGTTCATGTCCTTCATCCAAATACCGTGACGATTACTTTCGGGAAACACAAAAAGCAGTCCCGCAGTGTTACCAAGCTCATCCCGTCCTGAAAGTCCCTGACGCTGTTTCTCCGGAGTATCTGCAATCTCTACCTGAAAGCGCACGCCGCCAATCGCTATGGTCGTGACGTCACCAAAAATAACATCTTGTAGGGAGATGTTATTCCGCTCCAGCGTATACCACACCCCGCCCACAATGACGATGAGGAAGATCCAAATGTAGAGATACTTCATCTTTTTAGTATACACGAACACAAACTTTGGCTCAGAAGACACCAAAAGATTCCGGTGAACCCGCGCAAGTTTCTGCTATACTCACCCGATGGAAATTTGGTTTTTAGCTGCTGTAGGTGGTGCGTTATTTGCAGGACTCAGCAACTTTTATTTTAAGCAAGCAGCCGTACGTGGATACAATGCTGAATTATTCTCATTGTATGGAGGCCTTATCTCAATCGTCATTATTGGCACCATAGTGTTCTTGCAACAAGAATCGCTATTCTATTACGGCTGGTTAGCTGGACTAACCTTCCTGGGTGGATTATTGGGTGCGCAAAACAACATTCTCAAAGTATTGGCGTTGCGATTTATTGATTCAACAATATATTTTCCGCTCTTTAAATTACTTGCACCCGCTCTTGCCATTATCGCGGGTATCATATTTTTTGGAGAATCCTTCACCTCTATAGAATGGCTTGGAATGATACTAGGCCTCTCAGTACCATTACTTCTCATTACGAGAGCGGAACATAGTCGTCAACAAAATCTGATCGCAGGATTACTCGTCGTACTCATCACAGGTATACTGTCCGCCGCCGCTGCGGTTATAAATAAATTTGCAACCGATGCAGGAGTCCCAATACTTGTGATCTTAATATCTGTTTCTTTTGGTGTGTTCATTGGTACACTATTGACACTCACCATACGGAAAGGAATTCAAAATCTGCTCAACACCATCAAAAAGGAAACGTCTTTGGGACTAATTATAGGTGCTAGTCTCCGATCAATTTTTATATCAATAGGCTTAGGACTCATGTTGTATGCATTTACCGCCGGTGGCACTCTCGCGATTGTGCAGACGATACACTCAATGTACATATTGATTCCGATCGTCCTCGCCATCATCCTCTACAACGAACACTGGAATCTTCAAAAAGTCATTGCAATTATTCTTTCTATCGCCGCGCTTGGACTACTCCAGTAGGAGTTAATTGACTTCAAAATACTCTTCAAGTACCTCAAAGAGTCGCTCGCCTTCTACATCCTGTTCACACGTATCGATAAAATATCGTGTGTCCGCAATGCGGATCTCGTAGCGATACGCATTGCCATCAAACGTAATCGGGCACGTGCCGGTAAACGATGAATTTGAAATACGTTCAAGTACTGACAACTGGAGCAGTGACGCAAGTTCTGAACGCTGTCGCGATGAGAGCTCTTTGTCGAGCCGTTCATCTTCCCCTCCACGATGCGACACCAATATGTCGTACGCTCCTGAATCAGAAATCCTGTACGAGATACAGCCAAGCGACGCGCACCCGCCGTACATATCAGCAACCACTTCATATCCACGCGGTGCACTATTTCCAAATCCTCCAAAAAACGGCTCACTCCCATCAGTACTCAAAAAATATCCATACATCCCGGTAAACATACCGATGATAAATGTGGAGACCAAAACAAAGACAAATGATTTCATAGACTAATAAATATACTCTATACGATATTCATAATTATTTCAGCAAATCCCGTAGGCGTTTTGAGAATGCTTGGGGGTCGGTCTCACGATACGCCTCGGGAATAACCGGCGACAGGCGTCCTGATTCCTTCAACTCTTCAAGTGTCTGCGTGTCGTCAAAAAGTCCTTGCTTGTAGAGGTAACTTGGTGAGTAACCGGGAAGCACCCATGCAATGTTAAATGGCAATGCGTTGTCGGTTTTTTTGTTCAAAACACTTGCAAGTACGTTGGTGCAATTAGCAAAGAGTGTACTGTACCACCGCGGCTCTTCAGCAAGCTTTTGTGTCTCCTCCGCCAAAGCTTCCACAACAATCCATTTGTTTTCTTCGGACAGCTCGAGCTTGTACCAATACAATTCGTCTTCAGAGAAATAAATTGTCTCGCCGTACACGTCGCGCTCCGTCGACCATACAAACAAGTATTCATACACCGGAAGAAGTCCTCCCTTAATTGCATTGTACTTCTCACCTTCCTCACGACGCGACTCAACTGAGATTACGTATCCCGATCCATCGGTGAGCGTGAAGGCAATCATTGTGTGCGCAACCGCTCTCCATTTACTAAATGGTTCAATGAGGAAGTAGGCTGAATCGAGGTCATCTTTTCTGATCGTGACCGTGTCCCATTCCTTTTGAATCGGCACACCATCGGTGGTGTAGCTCCAGTTACGTACGTTGGTGATAGTGAACTCGTCATCGGAAAATGTAACGGTTGGCAAACGTGATTGGCCTTCGCCCCAATTACGATCGTGCGACGGTGAGCTCACGAGCCACACAACGACCAACACCAACATACCAATAATAAATAATTTGAGTACCTTCTTCATGTCCCAATAGTATCACTTACTTGAGTGAAATTGGATTCATTCAATAAAATAAAATGAATCGAGGACTTGTTGCAGTTCGGTTTCGTATGCGGTTTTGCCAGTAATGTTTATCCAGTACTCATCATCAATAAGAATGAAGTAGCTGTGCATCGGTATACCCATATCTGAGGAAAGATGGTAGGAAAAATCATTCCCGGCAATCATCTTCGACTCAATCAAAACCCCTTGGTTTTTTACTTTTGTAAGAACTGATTCTCCCCATGTCTTAGGACTTAGATTTACAAGAATAGGATCGGGTACTTCCGCTCTAGAGACAGGTTCAACAATAAAATTATATAGACTCACAGTACTTCCAAACGCTGGTTCGCGAATTTCCCATCCATCTGGATACTCAAAACCAAAACCCCATTCTTCGTTGCGATACATGTTTGCATCCGAAGCTGTTGAACCTCCTTCCATAGATATACTCGAATCACCGATGGTGGCCATAAATCTTGACACCCCATAGACCGCTACAAAAACTAAAGCGAGGATACTAATGACAATTACTATTTTTTTCATACTGAAACTAATGCTGCAGATTCTCAATTTCTGATTCGATAAACTGGTTCGGTCGTGTCGTCCTCCAACGTTTCAACATTCTCACAGTATCATGCACACGCAGAGCATCGTTCCCCACAACCAAAATTCCATCATCCGTTTCCCCGGTCAGAGTTAAATTATTGTCTCCCTCCACCAAATCCTTAAACTGCTTAAGTTTAAAGAATAGGAGGAGATCATCTAGATTATCGCCATTCACATCGAATGCATACGATTTCTTGTACGGCTTTGCGCCTGCAAGTCGTACTTTCTTAGAAAGAACCGTTGCTGCATCAAACTCATCATTTGAAAATATGATTACCGGTACAATGCCCGGCTTCTGCGCCACATTATTTTTTCGCTCTGGATAGATATCTATTACTACATTCGTCGCAACAGATACAGCTTCCGTCTCACCGACAACTACTTGATACGTCGTGGTCTTAGAATTTTCAATTGGTAAATTGTCTGCCAGTACCACCACCTCTCCACCGATTGCAATAGAGAGTGAGTAGGTGTCGTGAGACGCGGCATTTTCACTTGGTGTCACGGACACAGTGTACGTGCCCGGCTTCTTTGTGGGAATGATAACGTGATCGATCGGGTTGCCGTCGTGACCTTTCTCGATTTCAAGGTAATACAATTCGCCGGGGATCTCGCGCACATACTCTTCCTCAGAAGGTATGGTTGATTGCGGAGTAATACTAACACCTTCAGGATCAGTGACGAGTATATCAACTGGAGACCCTGTACTGATGGTCATAGCGATATCTGCCTTGTGGATTCTACGGAAACCAGTGAAACCTGAGGCAGTCTTATACAGACTCTTCTGTTCAGTCACAATACCAAAGTCCAATGACCTGGAATTAACCACATCATACCCGCCACTATCACCAACATACATCGCTACATGATCCATATACCCATCGTCATCCCAATCAAAAAACATTGCGTCGCCAGGAGCAAGATCGGCTTCTGAGACAACATCTGACTGGAAATCTCGTGACAATCCATCGGCATTCACATACTGCACAAAGTTGTCCAGGAATCCACTCGTCGCATCAAAACTTCTATTAAACGCCCAGGTGATCAGCCCAGAACAATCTACTCCAACACCCACCTCCTTACGACCTGCATCAGGATTGTAGTACGTGTACCCATCAAGAATCCTTGCGGGTGACGTAAATTCTGCGAGGTCATAATCCCAGCCTTTGCCTCCCCACAGGTATGCGTCAGGATTATCTACCAACTCTTTTGCGAGTGCCGCAGCTTGCTCATGAAGTGACAATTCGGGAGCAACAGTCACCGATACTGCTGCTGTACAAATCACTTCTCCCCCATCACCATTTGCAGTCAACGTATATTCAGTTGTCTCACTTGGAGAAACACTGAACGAACCGTCTCCAGGCACCGTCCCGACATCAGGCAAAATGGATACACTCGTCGTATAGTGTGTGTCCCAGGAAAGCATCACCGATTCACCTTGCTGTATGGATGTATCGGCACTATCTAATGTACACGTAGGTACTGGAGATGGTAGTTCATCGGTAACCTCAGCCAAGAACGGGATTGCATAAACTACTTCCTCAGACGACTGTGCATACACAGTAGACACAATGAGTCCCCGTAGTCGCTCACCCCAACTCACCACAGGATCGTCTAACTCTTCGGATGTTGTGAGCACGAGCACATAAATTTCATCTTCAAACAAGTACGAAAATTGACTGTATTCAAAATAAAATTCTGAAATGTACGTATATTCTTCAGAACCGATCGACTCAGGATTTGTCCGCAACAATTCACTGAGATTGGTATCGAGTCCCTTCTCGATAAAGTAGAATTTATACTCGAGTGTGTCGATAGCCGCCTGATCAAAGTAGTCGTCAACATCGTCTGGAAGCTTTCGTACAAACCGCAAATTGTCACCATCTCTCTTATATAATGCGACCTCATACTCCTCATGATTCTCAATACTGAAGACTCCCCACGCGAGATTGTCAATTGAAATCGTCGTCGCAGGAGTCACATTTTGACCCTCAAGTGTTATCGAAATCGGCACATCCTCAATGGATGCACCGAACGGATTTGCACAATTTTCTATCTCGGTAACTGTACCATCTTCGTCAATAATTGCTCCGCACGAACTACTCTGCGCGAGCGTAGAGGATGGAAAACATATGAGCAGGAGTAAAAAAGAGAATACGAAGTAATGAAAACACTTCATACATTTTTAGTATACCGCAAACATTGAGACGACTATTGTGATAGTTGCACAAACACGACTAAGTAAATTCAAGTAACCACATCAAAGGATCTCTTCCTCACCGCCTTTGACCAATTTTACTTATGAATGGAGTGAATTAGTAAAATGGAAATACTCTTGTGGTGCCGAGGATGCGCCTATCATCAAGAGCGGAAGAGACAGGATTTGAATCTTACAGATTCTGTTCAGGTTGTATGAAATTTTTGCAAAATTTCATACAACCTTTTCGCCCTCCATAGAAGAGTCCCCCAGACTCTTCTATGGAGGGCGAACCTGCTCACGATACAACTATCCCCCGGACAGCTATATTCCCCAACACTTTCCAAATCCACCCAGTACCAAAGCGGAGGGTAGGAGATTCGAACTCCTGAAGGGATCTCTCCCTTACCGCCTTTCCAAGGCGGCGCACTAGACCACTATGCGAACCCTCCGCTTTGGTACTGGACTTGCGCTCTCGTCCTCCTATTCTCTCACTAACGTATCGAGAATTTTATTTTTATCAAAATAAATCGGAATAAAAACAAAGCAGTTTGTTTTTATTTCACTCAGCCATCTCTCCAAGCATCGTAGTTATATCAAAAAAATAGGGGCGGCGCATGGAATTGCGCCGCCCCGTTGCGTCATCGGTTGCCGTTGGCCCGCTTACCTCTTGGTCTACGGGGTGTTACGTTGGAAGATGCTCGACGACCACACTGGTCGGCGTCGGCTCTCTTGCCGCATCTTCCGCGCGGCACCCCCTTCACTCGACGAAACCTGCGCGCCCTACATGCCTTACTGGCCATTGGTTGTCCTCCTCCGCTCTTCGTCATCCATCGCTTGGTCGTACGTCAGACCTCACCGATCACGCAAACGATTGGGGATGTTCGCCTGACCGCGTGCGCGGTCCTCCGCCGAAGGTTGTGGTGGTGGTGGTGATGGAAGCCTGTTCAATGAACTGTTCACCCTTCTTCTCCCTCCTAAATATTTGGGAATATGCGCATCATAAACCCGGAGCGGTCATGACTTCAACACACTTATCCCCCCAAAAAAAATGTCTAACGATCCATATTCCGTAAAATGCGGATGCGATCTGCTGCAGGCGGGTGTGTTTGAAAGAGATTTGAAATTTTTTGCCCCATACTTTTTTTCTCGTTACCAAATGGATCTGCGATGAAGAGGTGCGCCGTCGCGTTGTTGGCGCGGCGCATCGGCCGACTGTGTGCAGCAATTTTTTCAAGCGCTGACGCAAGACCTTCTGGATAGCGTGTGAGGAGTGCTCCCGAGGCATCTGCCAAGTATTCACGCTTCCGTGAAATAGCCATTTGTATGAGTTGCGCTGCGATTGGCGCAAGAATGATTCCTGCAATTCCAAGTATTAAAAAGAGTGCACCCGCTTTGTTGTCGCGATCACCACCACCAAACATCATTGAACGCATGAGTATATCGGCAATGATTGCCACGAATCCTGCGAGCACAACTGCAACCGTTGAGACCAACATATCGCGATTGCCAACATGAGAGAGCTCGTGCGCAATGACGCCTTCAAGTTCGGTGCGATCTAAAATTGCAAGAAGTCCGGTTGTTGTCGCAACTACTGCATGCTCAGGGTCACGCCCTGTTGCAAACGCATTTGGCGACGGGTCTTCCACGATATACACCTTTGGCATTGGAAGCCCTGCGGTAATTGCAAGATTTTCAACCACATTCCAAAGCTCACGATGTTCGTCGTGCGTAATTGGTTTGGCGCCAGTCATCGCGACGACCAGTTTATCTGAGTACCAGTAACTCCCCACATTCATCACCAGTGCAAAAATAATTGCAATGTAGAGAATAAGCGGACTCTCCATGTACCACGACACACCGTACCCAATTGCAATAACAATGGCTAAGAACATCGCCATCAAAAACCATGTCTTTCGAATATTCTTCCCTTGTTGTGTGTAGAGTGTTGCCATGTTATTTCACATCTTCAAGAAAGAGTTGCTTGGAAAAACTGCCCCGCTCTTTCCTCTTCTTTCGCGCGAGTGTTGTCACTTCCGCACACCGGACACCAAACGCGTCATACATACTGAGCATAACTTCCTGCATGTCGGCCAACTCTTCGATGAGCACATTGCGTGACGCAGCCTCGCGGACTTCCTTAGCTTCCTCTACCAATTTTTCTTTGAGCGCCGTTTGAAATTCCTTTTTGCGTAATTTACGCACAACCGGCTACTCACCATTCTTTTGGATGATGTCTGGAATGTAGTCACGAACAAGTTTTTTGTAGCAAACCTTACCCATACCTAATATATTACACAACTACTTTTCTTTCAAAAACGGATAGGTTGCGAGGCGTGCTAAGAAAATAATGTGAGACGTATTTTGAATACGGTAAATATTATTTTATGAAGCACAACAAAGCAGGATGCCGTTTTTGGACTAAAAGTCCACCTTCACTGGGTCGCGTGCTTCTACTTCATTTTCATCGAGTTCGAAGTAGGTCGCTTCCTTGAAGTTGAACATGTTCCCAACAATGTTTGATGGAAACGACTGGAGACTTATTGCAAGATCGCGCACATTGGTGTTGTAGAAGCGACGTGCTGCCTGAATTTTATTTTCTGTGTCAGAAAGCTCACGCTGGAGTTCGAGGAAGTTTTCGTTTGCCTTAAGATCTGGATAACTTTCTGCAACCGCCAAGAGTTTTCCGAGTGACTGTGTCAGCGACTGCTCTGCGCCAGCCATTGCCGCGATCTGTTCTGGAGTGATGTTTGAAGGATCGACGTGCACCTGCGTTGCTTTTGCACGCGCTTCGGTTACCTGATCAAACGTCTCTTTTTCATGTCCTGCATACCCTTTCACCGTCGAGACAAGATTGGGAATGAGGTCGTAGCGACGTTTGAGTTGGACATCGATATCTGCCCACGCCTCCTTTGCACGCTGCACAAGTCGCACGAAGTTGTTGTAGGCAAAAATAACCCACACAGCAACGACCACGACGATACCAAGAATAATATAGAGAATAGTCATACGAACGATTTTAAGATTTATGATATAAGATTTAACAAATTATACCACGATTTTTACAATTCGAAAACAAAATACGACGCCTATGGCGTCGTATTTTGTTAAACATTTCCTTCCAAAAGCTGAAATCGTAAATCTTGTTGTTACTACAACAAATGAGAAATCAAGCGCGGACGAATGTGAGCATTTGTATTTCGAGTGCCGTTGGAGGAAGAATTTTCTAGAATTTTTTACTAGGAAATTCTTACATCATCCCAGGCATGCCGCCGGCCATTCCTCCCATGTCTGGCATAGCTGGCTTGTCGTCTTCCGGCTCGTCTGCAATTGCAGCTTCACTCGTGAGAAGTACTGCTGCAGCAGACACTGCATTCTGCACACTCGCGCGCTCAACCTTCACTGGGTCGATGATTCCTGCCTTGATCATGTCGTCACACATTTCTCCCTTCGCAGCATCGTACCCTGTATTTCCTCCAGCACTTTTCACACGTTCTACCACAACCGCACCTTCTATCTTTCCGGTATTGTCTGCAATCTGACGAAGTGGCATTTCGAGCGCTTTCAGTACAATGTTATATCCAACAAGCTCTTCGCGTCCCAACTTCTTATCACCGAGAATATTCTTTTCAACAATTGCTGCAGCCCGTGCAAGCGATGTACCACCACCTGGCACAATCCCCTCCTCGATTGCTGCACGTGTTGCATTGACCGCGTCCTCGATTTTTAGCTTGAGATACTTCATCTCTGTCTCAGTGGCTGCACCGACACGAATGACCGCAACACCGCCGGCAAGTTTTGCGATACGTTCACTAATTTTTTCTTTATCGAATTTTGATTCAGTATTTTCAAGTTGCGTACGGAGTGAATCAACACGACTGGTGATTGCAGCCTTCTCACCTTTCCCTCCCACGATCACCGTTGTGTCTTTTGTTGCCACGAAGCGTGATGCACCACCGAGTTGATCGAGCTCAGTGTTTTCAAGCTTCAAACCAACATCTTCAGAGATTACCGTACCGCCAGTCATAACTGCGATATCCTCAAGCATTTCCTTCTTTCGGTCGCCGTATCCTGGGGCCTTCACCGCCAAGACGCTGAACGCACCACGGAGCTTGTTTACCACAAACGTCGCAAGTGCCTCACCCTCCACATCGTCGGCAATAATGACAATTTCCTTCTTGCCCGTCTGTGCAAGTTTTTCCAACAGTGGAAGAATTTCCTGCAGACTTGAAATCTTTTTGTCCGTAATGAGGATCTGCGCGTCTTTATACTCTGCCTCCATACGCTCGTTGTTCGTAATCATGTACGGGGAGACGTAGCCTTTATCAAACTCAAGTCCTTCAGTGAGTTCTGTCTCGATACCAAATGATTGCGACTCTTCAACCGTCACCACGCCATCTTTCCCAACCTTCTCAATCGTTTCAGCAATCTTTGCACCAATTTCTTCACTCTCTGCAGAAATTGTTGCAACCTGCTTGATCTCTTCGTTCGTTGAAATATCCTTTGCAATAAATTTGAGTGCATCCACAACGTCACGTGACGCATGTTCCATACCGGAACGCACAGCCATCGCGTTTAATCCCATAGTTGTCTGCCTCAGACCTTCCTCCACAAGTGCTTGTGTGAGGACCGTTGCTGTTGTCGTACCGTCTCCGGCAAGTTCGTTTGTCTTGTTGGCGACTTCTTTCACGATTTCGGCGCCCATGTTCTCGAACTTGTCTTTAAGCGTGATCTCTTTTGCAATAGACACACCGTCATTCGTGATTGTCGGACCGCCATAGCCTTTATCAAGTACTACATTTCGTCCGCGTGGACCAAGCGTAATCTTTACCGCGTTTGCAACAGTATCAACACCCTTTTTTAACTTCTTCTTTACATCTTCCCCAAAAATTACTTGTTTTGCCATATGTTAGTTGTCGTCTCTCTGCTAGCTGATAACCGCAAGAATATTTGACTCGCTGATGACATAGTAGTCATTACCTCCCACCTTCACTTCCTCATATCCGTACTTTGAAAACATCACGCGATCGCCTGCTTTTACCTCAGGTACGATACGCTTGTCTCCATCTTCGTTCCATTTTCCCGGACCAACAGAGATAATCACTCCCTGCTCTGATTTTTCTTTACTGACCGTATCTGGAATAATGATACCCGCAGCAGAGGTCGTACCCGCCTCCTCGTCAGTCAATGGGCGGATGACAACTCGATCGCCAAGCGGTTGAATGGTAGACCCACCATTTTTCTGTGTAGTGTCTTCTGACATACGTGTATTGAATTACATTATCTTCTAAAGTTTTCGCGCGGCGCATTATAATAGAAAAAAGGCCCTGAGTCAAAATTCTGACCTTCGCCCCTTCTACATCACATAAACCCTGACCAAGTTGCCATTCTTATATACATCTGGTATCATCGAAAACGATATGGAAATCATACGTACCCTTCTTCCGTACGTGCAGATTATCCTCTCCATCCTACTCGTAGCCGCAATTCTATTACAGCAACGCGGATCGAGCCTTGGTGGTGCATTTGGAGGAGATAACTTTAGTGCAACGTTCAATAAACGACGCGGAAGCGAACTATTTCTCTTTAAGCTCTCAATAGTGCTGGCTGTTTTGTTTGTACTCTCAGCATTACTCAGTCTTATCGTGTAGTTACTACAGAGAACCTTGCCCGTGTCCGACCCATAGCGTCGACACAGCAACTATTTCACGTATTTTAATTTACTAGTCATCATTACGTTATATGAAGCCGTTTTGGTCTCGTACCACTCACTCCACTCCATCATCCTCTCAAAAACAACGCCCTCTCGACCGCTTGTTTCATTACGTACACAATTTACATACTAGTGACCGCGCGCTTTTTATTATCGTCGGCAGTGCGCTCTTCATTTCACTCCTCTGGTCAGGAATAGTGATTAACGACATGGTAAGTGAGGATATTCCTTCACACGAAGGAATGGTTACCGAAGGTATTGTTGGCACACCGCGATTCATCAATCCAGTACTCGCCGTCACGCGAGCAGATCGTGACTTAGGCGCACTTGTTTACGCAGGACTTGCTCGTTTAGATGAAACAGGGGTAATTGTCCCTGATGTGGCAGAAACAATAACTGTCTCAGACGACGGACTCGTGTATAACATCATCATTCGTTCTGATGTACGTTTTCATGACAACACTGAGCTAACTGCACAAGATGTCGCATTTACCATCCAACGAATCCAGGACCCTGGACTCGCCAGCCCACTGCGTGCCAGCTGGGACGGTGTTGCGGTTGAAGTCATTGGCACACACGAAATCAATTTTGTACTACCGTCAGCATATGCACCTTTTATCGAAAACCTCACCGTCGGCATATTGCCACACCATATCTGGAAGGAAGCTTCAAATGAAGAATTCCCGTTTAGTCAATACAACAGTGAACCGATTGGTGCAGGACCCTACAAAGTAACGGCAGTGAAGCGTGACCCTGCAGGAATTCCGCAGTCATACATTCTTACACCGTACAAGCATTTTTACCGCACACTTCCCAAAATCCAGACATTCACTCTCAATTTCTATGTGAATGAGACAAAGTTGATTGACGCGTTTAATGCAGGCGCAATCGATACTATCGCCGGATTATCGCCCGAGACGATAGAAAAATTGGACGGTATCGAAAATACACACAACACCCTTACCACACCGCTTCCACGTACCTTCGCCGTGTTCTTCAATCAGAACAAATCAGCAGCACTCCGCGATCCTGCAGTCCGTCAAGCACTCGACCATGTTGTTGACCGAGAGGAATTGATCGACACCGTACTCAGTGGATATGCACAACCACTCTACTCTCCTGTCCCTCATGGATTCGATGCAGACGCAATCCAAGATATTGAAATTGACGCAGCGACGCGTATGGATGAAGCGCGTGCAATACTCCGCGGCGGAGGCTGGAGCATTAATGAAGACACGGGAATTTGGGAGAAGGAGATAGATGAGATACGTACTGAACTCGCTTTCAGTATCTCGACTGCCAACGCGCCAGTATTTACCGCGACTGCTGAATATCTCCAAGCGACATGGGGGCTTCTCGGCGCAGGCGTATCCATAAAGCAGTTTGAACAATCGGACCTCACCCAAGCAATTATTCGTCCACGCAACTACGAAGCATTACTCTTTGGTACTGATCTCGGACGCGCGCTCGACTTTTATTCATTTTGGCATTCATCACAGCGTAATGATCCGGGACTCAATGTTGCGCTCTATGCCAATATAACGACCGACGCCATTCTCGAGTCAGCACGCACTTTGCGTGACGAGGAAGAACGCATCGACAACTACACACGCTTTGAAGAGGAGGTGAAAAAAGAGTATCCTGCAGTATTTTTATACCAGCCACTTCTCACCTACATACTACCGAGGCAAGTGACCGGAGTGACGCTTGAGGGTGTCTCAGAACCGTTTGAACGATTTACCCAAATACATAACTGGTACATGGACATCGAATCAGTGTGGCCAATACTCAACAATTAACACTAATACGCAATAACTAACAATATATGAACGATACAACACAAAACAATTCACAGAACCCTTCACGAGGACGACGAAGGCCACAACGGTCTCAGTCGACTGCGGAAAAGACCGGGTCAACAGGGGGGCGGCGGACGCATACTCGTCCGTCAAACACACGACCAAAACAAGGTGGTAATTCTGCGAAACGCGGTGGAAACAAACGACGTCCACAACGCTCATCTGCCCGTAAGCCACGCGGCATGACCAGTCCTGCATTGAAGCATCGTATGACTACCGAAGAGAATGGCACACACATTGAACCGGTTACAGATCCAAATGTAGTTCGTATCATTCCTATCTCAGGAGTAGAAGAAATTGGCCGCAACATGAACATCATCGAAACCAAAGATGACATTATTGTGTTTGATGCCGGACTGCAATTCGTATCCGAGGAATCAAACGCACCAGGCATCAATTATATTCTGCCAAATACGCAATATCTCGAGCAGCACAAAGATAAAATCCGCGCGCTCGTTATCACGCACGGACACCTTGACCACATCGGTGGTATTCCCTTTATAATGGAGCGTATTGGATACCCACCAATCTACACACAGTACCTGACGTCGCTCATGATCTTAAAGCGACAAGACGAGTTTCCTCACATGGATCCGCTCACTATGAACGTCGTGAAGGAGGGCGACTCTTTCACCGTTGGAAGTACACATATTAAGACATTCCCTGTCACCCACTCCATTCCTGATGCAATGGGTGTCTGCGTAGAGACCACACACGGAAACGTGGTACTGACCGGTGATATTCGCCTCACACATGAAGATGGCGTACCCGTTAAAGAAGAACGTGAAGCATGGGAAGGTGTTGGAAAAGACAATAACCTCATTATGCTCGCCGACTCGACCAATGCCGACCGTGAAGGATTCTCAGCACCAGAGGCTGAGGTGTATAAAAACCTAGATGCAATCATTAAGAATTCGACTGGACGACTGGTTATTGGTACATTTGCGTCACAATTTGAACGACTCATCGCAATTATTAAAGCGTGTGAGAAATACGGCAAGGTGATCATTCCTGAAGGACGAAGTATTAAAACCAACATCGATATTGCAATCACCGCAAAGATGCTCGAGGTGAAGCCTGGAGTCATTGTGTCTCCACAAGAAGCAGAAAGCTATCCAGTAGATCGCGTTGTTGTCCTTGCAACAGGTGCACAAGGCGAGGAATTCGCCGCGCTCATGCGCATGGCGACCGACAAACATCGGTTCATAACTCTTACCGAGCGCGATACTATCGTTCTTTCTTCATCAGTTATTCCTGGAAACGAGATTGCAGTGCAGAAGTTGAAAGACAACATTTATCGCAAAAACGTAAAGGTGATCAACTACAAGACGGCAAACGTCCACTCATCCGGACATGGGAATGCTGGTGAACTTAATTGGGTGCGCCAAGCAGTGAAGCCAAAATTCCTCATGCCAGTACACGGTCACCACTTCCACCTGAAGAGCCACATGTACACAGCGATTGAAAATGGATTTCCTCGTGAAAACATCGTAGTCTGTGATAACGGAAACATTATTGAAATCCGGGACGGCAAGGAGCTTGTGAAGTTAAAAGAAAAGGTGCCAACTGAGCTTGTTATGGTTGACGGATTTACGGTCGGTACCAAACAAGAAGTGGTACTCCGCGACCGACAGTCACTTGCTGAAGACGGTATGTTCGTCATTATTGCCACTGTCAATACGCGTACCGGAAAGCTGCGTAAATCGCCCGATATCATCTCTCGTGGATTTGTGTACCTTCGTGAAAATCAACAGTTACTCTCTGAAGCACGTGTACTCATTAAACGAACAGTTGAAAAACACACCGACAAAATGCATCCACTTGACCTTGACTACGTCAAGGATCAGCTTACCGATACTATGACTGGCTTTCTTCTCCAGAAGACCAACAAGACACCAATGGTTATCCCAGTCTTGATCGGTATTTAAGTTCCTCTACGTGTGTTGCAACAACAATCCGCCGGCGCGTACGCGCCGGCGGATTGTTGTACCCATCCTCACGCACCCTCTCCACCCACACCCAACACGCACGTATCAACACTTGCTACAATAGCTCAATGTCTATATCAGAACTGGGCGCCCCGCACGTAGGTGCACATCCAAAATATTTTGGCGCACTCTACGCTGCCATCGCAATACTCGGACTCCACTTCTCTATTGTCATTTACATAAATTCCTCATTTTTGGGAATGTATGTAGGAGACAACGCTATTGGTGTACTTTACACCGTTGGTTCTGCAGTAACCGTACTCTCGTTTCTGTTTATATCACGAGTGCTACACAATGTTGGAAACTACAAACTCACTCTACTCCTGACATTTCTCGAGATGGGAGCACTTATAGGTATGGCATTTGCTGACTCTCTCCGTGTCGCCGTACCTCTCTTCATCCTCCATCAAGCAGTAATTCCCCTCATCTTCTTTAACTTAGATGTC
>Ga0222673_1000119_pt1 | contig 47237 bp, 44 predicted proteins | sample AntAcemetagen801_FD_179845 | JGI IMG/M metagenome (GOLD analysis project Ga0222673, IMG submission 179845) | Saline water microbial communities from Ace Lake, Antarctica - #801 | ecosystem: Environmental > Aquatic > Non-marine Saline and Alkaline > Saline | place: Antarctica: Ace Lake...
CAGCAATTGGATTGGGACTTGGGGTTGTCTTTATTACTCTCCCCGGCCTTTATCAGATCCTCAAATATCTGGGCTTTGCATACATTCTTTTCTTGGGTTATTCGATTATTCGATCTGGCTACAAGCCCATTGATGAGAACAGCAAGCTGTTTGGCCTGTTCGAAGCGGCTTTTTTCCAATTTGTGAATCCAAAGGTTTGGGTTGTCATGCCTAGCTTTATGGCTTCGTTTATACCTATTGGCTCCTCACTGGGAGAAACAATTGGCCTGGTTGCCGTCTTTCTCGCACTCACATTTCCCGGGGCGCTGGCATGGGCGGTGTTTGGGGGTCTCCTAAAGAATTTCATGGCCGATCCTAAAAAACGCCTCGTTTTCAACTGGGTGGCTGGGCTGTTGCTAGTGGCCAGCATGGTCCCGGTTTTGTTTATGAGCTAGCTCCGGCTTGACTGAAAACGCTATCGGCGAACTAGCCAGTGAGTCCAGGCCGGATTCGGCTAACCTGAGAGCATCTAGGAGAGTGTTATGGCTAAAGAAGTGTCTCGCTTGGAACCAGGCGACAAAGTGCCCTTATTCTCGTTGACGAATCAGAACAACGAGTCAGTCACCTCCCAAAAGCTCCTTGCCACTCCAACAATTTTCTTCTTTTTTCCTGCCGCGGGAAGTCCTGGTTGCACGAAAGAGGCGGTTGATTTCCAGGACCACTTAGAGGATTTTGCGGCGCAAGGGTATCAAGTAGTGGGCATTTCCCCGGACAGCGTCAGTCGCCTAAAAGAGTTTTCGCTGTCTCACGATTTGAGTTTCCAGTTGCTCTCGGACCCGGATTTGGCGGCCCACCGATCCTTCGGCGCTTACGGACAAAAGACTCTCTATGGAAGGGTCTACACCGGTATTCTGCGCTCAACGATTGTCACGGATGAAAAAGGCAAAATCAACCAAGCGCTTTACAACGTCAAAGCCACCGGCCACACCAACATGCTGAAAAAGCGCCTGGGCATTTAGTCTTTCCTAAAAAGCGCTCGAACCGGCTTTGAGAACATTGCGAAGAAAACTAACGCCGCTGGTAGCAGCAACCCGAAGCCGAGAATGGCAAGGCCATATTCGCCTCCGAAGCTTGCCACTCCAATTGAAACAATCAAAAGCTGCATTACAAATGAGGGCGTGTAGGCCCAGCGCTGGAGTCTAAACATTCCGATAGCGACGTTTGAAAGAAACAATGCAGCGCCCAAAACGATGCCGGTTAGAAATAGTGCACTCACCAGTGAGAGAACGTTTCCCTGTAAAATTGACCACGCGGACCAGAGGGCAATTAGCCATAGCACAACCGACTGGATGGCGGTAATTAATACTGCTAATAGCAAAATTTTAGGCTTTTTAGACAATTGGGTCTTGATTTCTCGAGTCGGCTGTGAAACTATTTTGGGAGTTGCAAGAAGGACTCTACCTTCAAATCGGCTCAAAATTCGACCTTAGGAATAACAGAACAATATGGATATGGTTTGGTTAAATAAGGCCCGTTGTCTCAATGCAGACCCAGAGCTATTCTTCCCCGTTGGAAACACAGGACCTGCTTTAGAGCAGATAGAGCAGGCAAAAACCATCTGCCGTCAATGCGATGTTTCGGCTCAGTGCCTTGAATATGCAATCAAAGAAAACCAAGACACGGGTGTGTGGGGTGGTCTATCCGAAGACGAGCGCAGATCTTTGAAGCGCCGTTACGCAAGAGCCCGCCGCGCCGGCTAAACGGGTATTTCTAACACCACTCTGGTTCCGCCTCTTATCGGCGAAGTCCAATTGATTTTTCCGCGAAGCTCAGATTCCACAAGCGTCTTGACAATTTGAGTACCAAGTCCGGAGCCTAGTTTTCCCTCTGGGAGACCGACGCCATTGTCCTCGACTGTGATTCTTAGAATCTTCTTCTCACGCTCGGCAGTGACTTGAATCACCCCGGGGTTACCCTCGAGGCCGTGCTCCACAGCGTTTGAAACTATCTCGGTTAGAACTAGAGCTAGAGATGTGCTGCGCTCGGCTGGTAGCTCTCCGAAGCTGCCTTCAAACTCGGTTGTGACTTGAGTGTTGTTTGTCACAGCAGTTTCAGGAACCAGAGTCAAAATCCTCTTGAAAACTTGGTCGAAGCTCACGTCCTGGTCCACGCCCTCAGTCAAAACGTCGTGAACCACAGCAATAGCGCTGACTCGTCGCATGGCCTGAGCTAGCGACTCTTTGACCTCTTCGGACTTGGTCTGTCTGGACTGGATTCTAAGCAGGCTTGCGACTGTCTGGAGGTTATTTTTCACTCGGTGGTGGATCTCCCTGATAGTTGCGTCTTTGCTTATCAGTTCTCGGTCCCGAACTCGCAACTGGGTCACGTCTCGACAAAGAACAATGGCGCCGTTTCTTTTCCCGTCACTCATCAGAGGAACCGAGCGAAGCGATACGGTCTGGCCCTCAAAGTCGACGTCACTTCGCCAAGCGCCCTTGCCGGTCAAAATCAACGGCAGGCCCTCATCAACCTGGTTGAATCCAGTCGGTAGCGCTTTTACTGTCTCCGCTAGCAACCTACCTTCAAGCTCACCATCGACTCCCGCGGCATTGAAGACCGATAGCGCACTGGGGCTTGCAAACAAAACCCGACCGGCGGCATCTAGGCGAATTAGGCCGTCATTAGCCCTGGGGGCTCCTCGCTTGGGAGCACTGCCCGATTCCGCGGTTGGGTAGCAGCCCTCAGAAATCATCTTCAAGAGCTCTTCACCAACCGCAACGAAATTTAACTTTAATTTATTGGGCATTCGCGATTCGCCCAGGTTGGTGTGGCGAGTGATAATCGCAATCGGCATGGAATCTTTTGACTTATCCGGAGTAAAAACTGGGTAGGCCGAAACTCTGCTGGCATTGCCCTCAAATCGCTCAAGCTCGGAGCCAAATGCTGGCTCCTTCGTTGTCCAGGCCTGATTTATCTGCTTCGCCCAGTCACTCCTGGGTGAATTACCGATAATGTCTCGATAGAACAGAGTTGGCGCCGCAGCCGGGCGAGCGTGAGCGGAGGCCTCGAAGGTAGTCCGATTGGGAACCCAGAGCACCAAGTCAGAGAACGCAGCATCCGCTACGAGTTGCCAATCAGCCAGCACTGCACTGAGCCAGGATTCGCCTTGAAAGTCTTTGACAGCCACAGCTAACAAGTTTACCCGCCCTAGCTTGCATCCAATAGGTCGAGGCTTAGCAGTCTGATTGATTCACGGGCTTTAGAGTTTTTGGCACACAGACATAGTGGTTGCGCTTTCAGTAGGGACAGATCCGTGGCCTGAACATCTTCGGCTATCACTGCCCTAATCTCGAGCCTCGCGAGACGATGCATTGTGTCTCTTAGCTGCCGGTCCGGGTTTTTGCCGATTGTCGATGCCCGAACACGATTCGCAACCGGCCAAAACTCAAAGTCCGCGTTTCGACAGTCCCATAAAAACCTGTTCAATCCGACTGGGTCTGCAGCAAATAAACCAAGAGCAAAGTCCGCCTCGTCAATAATTGCTCGCGTTGAAGAGTTCCTAGAGATTTCGCTTCCCGAACTCACTAGGCCTTGCTCGAGCTCCGTGGAAACATCGATGACCACGACATCGAAATGCTCTCTCGAAAACTGGATGAGCGTGGCTATGGATTCCGAATCTAGCTCGGGCCAGCGACTCGGTGCATTTAGCCCGGTTAGCACTCGAAGGCTCTTCTTTCCGAACTGGATTTCTTCGGTCAGCCGTTGTAATTCATCAATATTTAGCCGTGAGGTTCGAGCGAGCCTCAGCAATGCGGTTATGCCAGGTCCGGGTTCTGTAAGACCAAGGCATGCGGCAACAGAGGGCCGATAGCTGTCCGCATCAATAATCAAAACCTTAAGATCCATGGAAGACAGTTCAAAACCGATGTTCACCGCAAGCGTGGTTTTGCCGCTACCGGCACTCCCCCAAACTGCTATTACCTTTGCTCGTCGAATTACCGGATCGGACAGCGAGACTTTTTCGACGTCTTCTTCATGGTCCTTTGGTGGCTGAGGTCTCAGGATGTCAACCAGGGTCATGGCAGTGGTAAAACATAGATTGGATACCCAGCGGCTACTGCCGCCAGCACCAAAGTGGACTGGTCCAGGTTGAGCAAGAGCTCAACATCGGGGGCATCCTCCGCGAACAAGCCATCGCCAAACTCAATCGCCAAAACCTCAGATACCGAAACAATCCTTTGGGGTACAAACCCGTCTTCGGTCTCAGTCACCTGCCAAACCGACACCACACTTCCGGCAACAATCGATTCGGCTGGCTTTAGGTTTGGGACGAATCGAATAGCCGTCTGATCCGGCCTTAGCCCTTTTCCGATTAGTCGCAACGGAATCAACTCCCCTTTACCGATTACAGCCGTCACGCTGAGACCATCGATGGGCGTGCTGGCGGTGACGTACGCCTCGCTCAGGGTTTCTAGATCTATTTCGGCGGTAACCATTTCGGCATCAGATACAAGGGTCCCGGTGGGAATTGTCGACGATGCCACCAAATAACTTGGAAGTGGCTTAATGGCGCTTGCGACCACGAGCCCGCCGATCACAAATGACGAACTGATTATCAACAACACCCAGTTCGCTGGTCTCGCTCTTAGTCTTTTTGGCATGCGGACTCCTTTGAAAGGAAGAGTGGCAAAGTTATCATTCGCCCGTTAAAGGTTTTCCACAGCCGACACCTCGATTAGTGTCACGACCGCAATGGGGCACCAGACAACCTTTCGTTCTACTGCAATTCGCAACCAGGGTCCGTGCTCACTTAGAAGCCATCCTTTTCTGACCTGGTTACGCAGGCTGAAATGCACCCGAACGGGGTTTCGTTGAGCTGCCAACAGATCACTCAAGGATTTTTGCTGCAGTTCTGGCAACGCATTTGCGGTAATCATGGCAACTGCATCGGTTGGAAATACCAAAAGCGCTTGATTCCCTGTTCCAGCAACAAAGTCGATACCCACCACTATGTTGCCAAGAAAAGACACTCCTCCTAAATGTTCGACTCGAATCACCCCAGCACGCTTGTTGTCCGTTTGCCCAGCTCTTAGGGCTTCAAATTCCGACTCGAGTTCACTGATGATATCCATGACGGGTTATCTTGCATTAGAACTTGGGGTTATCAAAAAGTTATCCACAAATCACGATATTTGTCTTCCATTTTTTTCAACTGGGGACAAGAATTCAGAAAAATATTTGATCGGGGGGTTCCATGAACTTGAAACAACCAAGCACTACTCAGGCAAGTCCTGCGAAGCTTTTTGCTGAAATTTCGACAGCCTACATTGAGATTCTCGCCGGAGTCAGACGCCCAGAGCAACTGTCTAGGTGGCTAAGCGACAAGGCCTACTACGACATCTCACAGCGATCAATGCGACGCGCTAGACAGCAGGCACTGGTTGGGCCTAGCACTCGCCCGACAATAATTTTCAGGCAAAGCAAAATCTTTCCAACCGACAAAGGCGCTTATCAAGGAGTAGTACTGCTAGAAATATCTTCCGTTCTTCGAGCCGTTTCCGTCAGGGCTGAAATGGTGCACGGTCGATTCCGGATTACCGAGATAGTACTTATCAGCTCTAGTTCTTGAAGAAGGAGCTGCCCTGACCGCCCTGTGGGGGCTTCGGGGGCGCCTGAGATGGCCGCTGAGGGTCTTTGGTTCCTCCATCGGCATTTGGATTAGCTTCCCTGCGAACATCGACCTTGCCCTGTTCTGTGGGAGCTGAATAGGTTAGCTGTGCTGGCTGCGGGGCCTGAACTTCTGGCAACGATTGCTTTATCTCAACGTTGAACAAGAACTGAACAGCCTCTTCCCTAATGCCGGCCATCATCTCCAAGAACATGGCGTAGCCCTCGCGCTGGTATTCAATCAAAGGATCGCGCTGAGCCATCGCGCGTAGCCCAATTCCCTCTTTCAAGTAATCCATCTCGTAGAGGTGGTCGCGCCACTTCCGGTCGATTACAGAAAGCATTACGCGACGTTCGAGCTCACGCATGATTTCCACGCCAACCTCATCGATCCTATTTTGATAAGCAATACGGGCATCGCTTAGTACTTCTTCGGTCAACCAGCCGGCTGTGATTTTACTTCGGGACCTGGCTTCTTGGAAGACTTCATCGACCTCGAGCGCTATGGGGTAAGTGACCTTGAGCTCGGCCCAAAGCGTCTCGAGATCCCAGTCTGCAGAGCTGGACTCCAGCCCTGCAGACTGAACGATTTGGGTTATTACTAAGTCGAGGAACTCCTGGAATGTCCCAGAAATGTCCTGACCCTGCAAGATCTGACGGCGATCGGTATAGATCGCCTCACGCTGGCGGTTCATTACATCGTCATACTTCAAGATGTTCTTGCGGATTTCAGCGTTGCGCCCCTCGACCTGGGACTGAGCCGACATGATCGCCCTGGAAACCACCCCCGATTCGATAGCCGAATCGTCAGGCACTGAAGCTCGATTCATAAGTGCCGCTGCCGCACCGGAGTTGAATAGTCTCATCAGATCATCTGTCAACGAAAGGTAGAAACGCGATTCTCCCGGGTCACCTTGGCGACCGGAGCGACCTCGAAGCTGATTATCGATTCTCCTTGATTCGTGGCGCTCGGTGCCAAGCACATAGAGCCCACCAACTTCCAAAACTTTTGCCGCTTCGATGGCAACCTCTTTTTTGAGGCCGTCGAAAACTTCGTCCCATTTAGCTTCATACTCTTCCGGCTGCTCATCCAATGTCAACCCGATTTTGGCCATTTGTTGCACTGCCAAAAACTCTGCGTTACCGCCGAGCATGATGTCTGTTCCTCGCCCAGCCATGTTGGTGGCAACCGTAACAGCGCCGAAACGACCGGCCTGGGCGACAATTATTGCTTCGCGCGCATTGTTCTTTGCGTTTAGCACTTCGTGCTTCACGCCTCTTTTGGCCAAAAGCTTTGAAAGATACTCGCTCTTTTCGACGCTGGTGGTTCCAACCAGAACCGGCTGACCCTTTTCGTGGCGTTCGGCGATGTCTTCAACGACCATTCGGAATTTTACTTCTTCGTTTTTGTAGATCAGGTCAGATTGGTCTTTCCTGACCATCTTGCGGTTGGTTGGGATAGAAACCACACCAAGTTTGTATGTGGACATAAATTCAGCTGCTTCAGTCTCAGCAGTGCCGGTCATACCCGAGATATTGCTGTAGAGACGGAAGTAGTTCTGAAGTGTCACGGTGGCAAGAGTTTGATTCTCCGGCTTGATTGTCACGCCCTCTCTTGCCTCAATTGCCTGGTGCATGCCTTCGCTGTATCGACGCCCTGGCAAAATCCGGCCGGTATGCTCATCAACAATTTGAACTTCGCCGTTCACAACCACGTAGTCCTTGTCAAGCTTGAAAAGTTCCTTGGCCCGAATGGAGTTGTTTAGAAAAGAGATAAGCGGAGTGTTCATCGTTTCATAGAGGTTGGTGATTCCTAGGTAATCTTCGACCTTGTCGATTCCGGATTCAAGAACACCAATGGTTCTTTTCTTCTCATCTACTTCGTAGTCCTCTTCGGCAATCAGGTCATTGGCGAGCTTTGCAAAAATACCAAACCAACGGTTCACATCGGCTGCTGCGGGTCCGGAAATAATCAATGGCGTCCGAGCCTCGTCGATCAGGATTGAGTCGACCTCGTCAACCACAGCGAAGAAGTGTCCTCGCTGAACAAGCTCTTGCTTGGAGTTAGCCATGTTGTCTCTTAGGTAATCAAAACCAAACTCGTTGTTTGTCCCATAGGTAATGTCACATTCGTACTGAGCCCTGCGCTCTTCGGGGTCCTGCCCGCTAATAATGCAGCCAGTACTCATGCCGAGCGCTCGGAAGATTCTTCCCATTAGTTCTGATTGATACTTGGCCAAGAAATCATTCACCGTGACCACGTGCACTCCGCGGCCCGGAATAGCGTTGAGGTAAGAGGCCAAGGTCGCTACAAGCGTCTTGCCTTCTCCGGTCTTCATCTCTGCAATATTCCCCAGGTGAAGCGCTGCTCCACCCATGACCTGAACATCAAAGTGACGCATTCCCAGAGTTCGCATCGAAGCCTCGCGCACGGCCGAGAAAGCCTCTGGCAACAGGTCATCCAAAGATTCGCCAGCTGCGTATCGCTCCCGAAGAGTATCGGTCTCTGCCTTTAGCTCTTCGTCACTGAGCTCTTTGAAGTTGACCTCCAAGGCATTGACTTCCCTTGCAATGCCCTCAAGCTTTCGTACAATCCTGCCTTCGCCAGCACGCAGCAGTTTGTCTACAAATAATGCCAAGAGTTACTCCTTGATGGTCGGATAAAATTCTAGCTGCTGATGGTTGCACCTAGCTGAGTGAAATAACACCGTAGCTGTAGGCCTTTCGCCTATAAACTACCGCAGCTTTATCATGTTCAAGGTCGTGATAGAGGTAGAAGTCGTGCCCTACCAGCTCCATGTGGCTGACCGCTTCTTCTTTGGTCATCGCATTCTTTTCAAACTCTTTCGAGCGAATCACAAGCTGGCCCTCTGGTTCTTCGGGCTGCTCCTGCTCCATAATTGGAATTTCGCCGGTTAGCAGCTGAGAATCCGCAGGAACAATCGCTAGGTCTCTAAAGTCAGACGCAGCTAGCTCGCTCGCCCCAAGACCTTGGTGTTTTTTTTGCTTGTCTGAATACCGCCTGAGTCGCTCGAGCAGCTTTGCGAAGGCCATGTCAAAAGCAGCAAACTTATCCGAAGCCCTTGCCTCGGCCCTAACCACGTGTCCTGGTTCATAAACGGTCAGTTCGACCTGGTCTTCTTGACCGGCAGCCTTTGAGTGGTCGTAACGAGTTATTTTTATGTTCAGTTCCTGCGGTCGATGAGCAAATTGCTCAACCTTGCCGGCCTTCTCGGTTACATAGTCTCTGAAACGATCCGAGACCGTGAGGTTTTTCGCTGAAATTCGAAGTTCCATTTTTACCTCCTAGTCGGCTGTTTCGCCGTCATACCAAACTACGCCTTTTTCTTTGACCTCGCTCCGGCTTTAGAGGTTTCTCTTGGCTAATACACAGATTCCGGCAACTTCGTAACCAGCAGCACTCAGAGCTCGGGTGCATTCTTTGAGTGTTGAGCCAGTTGTCATCACATCGTCGACCAACAACACTCTTTTGGATCCAGGATTAGCCTCCATGGAACCCGAGACGTTAGATTCGCGCGCTGGTTTATTCAGCCTGCGTTGATCTCGAACTTGACGGTGAAACCTGAGAGTGGTGCTCGGCAACTGCTTAGGCAGCGAATTGTCGCCGCCGGCAATCAACAGCGCGACCGGGTCGAAACCGCGTTTTTTGAAGTTCACCCGATTCCTTGGTGGGAGACAAATCCAGCACTCTCCAAGAACGAGAACTGCTTCGGCCACTGCTTTTTTGAGGCCGGGAGCTAAGTAGGTGACAAGCACTGTTCTGTTTTGATCTTTATAAGCGGTCATAATTCTCGCAATTGGCTCGCTATATTCGCTGGCATTCCAAACCGGCGTGCTACCTAACCAGGATTGCGCGACATCAAACGCAGGAGCGCAACCATCACAAAGCGGACTGGGAGGAGTTTCACAAACGGCACATGCGGTGGGGAAGACAAAATCTAGAAGGGCCTTGAACATCCAATTAGCCTGCGCATTATTGTAATTTACGGGAGGAAGCTATGCCTTTTTGTTGAAAAACATTCTAAGAAATTGCCTGTTAGCGAAGTGGGCTGATACTGGACACCCCGGTTGCGATTCGGCGCCAGCTATTAGCCGAGAAGAGCCAGACCTCCCCGAATTCCGAGAGCATGTAATTGCTTGCCGATGAAGCAGCAGCATGCAACTCGATACCCGCGGTTGGAGGCATAGGTAGCTGCGTTCTTGGACCCGAGATGGAGTACTCGCTTAAAGCCGTGAGGCCGCTCGCAGTCCTCTCAAGAACACGCATTGATGCCTGCTCCTGCCACGCAACTGCAATGGGCGTTCCCAGAACTGGTTGGATTCTCAAGCCTTGATTCAGAGCTAATGGGATTGAATTGGCGTCTCTGAGCACGACCCCAACGTCCAGGAATGACTCCGCGTCCTCAGTCTGTATTGACTGAATGACGCGAGTGCCCTCGGGCGCAATTGCTGCTGCCAGCCGGAGCCCCAAGAATGGACTGGCTAGAGTTCGAACCACAGTGGTCTGGTCGTAAACCTCAACGGGCAAACTGGCATCGGCAGGAAAAGCCCACAGCGATCCAGTCGCGTCATATTCAAGCGCTACGACGTCGATCAAAGAACTCAGCTTGGTGACCTCAACCCGCAGTGACTGATTGGTTAGTTCAAAAACGCCATCAGCGCTCGTGAAGGCGACTTGATCACCGTTGTCTGTGATCGCTATTAGTTTTGGGCTGTAGTTCGTGACCATGGCCTGTGTCCCAGAAAGAGGCATCGAACCGATGCTGGTTAGCGGCTCAACTCCTGTCGGCTTTAGGACGTAGCTGATACTCATTTCATCTTTGGGCTCTGCACCTCCGGGCGCAATGTCCTGAAACGCACCATTCACGGAGAGCGAAATATCGTCAACGCCGGGCAGTTGAGTCAAGGTTGATCTCAACTGTCCGAGCATGTTCCTTCTATCCTGCTGTCCGGCAGCAAGTGCGTCAGAATCGAGATCAACTTGAGCGCTGCGATCCAGGATTCGTACCGCGCTGATTGTCAACTGAGTGCCCTCAGGGATTGCTGACCTGACACCCGAGGACAGCCAAGCACTTGGTCCTGCGAGCAAGGCATTTACCAGCCTGGTCGGAGTAGAGGTCTTGGTTGGGAACCAGCGCAAATCAGGAACCAGGCTCTCCATGCTCGAATCCAGAAAGTAGACAGGGAAGGCGTTAAACACCACGCTGAACACTGGAGGTGTAACAACGGTCAGATTAGGAGCGCTTGAGATCCGCCATTGGCCATCTTGCAAGGCGACCATAAATCTAAGGTTTGTTGTTGACAGCTCAACCGAGTCCTCGTAGCGACCCTGATCATCAATTCTCGCTCCAGCGCGTAGCTCAACGACGACCAAGGACTCCCCTGCCTGCCGAAAAACCGGAGCACCGGCTCTAATTACTGTCTGGTTCTCGGGGTTCCAACGCTGAGCGAAATCCTCACTCAGAAATTCTCTCGCCACGGCGTAGTCATTTAGGGGGCTGGTTCCCGCGGCTAAAAATCCCGACACTATTTCCTGCGAAGTGGCATTCAGGGACGGTCCTGACGGCGTGTAGTAAGCAAATTCCTGCTGAGCCTCAGGAGCAATATCTGGACCGGTTTGAATATCCAGCTGAGTTGGTATTGACGCGCACCCAGCCAAAACCAAAGTCGCAATAAGAACAAAGGCCTTTTTCATCATGTCTGCACCGATCTAGGTGGAAGCGGTATTGGCGAGTTTCCAATCACAGAGTCTGCACGTCTGGGAAGCGTCAACCGGAAGCTAGTGCCTTTATTCGGCTTGGACCAAACCTGCAGCCATCCCCGGTGCAGGGTTGCGTCCTCTTTGGAAATTGCAAGTCCTAAGCCAGTCCCGCCCACGGATCTTTGCCGAGCCGGGTCCGCTCGCCAGAACCGGTCAAAAACTCTGTCGAGTTGCAGTCGTGACATTCCAACTCCCGAATCGGTAACACAAACCGCGACCGAGCTGGCATTTTGACCAACTTGAACAATTATGGCTCGACCCTCTCCGTGCTCGACAGCGTTAGAAAGTAAATTGCGCAGCAGTCTCTCGATGCGCTTGGCATCAAAATCAGCCTCTACCGGTCCCTTAGGTAAGTCAATTCGAATCTCGGTATTCTTTGCCTGAGCAAGGGGCTCAATGCTGGCGATCGAGGCCCCAACAACGGCGTTTAGATCTTGGGTTTCAAGATCAGCAACCACCGCTCCCGCGTCATACCTAGATATCTCTAGGAGGTCAGCTAACAGCACCTCAAAGCGCTCAATTTGGTTCTGCATTAGCTCCGCTGATCGCGAAAGAGCCGGGTCTAGCTTCTCCCTATTTCCGAAAATGACTTCACCCGCGAGCTTTATGGTTGTCAACGGCGTTCTTAATTCATGAGAAACATCGGCCACGAACCGTTGCTGCATCTTCGACAGTGAGTCCAGCTGTTGAATCTGTTGCTGCAAGCTCGCCGCCATCTTGTTGAAGGATTTGGCGAGCTGAGCTAAGACGTCATCGCCACGCTCAACCAATCTTTCGTCCAGTTTTCCTGCCGATAGTGTCTGCGCGGCGAGAGCTGCCTGCTCAACTGGCCGAACCACTGATCGGGTAACGAGGTAGCTCACCAGGGCGATTAGAGCCAGAAGGATTATTCCAGCGATAGTTATGGCACTTTGAACAAGGGCCAAGGACTGCTGCTCTGCACTTAGGTCGAAAACCAGGAAAAGTTCGAAGTTTCCAGCCAGTGGAATTACCACTGGAGCTCCAACCGTAATTCCGGCGACCAAGACGCCTTCCTTAGAAAAGCTCACAGGTGTGTAGGTAAGGATTCCAGCGGATTCCCGAACCTGGACACGTAGCTCTTCGGGAATAGTCTTGAGGTCAAGATCTTGAGAAATCGGCGACTGAAACAGTTGAAGCTGCGCTTGGCCGGGGCTCCTAAGAAGGGCCACTTGCCTAGAACCGGAGCCACCGATTATTTCCAGGGATGGAACAACGGCATTAATTAGGGTCTGCAGGGCAGTTTCGTCGTTTACCGAGGCGGCAGAAACTGTTCCCTGGACGCTACTGACCGCTCGCTCTGTTTCACTCAGCACTTGATCAAGTCGATTTTGATAAAAGCCATTTGCCAACGAGTAGGACAAGAATCCGCCAAGGGTGACAAGTGCCAGAGCACTGAGTAAAACGGTTGCGACCACTGTTCTGGCAGTTAGCGAGCGCCTAAACAGCGAAATCACTGTGTCTCTGAGCCCGCTCGATATCCGTGACCACGGACTGTCATGACAATCTTCGGGTTCTCTGGATCTTTTTCAACCTTGGACCTCAATCGCTGAACGTGAACGTTCACCAGACGAGTGTCAGCCTTGTACTGGTAGCCCCAAACCTGCTCGAGGAGCATTTCTCTGCTAAAAACCTGTTGGGGCTTCGAGGCCAAGGTGTGAAGCAACTTGAACTCCAAAGGCGTTAGCGAAAGATTCGCACCCTCTCGTTGAACCTCGAAAGTTTTTGGGTCCAGCGTAAGACCTCCGACTTGGAGAACTAAAGAATCATCTGGCAACGGTCGAAGTCGGGCCTTGACCCTTGCAATCAACTCTTCACCCTTATGAGGCTTCACAACGTAATCATCGGCACCAGCTTCAAGACCCAGGACTACATCGTTGGTGTCTCCCCTGGCTGTCAACATGACAATTGGCACACCGGACACGGCTCGAATCTGCTTGCAAACCTCAATCCCCGATTGACCGGGGAGCATTATGTCTAGAAGAACTAAATCTGGATTTCTGTCTTTGAAAATCTCTACGGCCGAGATTCCATCTGCGGCAAAGACCGGCTCGTATCCTGCTCCAGCCAGCACGAGGCCGACCATTTCTCGAAGGGCATCATCATCGTCAACAACCAGCACCTTGTGAATCAAATCACCCTCCAATCGCCTGCGATTACCTCTAACAGTAATGGTCATTGGAATCGCTCCTTAAATTTAGCTCGAAGCGGAGCAGGAAACCTAGGAATTTATAATCGACTAATTACTGAGCAATCGCTCTCAAGCCTTGGATGTAATTGCAGCGAGAGCTCGATTGCGAATTTGATGCATCACCGATTCCTGATTTGACTCGACGTTTAGTCTCAATAACGGCTCCGTGTTTGAAGAGCGGATATTGCACCACCACCAGATTTCACCATCTTGGTGACCGTAGGTCTTTCCATCGAGCTGATCGACAAAAGCTCCTTCGAACTCCGCCGCGACCCGCAACTGAGCCTCATGGGCGTTAATGACAGTTGAGTTAATTTCACCGGACGCAAAATATGGTGTGTAGTCAGCCGAAATTTCAGACATGGCCCGGGCTTGCAATCCGAGCTCGCTGATTAGGTGCATTGCGGCAAGCATCCCGTTATCCGCGCCCCAGAACTCACGAAAGTAGTAGTGCGCCGAGTGCTCCCCACCGAAGACCGCAGCGGTTGATGCCATTTGGTCTTTGATTAGCGAGTGCCCAACCTTGGTTATTTGTGGAATAGCACCGTGTGCGATTATCGTCTCCGATACCGACTTGGATGTGAGCAAGTTATGCAGCACGATTGGAGTCTTTTCCCCCGAAGCCTGGACCCTCAAAATCTCGCGCTTGGAGACGATTGCGGCGACCGCGGACGGAGTAACGGCAAAGCCTTTTTCATCAACCGCAAAGCAACGATCGGCATCACCGTCGAACGCAAGACCCAGATCCGCGCCTGAGGAAACAACCATTTGCTGCAGATCAACGAGATTTTTTGAATCCAGCGGATTTGCCTCATGATTTGGAAATGAGCCGTCCAGCTCGAAATACATCGGGACCATTTCTATTGAAGCATTGTCACCGAGAACAACGGGGACCGTAAGACCGCCCATTCCGTTTGCAGTATCAATTACGATCTTGAGCTTGCGGATACCTTGCAAAGGAACCAGCTTGCGAAGGTAGTTCGAGTAGTCAGCCATGACCGAAAGGTTTCGCTCTGAGCCTGTAATGAAATCAGCCGGAATACCGCTTTCGAAAAAAACTGCCGCCCTATCGCTAATTGCCGCGAGTCCAGTGTCAAGGCTTATGCCCCTTGCTCCGGCTCGCGAAAGCTTTATTCCGTTGTAGCTGGCAGGGTTATGGCTCGCTGTGAACATCGCTGCTGGAAGATTCAAGAGCCCCGAAGCGTAATAGTTCATGTCTGTTGAGCACAGGCCCAACATGACAGCGTTTGCTCCGCGCTTTCTTGCGCCAAGTGAAAAGGCTGCCGCGAAACCCGGAGAAGAATCTCTCATGTCATGGCCGACCACAAATTCTTTACCCACCAGGTCGAGCTCATCGGCAAATGCCGCACCAAAGCATTCGACAACTTCTTCGGTAAGTTGACTCCCCACCAGCCCACGAACGTCGTAGGTCTTAACAAATTCATCAAATTTGGTCAATAGGGATCTCCCGATTAGGTTACCCGCCAAGAATACAATGGCACCATGGCTTCAATCCCGCAAAAAAGAGATCGTCACGGCAGAGGCATGCGCCGACCGGTACCGTCAAAACTTTTTCGCCACGGGCTGAGCCGCCAAACTTTTTTTCAGGATGCAGTTGCTGACACTGCGGATTATCTTCGGTCTCGGTTTCCAGAGGAACTTGGAGCCTTGAATTGGAAGATCGAAGAAGTACCGCTCCAGGAGCGTCCGGAATCTCTGAACCGTTGGCACACAAGACCCGAAACTATGACCATAATTCTCTACCGAATTCCGATTGAAAGAAGCGCAAGCTCTAGGAACTCGGATCCAAGGATTCAGATTGAACAGGCCGTGGTTTCGGCCGCCGCGAGCCTGCTTGGCAAAGAACCCTGGGACTTATTAGACCAGTGAGCTATCGGACACTGACCGAAAGAGCTTCTCCAAAGTTTTGATTTTCACGAGGATTTATAACGGCGTAACCAGGCACGTCAATAACTTCAAGCGCGGCCGTAAACTCCGAAGCAGAGTTGATACGAATCGAGTCCCCACTTATCGGCAACGAGACTTGAGATAGTGAGGAGATTTCAAAGCTTTGGTATTCGACCCTGGTTCCATTGGTTATTTCTAGGTTTACGGCCAGAGCCGTCAAGCCGAAGTTTGCGACGTGTAATCGAGTTTTATAGCTTGGAATCGGAATGGTCAAATCTGTAAATTTTGAGGACTGAGTAAGCCAAGAAAAATCCACCACCGGCTTCAAAATAGTGTTTTTGATGCCCGCCAAAAGCGGTGAAGTGCTCTCCACTTTGACAAGGTAATCGCCGTCGGTTAGATCAAGTTCAATCTCGGTAAAACCCTCAGGCTGGACCTGCTGCCTCAGGACCACAACGTTGTTGCTTGCAACCGCAGTAATGACGGCTTCGGTTGGAATGTCTCCAAAATTAAACAACCTCAAGACTGGCTTTTCGAAGCCTTCGGATCGAACGCTTAACCCGGTTATTAAATTATCGTTAGCTGGGGCCAGGCTCGGGAGTTGCATGTCCACCCCTCGGGTGGAGAGGCCAGCGGTTGCTCTTTGCTGCATGGCAATGGAAATGGGAACTCCGCTGGTTTCAAACCACAGGGAAAACATTGGCTCCTGAAAAATCACTGAGGAAACCGGTAAGACCTCAGTTTGCCCCGCGGCCAGACTGACCTGTTTTGAAATCTTGCCGCCCGGAACCAGAAACTGCAGTGACACTAAGGTCTCTGACTCGCTGGGGTTCGCAAGGAGCAAGACGGTTTCTTGCCCCAGCGCTGCAGCACCTGAAATAAACCACCCGCTAAATAATGGCTGTGAGCAAGTACTTGCCATGAGCCCAACGGCGCGGTCCCGGGAGATTCCTTGAGACTGAATCACTGATAACAGGCCGGTTGACTGGTTATCGCCCACAGCGACCAACCTGGCACCAGGTGTTGTTGTGAGACCAGGATCAACATTGAGCTGGCCGCTTCCCAAAAATTGGTAAATACTCGCCTCACCAATTCGATCTATTTGACCAAGTTCAACTCCAGACTCGCCACCGACTTCAGCAAACGCGCCCGGGCAATATAGCTCGAGCGGGAGCGGCTCCACAGCCACAGTAAGGGAAGAAGGAATAGCGAAAGACGTCGAGGTTGAGAGCACCGGAAATTGCGTCAACACAATTTGCGAAAGAAATAACCCAACCAAAGCTACGGCGAGAACAGTGCGACCTACGATCTTCACTTTTGCTTCACCAATCTTTTGGCTCCCCGAATAGAGGCGGGGGTTGGAATTGCAAGTAGCAAGAACCCAGCAAGAATCACAAGCTGAAGATTCCTATTGCTCGGTGACTCAAGGCTCGATGGGATGTTGCTAGCCGAGCCGACCACCTGCCATAAATGACCATAGGGAGTCTGACCAGCAGCCTGCAGCATGGTCATCGAATCAATAGCAGCCCGAGCAGCGGAAATACTCTCCTGGTGTTCTCCCTCCAGCAGCACAAAATCAATACCAAGACTAGAAAGCAGGTCCCGAACTCCAGTTGGGTTACCCGCAACCAGCGAGCCGCTCAACTGGGCAAGCTCAGAAGCAATTGGGCTGGCTGGAAGTAAAAGCTGGTATGCCAAGCTTGTCTGCTCAAGGCTCCTCCCAGCTCCCCATAGCAGCTCCGCATCGACCTGATTGTCATTGACATCAATCCGCAGGGTTCTTATCCCCTCATCAACCTCAGCTGCCGCGACAACTAGAGCTGGAGCCTGCCGCTGCGGCCCGAAATAAGCTTGATCTGGCGCCAACGGTCCGTAAACAAGACCCGATGCCAATACCCCTGCGCTTGCGGCTATAGATGCCGCAGCGATTGCCCATTTACGGTTTAGCCTGTCGAGGACCAATCCAGCCCCGATTAGCAAGGCCGCAAAGCTGATTGCTCGCATGGCGAAACTCCCAGCAATTGGCTGATACACAGTGCATAGCCCCAAAATAATCGCTACGATCCAAGAGCTGACTGAAACTGCCAACCGGGGGCCAAAAAGACTTGCTGCCGCACCGATTCCTGCCACGCCAAGAAAGATAAGAGCAATTACTGAGTCGTAGGGGCTTGCCAACGGCAAAAACGCCGAGCTAGTGACCGTGAGGAAAGCAACCTGATTTTGTTCAACGGCCAGTGACACCCAAGGGTAGATAAGCACCGCTCCAGGCATTGCAAACCAACTCAGGATCGGGAGCTTGCGAATGTTATTGGCGCCAAGCGCAATACCAAAAATCACGAAAAGCAAAAAGATTATGGGGTTGCTTACTGCCACCAAGGCAGCCAACAAACCGGCCAGTCCGACCCAGCGCCAAGTTCGTGATGAGTTGTAACTCGTTGCCGCCTTGATAAGAACGAATGTCAGCCACGGAGCCACGGAAATCGTAACCAGGTCCGCCACGCCAGCCATAGCCTGGACCAGCAAAACCTGAGGGCTGAGTGCGAACAAAAGACCCACCAAATTCCGCACCCAGACTCGAGCGACGAACAAGCTGGTCAGCATCCAGAAACCCATAAAGCCGAGTGCCGGTGCCGCGAATACGAAAATAGCTAGAGCCAAGCTCGGGTTAGAACTGAGAGTGAGGCCAAAGACAGACAGCACCCAGTTGAATGGATCTGTCGGTAAGTTGATTCCCGACAAGTATGGAACCTGCGACAGAGCCGTGGCCGACCAAATCGATCCGAACGAATCGCCGATTGGAACCAGTCGATCCGCGTAGATAGCGCCGACAGGCAAAAGGGACCAACCAAAAACAAGCGGCAGCAAACCTAGCCAGACTGAGCCGCTAGAGAATAGGCCCTTTCCAGTTGACTCTTGGACTTCAGTTACATACTCAAATTTGGCTTCTCGGCGTTTTTTTCGTTGAGCTCGAGTAGCCAGAAAATCCCTCAAGGGCCTGGTCTTTCCGAGACCTCGAAGCCTCTTACGAGCTCCAAGCCTTGAGCCAATTGTGAACCATGCCCAAAGCCAGGCCGCGAACTGACCAAAGATTCGAGTGGGCTTTTTCGTAATTAAGTTTTGAGGAATCGAAATCAAAGCTGCAAGCGGTAGCGCTAAATACACAAGAGGTAGCAGCATGGCCGGAGAAAGTACGCCAGCCAGATGAACGTGCGCTCTGGAAAGAGCATGGGAGCGACTCCCTCCAAGCCACTTTCTAGTTCTAGCTTGCTGCATCGATAGACCTGCGTGCGAAATCCTAGCTCGTGGCTCTACCACCACTCGGAATCCGGCAACTCGAGCCTTCGCACAAAACTCTATGTCTTGGGCAAACACTGGTGCGGTGTCATTCAAGCCGCCGAGTTTCTGCCAGAGACCCGCGGCCACCAACATGCCAGCTGTGGAAACGGCAAGAGTGTCTCTAGAGCCGTCGTGTTGACCTTGGTCATATTGATTTTCGACCAGTAAGAAAGGCTTGCCTGTTGGAGTAACAGTGATTCCAAGCTGTTGAATTTGGATTTCGTTTCCCCACTCCAAAAGCTTCGGTCCGACAATCGCGACCGACGGGGACAGCTCGGCTGCACTCGCGAGCATTTGAAGCGCTACGGGTTCGGGGGCCGAATCGTCGTGGAGAATCCAGAGCCAACCAGGAAGAGCCTTTAGGGATTGGAATCCGGATTCAATTGCGGCTCCGAGTTTGATGTCACCGGGCTCAACAACGGAGAACCCGAATTCTTTGGCTATCGCTAAACAGGATGGGTCGGAACTAGTTTCAACAACAACTATTTGTTCGATTGCGTGGGTCTGAACTGACAAAGCTTTGAGAGTGGTGGCTAAATAATCAACCGCCCCATGTGAGACGACGACTGTCGCTACCGAGAGCGTTGACACGAGTTGTTAAGCGGACTTGCGCAGACGGCGACGTTCGCGCTCAGAAAGCCCACCCCAAATACCGAATCGCTCATCGTTTTGCAGCGCATACTCTAGGCACTGAGATCTAACCGAGCACTGCGAACAAATCTTTTTGGCGTCTCTAGTCGATCCACCTTTTTCGGGGAAGAAAGCTTCTGGGTCGGTTTGTGAGCAAAGAGCGTCCTCTTGCCAGCCGAGGGGGTTTCCTTCAGAATCGCCATACGCGCCGGCTACCCCAAGCCTAAGCACATCGACGAACCAGTTGGTAGGCACTTGACCGCGCTGTTCCATGCTCATTCCCCTATCTCAAGAAATCCATTGATGTAATTACATCGTTGTAAGTATGTTGCTGTCAAGTCGAACTATTTGCCAAATTTCCCTTTTGTTCATAAACCTTCAAGGTAGCCTTTAGGCATGAATCTTCTTCTAACGGGAGGCGCGGGCTACATTGGCGCTCATGTTGCAGCGCTAGCCGAACGCGAGGGTCACTCTGTAACGATCGTCGACGACCTATCAACTGGAGTTGCCAAGAGGGTTGTTTCGCCTATAGTCGCCATAAATCTCGCCTCTTCGGATGCAGTCGAAAAGCTCTCTAAGCTAATGAGAGAAACCAAATTTGACGCCGTCATACACCTAGCGGCCAGAAAACAGGTTGGACAATCGGTCGAGATTCCCGAGCAGTACTTTTTGGACAACATCGGCGGACTCGCCAACCTTTTGCTCGCAATGCGACAAGAAAACGTGAAAAAATTGGTGTTTTCCTCGTCCGCTGCAACCTATGGCATGCCCGCCCTGGATTTAGTGGACGAAGACTACCTCGGGGTGCCCGTCAACCCCTACGGACAGACCAAACTCGTCGGGGAATGGATGGTTAAAAACGCCGCCACTTGGGGACTCAAGGGCGTAAACCTGAGGTATTTCAACGTGGCAGGGTCTGAGTCGAAAAAGCTTGCAGACACGGCCGAACTCAACCTAATTCCGATTGCAATAGCTCAGTTAAAACGCGGAGAACAGCCGATCGTATTTGGCACCGACTATCCGACGCCAGACGGCAGTTGCATTAGGGATTACGTCCACGTCGGGGATCTGGCAAAAGCACATCTGATGGCCGTGGATTACCTAAATACGCCAAATCAAAAATACTCAACCTTCAATGTAGGAACCGGGCAAGGAGCATCCGTACTCCAGGTATTAGAAGAACTCAGAAAAGCATCCGGAATTAGCTTTGAAGAGGTATTGGCCGATCGCAGACCGGGTGACCCGCCGAGGTTAGTGGCGAACACGAACCGCATTGAAAAGGTATTTGGATTTAAGGCTTCTTTTGGACTGAAAGAAATAGTGAAATCCGCATGGGATGCGGCTAACTAGGAACTTTTAAAACCTGACCGATTCGAATGAAATTCGAATTATTAATTCCATTTAGCGTGGCCAGCGCCGACGAGGAAACTCCAAGCTTTCTGGAAATGCCCCAGATTGTGTCGCCCGAAACAACCGTGTATGTCTTTTGCACTTCCGGTTCTTCTGGCTCCTGGGCCTGGGCGACATTCGTGTTGTCAGTGGATGTTGGAATCTTCAGAAGTTGCCCCACCGATATTCGGTTCGGGTTAGAAATTGAGTTAAAACTCTGCAGTGCAGAGCTAGAAATTCCAAACTTCGAAGCTATGCGCAGAAGCGTGTCCCCCGACTGCACTCGATATTCCACGACAGTCTCAGTCGCTTCTGGCTCAGGGGTTGGTTCCGGTTCCGCCGCAACATCCGGTGCTTGCCCCTGCTGGCCAGACGAGCCTGACTTTGGAATCCTGATGAGTTGTCCAACGGAAATTAGGTTCGGGTTCGAAATAGAGTTGTACTCCTGCAGCAGCGCTGCAGTCACCCCAAAGCTTGCTGCGATCTTGTTCAAGCTGTCGCCCGAAACCACTCGGTATTGGATCTCGCTAGCACCCTCGGCCTCGGAATCAGCGGCTGGTTCTGTCGATGAACCGGAATCTGGCTTCGGGGTGCTTTCAGGGGTCGGGGTTGGCACAACCTGAATGACCTCAGGGACTGTTCCCACGAATGTGAGCTCCCCGAAGTCCCCAGCTGGTATGCCCTCCAAGGACGCCAATTGAACAGTTGCAGGGGCAGCTCCGCCGGTTGGTATCCGGGCGGAGAAGTAATTGGTCGCCTGAATGTAGCCGGGGCCATCGCCACGAAGCCGTGCAAGGTGCTCCCAGGAGGAAACTCGATGCTTGGTGCCGTCTTGAATCAAGTAAATGATTCCATTATTTGTCCTAATAAACTGCCCGACCGAGCGGGTCGAAAGCTGTAGGGCTGCGCAAGTAACAGTGGAGAGTGGGTACACGCTACCGGGGAACTCCGCGGCAGCAGCGGGCGAGGTTGGGTAAAGAATTCCACGATCCAACAAGTAGACAGCGCCGTCGCACTGGACCTTGCCAGAAGTAAATCCAGTTCGAGTTTCAAGGCCAGCAAGATCTGAACTGCTGATGGTGAAAGTCTTAGATTTCGAGACGCTGGTGGCCTGAGCGGAAGATGCAAGCTTGATCTTATTTGTCAGATCATCTACCAAATAAAGAGTTGAGGAAGAACTCGATTTCACAATTGCGCCGGGTGCAATAGCTTCTCCCACTTTCTCAATCGTGTTGATGGCTGACTGAGGCAACTCGATTGTTTTTGGCTGACCTATTAGGGACAGGAACATGCCAATCATGTTCTTGTCGCCTGATATTCTTCGCTCCGCTGACTGAACGAAGTAAGAAAACTTATTGCCCGCCGAAGTGATAACGGCCGGAGCGGCCAGTGCAGCATTGACAGTTGGCATTTTCGCCAAAAAAGCCTCAGAAACAGTCACTACTTGATCGGTCCAATTTTCAGGATCCGTTACTGGCAGTTTTCCTGCAGAAGTGATAACAAAGGTCTCTCCAGACTGACTAGCGACAAAGCCTCTGATCTGATCTGAAACTAGCGTGGATTCAATCGCTTGAAGGTCAATTGCCGAAGGAGCCTGATCAAACCACTTGGTTAGTCCAGTCGAAGTCACCAAAGACGAATTTAGGAGGTAAGTCTTGCCCCCGGATGCGATGGCCTTTTGTGCGCTACCAGCAACGGTAAACATCACAGACTCAGATGCCAGAGCGGCCCCGGGTGAGACTGAAACTAGCTGTTCGATAGTCATTGGAGTCGCATTGATTGCCTGCCCGCCAACAGTCTGCAACGCAAGATCATCAACCACCACTCGAGAGCTTGCGTTCTCGATCCAGTAGCGGTTACCGTCTTCGGTTTGCACCAAGCGGGTAAGAGCGCCGCCGTCAATAAAGGTATTCAACTGAAGCGAGCTCAAGGCGATAGTGACGTCGCAATTAGCGCCGAACTGAACCGCTATCTGGCAATCGGCCACCGAATACTTGATGCCGTCTACGAGTAAGTACTTCGCTCCAGAATCGGAGTCAGACACAAGTTGAGTGGCCTCACCGATAGTCGTAAAACTCTCCAGGTAGGCGGAAGAAATTTCGCCGATTGGGCCTAGTGGCCTAAGTGCCGCAAGCAGCCTGGAGTCGCCAACCAAGAATTTCTTGTCGTTCGCGATCAAGAATGTTTCGGTCCCGGCGGCCTTCAGCAGATATCCGCCGCCAATAGGCGAGCCAAACCAGTCGTGATAAAAGCGCCAAAAGTTTCTGTTGCCATAGGCCGAGCAGCTGTCGCCCGACCCATACATGTTTTCCAGAGCCGCGTTGTTGGGGGTGTACGGCGTGTAGTAATAGAGATTCGCTGTTGCCTGGTTTTTTAGCTCAAAGCTCTTGGTTCCACACGATGACTTTGGGTTGTAACGCATTGAAACAGTGCGTCCGGGCTTCCAGTAGGTGAAAGAACCGTCAGGGTTTCCATACCAACGGAGCTGTTTACTGGCTCGATAGAGCTGGTTAAAAAGCCCGACGTAGACCTTCCCACAGATACCAGGGTCCGAATCCGGGCATCCAAAGCCCATTGCCGCACGGTACATGTAAGAGGTCGGTTTGGTCGAGGTAACCAAGCCCTGCTCTTTCTGGAGCTTGGTGATCAAGACTTTTGGGTTGATTCCACAGGCCACCGCGACCGCATAGATAACCTCGGCAGCACTGGCCGCGGGGTTTGCTGGAATAGCCAAACAAGGTCCAACTTCGGTTGAAGTAGTGGCTGGAGTCTCTGGAATCTCACTCTTGATGCTCTTAAGGCAATCAATGGCAGGGTCGGTGGATCTGCAGGCAGAGACCCTAGAGTCCAAAAATTGCTGAATGTCAGCCACGGTCATGGAGCCGAAATCAAAAAATACGCTGTCGCTAATGATTAGACCCGGGTCAAAGGCGCTTGCTGGAGGCGCGGCCTGAGCAGGCGCCATGGCAATAGGAATCGAAACTATTCCGATAATAGCCATCAGGGAGGCAGTAATTAGCCCAATGAGCTTTTTGAACATTATGGGATGACCACCGAGCTAGCAGCAGATGTGCCGAGGTGAAATTCTGACTCGTATCTAACAGTCACAATTCCGGAACCAGAAGGTAAATCAGAAAGCGGAACTTCAATTGGGAAACATTGGGTGTAGTCAGAGGCTGACTGGGCTGAAACCTTGACTATTTTTTCAATGTCCGATCCGATAAATCTCATTGTGCAAGTGCCACCGGACTCCGTAATACCCGGCACCTGCGCTACGACTTCCAGCATCCCAGTATCCGAATAGGCTTCGGCAATCAGGATAACTACGTCGACGGCCAGTTGGTTTGTGGCTGGCTCTGAAGTTTCGGTTTCCTCCGGGGTCTCTGACGCTGCTGGTTCTAATGAAGCTTCTGGTTCGGCCGAAGTCTCCGCTTCCTGATTGGCCTCGAAAGTGATTACAGGCTCTTCAGGCAAAGCCGTTGCCCCCCAGTTCGGGTAGAAAACGCCGCAGCCAGAAAGCACTAAGGAAGCAAAAATCAGGCTCGCACCAACCAATAATTTGCGCATAGCTAACCTCCCAGACACCTTCAACCTTAGGTTGAGATGCTCCAAATAGGCTGAGCGTTATCGTGTTTTGAGCAAATGTAAATCAGCTGAGACTTAGCTGATTAGAGACTTTTCTTCAGGTTTTGATTCTTTTGCTCTACTTGCTCTGCAATCGATGCTCGGTAGGCGTCGAGCTTTGCTCCTAATTCCGGTGTCGCTATAGCCAAAATTCTCAGGGCCAAAAGGCCTGCGTTTTTTGCTCCGTCAATCGAAACGGTGGCCACTGGAACACCAGCTGGCATCTGCACGATGGATAACAGTGAGTCCATGCCGTCCAAGCTCCCCAAGCTAACTGGCACGCCAATTACAGGCAGTGAAGTCATCGAGGCAATCATGCCGGGCAGATGGGCGGCGCCGCCGGCGCCCGCGATGATCACTTTGATACCGTTATCGCTAGCGTTCTTGGCCCAATCGAGCATTTTTTCAGGAGTTCTGTGAGCGCTAAGAACTTCGACTTCAGCATCAAGACCAAACTCCATTACCACGATGTTCGCCTGCTCCATGATTCGCCAATCCGAATCCGATCCCATAACTATCGCGATTTCTGCCATGTCGTTTTCTCCCTAATTCTCAGCTTTACTTTATTCGCAAATCGGTTCGGTACAGAAGTTCGGCAGCTTCGTGGCAATCCGTCAATAACTCCAGATGGTTTTGACCCAAAGCGGTAATATGACCCATTTTCCGACCCCGACGTGGCGCTTTTTGGTAGGAGTGGAATTTGAGATTAGGAAACTTCGACATGGCGGCGGCATAGTTTTCAACCAGTCTGTTCTTCGAGTCCACGCCAAGTAGGTTGACCATCACTGAGCCACCACCCACCAACTCCGTATCCCCTAAAGGAAGATCCAAAACCGCTCTTAGATGCTGCTCGAATTGACTGGTTTTCGAACCCTCAATCGAGAAATGTCCGGAATTATGGGGGCGCATAGCGAGCTCGTTGACTAAGAGCTCCCCGTTTGTGGTTTCGAACATTTCGACGGCCATCACTCCGATTACCTCTAAACCTCGAGCAATCTTCTTTGCTATTTCCTTCGCACCCAGGCTGTCCACTGGGCCGGGGGCCGGTGCGATAACTTCCGAGCAAACGCCATTTTTCTGAACAGTCTGAACCGTGTCCCAGGATCGCAGTTCTCCGGAGGGATTTCGTGAAACTAACTGCGCGAGCTCTCGGATAAATGGCACCTTTTGTTCGCAGAGTAACGCTCCGCCAAAATTCTCAATATTTTCTAGCCAATCGGAGACCTGTGAGGTTTGGCTTATGACTCTCACGCCTTTGCCGTCATAACCACCAATTGGAGTTTTGACGACAACCTCTGGACCATTGGCCTCAATGAATTTGTCAATATCTGTCGCTGTCTTAGCTGCCGCCCAAATCGGTAGGGGAAGACCCAGGTCAGCAAGTGCCGCGCGCATGGCCAACTTATTTTGGGCAAAATGCAGTGCGGCCGGCCCTGGCCTGACTTTTACACCGGCAGCGACGAGTTTTTCCAATAGGGCCAGTGGAACATGCTCATGATCGAAGGTTACGACATCTACCGTGGCGGCAAATCTGGCTAGTTGATCAAAATCCGTGTAGTCACCTACTTGAGTAGTTGCGTAGTGAGCGGATGAGCCTTCTTGCTCAGCAAAGACCTTCAGCTCGATGCCCATCGCTATTGCTGCCGGTTGCATCATTCTGGCAAGCTGACCGCCACCTATTACTCCGACCGTTGGCATATCTCTCCTACCTAATTGACACTAGTTTCGCAGATGCCAAACGTCAGCCGCTGCCAAAGCCACCGGTTCGGGTGCTTGAACAATCAGCCGTCCGGTCTCATCTATTGCGATGGCCACCCCATAGATGTTCTTGCCGCCTGGTAACTCGGCTCTGACCCTTGTACCCAAAGTCCCGCAGCGAGTCAGGAGTTCCGCCTGAAATTGAGCGATGGCTGTCTTGGAGTCAGCCTTGAGCCTAAACCAATAGCTTTTTAGTTCAGTTGCGATTACCTCGAGCAACTGATCTTTTTCCATTTTCAGCCCAAGCTCTTGGAGCGAAGTTGCGGTGTCCGGTGAGTGCTCTTGAGGCTTGATGTTGATTCCAATGCCAAGAACCACCGTATTCAGATCGACCATCTCGGCCAAGATTCCGGAAAGTTTTTTGCCGTCTACCAGTAGATCGTTTGGCCACTTCAGGCTAACGACCAGTCCGTGCTTTTCCAAAGCTGAGCTAAGTGCAAGGCCGGCCATGATTGTTATCCAGTCGGTCTGACTCCGGCTTGTGGGCCTTAGTAAAATTGACACGGCCAGCGACTTCCCGGCTTCGGTCACCCAGTTTCGGCCCAGTCGGCCGAGTCCCGCAGTCTGCTTGTCAGCGGTAACTGCAAAAAATTCTGGAGTTTCAGAGTCAAGTCGACGCAAGAGTTCTTTATTGGTCGAATCAACCTCCGCAAGCTCGACAAGACCGGCGAACTGCCCCTTAGAAGTTGAAGAATCCATCCTCTAAATGATATCGCACCATGGCTATTTGTAGGTATCAGAGACACAACCGCTAGTTTCGTTGTATGAACTATGCAAGATAGGTTCGTTCAAGACCGATAAAGTTAGGAAGACGCAAAGGGGCACACGTGGCTGAGAAACCAGATCTATCTACCACCGCAGGGAAGTTGGCTGACCTCCGTCAGCGCTACCACGAGGCAGTACAGGCCTCTGGCGAGGCTGCTGCAGTCAAGCAGCACGCGAAGGGCAAGAACACAGCACGCGAGCGCATCGAAATGCTTCTTGACCCGGGCTCATTTGTCGAGCTAGACGAATATGTCAGACACCGATCGACTGCCTTTGGCATGGATGCAAAGCGTCCCTACGGAGACTCAGTTGTAACTGGAGTAGGAACAATTCACTCCCGCCAAGTGGCGGTTTATTCTCAAGACTTCACTGTTTTCGGCGGCTCACTCGGTGAGACGGCTGGAAACAAGATCATAAAGGTGATGGAGCTTGCGATAAAGACCGGTGTGCCCTTGATTGGAATCCTAGACTCGGGTGGAGCCAGAATTCAAGAGGGCGTAATTGCTCTAGGCAAATACGGCGAGATTTTTCGACTAAACACAATGGCCTCCGGGGTAATCCCCCAGATTTCTCTTGTCATGGGGCCAGCTGCCGGTGGAGCGGTTTATTCGCCGGCGCTAACTGACTTTGTGATCATGGTGGATAAGACATCCAACATGTTTGTAACTGGTCCCGATGTAATCAAAACTGTTACTGGTGAAGATGTTGGGATGGAAGAGCTCGGCGGCGCCAGAACTCACAATGAAACCTCCGGAGTGGCCCACTACCTGGCCGACAACGAACAGGACGCGATCGATTTTGTGCAGTCACTCGTCGGCTACTTGCCGGAAAACAACCTCTCCGAGTCGGTGACCTACCAATCCGAGTCCGAACTTGAAATCACCGAAGCAGACCGGCGTCTGAATCAAGTAATCCCTGATAGCCCAAACCAGCCGTACGACATGAAGGTAATTATCGAGTCCCTGGTTGACGAGGGCGAATTCTTGGAAATACAGCCACTGTTCGCCCCCAACATACTCATTGGCTTTGCCCGCATCGACGGCAACTCAGTTGGCATAGTTGCAAACCAACCGATGCAAATGGCTGGAACCCTAAACATTGATGCCGGTGAAAAAGCAGCCAGGTTCGTAAGATTCTGCGATGCTTTCTCGATCCCAATCCTTACCTTGGTCGATGTTCCCGGATACCTACCTGGAACCGATCAAGAATGGGCCGGGGTGATTAGGCGAGGTGCGAAGCTGCTATACGCATATGCGGAGGCAACGGTTCCGCTCGTGACAATCATCACTAGGAAGGCATATGGCGGGGCTTACATCGTTATGGGCTCAAAGCAACTGGGTGCCGACATAAACCTTGCTTGGCCGACAGCAGAGATCGCTGTCATGGGAGGTCAGGGTGCCGTGAACATTCTGTTTAGAGACAAGATCAAAGAGGCCGAGGAGCAAGGTTTAGATATTGCCCAGGTGCGAGACCAGCTTGCCAAGGAATACACCTACAACGTGGCAAACCCATTTCTGGCAGCAGAGCGAGGCGAACTGGATGGCATTATCGAACCGGCCGCCACTAGATCCGCCATCGTTAGAGCGCTTAGAGCTCTAAAAACAAAGCGAGCAAACCTGCCCCCCAAGAAGCACGGAAACATCCCACTTTGATGCGCCAATATTCCGAAACTGAAATTCAAACTCTCATGCAAGCTAAAGGCGGCGACGAGCATGATCAAGCTGCAGCGATAGCGGTTGTCACTCAGTCGATTATCGAATCAAGACGCCTAGGCCGAATTGCAACAGGAAAACCAAAATCTTCTTGGAACCGTGGCAACGGTCAGCTCCGCGGGCAGCACATTGGCAACTGGGTAAACGTGTTTCGTAAATAATTCGTTAGTTAAAATCTCCGTGATATGCGACCTGATTCCACCTCGGGTCGAAAAAATATCAGAGTCGTAGAAAAGTATTTTCCCTATTTGTGCTCGGGTCAGATGCAAAAAGGCTCACAGTCCAAGACTCTCCAGCCACACTGCGAATTACGACTTTCCCTGATTTAACGCCACTCACGGTCTGCGCCAATACTTCGAAGAGGCTGCTCCTTTTCTCTTCATCCAACAAGTCGATACCTCCATCGTCGGCTAGCTGCACCTCTACGCCTCTTTCACGAGCCCTCAAGACTGCCCCGATTAGCCGGGAATCCTGAAATCCCTGGGCCCGAATCTGGTCTCGGATCCCAGCTTCAGACAAAAGCAGTTTCTTGGCATCCGAAGAAGTTATTTTGCCCTCTTTTTTCTGAATCATCCTAAGCAGGGGTAATGAGGAGTCAAGGGCTGTCTTTAGTCGGAGCTGGGAACCTGCTCTCCGGATAGTGAGGTCCTCACTCGCCAAATTCTCCAGTAGCCGCCGCTCCAGAAATTCGGAAGATGACCTTTGAGCTGATGTCAAGGCCATGGCTGCTCCCTGGGAACCAGCGACCAGCGCCACCGATCCTGCAATCCCGCTTGCACCTAGAACCTCTGTTCCACCCCAAACTAAGAGACCGGCCACTAGGGCAATTATTCCGATCCAGGCAACTACCGCCCGATTGCGCCAGGCAAGGATTGCCAGAATTGAGCCAATGCCCACAACGAACCAAAGTTGGTTTGGATAGTTGCTCACTTCACCGATCGCATAAAGAGTCAAAATCAGAATTGCCAAGGCCGCCACCGCAGCACCGAAAGTAATGGCATTTGGGAGCCGAAGCTCATCTCGAAAACGAGTTACCAAGATTAGGACGGCAAGATATAAAAACAGAGCTACCGCTGCCGGTATCGGCCTTTCGTATTTAGCAAAATTGATGAGTCCGATTACGGCATGGTAAAAACCAAAACCCAAAGCAAAAATAGCCGCTCGCCAATGGCCGACGTCAGTCACTCGGGCCACCTCAGTGTCACAACCGTGCCGACCGACAGGATAGATGTTATTTTGGCGGTCCCGCCCACAAGAGCCATGCGATTAACTATTGATCCGCGGATTCCAAGTCGGGCCCGAGGGACTCGATCCGGCCTAAAGCCTCTGCCATTATCAACAATCTGGATGCTGATCGCTGAGGCTTCGGATGAGTTGAGCTTGAGTTCCAAAACCGTGCATTTCGAATGTCGTTCGGAATTTTCTATCGCCTGAAGGGCAGCCTCGGTGATCGCTTGAGCAGCCTCCATCAGAATCGGATCCAAGCCTAAGGCATGCATAGTTACTCGAATACGGGGGCTCCGCCTGAGAGCAGCTTGCTTGATCGACAGGAAAAGGCTAGCGGGAGTGGTGGTGCCCACCGGCACAGCGCCCGTTTGAATCGCTTCGATGCTGTCAACCGCCTCGGCAGCCAAGCTGGCTGATGCTAATCGTTCCGCTGGCGTGTTTGCGGCAGCGGCAAACAAAAAAGTGTGAAGAACCTTGTCGTGCAGCAATGCGCTGACTCTCTGGTCCTCTCGTTCGATGGCATCGACCCTTGCTGTCTCAGTTGCACTTAGAAGATAGCCAGAGTGCGCCTCGTCGACCGCGTCGGCCCAGTTGCGAAGCATTGTAGCTACTCCTGCAAGCCCAATCGAGAGAAGTGCAACGTAAACAGAACCCTGCAGAGCCCCGGCGAGGCTTGCCCCACCAATAGGCTCAAACATAGTTATGGCTGTCCATGCTGCCAGAAGAATCGTTAAATAAATCAAAAAGCTCGCTCGAAGCCCACGCCTTACGGCCATGCTCAAGGATGCTAAGCCCACGTACCACCAAACCCATGGGGTGTCAAAGCCAGAAAGGGCGAATGTGTCGAGAGTCATGATTGGCAACAGCAAGACAGACAGAAGACCAAGTAGACCGTAGATCGCGAGCATCACATTGTTCCCGCGTTCCAACCAAGCGGTCACATTTATCGCCAAAACAATGAGCAGAACGGCGCCCGTAATGACATCAGCTAACCCGCTAAAGTGCAGGTTCTGAGAAACTTGTTTCGACCATAGCTCTAGGGTCATAGCGGCGATCACGCCGGCGAAAACTTTCCTCGTCAGGTTTTCTAACTTGTCTCGAGCCGAAGTAGAGCGTGTGTTCACGATTTAGAGGTGCTCGCTGGAAATTAGGCCGTCTTCGATTGCTATCCGGTACAGATCCACTTTGGTGTGGGCCTCTCGTCCGAGGCGTGCGTACTTCACTCGAACCCGGTCAATATGCTCCTTCGCGGAGCTCTGCTTGATTCCCAATTGGGAAGCAACTTGCTTGAGGCTCATGCCTGCTGCGTAAAACGATAGAACTTCGCGCTCGCGCGCGGAAAGATTTGCGTCTTTGAAGACTGCATCAGCATCGATCATCGCGCTGGTTTCGGGGTTGTTGATTATGGCGCCTTCGGCCGCAAGTCGAATAATCTCTGCAAGGTAGGACAATGGCTGGGACTTGGGCACAATTGCTACGGCGCCCGCCCTGAGAGCCAACCGCATAAGGGTTGCCTTGTCGGCAATACTGTAAACCAAGACTGCGCTGCCCGAAGCGACCAACTGAGATACGTTCTCCGCAACCAGTGAGCCGTCTGCCAAGGAAAGATCCATAACGATGACTTGGCACTGAAGGCCATTGATTTTTGAGATTATTTCTCGAACGGTTGCTGCTTCTCCGACTAACTCCAAGCCGCTGCTTGAACACATCCCGGCAAAGCCCAGGCGGACCGCCTCGTGATCATCGACGATTGCCACTCGCACGCTTGAAGTTTCTGCTGTCAAAGTCCCCATAGCAATAACTTAGCGTGCTAGCGCCACGACCGTTTCGAAGTGGTGGGTGTGAGGGAAAATATCAAAGGCCCGCATAGCCTTCACGTTGTAGCCAGCAGCACGGAGAGTCTTTAGGTCTCGAGCGAGCGCAACCGGGTCGCACGCTACGTAGATCAAGTTTCTTGGGCTCAAGCGAATTAGTTGTTCGACCACCTTATTGGCGGCCCCCGAGCGAGGTGGGTCGAGAATAATTGTGTCGAAGGTCCCCGCGGTCTGAGATCTCAGAAATTTCAGAACATCAGCCTGATGGAAGCGAAGGTTATTTAGGTCTTGTGATGACCGCTCTCCGTCGGAAATTGCCTGCTTGGAGGATTCAATGGCCAAGAATTTGGCTCCATCGAACTGTGCGCTCAAAGTCGCGCTAAACAAACCAGCGCCGGAATAAAGGTCTAGGTTTTGCTTTTCTGGGTCGAGGTTCAGCAATTTTGCGAATTCGCTCACGCAGGCGGTCAAGAGCTCAGGACCCTTGACGTGTGCCTGCCAAAAGGAGCCTGGGCTGAGCCGGAAAGTTCTTCCGGCAACCCGTTCGATAAGTTGTTTGTCGCCATTCACCTTTTTGTCGATCAGCCATTGGCTATTGCCAGTGTTGCTGGCGGCGATTTTTATCTTGTCAACGCCGTTGAAGTTTTTTAGATGAAGCCCAAGTTCTTCTATTTCCTTGACTGCTAAAGGTAAATCACGAGTAAAGACAATTTCATTGGTCCGAATTTTCGAGGGGCCTGCGGTTCCGGACTCATCAACATTAAGCTGAACTCGAGTGCGGTAGCGAAGTCCTTGATTCTCCTGATCACCCGGAGCGGCCTCTACGATAACCTCGGACTCGATTCCCGCCATGCGAGAAAGAACTTCCTGAAGCACTTGTGTCTTTAGCACTCGCTGAAAAGAAAGTTCAATGTGCCCAAATTCGGCTCCACCGGCACCTTTTAGGGCTGCCTTCCAGAAGTGCTTCACCCTGTGCTCGGATTCCTCCAGGACCTCAACGGTCTCGGCTCTTAGAAAGCTCTTCGTGTCTTGGACAACTTTTGCCTCGACTAGTTCTCCAGGTATGGCTCCGGAAACGAATACCACTTTGGAGTCGTGTCGAGCAATAAAAACTCCACCGTGGGCAACTTTTTCTATTTTCAGCTTTAGCATCACATGCACAGTGTTCCACAGCTAACCTCTTTATCGTGATCGATTTCGTACTTGCCTCAACTTCTCCTGCCAGAAAGAAGCTACTTTCCGAGGCCGGCATCACATTTCGCGACCTCGCCCCTGGTGTTGACGAAGACCGAATGGTTGAAGAGCTAGCCCCGCAAACGCCGAGCGAGCTGACCGAATTGCTGGCTAAAGCAAAGGCCGACGCGATTGCAGCCACAGAAACAACTGCGCTGGTCCTAGGATGCGATTCCGCACTCTTTTTCGAAGGACAGATTCTCGGAAAGCCGCTAGCCTCAAGCGTTGCGATCGAGCGTTGGAAATCCATGCGAGGTAAGTCTGGCTCGCTCTTTTCTGGACATCACCTGATTGATGTTCAAAACAATCGGGCAATCTCGCTGGTTACCAGCACCGAGGTTTTCTTCGCAGACCTTTCCGACCGGGAGATTGAAATCTACGTTGCCACCGAGGAGCCCCTGCAGGTGGCCGGGGGCTTCACAATTGATGGGCTAGGTGGCGCTTTTGTCGAGCGCATCAGCGGGGATTACCACACTGTGGTTGGCCTATCGCTCGTGGGACTTAGGAAAATGATGGGTGAGCTTGGGCTGGATTATCAATCTCTCTGGAGATAACAGATACGAATAGTTGATTTTTTTGTAGGTTGAGCATAAACAGCTGACCCAATGTGCCAATAAGCTTCCAACTATGACCGAGCGCAAGATTTCTAAAGTACTAATAGCCAACCGTGGCGAAATTGCGGTCAGAGTTATCCGAGCAGCCAAAGACAGCGGAATCCAGACCGTGGCAGTCTATGCGGACTCCGACCGCAATGCGCTGCACGTGAAGCTGGCCGATGAGGCCTATGCGCTTAACGGCGAGAGTGCCGCGGAAACCTATTTGGTAATCGAGAAAATACTTTCAGCAGCAAAAAGAAGTGGTGCCAACGCAATCCACCCCGGCTACGGATTTTTATCGGAAAATGCTGAATTTGCAGAAGCCGTAGTTGACGCCGGCCTAATTTGGATTGGCCCGGATGCTCAGTCAATCACAGCTCTGGGTGACAAGGTATCTGCCCGAAAGATCGCTGAATCTGTCGGTGCGCCGATGGCCCCAGGAACGCTGAACCCAGTAGAAACCGTTGCCGAGGTAGAAGAGTTTGTTGCAATTCATGGGCTTCCGGTGGCTATCAAGGCGGCCCACGGTGGTGGTGGTAGGGGTATAAAGATTGTTCGTGATGCCTCTGAAATTGCAGAGCTTTTCGAGTCTGCAACCCGGGAAGCAATCGCGGCATTTGGTCGCGGAGAATGCTTCTTGGAAAAATACCTTGAGAAGCCGCGTCATGTGGAAACACAGTGCCTTGCGGATTCTCATGGAAATGTTGTGGTTGTTTCTACAAGAGACTGCTCGCTTCAGCGCAGACACCAGAAGTTGGTTGAAGAAGCGCCAGCTCCGTTCTTGACCAAAGAACAAGAAATAATTTTGTACGAGGCATCAAAAGCCATCCTGAAAAAGGTCAACTACGTCGGTGCTGGCACCTGTGAGTTTTTGATCTCGCAAGATGGAACCATTTCTTTCCTCGAAGTAAACACACGACTGCAGGTCGAGCACCCGGTCTCCGAAGAAGTGACGGGCATCGATCTCGTCCGCGAACAGTTCTTTATCGCAGAAGGAAAGAAGCTTTCTTACTCGGACCCGGAAATTCGTGGCCACTCCATAGAATTCCGAATCAATGGCGAGGATGCCGGCAATGGTTTCTTGCCTGCTCCCGGCCCAATCCACCAGTTCATAGCCCCCTCGGGCCCAGGCGTCAGGGTTGATTCTGGAGTAGTTTCTGGAGACGTTATTTCAGGCAAGTTTGACTCGATGATGGCGAAGTTGATTGTAACCGGCAAAGATCGCGCTGAAGCTCTTGCAAGATCTCGCAGGGCTCTAGCCGAAATGCAGGTTCTCGGGCTGCCAACCGTCCTTCCTTTCCATCGAGCAATAGTTGACGACAAGGCATTTATTGGCGACGGGTCAACCTTTGGGATTTTCACTCGCTGGATCGAAACCGAGTGGGACAACACCATTGAACCGTGGTCAGGATCGCAGGAACAAATCCCGGAGCCGGAACCACGCCATGAAATTGTTGTGGAGGTTGCTGGAAAACGCCTTGAGGTTTCGGTTCCTAAGCGATTGCTGGTTGGCGAAATCGGCTCGGCTCAGGGTCATGCTCCCAAACGCGCAGCATCTTCTAACATCTCAGGTCACACTGGCGCCAAAGGCAACCTACTGCTAGCTCCAATGCAAGCGAGCGTTGTGAAGGTGGCGGTCAGCGTTGGCGACCCTGTTGAAAAGGGCGACCTAGCTGTAGTTCTGGAAGCGATGAAGATGGAACAACCCCTAACCGCCCATCGCTCAGGAAAGATTAAGCAAATAGGAGTGGCCGTGGGAGATACCGTTTCAGCTGGCACTCTGCTTCTGGAGATAGAGGACTAATCAGTCGTCAATCGGCTGGTGCAGTGCGCTAGCAGCCTCAGCAATGGATCCAGACAACGAAGGATAGACCGTGTAGGTTCTGGCCAACTGGTCAACAGTTAATCGATTCTCAATCGCTACGGCAATCGGGTAGATCAAATCCGAAGCAGTTGGAGCAACTACCACCCCTCCGATAACGGTTCCCGAGCCCACAGATGCATAGAGCTTTATAAAGCCCTCTTCGATGCCTTGCATTTTGGCCCTGGGGTTGGTTTCTAACATAATTTTTCGCACTTCACCGCGAACCAAACCCTGCTCAATTTCGTCCTGAGACCAGCCGACCGAAGCAATCTCCGGTGACGTGAAAACATTGGAGGCCACGTTACGCAAAGCTGTTGGGACGGACACGTCTCCCATGGTGTGGTAGATCGCAGTTCTTCCCTGCATGGCAGAAACCGACGCTAGCGGTAGCGCTGTGGAGCAGTCGCCGACGGCATATACATTCGCCCTAGAAGTTCGAGCGACTTTGTTTGAAATCACATGACCGGTTTCATTCAGCCTCACGCCGGCTTCTTCTAAACCAAGATTCGCAGTGTTTGGAATCGCTCCGACAGCCATCAGGCAATGCGAACCAGAAATAACCTGGCCATCTTCCAGGGTGACTTCGACGCTCTCACCTAAGTTTTTCACTGAGGTTGCCCGAGCATTGCGCAAGATATTCATGCCTTTGCGTTTAAAGACATCCTCAATCAACTCGGCCGCATCACCGTCGTTTCCTGGAAGGACTTTGTCTCTCGAGGAAACGAGGGTAACCTCACTGCCCAGATGCAGGTAGGCCGACGCGAACTCCGCTCCGGTGACACCGGAACCAACCACAATCATGTGTTTCGGTAAATCGCCAATGTTGTAAAGCTGCTTCCAGTTCAGAATTCTCTTGCCGTCACTCTTGGCGCTGGCAAGTTCCCTAGGGCGAGCACCGGTGGCGACAATGATTGTCTTGGCTTCGATTCGCTCTGAGGAAGTCTCGCCAGATTTGGTTATAAGAACGTGGTGGTTTCCGTCAAGAACTCCATGGCCATTAACCACGGTTACCCCTTCGGCCTCGAGAGTTTCCAGCATGTCCTTGGACTGCGACTTGGCCAATTGGAGTAAGCGTGCGTTGATTGCCGGTAAATCTATGTCGATTGTCGGAGTCACGCGTTTGCCGTCCACTACTAGCCGAACGCCAAGTGCAGCAGCAGATGCAACACGTTGGGCCGCCTCTGCGGTTGCGATAAGAGTCTTCGAGGGGACAACATCGGTGAGGACAGCATTGCCGCCGATACCGCTTTCCTCAATAAGTATGACTTCGGCTCCGAGCTGCACGCCAGCACGAGCAGCCTCGTAGCCACCCGGGCCACCACCGATCACCACAATGCGGTGCTTAGTCATTTTTTTTTCGATCACAGCCCCTATTCTCCACCACGCGAGCATGACTATGCGTGGCTAGACTAATTTTCATGACGCATCTACTCGACGACGAGACAATTAACCCCTTCGAAATTGCCCAGAAGGCAGCTGACCAAATTAGAAAGCTTTCGGGCGTTGGCACCCATCACATCGCGCTGACACTTGGCTCCGGCTGGGCAAAGGCGGCCGATCTCATTGGTGAAACAGTCAGCGAGATACCGGCCTCTGAGGTGATCGGTTTCTCAAAGCCTGCCCTAGCAGGCCACGTTGGAAACATTAGATCCATAAAACTACCCAACGGGAAGTTTGCGCTGGTAATTGGTGCGAGAACCCATTTCTACGAGAACCACGGAGTCCGAGCAGTGGTTCATTCAGTTCGAACGGCTGCTAAGTCCGGAGCAAAAGTAATGGTCCTAACAAATGGTGCGGGTGGGATAAAGCCGAAATGGGCCGGTGGTGCCGCGGTTCTGATTTCCGATCACATCAACCTAACCGCCTCAAGCCCGCTTGAGGGGGCCAACTTCATTGATCTGACCGACCTCTACTCAGCAAGACTCCGCGATATTGCAAAGACGGTTGATCCCAGTCTCGATGAGGGTGTCTATGTTCAGTTCCGTGGCCCCCACTACGAAACACCCGCGGAAGTCCAAATGGCCAAAATAATGGGGGGCGACATCGTAGGAATGTCAACCGCGCTAGAGGCCATTGCCGCCAGAGAATCAGGCATGGAGATTCTCGGCATGTCACTAATAACAAACTTGGCCGCAGGCATCCAAAAGACTCCGCTCAGCCACGCGGAGGTTATTGAAGCCGGCCAGCAAGCCGAAGCCCGAATATCCAAGCTTCTAGCAGAAATTGTGGACAAAATTTGAGTCAACTAGTAGATCGAGCCCAAGCATGGCTTGATCAGGATCCGGACCCAGTTACCAAGCTTGAACTTCAAGCACTTATCGATAATCACGATGAGGAGGGCATTGCTTCTCGATTTAGCACCCGCCTAGACTTTGGGACCGCCGGACTGCGCGGGGAACTAGGCGCCGGCCCGAACCGAATGAACCGAGTCGTTGTGGCGCAAACGGCTCTGGGCTTGGCTAAGTTTTTGAACGCTAATCGTGAAACCTACTTGGATACTTCCGGAGGACTAAGCGCAGTAATCGGTTATGACGGCAGAACAAACTCAGATGTGTTCGCCCTAGACAGCGCGGAGATTTTGAGCGCAGCCGGAATTAAAACCTTTCTATTTTCGGAGATGGTTCCTACCCCAGTTGCTGCATTCACCGGCAGGCGGCTTGGCGCCAGCCTCACTGTAGTTGTGACGGCAAGCCATAACCCTCCAAGAGATAACGGTTACAAGGTCTACCTTGGAGGCCCCACCGGGGGCAGTCAGCTTGTTCCACCGCAGGACAGGGAAATAGCGAATCTGATAACTGCACTCTCCACTAAAACTACTTTTCAAGAGATCCCAAAGAGCAAAGACTTTACGCTCATCGGGCAACCAGAAATCAGCCAGTACCTGGATCGAGCCAAAACGCTAATTAGCATGCACGAAAGCGAAATTAGCAAAAGGTCAGCAATCCGAATCACACACACTGCATTGCATGGAGTTGGCTGGAAGGTAGTTGGCCCACTAATGGCGGCAGCTGGTTTCAAGGTATTACCGGTCGCGCTGCAAGCTGAGCCAGACGCTGAATTTCCAACCGTGGCCTTTCCAAACCCGGAGGAAAAAGGTGCCATGGATCTGAGTTTCGCCGAAGCAACTAGCAATGACAGCGACCTAATTTTAGCAAATGACCCCGATGCCGACCGGCTGGCAGTAGCAGTTCGCAGCGCTGATGGTTATCAAATGCTCACCGGAGACCAGGTTGGACTGCTGCTTGCAAATCAGCTTGCTCCAACATCCAAGGCGATCGCAAACTCGATAGTGTCGGCTGATTTATCAGCACTCGCCAAGCACTATGGCGTGCCCTACACCCAGACGCTGACTGGCTTCAAGTGGATTTCCAAGGTTCCTGATCTTGGATATGGATATGAAGAAGCTCTCGGCTACTGCGTTGATCCGGAATACACCCCGGATAAAGACGGCATAACAGCCGGACTGATAATCGCCCAGATGGCATCAGATTTGAAAGCCCAGGGTAAAACCCTGGTTGACCAGATTCAGGATTTGGCCCAGAAATTTGGGCACGTTGCAACCGGTCAGGTTTCACTTAGAGTGTCGGATCTTTCGGTAATTGGAAACATCACATCTGGCCTACGGTCTAACCCGCCGGCAAGTATTGGAGACGAAGCAGTCCTTTTCGAGGATTACCTAGCCCGAACCGATGCCATGAAAACGGATGCTCTCATTTTTTCCAGCGAGTCGATCAAGATAATCGTGAGGCCCTCTGGAACCGAACCCAAGCTCAAGTGCTATTTACAGGCTTCCGCGACCAACAAGCTGGCTGCCACCAAGCTGCTTGACGACCTAAAAACCTGGGCCGAAGCTACTTTGAGTGCTTTGAAATAAATCTTTGAATGCTTTCCGGAACAGCCAAAGATGCCGACTCCGAGTCAGCCGGCATTGCCTCGCCGGCCTTTGATGTAAGCGGGATGGTCCCTGACCAAAAACCTAGGTTCATGTCTTCTGGCGGGTCGTCAACTTCGTTGACCGAAATCTTCACTGACGCTTCTGCCAGCGACAAAGACAAAATCAAGGTGGCAGCTACTTCTTTTTTGGTGGTTGGTCTTGCCTCACTAACCCTCCCTGGAATCATCGCGTCACTTACGACATCTAAAGCGTGATGTTTTTGGTCCATGGGAACCACTTTGGCTTTTCCAAAGATCATGACTGCTCGGTAATGCATGCCGCTGTTGAAATTACTTCTGGCTATCTTCAGCGCATTGAGTTCGGTTATGGAAACACAAACCTCTGGTTCAGTTTCTAATACGCGCATCAGCCTTGATCCCGATGAGCCGTGAAGGAATATTTCATCTCCGCTTCTGCCATATGCCATCGGGATGACCAGAGGAGAGCCGTCGATAACGACGCCGACGTGCGCCACCAGATTGGCATCCAAGATGCTGTTCAGATCCGCGATGCTCTCAGAAGATTTGTAGCTCATTCTGTTGAGCTTGGTCCGCTCCGAGGAGCCTGGGGTACTCATTCTGCAAGACTAGCTCAGCGTGGCTTTTAGCTTTTCGCCTAATTCACCCAAATCAAAAATGTTATTTATAGCAATTACCTCGGCAGGAATCCCGACAAGTTGGTCGAGGATTTCCGGCGTAGCCAAAACCACCTGTGCCATTTTGTCGGCCCCACGAGCTTCTTCTATTGAGACAGCGCGAACCTCTGCTTCGATACCCAGCATTGAAAGAGCCCTCTCGGCATTGGATTTCAGTAGAACACTGGTCCCAATCCCCGCTCCACACACTGCGTAAATTAACATAACTAAATTAAAGCGCTTTTTTAAAAAGAATGTCCTTAATGACGCTCACGGCAGAAGCATTTAACAAGTTATTCATAACCTCATCGGTACTCATTAGCTGTCCAAAATCGCCCAGCATTTCTATGTGCTCGCTGACATTTGGGGAGCACATCGAAAAAATCAGACTGACCGGATCATTTGCGGATCCAGAGATAACCGGCTCGGCAAGCCTCAGAAGTGCCATGCCTGGGGCTGAAACTGAATTTGACGGCTTGGCATGAGCTAGAGCGAGTCCAGGGGCAATCACAAAGTACGGGCCCAAAGCTTTTAGGCTTTCTGAAACCTCGTCGACATAACTGAGTTTCGCTTTACCTGATTCGACCAGAAGTAAAACCGATTGCGACACTGCGTCAGCGAAGCTTGGTGACTTGTCTTGAGTGACAATAGATCCTGCGCCAAAATAGCTACTCAGCACCGTTTGCCTCAGCGAAACCGGCTTCAATCATCTCGATTAGCTCTTCGCGCTCATCCACCGCTTGAAAAGCGGCCTCGGCGGCGTTTAGCTGCAACTGCTCCAGGTCTGCCAGCTTGTAGCCAAAAGTATCGACCAAAATCTGCAGTTCCTTGGTGAGGTTTGTGGAACTCATAAGCCGGTTGTCAGTATTCACGGTTATGTTGAACCCGAGGTCATACATGATGTCGATCGGATGATCGGCCATCGTGTCGCCCAAGATACTAAAAGATCCAGTTTGCAGGTTCGAAGAAGGAGAGACCTCAAGGGCTATTTGTCGATCATGCACCCACTGAGCGACCGGGCCAAGAACCACTAGATCAGTGTCACCATCGGTTCTTGAGAACATGATGTCCTCCACCAATCGAACTCCGTGTCCTATCCTGAGCGCTCTTCCGGAAACTATTGCGTCCTTAATGGACTCAATGCCGCTTCCTTCTCCTGCGTGAACGGTGCAGGGAAATAACTCAGCTGCGAGGTAGTCAAATGCCAATTGGTGCCTGGATGGTAAAAAGCCTTCTTCGGCCCCTGCAATGTCAAAGCCGACGACTCCATCGTTACGGTGCCTAACTGCAAGCTCCGCGACCTCGAGAGCCCTGTCCGCGTGACGCATCGCAATAATGATCTGACCAGTGCGAATGAACCCGCCTTGGTCACCCACTTCCTCCATGCCACGCTCAAGGCCGTCCTGCACTGCTTCAACTGCCTCATCAAGGCTTAGGCCCAAGTTCAAGTGCTGTTCGGGGGCCCACCGTAATTCCGCATAAATTATATTTTCGCTCGCCAAGTCAATGACAGCTTCAAAGGCGACTCGTTCGAGCCCCGCGCGAGTTTGCATGACACCCACGGTGTGCTGAAAAGTTGAGAGATACCTCTCCAAGGAGCCCGAGTCTGCATTTTCTGCAAACCAGTCCGCTAACTCCAGCGCATTGGTGCTTGGTAATTCGTGCCCAATTTCAGCGGCGAGGTCAATGATGGTTTGGGGCCTAAGCCCGCCATCTAGGTGGTCGTGGAGCGAAATTTTCGGAAGCGCTGCGATGTCCATTTGTTCCTAACTAACCATGTTTCTTGTTGGTCTAGGTCTAATTGACCCGTCCAAGGATTAGCTTACGTTCCGCCGGCTTGCTTTCTTGGAATCCAATTGCCTCTTCGGCAATTGCGATTGCTCGCTCAAACCGCTCTGGGGTGTCGGTGTAAAGAGTCATTATCGGTTCTCCGGCTTTTACGTGGTCGCCGAGTTGAGCATGCAATTCGACTCCGGCTCCAAACTGAACCTCATCTTCTTTGCGCTCTCTTCCGGCTCCGAGCCTCCAGGAAGCGACGCCGATTGACAAAGCTTCCAACTTCGAAATGAATCCGGACTGGCTAGCTCTAATAATGTGCGAATCCGTGGCCTTTGGCAGTTTGGCATCTGGGTCTCCACCCTGCGCCGCAATCATCTTCCGCCAAACATCAAGAGCTTTGCCGTTATTTAGATTCTCGCGAGGGTCCACGTCTGGCATACCGCTCAGCGAAAGCATCTCCCTGGCCAATTCCACCGTTAGTTCCACGACATCGGCTGGGCCTCCGCCAGAAAGAACCTCCACCGATTCCTCGACCTCGAGTGAGTTACCAATCTTCTTACCCAAAGGAGTAGACATGTCGGTCAATAGCGCCGAGGTGTTAACACCGGCATCTTTTCCGAGCTGTACCAACACCGTTGCCAATTCATTCGCTCTGTCAAGGGTCTTCATGAATGCGCCGGAACCGACCTTTACATCCAGAACCAGTGACGAAGTCCCTTCGGCAATCTTCTTGCTCATGATTGAAGAAGCGATAAGGGGAATTGCCTCCACTGTTCCCGTGACATCCCGCAGTGAATATAATTTGCGATCTGCAGGTGCAAGCCCTTGACCAGCGGCACAAATGACTGCCCCCACATCGGCTAGCTGGCTGTATAGCTCTGTGTTCGAAAGACTGGCCTGCCAACCCGGAATTGCCTCTAATTTATCCAGTGTCCCACCGGTATGGCCAAGACCACGACCACTTAGCTGAGGAACCGCAATCCCATAGGAAGCAACCAACGGAGCCAGCGGCAAGGTGATCTTGTCCCCCACGCCACCGGTGGAATGCTTGTCTGCGGTGGGCTGGGTGAGTCCAGAGAAGTTCAATCGCTCTCCGGAGGCAATCATCGCCATCGTCAGGTCTTTGATTTCATCTCGGCTCATGCCGTTTAGCAAAATAGCCATGGCCATTGCAGACATTTGCTCGTCCGCCACCACGCCAGAGGTGTAGTTCTCAACCAGCCAGTTGATTTCGGCGGAACTAAGCGCTCCGTGTTCGCGCTTTTTAATAATCAGTTCTACGGCACTAAAGCTCATGGCGTTGAAGATCCTTCGGTCCAAAGGCATCCGGGAGTACCTCGTTGATTGTTTTAATTCCCGAAACAGTTTGAAGAAGCATCCCCTCGGCACTGTGCTCATAGAGCAACTGCCGACATCGGCCACAAGGCATCAATGGATTTCCCTGACCGTCAACGCAAGCAAATGCAACGAGTTGACCGCCTCCGGTGCGAAACAGCTCACTTACAAGCGAGCATTCCGCGCAGAGCGCGAGCCCGTAGGACGCATTCTCAACGTTAACGCCCGTGATGATGCGACCATCGTCACAGATAGCAGCGGCACCAACTGGAAACTTCGAGTACGGAGAATACGATTTTGGAAGCACATCAATGGCTTGTTGGGTTAGGTTCTCCCAGTCGATTTTCATGCACTATCCCTTCACGTATGGCACTGCTAGTGCCTTCGGAGGCCTGGATTTACCAACGAAACCGACAACCGCAATGATTGTTACTACGTAAGGGACCATGGTTATAAAGTCCGTCGGAATTCCCGGACTTACTTGGTTCGCCCACACTCTTAGAATGATCGAAAACCCGAACAAGAGTGCCGCAAGGGACGCGTAGATTGGGTTCCAGCGACCGAGGATGACCACCGCAAGAGCAATAAATCCAAAGCCTCCAGACATCTCTCGGCCAAAAGCTCCTGCGTTACCAATTGTTAGCGCAGCGCCGCCAAGGCCCGCTATTGACCCACCGATAGTTACCCACCAGAATCTGGTTCGCCCCACATTAATACCTACTGTGTCAGCGGCCAATGGGTGCTCACCAACTGCCCTTGCTCGAAGCCCCAATCTGGTCTTGAATAAAATGAACCAGATAGTTGGCACGATAAAAATTGCCAAGAAAACCGTGATGCGATTTTCGAAGAACACGGGACCCAGAAGCGGAATGTCACTCAATACCGGAATTTTGATTATGTCCATGGTACCGGGAAAGTTCACGTTCTGGGCATCCTCTGTGAGCCACTGCTGATACAAGAAATTAGTAACCCCGATAACCAGAACGTTCAGCACAACGCCAACAATGATCTGCTGAGCCAAGAACTTTATCGAAAATACCGCCAAAATCATCGAGAGAAGGGCGGAGGTGACCATTGCGGCGATTACTCCAAACAGAAAATTATCCGTGATTGATGACACGACTGCCGCCATGAACGCTCCGGTTAGAAGCTGGCCCTCGATGGCTATGTTCGTTATTCCCACGCGCTCACTCATGATTCCAGCCATCGCCCCAAGAATGATTGGGACCGCCAAAACCAAAGCCGTGCCGGCGATAAACGCAATTGGAACCGATTTTTCAGCCGCTAGCCAGCCAAGTAACGCTGTTACTCCGACGGCACCAAAGACAATCGAAACCCATATCGGGGTCTTGAGGTTCTTTATGGCCCTGGAAAGCGAAAAAGCCGCCAATGCAAACATTGCTAAGCCGGAGAGGACTCCAAGCAGACTGGAGTCGATATCTAAGGTGGGGAGCTGAAGGGAATCGGTTCGCCTAGATATCTCAAAAGCGACCATTCCATCGCGCCCCAGAAGCCCTAAAAGCACAAGTGTCAAAAGGCCAATCGAGCCCATTACGATCGGCGACTTGTAGCCAACCTTTACTTCCGTTTCTTTTGAGGTGGTCATTTGGAGCCTCCCCCGCGCGCGAATATTCGTTTTCGGATGGATTCGAGGGCATTAGTCGTCTGTGGCTTAGGCAGTCTGAACAGTGCCCGAATCAAGGGCGGAGCCGCAATGAACAGCACTATCGCTCCCTGAACGATTCCAAGCACTTCCGGGCTTACTCCGAAAACCTGCATGGAGGGCGCACCGGCCTTAAAGGCTCCGAAGAGCAGGCCGGCCAGCAAAATTCCTGGTCCTGATGACCCGCCTAGCAAGGCAACCGTAATTGCATCAAAGCCAATGTTCGCGTGACTCGAAGGAGTAACACCGATTGCAGTTCCCAGAGTCTGGTTGGCTGCAGCAACGCCAACAAAACCGGCCGACAGCGCCATAGCTAAAATGTAAGTCTTTTCGACATTTATTCCGGCGGCCCTAGCGGCATCCGGATTAAAGCCCACCATTCTCAACCGATACCCAATCGTGCTTCGCTCCATTAGCCACCAGAAAACCACAACTGCCAGCAGTGCGAAGATTAGACCCCAGTGCAGCGAATAATTATCTCCCAGCAATTTGGGAAGCAGTGCCGTTTCGGCAGCAGGGTCCGCCTTTGGGTTGCCGGACGCTCGAGATTCCTGCAACAGCGCAGGGTCTCGCATCAAGAACGTAAAGAAATAAAGCGCGATGTAGTTAAACATGATTGTCAAGATCACCTCATGTGCACCCGTCCTAGCCTTCAGGAAGCCCACAAATGCACCCAAAAGCGCAGCGCCGACTATTCCGGCTATCAGAGCAACGACCATGTGTAGCACAAAGGGAAGCTCAAGCCTCGTAGCTACGAATGTCGCGAATATCATTCCGAAGATTAGCTGTCCGGTTCCACCAATATTGAATAGGCCCACCCGAAAAGTAAGCCCTATGCCAAGTCCGGCAGCAATAAGAGGTGCGCCCAAACGAAGAGTCTCCGTTAGCGGCCTGATTGCTTTTTCAAATGTTTCCGCATCGGCGTTGTAGATAGCTCCCCGGAAAAGCGCTCCATAGCCATCATTTACAACAGCGAAGGCAGCCCCTATGGCGTCTCCAGGCCGAGCCAATATGTATCCGAGGGACTCAACAAATTCCTTGTTTGAGCCAATCATGAATAACGCACCCACCAAGAAACCTAGCAAGATGGAGATAACTGTTCGCACCAAACCACCGGAGAAAATTTCACGCATTACCTGCGGCATCGTGTTGTCAGCCTTGTTTATTTCACTCATGCGGTCACTCCAGCCATTAGCTTGCCGAGATCTTCTCTAGAAGTATTCGGTTCTACAATTCCAACTATTTTGCCGCGATACATCACTGCAATTCGATCGGCCAGCGCCAAGACTTCGTCGAGTTCGGAAGAAATCAAGATCACAGCCTTACCAGCATCTCGCTCAGCAATTATTTGCTCGTGTATAAACTCAATAGAGCCCACGTCTACCCCTCGGGTTGGCTGAGAGGCGATCAAGAGGCTTACCTCTCTAGATAGCTCCCTGGCGACAACTACTTTTTGTTGGTTACCGCCCGAAAGCTTATTAGCAACCGTCTCTGCGGATGGAGTTCGAACATCGAACTGCTCGACAAGCTCTTTGGCAATCCGCTTGCGAGCTCCAAAGTTTATGTTCAGACCCTTAGTGAACCTTGATTTATAAGAGGAGTTCAACATTAGATTTTCGGCAATCGTAAACTCGGAAACCAAGCCATCGCTCTGGCGATCTTCAGGAATAAACCCGACGCCACTCTCCAGAACCTCGCGCACTGACTTGTTTGTTATCTCCTTGCCGTTTAGGTTCACTTTGGCTTTTGACCCCAGGGCCTTCCTCAGCCCAAGTAAGAATTCGGCTAGTTCGGTTTGGCCGTTGCCCTGCACTCCGGCAAGGGCCAAAATCTCTCCGCCTCGAACCTCAAAGCTCACATCATTTACTGCCTTTTGAGAGCGATCATCTAGGACGGTTACGTGCTGGGCTTCTAAAACCACACCTCCCAGTACTGCTGGCTTCTTGTTCACCGTCAGCATCACTTCACGACCAACCATTAGAGATGCAAGTTCCGAGGTTTCAGCATCGGGCTTGGCCGAGCCGACAACTTTGCCGAGCCGAATAACAGTGATTCGGTCAGCCACTGCTTTTACTTCGCGAAGCTTGTGGGTGATAAAAACAATGGAGGTGCCGCTTTTGGCAAGTTGGCGCATAATCTCCATCAGCTCGTCCGTCTCCTGAGGAGTGAGTACTGCAGTTGGCTCGTCCAGCACGAGAATCTTGGCGTCTCTTGAAAGCGCCTTGATAATTTCGACTCGCTGCTGGGCTCCCACTGGAAGGTCCTCAATTAGAGCGTCCGGGTCGATATTGAAGCCAAACCGCTCCGAAATCTCTAAAACTTGCTTTTTCGCTTGAGCTAAATCAATTACCCCAAAGGCCTTAGTCGGCTCGTGGCCGAGTGCGACGTTCTCCGCGACG
>Ga0222673_1000120_pt1 | contig 47119 bp, 47 predicted proteins | sample AntAcemetagen801_FD_179845 | JGI IMG/M metagenome (GOLD analysis project Ga0222673, IMG submission 179845) | Saline water microbial communities from Ace Lake, Antarctica - #801 | ecosystem: Environmental > Aquatic > Non-marine Saline and Alkaline > Saline | place: Antarctica: Ace Lake...
TCGGGCAAAAGTGAAAATTGGCGGTGTTTCTTGGATAAAGTTCGAACTCTTTACGAACAAAATCCGCAGGATTTTGATTAACTTCGCACGCGCGGAGCGCGTGGTGGCTCTAAACTTAATCTTACGCGCAGATCAATGTGGTAACGCCAACATCTGCGCGCCTCGCGCTCGCTCCACTCGCGTACAAAACCAAAAATTTCCTTACCAATCCATTTAAAACGGCGGGGGGTGCAGGGGGGAGCCGCAAAAAAATGAAAGGAAATTTTATGGTTTTGTTTTCGTCGCTTCATGAATGATTTACATTTGCTCATAAATTCGCTATTATTAAAATATAAAGAATCCATACTTTATATTATATTCTATATACTAAATTATACAAGATTAATATGAGCATAGCAAACAATTTAAAAAAGATTAGAGCAGAAAAAGGCTATTCCCTCGAAAGAGTGGCTCGCCTTGCTGATTTGTCTCTTAATACGATTGTTAAGATTGAGAGTGGAGTCAATCAAAATCCAACAATCGATACCCTTTCAAAAATTGCAAAAGCACTTGAGATTGGTGTAGACGATTTGATACAAAAATAATTATGACTACCAAATCTTCAAACTCAAACCTTCATCGTGCCGTCAAGATAAAGAATGATGAGTTTTACACTCGGCTTGTTGATATTGAAAATGAACTTAAGCACTACAAAAGTCAGTTTCGTGGCAAAGTAGTGTATTGCAACTGCGATGATCCGTTTGAGAGCAACTTTTTTAAATATTTCGCAGGTAATTTCAATGCACTCGGATTAAAAAGACTTATCGCGACTAGCTATAAACCGTCTCCTGTTGCCAATACACAACTTGGATTATTTGGTGATGATAAAACACTAGCACCAAAAAAAGGTCGACCCAAAGTGAATGCAAACAAATTTATCATCAACGATGTTGGTGATTTGGACGGCGACGGTGCGTTTGATTTGAAAGATGTCGCTGAACAACTCAAGGCGAACAAAAACAATGAGTGGGCTCCACTTAAGGGTGAGGGAGATTTTAGAAGCGAAGAAAGTATTGAACTGCTAAAGCAAGCGGACATCGTGGTAACAAATCCGCCATTCTCTCTATTTCGTGAATATGTCTCACAATTGATAGAAAACAGAAAGAAATTTTTGATTATTGGTAATGATAATGCCATTAAATACAAAGGCATTTTTGAATTCATAAAAGATAATAAAATCTGGCTTGGATACGGTAAGGCAAAAGAATTCTATAGGCCTGACGGAACAATACAAAAATTTGGAAATATTGGGTGGTTCACAAATCTTGACGTAAAAAAGAGACATCAAGCCTTAACTTTATACAAAAGCTATAATCCGAATGATTATCCGAAATATGACAATTTTGAAGCTATAAATGTTTCAAAGGTTTCAGAAATTCCGAAAGATTATGCCGGTGAAATGGGCGTCCCGATAACCTTTTTAGACAAGCATGACCCAGAGCAATTTGAGATTATCGATATGCTAAACAGATACACGTTGCTCGACATACAAAATACGAACGAAGATGTGCGGGCAAGGCACTCACATACTTGTAATATAAACGGAAAAGCCGTCTTCTCAAGAATTGTAATTAAAAATAAGAACGTAAAAAAATAATATGAAAAAAGGAATTATTTACATAATGACAACAGCCGTTTCTGGTTTGATAAAAATAGGTCAAACTGGTACTAAAAATTATCCTGAAAGAATGAGATTCCTAGAAGCAAACGGATATTCTAATGTATCGGGATTAAAAAGATTTTTCGCAATTGAGCTTGATGAATATATTGATAAGGAAAATCTACTGCACGAAATTTTTAGTAAACATCAAGTTGGCGACAGTGAATTATTCGCTTTAGATTATGAATTAGTCAAACAATTACTTTTGTCGTTTGATGGAAATATTATTTATCCAGAAAATATTGATAAGGAAAAAGAATTTGATAATGTTTCTGAAGTTAGAACTCAAAGTGGTTTATTTAGTTTTTATAAAAAAGGTTTGAAAATTGGTGATGAAGTGGTCTTTATTCAAGATAAAAATATAACTGCAAAGATTTTTGGAGAACGAGAAGTTGAATATGGAGGACAAACCTGGAAGTTGTCACCTCTTACTTATAAGATTTTTGAGGAAAAAGGTGAACTGAATACGAGTGGTGCATATCAAGGCGCGAATTACTTTGAATATAAAGGTAAAAAATTAAAAGATTTACCCGACATTAATTAACAATAATATGAAAATAGACTTACATAAAATAAAAATTTCAGAAGTCGTAAAAGACTATAAAGATAGTGCCGAAGAAGGCGTTCGTGCTTTTGGTGGTAAATTGGATATTCGTCCAAAATATCAAAGAGAGTTTGTATACAGCGGTAAACAAAGAGATGAAGTAATTAAAACTGTTAAAAACAGTTTTCCATTGAATGTGATGTACTGGGTAAAAAAAGAGGATGGAAATTTTGAAGTGCTTGATGGGCAACAGCGGACAATTAGTATTGCCCAATTCGTAAACGGAGATTTTTCGATTGAATTTAATGGCAGAATTGCAATGTTTCATAATCTGACAAAAGAAGAACAAGAACAAATTTTGAATTATGATCTTATGATTTACCATTGTGAAGGAAGCGACAAAGAAAAGCTTGATTGGTTTAAAATTATCAATATCGCTGGTGAAAAATTATTTCCTCAAGAGCTTAGAAACGCTGTCTACACGGGACCTTGGCTTTCTGACGCAAAATTAAAATTTAGTAAAACAAATTGTGCGGCGTATTTGCTCGCAAATGATGGTGGACAATTAATAACAGGCTCTCCTATTAGGCAGGAGTATCTAGAAACTGCAATTTCTTGGATAAATAACGAAGAAATCGAAGAATACATGGCAAAGCACCAGCATGACAAAAATGCAGATGAATTGTGGGAATATTTTCAGCATGTAATCGCGTGGGTAAGAAAAACTTTTCCTAATTATCGAAAAGAGATGTCAGGTGTAAATTGGGGTGAACTCTATAATGAATTTAAAGATAAAAAGTTTAATGGAGATAAGCTAGAAAAAGAAATAAAAGAATTAATGCAAGACGAAGATGTGACAAAGAAGTCTGGTATTTATTCGTATGTACTTACTCGAAAAGAAAAATATCTTTCTATTCGAGCATTTACGCCAAACATGAAAAGAGAGGCGTACGAAAGACAAAATGGTATTTGTACGGATTGTAAGGGCGAAAATAAAAACAAAAAATGGGAAATAGGAGAAATGGAAGCAGATCATATTGATCCCTGGTATGAAGGAGGAAAAACGACCGCAGAAAATTGCCAGATGTTATGCAAAGAATGTAACCGAAGAAAATCTGGAAAATAATTTTGCAAAAATATGATTGATTTACTTCAACAATTATCAATAATAGGAAATCAATTTTTGCAAAATATTGTTAAATTTGCAGAACCATTTTTGCAAAACCTTGACCCAGCACTTTTTCAAAGTGTTATTTTGGGTATTTTGATGATTTTGATTTTTGTTGGTGAGCAAATTTTTACCGAAGCAAAAACTCAAAAAGGGCGCGGCGAATTTTCAAAAATGGTAATTTTTTATGAGATTTTGAACATCGTTTATATTCCAGTTCTCGCAATTCTTGCTCTAACATTGTTTGCATTTTTCAAAGATGACTTAAACAACAACAGCATAGAAACAGGATTTAAAGTTTTATCTTTTGTATTTCTTTTAGTTTTTGTATTTTTTCTCTTGCGTCCTATTTTCAAATTTCAAGAATATTTTCGAGGCAAGCGTCATAAATTTGAAATTGATTTCTTGAAAAAAATAGGTTTTTCTAAAATTTTAAAATTTCGGAATAAAGCAAAAGCTGAAAAAATGGTGCGAGCTTGGAATTCATTTTGGTCTGAAAAATCTGAATTTAATGAGAGAGATTTCACGAAAGTTTTTATATCCCATGTTGACGATGCCATAAAACATAGAGAATTGGAGCTCGCGATTCAACTTTCACAAACTTATGTAAACGACATTGAAAAACGAGACCGCTTCTCAATTGGTTATGAAGTTTTGCCAAAAGTTTTTGAGTGGAACGAAAAACTTTGGGCTGGAGAAAAATCTTGGTTAAAAAGTTATGATACTGAAAAAAGAATTCAAAAAATCTTTTCGCAAAAGCACTTTCCAACTTTTAGAGCTTGGACACTAAAGCTATACAAGAAAACAAACTCTAAAAGAGATCATTTTTGGAACTGGAATTATTTTGGCGGAGAATTTTTTCAAGCAATAACTAAAACCCTTCTCAAAGACGGACACGGTCCATATCAACTTTTTTCAACATTCAAGAAACATGTTGATGAAAGCATGGAAAAATTGAATAAAATTGAGGATGAAAAAGAAAAGCAAAAATATGACCGTTATATCACTGGACTTTTTGCAAGTTTTTGCCCGACGTTTTTTAGTGAAATAGACAGTGCACCATCAAATTATGAAATTTGGGAACATAATTTTCCTGTGGAGTGGAAAATATCAATAGCAAATACGAAAAGTGGAATTCCTCGTGTTATTTTGCGTGAGTTTTTGCAATGGTCGCGAGATAGAATATTCAAAGATGATAAAAAGTCTGATTTTGACAAAAGTTTGACAGAAGTAATCAATGGCATTTTCCCAAATATCCACTCATCCTTATTTACAACATTTTTAATGTTGTTTTTCTCAACAGAAGTAAAGTATGCGATAGAGAAAGAACCGAATTTTTATATTTTAGGAACAATTGTGTCGTGGTCTGGCTCTGCTGAAGAAAGCAAAGAAGATAGAGACAAGAGACTTTCTGAGATGATGAGTGCAAGAGCTGAATCACAAAAAGAGGAAATTATTCATATTATTCTTATTTTTTTCTCTCACTATTGGGACAAGTTAAAAATAACTTTAAATGACGATAATAAAGATGAGTGGGAAAATGCTGATAATAAAAAGCGAGAGTCAATGTTGAAAATAGCACGAAAAGAAAAACTGGGGAAAATAAAAACTGAAATTGAGAGTGATGAAATTAAAAAGATGTGTAAAGATGATGAACGGAAGGAATTATATAGAAAAGAATTTTTGGAGTTGGTTGAGTTGTTACTTAAAGAAGTAGCAAAATAAGGGAGTTTCGCTTGCGCGCGCATGGGCGGGTTGGGGCAAGCGCAATATGATTTGCTTGTGCCATTCGGCAGTTTGGCACAATCCGCTTTTTTTGGATTACCACCACACTCAATCGAAGCCACAGAGCGAACACACGAAAGCGCCGTAGTAGCAGTATGAACGAGCGATAGCTCGTGAATGGGCTATACGGAGGCGATGAAGTGTGTGAGCGGACTATAGAGCTACTACAAGACTCGGAGGGGAAGCGCCTCGTTCGGCGCAAGCTACGGAAGAAAGGGGCGGTATGTTGCACTTGTGCAATATTATTTATAAGCCCTTTCTGGAGTAGTGAAGCGACGAAAACAAAACCATAAAATTTCCTTTCATTTTTTTGCGGCTCCCCCCTGCACCCCCCGCCTTTTAAATGGATTGGTAAGGAAATTTTTGGTTTTGTACGCGACTGGAAGGAGTGCGAGGCGCGCACAGGTTAGCGTTATCACATTATCGGAGCGTAAGAGAAAGTTTAGAGCCACCACGCGCTCCGCGCGTGCGCTAGTCTTCAAAATCCTGCGGATTTTGTTCGTAAAGAGTTCGAACTTCGTCCAAGAAACACCGCGAGTACCAAAACCCAAACAAAGCAAAAGCTTTGTTTGGGTTTTGCTGTATCACATTAAAAAACTTCTTTAATTCTTTAAACCAAGAAACATCAAACAAAAAGGCAAGGAATATCAATACTCCAACAATAACTTCAGTAAGATCGAGAAACAACAAAGAGCAAGTAAATAAGCAAACTGTAATTCCCCACAACCCAAACCGTGTCCAAGAAAACATCAAAGACGGTACCGCTAGCAACTGCGAATACAAGATTAGCCAAGTAAGAAATGTTGTAATTGGAGAGGCCATAAGTATTAAAGAGGCAGCAATATTATCAAAACCAATTTGACTGGTTAACATGTATTGAATAGCCTCACCGGAAGACCATAGCGAACTCTGGAGTTTTTCGTAGCCACTAATTGAAAAAGACAGACCGAGAATAAGCCAAAATCCCCAATACAAAACAGATGGCATAAACCAACTCTCTTCATCTCTTTGTCGACTTTTAAGTAAGACATAAGGCTCTCCAAGCGGAATAACTACCAATCCTAATAACAAAAGCCCTATATAACCAGCAGAAGGGTCAAAAGCAATGGGATTTTGGATATACAGAACAGACCAACCATAAAACAACAGCGCGGCACACAATCGTCGCCAAACCCCTAGTGTCAGCAGTAGAGATAAAAAAGCCAAAAATACTACAAAACCAGTAACCGAAGCTGGAGATTGTATATATGGAAAAATGTTTACGACTCCCCAGATTGAGGATGCTTTGGAAGTGGCATCAATTGGTGAAGAAAGACTAAGATATATTTCACTAGCATAAGGTGCTAGTCTCACAAAAATCCAAGTTAGGTAGAGACCAAAAACAATGCGCCAGACTGCAAAAAAAGTTGGTGAGTAATCTTTTTTTAATTTGAACATACTATAGTAGTTAGCCACTCTTTTTCTAATTCTGGAATACGTGATTTTATATAAACATCAACACGTTGCGGATGGGTAGCCAAATCTTTGACGAGTGGTCGCTTATTACTGCAAAAACCATACTGCAAAGTATTAAGAGCAAAGAGAGCGCGAGCAGGAGCAAACAAAAAAGCTGAAGCATACGTAATCTTCCTCCTATGTGGGCCTTCTATAAAAATTTCTGATACTTGATAATCGAGCTGACGACCACTTTGCTCATAAACAACAAAGTGCATGGAGTAAGAAAAATTGTGTTGATGGCCAAAAATATCATTAAACGGCAGCGGGAGTGGTGAAGCAGCCGTTTGCTTAAAAATCTGTCTGATATTTTCAGAATCAAAAATGTATCCGCCAACATTTCCGATTCCCACAAAAATTACCAGAATGCTTAAGACTGCACAAATTTTTTCCCTTCGCATACTACATATTATACAAATTCGGCAGGTAAAAATCCCAACCCTATCAATTACTGACCTGTGCCGCATGCTACAATTCTTCTTATGAATGACGTTCCTAGAGCGGTAACTTGGGAAGCTCCAGAGCACCACCATACAGAAAAAAGTGGAGACTGGTTTTGGGCTCTCGGCATAATTGGTATAGCTGCAGCTGCAGCCGCTTTTTTCTGGGGAAATTTCCTTTTTGCTGTGCTGATTTTGGTAGCTACTCTTACAGTTGCCTTAAACGCCACCAAAGAGCCTCAGATACTACCTTTTGCCATTAGTATGCGTGGAGTACGGGTTGGTAAAGAATTGTTTCCATACGGCACGCTAGAGGCATTTTACATAGACGAGGATTTTTCCACTGGTCCTCAACTTCTGATTCGTTCAGACCGAACTTTTATGCCTCTGATTGTTATACCTTTACCAGAAGAATACTTACATGAGGTTGAAGATATCATTGGCAGCAAACTTCCAGAGGAGCACATAGAAGAACCTTTCTTGCACACATTTTTAGAATTCCTCGGATTTTAATTATTCCCCACCTGACTTACTCTCTTAGAACCCTAGGACAACGGCCTTAATACTTTCGTATTAAGGCCGTTGTCATTTGTACTCTCACCAGGAGTCGAAACCTACAGTTTCAGTACCCGTTGCGAATATTTTGTTTTGCTATCCACCTCACAAAATATCTCTCAACAGCTTCGACTCGCGCCACACTTTACTGAAGTAAAGCTGCGCTTGGTGAGCGACCGAATTTTTACTTCGCTACTATGTGTGCTCTCACCAGGAGTCGAACCTGGATTACAGGTACCGCAAACCTGCGTTCTATCCATTAAACTATGAGAGCCTATTCAATTACATATTACTACCTACTCAATGTTGCTTACGGAGACAGATTTGCAGTACCCGCCCTTCTTACAGAAGCTGTCTACTCATTGGATATTTATTTTGACGTACGTCTCATAAATATCACAATGAGTCTTGCGAAATGTTAACAACATTTCTCACCTGCGTTCTATCCATTAAACTATGAGAGCTTAGTGCGTGGGATAATAGCACAAACTCTGCATATTTGTATATATAAATATAAACAAAAATCCCCTTTCGGGGATTTTTGTTTAACTTACTTGTTTAATAGATGCAACCAGACGTGACTTCTTGCGAGCAGCTGTATTATCCTTAATAATTCCTCGCTTAGCTGCCTTATCAATAGCTTTGTATGCTTCCGGCAATAATTCTTTAGCTTCTCCAGCTTTTCCTTCAGTTACAAATTTACGAACTTGTTTTATTACCCTATTCATCACATCTTTACGACGCAAGTTAAAAACTCGCTTGTGTAGCGATGCGCGGTGGGCTTTTTTTGCTCCTGTAGTAATTGGCATATGTGGGCAGAACTATACAGTAAATAGTTAAAAAAAACAACCGCCTCGGCGCCTTTGGCGCCGAGGCGGTTGTTTAAACCAACTTAATCCTAAGTTTCTTCAATAGTAGGTAATATTCTAACCGTCACACTATCGCTAGAAGAGCCACAATTCAAAGTAAAGGTTGTTTCTCCTGCTAACTCAAGAACCAATGGTTGAGACTGTGTGAGTGCATCTACTGGTAAATTATTAGAACCAGACAAAGTACAACTAGCAGGATCGTTTCCTGATAAGTTCCAGGTTAAACTCACGTCATCACCACGATGAACAAAAGGAGGATTTGCTTCTATGGTCACTGGCGCAGCTGTACTGTTAGTAACTACCACTGAGTCAGTTCTAATCCCACCATCCCCTGCCGTACAAGCAACAGTATAGGTAGTGGAAGAGCCAGAAGCTGGTTCATCGACATCTGTTTGTATACCAGAATCTGGACTACTTGTACCAGTGCTGAAATTTGATCCGTCGCACAATTCAATATCTCCATCAGGAGTCCATTGTAGGCTTACCTCGTCACCGTTTTCTATGGTCAGAGGGCCATCTTCCCAAGATCCTTCGGTTGTATCGTTTTTAACCTCTAAGTTAATTGTTGAGTCAGAGCTCTCGTCATTATCGGATGCGCTAGTACATTGCTCGTCCGGAGGATAGGCCTCACCACCAGAACAGTAACAAGCTACTGTTCTATCTGTAGAGTCATTGTCGTGTTTTTGGTCTGGACGATAACAATTATTCCGCCAATTATTCCGCCAATCTACTTCTGTAGGAGAACTGTGATTGCCAGTAGCACAACTCATACCCCAACAGCCATATGGATAAAGGCTTACGCCAAACTGATCTCGTGGTGCAGCGATAACATTTTCTCCCGAAGTACATTGTTGTCCGTATTCATTAGCAGCAGCCGTGGAACCGGCGGCACTACAAGCAGCACTACAAGTGCTACCATTATTTTTTACCCAGAAGCCTAAGTTCAAACCATCCCAGTCAATACCCCCGTCTCCATCATTGTCTGCATCATCAGAACATTCATTAACACCAGAACTCGTAGGTTCTCCGCACACAAATGAACTATACTTGTAATTTCCACAACTACCTCCTGCACAAGCATTGACACGCCAATAATATGATTCTCCAGAGGTAATGTCTCCGGTCCAAGGAGGTTCTGTTAGATCAGAAGCTGAGTAAACATCACAACTACTAAAACTACTATTGGTAGAAACGCACAGATTGTAGGTGACTTCATAACTGTGGTTTGCAAAAAGATGGGTAGTTGCAGACGATTCGTTCCAGTCTAGAGTGACTGAACCCTCATATGAGGCGCAAGAGTGACGCAGGCCGCTCGGAGTACTCGCTCCAGAAGCAGGTACAGCGAGCCCAGCCGACAATCCTTTTGGGGACATCTCAGTAATTCCTATTTCTACTGAAGTAGCTACTTGTTCTAATGTTAATGGTCCATCAGTCCATTGACCCATAAAGATGAGTAGTGGGCTGAGAAAATATAAAAAAACTGTCATATATTCTTATATTGTATACTAAAAAGTAATCCCTCCTAGATAAGATTGTGCACAATCTTATCTAAATCTATAACTCAGTCTGTTCTAAATTGTGACTAATTGCCCCTCTAAAGCTTTCTAAACCAATAGACCAAGAATCGGGATCATTACCAGGATAAGACCTTCCCCACTCTTCCGCAGTTAACTTGTCCGCTTCTGAACTGGCAGACAAAAACTTTTTATGAGCCAACTCATTTTCTCCGGTATTCATCAATGCTAATCCATACATATTCAAAAGCCACGGATTATCAGGAGAAAATACTAAAGCAGTTTCTAATCCAGAAATCATCTCTTCATATTTACCTTGTGCAAAGTATAGCCATGCCATATCTGTAGCCCCCCACGGACTTTCTGGATCATGTTTTAAATAAGTTTGGAAATAAAGTTCAGCCAAAGTCCAATCCTCAGGTAACTTTGAATCTCTGGCTTTATATCCATAAGTTAAGCCAAGCATGTAGTAAACACTCGGTAGAGTTTCTGCGCCAAATAATTCTAACTGCTTGTTGAAATTCTCTATAGCTTCATCAAATTCTCCTTCTAAAAAATAAGTGCGTCCAAGCTGATACCAAGCAATACTATCCCCTTTTGACTGAGTTAAGAGACCCTTTTCATAATAATGACGGGCTTTTCTAAGATCATAAGTTCCATCAGCATATTGCCCATGATTAAAATAATAGTCAGCTAAAATAAAATCATTTTTAGTAGCTTCTGCTAGACTTTTATTATTAATTTCTTTTCCATGAAAATCTAAATCGAGTTGCGGTCCAATTAGAAAAGCTACAACGACAATAAACAACACAAGTAATAAGTTCTTATGATTTTGGAAAAAATAATTCATAATTTATAAATAACATTGTAACCTATTGAAATCTCATACTGACAGAGTTTCCCCTAGTTGCGGTATAATTAAAAAATGATTAGACAATTGACCGGGAAAATAGTTGATATTAGAGTACACCAAATAACTATAGACATTAACGGCGTAGGCTACACGGTAGCTACTAATATCAAACTGCCAGACTCAGAATTAAATAGCGAAATTATATTACATACACACTTAGCAGTGCGTGAAAATGCTTTAGATTTATACGGTTTTAGAGAAAAAAAAGAATTAGAGATATTTGAATTGTTACTTAGTCTACCGAAAATAGGCCCTAAATCTGGTCTACAAATAATGACTCAAGCTGATGTTGCCTTGATTAAGAAGGCAGTCCTGTCACAAGACGCAGTCTACTTAAGTAAGATGTCTGGAATTGGTAAGAAAAGCGCCGAAAAAATTGTTCTGGGACTAAAGGATAAATTCGTATTTGATGCCGAAGACACTGAACAAAACAGAGCGCATGAAGAGTCCGGACATGCAGACATCGTTGACGCCTTAATTACCCTTGGTTATGGAGAGCAGATTGCCCGAGAGACTGCCAACGAACTAACAAAAACTAGCCCCGAAATTAAAGACACGAGAGTACTTATAAAAGAAGCTCTAAAAATAATAAACAAATAACTTCCACCAAAAATTAAAAATTGTACTCAACCAATCTCCAATATTCCCCAGAATCAACAACCGTTCCTCTTTGAATTTTCCCGTTTGGGTAATAGGCTGCGCCAGGCACTTCGTTTCCTGCTTGGACAATTATCTTATTACTCCACAATGCCTGTACCCGCAACATACTATTTAAATGATGCCAAAACATTTCAGGCTCATGAAACCAGGCGTGCGAAGTAGGGTGCAGGATTAATTGACTAGAGCGATTAGTGCTGAGTTTTTGCACCCCAAGAGTCGATACACTTTCAAAGCAAAATAAAGTACCAGGAACATCAGCTGGGAAATGGGAATAATCAGTCATGGGACCTGGCTGATAACTCAGACGATCTTTCAGCTTATCAATAACAGCTTCATTCCCTACCCGATTGAGTAGCCATGACATTAAATAAGGGAGATATTCTCCTTGTGGTACCAAATACTGCTTATCGGTCACATAGACTGCGCCCTGCCCCAAGTCGTAGTAAAATGCTCTTAAAACAGTATCGCCCTTTAGGGTTTTAATACGTGAACTATCCACCACCAACGCTTTACTCTCGGGTGCAATAATTTTAAAAGCGTTTAAGGCCTCGGCGGTTGATTGATACGACCTACTCCAACGAGAATCTTCAGGCAAAAGCACTATGTCCGGCTGGTATTTAAGAGCTGTTTGTATAGAATCTTCTAAAGCTGCCGCCTTTATCGAATAAGCATTATCTGTCTGTAAAAATGAACTAGTAAAACTAGTGTCAATTGCAATTACCCTAGTAGCAAGAGCGGGAACACTTCTATCATTGAAAACAAACAGTCCTCCAATCATAGCCATCCCACCTAGGGTTGTAAGCAGCAAAGGTGCTTTTATTTTGTCCGACTCACTCCACCACAAGTAGCCCAGTAAGCTAATCGTAGCGACAGTGAATGACAAGCCATATACTCCTAAAACCATTGTCACTGGGTACAACACCGGCAAATGAGAAACCAAGTACCCGACATAACCAAAACTAAAATATATATTTAAAGAGGAACCAATCCCCAACATGTAGAGAGAAAAAGTGAAAGAAGCCAATATTTCCCCCATTATCCACATGAAAGGAAAAAGAATTAAAGCTATCAGACCATATCGTTTAAAGAGCCACCACTGTGTAAACAAGATTGGGATTAAAGCAATTCCCTGCACCAAAGCAACCATCAGCCAATAAACTGCGATAAGCAGAAGCTGAATAAATCCTGGCGATAAACCTAGCCACACCAATGGATAGGTGTACCAGATCCAACTAAGCGCTCCAGCGTGAAGGAAAATACCCATAACAAAACTACCCCACAAAACCTCCCTACCATCTTTTGCTTTTAGTAAAGAATGTAGGAGTAACAACAACCCTGGAAACACCAAGAACCAAGACCAACTAAATACAAAAGCTAATCCTAATAAAATTCCCCCAATCAACCACCTACCCCACTTAAAATGTCTTTCTAAAAACTTCATTAACACCTATTATACACTTTGGTTTATTTCAATGATCATTTAGCTAAAACTATTAAATCCACCATATGTGTAAAACATTACACAAACTACTTGACTTTCTATACTAATTATGTCATCGTACCAATAACAGGCACACAGCGTGGCCTGAACAACAGGCCATAGTGGCCAAGAGGAGTACCTAATGAAAAAAACGATTATGGCTGCCAGCTTGGTGCTGGCAGCCATGATCTCATTTGCGGCAGCCGCGACTGAGATTCCTGTGGGTCACCTGGGAACAGTATCTCAAAGTGATGCAGCGGAGTTGTATCAGCTGCACACTGGACTTGCACCTGGACAACTGGCACAACCAGTTGCAGTAACCATTTTGGGAAGCAGGTGTGCATATGCCTCCCCTTACAGGGATGAATACGCAAGAAAAATCCTTCGTTGGGAAAAGTGGGAAACCACAAGAACCCCAGGGCAGGAGTGTCCTCGCTGATGCGCGTTGGTAGAAGAAATGCCCGGACCCTAGAGTAAAATCTACGGCCCGGGCATTGTTTGTTTAAAATATTTTTTAGTTTCCACGAAGGTCAGAAATGAATTCAGAATCAACAATCCAATCATCTGTAAAAAGTGCGTTGAAATCAAATTGTTCAAGTGAAATAGACTTAACTAATGAAACGTCTTTAACCTTCCTAATTTCCAAACGTGAATTAGTTCTATTTAATGGATCTTCTGCAGTATCAATCGCCTGAACCGAGAGAAAATTTCCGTCAGGTGAAAATACCGGCCAATAGTACTCAGACTCACCACGGTCATATACTCGACCCAAATCACTAAATTGAAAAGGCTCCCAAGACTCAATAGCGAAAGTATGAATTGAACCATTAAAAGCTGCAGTCCATGCAAAAGCTTTTCCATCTGGTGATACTGCAAACATGGAGTTAGCATCAATGAAATTTCCAGCCGGATTATTTTCATTTTGGATTAGACCCAGAATTAAAACATCAGACCCATCTCTAACATCACGCAAATAGAGACCATCATTTTTGAAGTAAAGCAACTTGGTACCATCAGGTGACCACTGCGGCTGAGCGGCCTCAGTGATAACTTGAATTACAGCATCTTCAGCTGGTGAAAAAACCTCGATGTTATGATTGCTTATAAGTTCAGCTTCATATGGCGGCAAATTAAAGTCTGAAACTTGGTAAGCGATTAAATTACTTTCTTTTGACCAATCCAGATTCTCTGGATTACTACTAGTTGCACTAGGAAAAAAACTTGCCTTCCCACTAACAAGATCCACCATATGAATCCTATCATTTACCTCCTCTTGTAATGATTCAAAGGTCATAGTACGCAAAATAAATTCTGTTGGATTCAAAACATCCTTAAAATCAACAAAGATACTATAAGGTAAAATATTTGAGGATATTTTTTCAAACTGAAGCTCTGAGTTTGAAAAATCCACAACAAAAGTTTGATTCAAAAGCTGTGATTCATCATTAGTATCAACTGCACTAATAACGATAACTCCAGCCACTTCATTATCCATAACTTCCGGAGTAAGCGCAGGAATAATAAACTGCTCTACCAAAATAATACCAAGGACTATTACCAAAACAGCGCCAAATATAAAAATTAGCGGACTAGCTTTTTTCTGAGCAACTTGAACCTGATTACTTTCTTCTAACATATAACTAGACTTTAACTCGTAATCTCTTCAATAGCCTGCGATCATCATTTGAAAGGCTGTTAATCCAATTGGCCCCAATCGTGTGGTAAGTTTTGGCGGAGAGCCTAGTGTAAAACCCTTTGGCTTTTAATACATACCTACGTGTTGTGTCAGGTTGCTTTGCACTATCTTTGATAGTTAGATCAACTACATCACCAGGAACTGTTGCTAGGAAATCGCCATCTTTTTTAGCTAATCTAGTTGAATAATCTGAATTATCAGCTCTTGCTACCGCGCTTTCAATAGTAAGTGGGGTAAGCTCTGGTGGTTGTGCTTTTCCAGAAAACACAAAGGCAGAACGTACTTTATGCTTCTTAGTAGCTTTTACTCGCACGGTTAAGAATTCGCCTTTAAGGGAATTAATGATTTTCTTAGGAATACGAACCACTTCTTGTGAAGCCTGAACATATCGAGGAAATAGCGTCTGCAAATAAGTATGAATACTCCCATCTTGTACAGAAACAACTAATGAGCGACCTACTGTTCCACCAGGACCAGTATAAGGGAAGTCTGCGTGCGCGTATGGCACCGCTACTAATTTCTGTAGGTTTTGTTGAGTATCATTAGCAAATATACTAGTCACAGCAGCAGTAGCTAGAAGTGTGATACCGGCGGCTGTAGTGGCAAGAGTTCTTCCTAAAGCCATAGAGCCAATAGAGAATCTCTCTAGAAGTGAAAATGGCACCTGGTTGCCAATACTCCAATCTCGGTAATATGAATCCACCAGTATGAAAGTATCTGATTTATCATTGATGGCACTTTTTGGGATAGTGATTACCAACTCATCATCTTTCTGCATAGTTATTTCCTGATCACTCTCCCCTCCTGCTAAATTAGGATTGGTAATTTTTGCTTCTGTGAAAGTGTTTTGACTTTTATGAAAGTGCTGAACAACATGACTGCTCACTATCTTGGCAAGACTGGCATCGAACACATAAGAATCCGTCAGATTACCATCAACCACATAGTGTTCACTCTTTTTTAAGTCAAGAGAAAAAAGTTCAAACTGATCAATGAATGATTCTTCTGGTTCTAGCTCTCGAATCTGAAGCTTTAATTCACCCTGCTCATTTACTTTGAGAGCAGAACTTAAAAGATAAGTGTCTCCACCAATTCCTTCGGCATATGCTTTTAGACCAGACTTATAGTCGGCAAAGGCGGTGTTGGGCTTACCAAACAAAAAATCGTTTTCATGTGCGTAATTCTCACCGTTCCAGACCATAAGGAAAGGGGTGGAGGCATTTGAGTTTTCTCCCACGCCACTGAAACTCAAGCCATTTGAGCAAGAAAATGTTCCATTAGCGCTCATGGACCCAGAAAATGTTGCACCATTTCCAAAAGATACAGTTACGCCTGTGCCAGACACAGACATACTAGTAACACCACCAGCGGCTGCGGCTGAGGTACTACCACCATCACTACCCCCTCCCCCATCACCTCCAAGTACGAAAAACGGGAAGAAGCCAAAAGAAAACATGCCAGCCTGTAAAATGCCGACATCTAAGTTAATTTTTGCAGCCAAAAGAACGAGACCAATAACGCCTACGCTAGTTAATATTTGCTTATAATTCTCTTGGATCTGAAAAAAACTTTTGAATATATTTAATGTGTATATAAATGACATAATTACTAATTATAGTAACACCTTTGCTAAATATATAGACCCAGATACTAACAGGTTGGAGTTCTTTCTTTGGTCGGCTTTCACTTTAATCTTTAAATTTACACAGAAAAATCGCAGCTGTGTGCCGCACAGCTGCGATTAAAAACAAGGATTCATTATCTCAACGTAATGCATCCGAAGCCGTTGGGTCTTCCTTTCTTCAGGAAGCAAAGGAAGCCTTTTGTTCCCATTGGAACGGTCACCTCGCTTCTCTTGTTTACATTATAGGGAATAATTTTTTCCCCGTTTGGAGGCATTACAAATGCCTTGTGGGCTCCACTTGGAGCCTTGTAAACCTTGCCCGCTTGGGCAAAGGCCAGCGGCGTTGCTGCCATGGCAATGGCAGCAACTATGCTTAGAACAATGAATTTATTATTCATAATTCCACTCCTTTTGTTTCTAGTTACAAAAATAGTATGACTGTATACAGACAACTTGTCAAGCACTTGTACAACCTCACCACTTATTCAGTTTAATAAAAGTCACATCTAACTTGTCTCAGTATTAATAACTCGCGGACAAGTTAGTTAGCAAGTATAATGTAATGAATTATGAATGAGATTCTATATCAGATAAAAAGATTTATACCAAAACCATTAATGGATTTGGTAAGACCTGCCTATCACTTGGCATTAGCTACAGCTAGTGCTATTTGGTACAGGTTCCCTTCTAAAGAATTGACCGTAATTACAGTAACAGGGACCAAAGGAAAATCTACAGTCACCGAAATAATGGCGCATGTTTTGGAAGCTGACGGCAAAAAAGTAGCATCTCTTTCTACCATTCAATTTAAAGTAGGTAATGATGTGCGTCCAAACCTTTACAAAATGACCACCCCGGGGCGATTTTTCGTGCAACGTTTTCTGCGTCAGGCAGTCGATGCCGGCTGTACGCATGCTGTTTTAGAAATGACTTCTGAAGGAGTAAGGTACTCTCGCCATAAATTTATAGAAATGGACGCACTGATTTTCACCAACCTCACACCAGAACACATTGAGTCGCATGGTTCCTTTGAAAAATACAAACAGGCTAAACTACAGATTGCCAAACAACTCGAGAAGAGTAAAAAACGTCCTCGTTATATAGTAGCCAATATTGATGATGAGCATGGTCAAGACTTTCTAAATATTGAAGCGGAAAACAAACTACCCTACCAGTTAGACGACCTGAAGCTTTATACTCTGCACAAAGATGGGGTTGGGCTCATATTCCAAGAGGGCTCTGAAGAAGTGACTATACGTGTACCTTTAGTTGGTCTTTTCAATGTATACAATGCGCTTTCGGTAGTCACGCTAAGCAACGCAATGGGAATAAAAATGAGTACCATAGAAAGTGCCCTGAGATCATTACCACCAGTGCGTGGGAGAGTGGAACATATATTTAGTCCAGCGAATGCCGAGAAACAAATAACTGCCATAGTTGACTACGCTCACACGCCAGACTCTCTAAAGCAACTATATACAGCATTCAAAGACTCCCCGAAAGTGTGTGTACTAGGCAACACTGGCGGCGGCCGCGACGCTTGGAAAAGACCAGAAATGGCTGCAATTGCAGAACAGTATTGCCAACACATTATCCTAACTAATGAAGACCCTTACGACGAAAGTCCTAGAAAAATTGTTGAAGAAATGGCTGCTGGTATTAAAGACCAATCAAAATTAGAAATTATTATGGATAGAAAAGAGGCTATTCGGACAGCTATAGAAAAAGCCAACGATGGCGACTACGTGATAGTTTCTGGCAAAGGCACCGATCCCTATATCATGGGGCCAAATAACACCAAAGAACCTTGGAGCGACGCTAAAATAGTTAAGGAGTTACTCTCAAATTGAATCATTACGAGAATATAAATAAAATACACTATTAATGAATACGGGTTCCTCAAGCAAAACAACAAACCATCCTGCTAAAGCAACTCTCTTATAATTAACTCCAGTAGGATCCATTACTCCACGGACAAAGCCAGTGAGCATTCCTCCGTCTCCATTATATATAACTCTTTCTGGAACATCATAATACCAGCCAATCAAACGGTTCATTATTAAATAAGCTTCTTCTTTGAGGAGATTGCGGTCAACTTCAGAAGTGATCCCGTCCAGATATAAAAATGACAAACCTTCTACGGCGTTTAATAAAGCAATAGTTCCTACCTCACCTTGTTTAGCAAGAAAATTAATATTATCTGCTAAATCCGCCTTTAAATAGAATTCCTTAACAATAGCTATATATTTTTCATCATTAGTGAGTTTATAAGCAGGTATTAGCACTCCGCTTATGAGCAGAGGCATATCGAAAGTTACCTGATAAGTGCCTGACTGATACATAACAGCACCACTAAGTTTATCTGGCCATTCAGAAACGATCTTATCTGCTGTTTCCACAATTATTTTTTTGTATTTTTCGTTTCCGGTTACATCATAAAGGATTTCTATCTTTCTAAGAACATTATTATCAATCAGATTTTCAAATGAAAATTCATTAACTTCTTTTTCAATACTGGGAGCCAATTCAAGTATAAAATTCTTATATGATTCTTCTCCCGTGATTTTATAAACTGCATACAAAGCAGAAATATTATTTGAACATACTTCAATATTTACTCTACACTCCTCTGTCACTCTTTCTATACCCTTCTTGAAATCAACGCTGTCAACACCTTCTGTAAGTAGAATGGCCTTTATTGGATATCCGACAAAATCCTCCAATTGCTCACTTTGAGATTCACACGAATTACCTTCGCATCGATATCGAGATGCGAAAGCTCCCTCTAAAGTTATGGAGTTTTTGATAAAACTACTCAAAGATTCAAGCACTTGTTCCCTAACGACAGGAGTGTCTGTAATAATAAAAGTATCATTTGTTACCACTTCTTCCTCCGCCTTAAATAGATAAGAGTAATTAGCAACAAAAATATAGGCAGACAAAGCAATAACGACGAAGGATAACGTAAATACTAAAGTTAATAGGTATTTATTCATAGAATAATGTAAGTATGACTAAAACATTCCAGGATCACTACATTGAGAACTGCAATTTCCCGTGCCGCAACTTACGCCACAATTTGAACAAGAAGCATCAGCACACATACATGAAGGAGAGCCGCAACTATCACTGTAAGAATAACAGCTGTTAATTGAACTATCGCCAGGACTAGAACTATCCGGCACATCAGCGTGAACCAAGCCGTCTCCTGTAAACATTCTAGGTGGTGCCAAAAACAAAATTCCAACAAAAGCCACCAACAAAAGAGTCGTGCTTTTTAGGACTTTTTTTGCAAAAAAAATCATATCAATATTATTAAGCATACTACATCAATTAGCTGATTTAGCTTAACTAATTATCAACACTATTTATGCTAAAATAGCGCTAATGTTAATTTTTGGCCTACCTTTTAGTGATGTCTGGAAGAAAATAAGGCCAACCTCTCTTAATACTACAGCTGTTTCTTATTTTATTAGTTTTATTGAAAAACGGTTTGGTGCAAATTTTTTATACAATGAAGACTACGTTCCGTACGGGAAAATAGATTTACTCGATCTATTCGAACTATCTACAAAACTACAGGAATCAAAAATTATATACCGAATCCTTCCAGATAATGACTTCCCAGACGAACCACCTTTTTATAAATGGACAGTTAGTAGCGGCTCGCCTAAAAAGCTTGAGATGTCAGGGGGAATGTCTATAAGAAGTGACCGCGATGCTCTCACAGCAGCTTTAGCAGAAGCAGTTGAGCGCTATTTATGGTTGTCAGTTACTGATTATTTCAAAAGCCCTACCATTGCCACTGCAGAAACGATAAAAAAATGGGAATATCTATAGGTCCAGAGGAGTTTGTAAGCTTTAGTAAAGACCAGAGAAAAAATAATCCAAGTTTAAATCTTAAAAAACATGCTGAATATCTTTGGATAAAAGGGTATTCTCATACTAAAAAAAGTACTATCTGGATACCAGCTCAAGTTGTAAGTGCCTCTCATTCTTTAAAAATAAGAGGTAAAGAGCCCTTAATATTATCGTCAATAACAAACGGACTAGCAACAGGACCGACAAAAGAATTTGCACTTTTAAATGGAGCCATGGAGCTGGTTGAACGTGACGCCTTCATGATTACATGGCTAAATCAAATTACTCCCCAAAAACTGGACACGGGGCTACTTTCAAAAACAAACCCTGACATCAAAAAAATAATAGACAAATGTGAAAAATACAGGCTAAAACTCACGTTAGTAGTGCTTCCTACGGACGCTCCGGCTCATGCTGTTTGTGCAATTGTTCAAGATTTCACAGACGTGGATGCAGAACTAAGTATTGGCCTGAAAGCTCATCGAAAAATTACTACTGCTGTAGTTGGTTCCGCTCTTGAAGCATTGCGTGTACGTAGAAACATACGCTCCAAAAATAAATACTCCCCACTCGATCCCAGTATAAAAACCGCCGATATAAATGCCTCAACTCGAACTCAATATTGGGGCAGAAAAGACAGCTCTAGAAAACTTAATTTTTTATTACAAGGAACTAAAAAAACTTTTGAACCTGCTGCATGGGAAAATGATTCCATTGAACAACATTGGCAACGTTTCCTGGACTGGAGTAGAAAAAACGATTACGAAGTAGCCTCGGTAGATATCGGATGTTCAGAACACAACGTATCACCTTGGCACATACACCATGTGGTCATACCTAAGTTTCAACAATTATATTTGAATGAGCTTTTCCCATACACAACTGGGAACAGGCTCAAATCAGTACCAGAAAAACTGGGCCTCGCTGTTAAAAAAGATTCTCTTTCCAAAGAACCTCACCCATTCGATTAAATATGAAAAATTACTCTTATAAAATACATAATTTTGTAACAAGTGGGCGCCTTAATGAAGATAATCAGACTATTGATTATAAAAACCTTAAAAACACCCCTCCAAATCCTCCAAAAACCTATGAGAGGATGCCTAAAATATTACTACCAAAACCAATAGAGGTTGACGTCACTTTGCAAGAATCTATTTTCAATAGAAGGTCTACTAGGGGGAACTCAAAAAAATCCTTATCAGTAGAGGATTTAAGTGCAATTCTTCACACTCTCTCATGCAACAAGGAAGGGCTTCGAGGATACCCTTCTGGAGGAGCTAAATATCCCATAGAAGCTTATGTGTTAGCTCAAGATGTTAAAGAATTAGCTAAAAATGTATATCACTATAATCCCAAATCACACTCCTTAGAAAATTTATGGGAAATACCAAGTGAAACTAAGATATTTACTCAAATTAATGATTGGGCAAACACGGCCAGAGCAATAATTGTTTTTACCGGCAACTGGCAAAAGAGTGGAGATAAATATGGTAGCTACTCATATTTACTTGGCGTACTTGAATGTGGTCATGCTGCGCAAAACATTTTACTGACAGCTTCTTCTTTAGAGGTTAATGCCTGCGCCTTGGCCGGAATTAAAGATATGGTTTTATATGACGTACTAGATATTGATGCTAGTACGGAACAATTTATATACTCAATCGCCTTAGGTTAAAAGGCATGAAAAAAGGCGGTGTTTCAATCTGAATCACCGCCTTTTGGGAGAAGTGAGATCATTAGTACAATCCCACCGCTCCTTTTTCGTATATGAGCCAGCAGATGTACGGCCCAAATTCAACAGAACAGGACAGCTGATGCGCCACCTTGTCCTTTGAATCATCCCCTTCATGGAGAGGGTCTGCTGCATTGGCAGCAGACCCCATCGCAGTAGCCAAAGCCATGGCCAAGATAATTTTTTTCATCCGATTCACTTCCTTTCCTTCCCACCATTGGGATTACAGTACCTTACTACATCTTTATGAAAAAGTCAAGCTTTTTGCCGCAAACTTACCATACGTACTACCCTATTAAAACGTTTTGTGGAACAAAACTATACCAGTGGTGACGGCGACATTGAGGGATTCTTTTTTACCTTTCATTGGGATTTCTAGAATAATGTCAGATAAGTCGAGTAGGTTTTTCCCTACCCCATCGATTTCATTGCCAAGAATATAAGCGACTTTTTCTGGTGTATTAAATTCATCAAGCGACTGAGAATCAACTGCTTGTTCAACAGAAATGATTTTAAAATCTTCTGCTTTGAGACGCGCCAGCAAAGCTGGCGCGTCCTTGTCCGAAACCTGCTCCCATTCCAACAATTCATTCGCACCAAGAGAAGTCTTGGCAATCTCTTTTTGCACCCTGCCAAAACGATCAATTGGCACCGGTGTATAGCCAAGTAAGTATATTTTTAAAACTCCAGCGCCGTCAGCAGTACGAAAAATAGAGCCAACATTATGAGCACTTCGTATATTATCTAAGATAATAATTTTTTTCATCACTATAATTTTGTCCGCCCTCAAGGATTTGAACCTTGGACCATCTCCTTAAAAGGGAGCTGCTCTACCAACTGAGCTAAGGGCGGATTTTGTGTCGTGCACTATAACACAATCATCCAAAAAATCGAGGGTGGACACGACGCTTTCATCACTTTAAAGACAATATCCACTTTTCTAGCGCAATGTCCATATCGACTTTGCCGGTGCGTGATTGGTGGTAAAAATCTAAGAGTGAATTAGACAAATTCATTAGTTCCCCATCTTTAAAATTCCCAAGTGATTGCTTTGCTTTATTATACGGCCAATCTTTCATGCCAGCGTCCTTAGCTGAAGCAGTTTGTTCTGCTAAACGCATTGCTTTAATCTGCCACCAGATAATTCCTATTATTTCCTCATCTGCTATTCCCTCTTCCCTGGCTTCACTCAATAACATCCAAAGAGTTCTTTTATCTTTCTTTGCAAAAGCATCTGCAGCTGCGAAAGTATTGAAGCGTTGTGCAGCTGCTGTTTTGAATTCTTCACACACCTCTGCGTGCTTAGCGAATTTTTTCTTGACTGGTGCCAAAAGTGCCCCTTCGATAATCACAAACTTGTGTGCGGACTCTGCGAGTAAAGGTAGCCCTTCTATTACCTTTTCATAAACCTCGGCACTATTAGAAGGCGTGTCTAGTAAATACAAGGTCTCAGTCCCAAACAATGAGCTACCGGAGGCTAAATCTACCAACATCTCCGCACTAAAATTATCGGTGGAAATAGTTTCCATCACTACACCTTTCTGTTTGTCCTTATCTATTTCTTTAAAAGCTGCTCCTCGCACCTCAATAATACTATTACCAAAAAATACCAACAACATATTACTTATTCCACTTAGTTAATTCTGTCCAGTTGTCTCCAGCCTTTATATCCACTTCTATCGGAACACCGTGAGTCTCATGACCAACAAAAACTTCCTGCATTATTTTCTCAAGTGTGGGAATAACTGTTGGCATTTTTTCTTTCTTAATTTCGAATACCAACTCATCATGAACTTGAAGTAACATCTTTACATCTTTTTCTAATTTATTTTCCTTTATAAATTCAGAAACTCTGTTCATGGCTATTCGTAAAATATCACCTTCAGTTCCTTGAATTGGTGCATTTATTGCCATCCTCTCAGCCTGAGCTCGAATAAAAGGCGCCCCAGAATGAATCCCTGGGAAATGTCGTCGCCTACCAAAAAGAGTTTTGGTGTATCCGTGTTGTCTAGCAAAAGCTTTGGTTTCTTCCAAATACTCCGCCAAATGAGTAAAGGTGTTGAAATAAGCATTTAGAAATTGCTGAGCTTCCTCGCGGGGTGTGTCATTACCCAAATTTTGTCGAAGTGCATTTACTCCCATTCCATAAAGAATACCGAAGTTTATCACCTTTGCTTGGCGTCTCATTTCTGAATCAACCTCCTCCGCATTAACTCCAAAAACACGCACAGCTACCCCTTGGTGGACGTCTTCACCTCGATGGAAAATCTCAATCATTTTTTTATCTTCAGACAAAATAGCTGCGATTCGAAGCTCAATTTGAGAATAATCCATACTAACCAATTGATAGTCTTTTTCAGCCACAAAAGCCTTACGCATAGCTCTACCCTCTTCGCTCCTAATAGGGATATTTTGCAGATTTGGGTCTTTGCTGGCAATTCTCCCTGTAGTGGTACCTGTTTGCAAAAAAGTAGTACGAAGCCTCCCATCATCGCCCACCATTTTGGGAAGATTGTCTACATAAGTAGACACTAGTTTTTGTAATTCACGATAACGAAGTATCTCCTTGATTATAGGATGATCGTTAATCATTTTTTCAAGTTCACTTTCTTTGGTTGAACGTTGACCTGTCGAAGTCTTTTTTTGTTGTTTCGGTTTTAACTCTAAAACATCGAACAAAATCTCGCCGAGCTGTTTAGGTGAGTTGATGTTAAATTCTTTTCCAGCATGTTTGTAGATAGCCTTTTCCAACTTATTCAACTCAGTATGAAATTTTTTCGAAAGTTTTTGTAGATAGCTAGTATCTAATTTTATTCCAATACTATTTACTTCTTCTATAACAGAAATCAGCGGTTTTTCGATATCTTCATAAATACTCCAGAGCTCATTATCTTTGAGAGCTTTCTCTAGGTTTTGTTTTATCTCCTTAAAGTCAGTCACATTAAAATATGAGCGACCGTAATCTACTATCTCATCGTAAGTAGCATTTGTACGCTCAGACTCCAAAAGCCACAACATAATAGAAGCTTCTGCCACCTCTCTGTCTTCCACCCCACTAACCAACTGGTCGGGAGAAACATCTTCGCTCACAGCTAAAAGATTCTTGATACGATTGGTAAGGGTTCGAAAACCAAGATCACTAAAAAGACTGAGTGTTCCTTCAACATCAACAGAATCTCGCCAACTTTTCTCAGGGAAAGTAAATTTTATAGGAGCGTCTCGCCGGATAGTGGCAAGCATCTTTGAAAACTCCGCTTCCTCCTCATGATCCGCAACCAGTTGTGAGAACCTCTTTTGAATACCGGCTTTTTTAGCAACCTCCTCCACACCATCTTTTTTGAGAGCCTTGTATATTTTTTCTAAACCACCAAAAGTATTAACCAATTTTAACGCACTGGTTTCACCAACTCCTGGAATACCTGGAATATTGTCGGAAGGATCACCCCGAATACCTTTGTAGTCGATAGTGAGCAGTGGTCCGAATCCAAACTTTTCCTTAATAGCAGCCTCATCGTAAGTAACGACTTCAGAACCTTTTCTTTGCGCATAAACCTGAACCCGCTTTTTATCAACCAACTGCAAAGTATCCATATCACCAGAAGCAATAAAGACAGAGAGATTTTTAACGTCCTTTGTTTGCTCAACAATCGTTCCCAACATATCGTCAGCCTCAAAGCCAGCTAGTTCATAAATTGGTATGTCAAAAACCTTTAAAATATCTCGAGAACGTTCAATCTGCGCAACCAAATCACTGTCTGTCTTTTTACGACCTGATTTATAAGCTTCAAACACTTGGTGGCGATGAGTTGGCTCTGGTAAGTCGTAACAGGCTACCAAGTAATCAGGATTTAAATCCTCAATAATACGAATAAGCATCGAAACCACTCCGTAAAGTGCTCCAGTTGGTTCACCACTAGGAGAAGAAAAATCTGGTAATGCATGATAGGCCCTATGCAAAATCGCATGAGCATCGAGTAAGACTAATGTTTTTTGTTGGTCTTTTTTAGCTGGCATTAGAGTCGTCTATTTTAAGAATTCTCTTATCTCCATCAAGAGATAAATTGAGATGGAAAGTATGTGGTGGCAATAGTTCTGAAATTTTGTCTGCCCACTCAATACATATAATAGTACCTTTTCTTTGCAGTAGTTCAGCAAAACCCAGCACTCGCATTTCGTCAACTAACTCGATTCTATAAGCATCTATATGGACAAGTTCTTTTATTATTTCTTGTCCTTCAGTCTCATACAGCTTCATAATTACAAAAGTGGGACTAGTGATTGTTTCTTCTATTCCCAACCCGCGCCCAAGTGTCTGCACAAAAGTAGTCTTTCCTGCTCCCAAATCACCATACAGAGCAAGCACTTGTGCTGAGTTTGAATCAACAGATTCCAGTCTTTCAAGAATTTCTTTCACTGCTAAATCAAGGTCATCCAAATTTGATACATCAAGCTCTTTTTTCATAGTAGCTTGATTGTATGGCAAAGTGACTTAATACTCAATTTATCTCTTTTTATTTCCCCTTTACAATCCACCAATATACCAATCAGCTGATACAATGAAATAGAAAATGATTCAGTTTGATGAGAAATTAACCAATAATAAACGCCTACAACAGCTGCGAGCAAGTGGTGAGGAAAACTTAATGAAGTCACTAGCTCCCCAGTATGGGCTTATTTATATTGACCTGCGTGGAGTATCAATAAATCCATCGGCTCTTAAACTAGTAGAAGAAGCCTCTGCCAGAGAAGCAGAATTGATTGTATTTGAAAGGAAAAACAAAAAACTTTCGGTAGCTATCAAAAATCCTCACAACCCAAAAACCAAGGAGATTTTAGCCGCCTTAGAAGAAAATGGCTGGGAAACCAATCTTTACATGTCTTCTGTAGCCAGTCTGAAGCATGCCTGGACGCGCTATCAAGATGAGCAAGGTACTGAGGCTGTTAAGAAAGGGGTGTTAGATATTAACCCCGATGAAATCAAAAGTCTGGCCACCAAACTAACGACTATTGAGCAGGTGTCAGATTTTCTAAAAGAAATTCGCAGTTTCAACGCCTCCAAAAGAATCACCTCTACAGTAGAAGCAATGTTTGCTGGAGCAATTGCTCTACACGCTTCAGACATTCACATTGAGCCTGAACAAGGAGATATTCGCCTACGCTACCGCCTCGATGGAGTACTACATGATGTACTCGATCTTGATAAAAATATTCACAACCGCCTCACCTCAAGACTTAAATTATTAGCTGGTCTAATTTTAAACATTCATGACCAAGCGCAAGATGGACGTTTTACCTTCAATATGGGAGACAAGGAAGTGGAGGTTCGTGTTTCTGTTATTCCTGGAGCAGCCGGAGAATCAATTGTAATGCGTTTACTTGACCCAACAGTTGCCAGTTTCAGCATGGATGATCTCGGTCTCAACAAAATTCTATACGACGTAATGATTAAAGAACTTGAGAAACCAAACGGAATGATAATCACTACCGGTCCAACCGGTTCAGGTAAAACCACAGCTCTTTATGCCTTCCTGCGAAAAGCTCATACTCCAGAAGTTAAAATAATCACCATTGAAGACCCGGTTGAATACAAAGTGGATAATATAGTCCAAACTCAAGTAGAAAAAGACTACACTTTCTCTTCTGGATTACGTTCCATTTTGCGCCAAGACCCTGACATCATAATGGTAGGTGAAATTCGTGATAATGAAGTGGCCGAAACAGCTATTCATGCCGCCCAAACTGGACACTTAGTTTTTACCACCCTTCACACCAATAGTGCTGCAGGGGCGTTCCCCCGCCTAACAGACCTCGGGGTAGACCCTCGCTCCATCGGTAGCTCGGTAAATATCATAATGGCTCAAAGACTAGCTCGGAAGCTTTGTGAAAAATGTAAGGCTAGCTATGAGGCGCCGACAGAAGAAAGGCGGGTTATAGAGAAAGTTTTAGAAGGTCACCCTCAACCAGTAAAAATACCAGAACCTCTTATTCTTTATAAAGCCGTTGGTTGCGACGCATGTAATCAAACTGGCTATGAAGGCAGGCGCGGAATATTTGAAGCAATCAAAGTAGATGAAAAAGTTGAGGAAGCCATTATCAGAGACGCGAGAGACCACATAATAATGGCCGCCGCTCATGACCAAAAAATACCCACCATGGCAGAAGATGGTGTGGTGAAGGTTTTAGCTGGAGATTTCTCGTTAGAGGAGATATCACGAGTAATTGACTTAACGGCTTTGCGGCCAAAACCAGAGGTTAAGGAGGAGATATAAAAAGTCCCGCAGCTTTAAAGCTGCGGGACTTTTTATATTTTTACCAGTCATGCTTCCCTTTTTGTTTTGGGTCAAGAGTGTTTTTCCAAACCATATGATATAGTCGGTAAGAGTTAAGTTTCTTCCAAGAAGTTTCAAAAAGATAATTCTCTAAGCAAGCTTTCGACATAGAAAGTGAAAATTGCGCTCTGGGATGTCCAAGCACACTCACTCGCAATGGTGAGCACTGGGATTACCCATGCCACGACGTTCAGTTGCTTAGAGAATTATCTTTTCGAACACAAAAATGCGCGCTCTACAGGAGCGGCGTGTTCTCTTTTTTTCAACTTAACGGTGCAACGCTTTAAGAATTTAATTGCGTCGGCTTTTCTTGTCTTTAATACTAGCACACTCATTTAATTTGTCAAGGTATACGTAAGCCGCCTTTCTTCCCTGCTTCTCTATTTCCTATATAATGTAATTTATGAGTGATGAAAAGCAGACAATAACGAAAGACGCTACAGGCAATCTTGACCAAACCTTAAGACCGCAAACTTGGGAAGAATACGTCGGACAATCCAAGATTAAAGAAAACCTTCGTATCCTACTTACCGCCGCCAAGGAGCGGGGTCATGCAGCTGAACATATACTTCTCTACGGTCCACCTGGGCTTGGTAAGACTACATTGGCTCACTTAATATCCAAAACCATGGGTACCAACATGCGTACCACTTCTGGCCCTGCAATCGAAAGGGTTGGTGATTTGGCAGCGATACTAACAAACCTTTCACCCGGAGATGTTCTATTTATTGACGAAATCCATCGACTTTCAAAAAGTATTGAGGAAGTTCTATATCCTGCCATGGAGTCTGGCGTATTAGACATAATTATCGGAAAAGGTCCTTCGGCGCGCACTGTGCAGTTAGAACTACCACCATTTACCTTAGTAGCAGCCACTACTCGCATCTCACTATTATCATCTCCTTTACGTTCACGTTTTTCTGGCGGTACTTTTAGACTCGAATTCTACAGTGAAGATGAAATTGCTAGTATCTTAAAACGTTCAGCGGAACTTTTGGAAGTACGGACAAACGAAACTGTCTTGGGAAGTATCGCTAGCCGTTGCCGAGCCACTCCTCGTACTGCTAACTATCTATTAAAGCGTTGCCGTGATTTAGCCCAACTAGAAAAAGCTGAACTTAGTAAAGACATAGTTGAACAAACGTTTTCTCTATTAGAGATAGACGCCCTCGGACTAAACGCACCAGATAGAGCTGTCTTGGAAATTATAATCAATAAATTTGATGGCGGACCAGTTGGCCTTAACACCATCGCAGCAGCAACCGGCGAAGAACAGTCCACTATCGAGGATGTTATTGAACCCTATCTTATACGCAACGGTTTACTAGAACGCACACCAAGAGGTCGTGTTGCAAATGCCAATGCCTACAATCATATTCAGTCTATATAGTAAAAGGCCGGAAGCGAAGCTTCCGGCCTTTTACTTACAGTACAAATTCAAAACTATCATCCAGATCAATTACCTCAATTTTATTCTTATCTGCTTGCTCCCTCTCCCAACAAGATCCTCGTGATTCTTGCCAATCTGGTAAAAAATAAAGCTTACGGACCAAGTTGGATTCAAATATTGGCTGATAAAATTCATGCAGAACTGGCCAATTATATCCCTCGACTACTTTGAGCTCCTGCATCTTGTCTTCAAATGGCATCTGACTAAAAATATTTATTCCTCTACTTTCAAGAGAATTGATTGCGTTAGTAAAGTGTTTTATATTAGCCTCAAATGAACCCCTACCACCTGAAGTTATCGGGCCGCAAACTTGCCCCACTGGTTCGGGTATAATTTTTAACACAGACAAGGCTATTTCAGATAACTGAGCATAAGATGTGGCAATCTCAATAGAATTATAATGCTCCTCGTTCATGTATTTTAAAGACATGTTGATTTATTTATTCACAATACAACAAACTAAATGACTTGGCGAGCCTTTTCTTACCTCATATATTTGTGTAAACTCAATACTAATTAAATAATCAGATTAAGATATGTCAGGACATAATAAATGGAGCAAAATTAAGCATAAAAAAGCAGCGACAGACGCCCAAAAAAGTAAAATCTTTAGTAAGCACGCCGCGCTTATCGCCATGGAATCCCGCAAAGCAGGTGGCGACGCAAATTCACCAAGCTTAGCTGCAGCAATTGAGCGAGCTAAAAAAGATTCCATGCCAAAAGACAATATCGACCGAGCTGTACAGAAAGGTACAGGGGGAGAAGGAGGCGGCTTAGAAGAAGTAATGTACGAAGGATATGGTCCTGGCGGCGTAGCTATACTAATTCAAGCTGTTACCGATAATAACAATCGCACTGCTGCAGAGATTAGACACACTTTCTCAAAGTCTGGTTTTGAGCTTGGTACCCCAGGTTCAGCTGCTTGGGCTTTTACAAAACAAGATGGTGGCTACATACCACAGAATCCAATGGACTTAGATGACACCACTGGTGAAAAATTAGCTGAATTTATCGAAAGATTAGAAGAAAGTGAAGATATCACCAACGTATTTACTGCTGCCGACTCACCATCAGAAGACTAGTTTTCTAAACTTAAGTGTTATTCTAAATCAATATGAGAGCGCTCGGAGTTGATCCTGGATACGAAAGACTTGGTGTTGCTATTTTAGATAGCGACGGTTCCCGAGAGAAGCTGATTTACTCAAGCTGTATAGAAACCAATAAACAAGACCCCTTGCCAGAACGCTTGGTTGTTCTTGGTATTGAATTGCAGAAAATTATTGAGGAATACCAACCTGACTGTGTGGGTGTGGAAACACTATTCTTTAACAAAAATCTTAAAACTGCTGTTGCGGTGGCCGAAGCCAGAGGAGTGGTTTTATTCCTCGCCAAGTCCTTTGGTTGTTCAGTACTAGAACTTGGCCCCCAAGAAATAAAAGTGGCAGTAACAGGCTATGGTAAGAGTGACAAGAAGGCCGTTTTCGATATGGTAAAGCGCCTAGTCGTTGGCGTTCCAGACAAAGCTCATGACGATGAGTACGACGCAATTGCTATTGGCATTACAACACTTGCACATAAACGCTAAACATTTATAATCTGCAATCAATGGTACTACCATTGCATCATTTTTAAGAGTTTGTTAAAACAAAGTTGATTAATTCTAATTAAGCCTATGACCTTATTCATCACTAATGATCCTGAGGAAGAAAATCTAGAAGAGGAAGAGACTGAAAGCGAGACCGAGTCCAGCATCGATGATTCAATGTTGGATGAAATTAGTGATGACGAGAGCATTGAGGAAGATGAGACCGAGGGTTTTGGGCATATAGATGAAGAAGATCCTAAAAAAGAAGTTGTAAAAAAACCGGACGAGGAAGATGAAGAGGACGATGAGGAAACTCCACTGGAAGAAGATGCAGAGGATGTAGACTACGACACTTTTGATGACATTGATGAGATGTAAACAAGTTTGCTTTTTTCTTCGAGAACCAAAAGAAAAAGCCGACACCCTAGGGTGTCGGCTTTTTCTTTAAAGAGTTAATACAGAGTAATTTCTTTTACCACGTCTCAATAGACAAAGTCCTAACGCAAACAGATTCTCTTCTAGTAAATAGTCACCTTCTGTCACCTTCTCGCCACCCAAAATGACCGCCCCTCCTTCAACAAAGGTTCTGGCTTCTCTTTTACTAGTAGCCAAACCACTTTCTACCAACACATCAAGAATATTATCCCCCACAGCAACCGCAGTAGTTGGGGCGTTTTCCTTAAGGATGATCACCTCGGCCTCAGACAAATCACTAAGTTGTCCTTCTCCAAAAAGAATCCCTGATACTTTCTCAACACTAGAAGCTTCCTCACCCCCATGAACCAAAGTAGTTACCTCTTTAGCCAACAATCTTTGTGCAGAACGACTACCAGGATTACTAGTAAAATCAGCCTCAACTTTCTTTATCTCCACTAACGGTAATAAGGTAAATAATTTAAGATAATCAATCACACTTTCATCAGAACAATTAAACCAAAACTGGTAAAACTGATAAGGGGAAGTTTTCTCACTATCTAACCAAATAGCATTACCTTCACTTTTTCCAAACTTCTTTCCAGTGGCTTTATCAACCACCAAAGGAACAGTAAGCGCATGCACATTCTTTTGCTCCACCCTTCTTATTAAATCCACTCCCGAAACAATATTCCCCCACTGATCAGAACCCCCCACCTGCAAATCACAATCATACATTCTGTTCAACATTAGGAAGTCATAGCCCTGCAACAAAGGGTAAGCAAACTCTGTATATGATATTCCTTCTTGACTACCCAACCTAGTAGCAATAGCTTCCTTTTTTATAAGTTCATTAACTGTAAAGTGTTTTCCAATGTCCCGCAAAAAATCAATGAGATTTAGTTTACTAAGCCAATCATAATTATTTACAAACTCTATCTCAACACCACCCATAAGTCCCTCGGCTTGAACCTTTAACTTCTTAACCCTTTCTTCAACAACCTCTGGAGGAGTAAGGGGTCTTTCAACATCAGGTTTAGGATCACCAATCATGCCTGTTCCACCACCAATCACCAAAATGACCTTGTGCCCACCTTCAACCAAATGCCTAAGCAACATGAATAAAGCAAAATTACCTGCATGAATTGAATCCGCTGTTGGATCTACACCCAAATAAACAGTTCTTTTTGGACCATCCAATATATCTTCAAGTTTCTCAGCGGTAAACTGATGTACAAAACCACGACTCTTAAGTTCTTCAGACAGTTTCATAGATTGAATAACTTTACCACACAGCCTAATTAAGGCTAGAGTTTGTATATATGAAGGAAATTAAACAAACAGAAACGACCAAAATGAAAGCAGGGATTAATACTAGTATTAATCCCTGCTTTCCAGTAAAGATATTCTCAAAACACAACCCATTTAATATACACTCTGAGGTAAAAAGTGCTAATATTGCTCATATAAATGAATTTTTATGAAAAAATGGCTAAAAAAGCAAAGTAAGGAGTTAGTAATAGACGCGATTATTGTATTTTTTGCAATTGGATTAGTTGCCGCCAGTGTACTTTTCGTATGGATATCCACCCTTAAAATACCCGACCTCTCTACATTTGAAGATCGGCGAATACTACAATCCACCAAAATCTTCGACCGAACTGGTGAGATTCTACTATACGACCTCCACCAAGATGTGCGCCGCACCATAGTTCCCTATGAAGACATCTCCCGTCATATCAAAAATGCCACAGTTGCTATCGAGGACGACACCTTCTTCGAGCATTGGGGGGTTCGTCCATTAGCAATCCTCAGAGCAGCAATAACAAACTTACTTGGTGGCGACTTACTTGGTGGACAAGGTGGTTCTACCATAACCCAACAAGTTATTAAAAACGCTTTGCTAGAGCAAGAAAAAACAATCACACGAAAAATCAAGGAAGCTATTCTAGCTATTCGATTAGACCAACAACTGTCAAAGGAAGAAATTTTAGCTCACTACCTAAACGAATCCCCTTATGGTGGGACTATTTATGGTGTGGAGGAAGCTAGTTGGTCGTTTTTTGGTAAACCTTCATCTGACGTCACCCTAGGTGAAGCGGCCTATATAGCAGCCCTGCCACAGGCTCCAACTCGTTATTCTCCATATGGAAACAATACCGACCTACTAGAAAACCGGAAAAATTTAGTACTAAAACAAATGTTGAAAAATGGTTTTATTACTGAAGAAGAATATGATGCTGGTATGGCAGAAGATGTAAAATTTCTACCGCAAGCAAACACAGGCATTAGAGCCCCCCACTTTGTAATGTATGTTCGGGAACAACTAGCGGAGAAGTTTGGTGAAGAAGCTTTGGCTGAAAAAGGTTTTAGGGTAATAACAACATTAGATTACGAACTCCAAGCAGCCGCCGAAAAAATAGTTAAAGAAAAAGCTTTATATAACAAAGATACTTTTAATGCTGAGAATGCATCTTTAGTAGCTATCGACCCTAACAATGGAGACATTATCTCTATGGTGGGTTCCCGAGATTATTTTGATGAAGACATTGATGGAAACTTCAATGTTGCTTTGGCAGAACGTCAGCCTGGTTCATCATTTAAGCCTTTTGTTTATGCAGCCTCATTTGTAAAAGGCTACACACCCTCAACCACCCTCTATGATGTAGCCACTCAATTCTCAACAAACTGTGATGCAAACAACTTCACTTCCGAAGAAGGTTGTTATTCACCAAGTAACTACGACGATGAATTCCGTGGACCAGTCTCAATGAGAAACGCTTTGGCGCAATCACTAAACATTCCCGCTGTAAAAACCCTTTACTTAACAGGAATATCAAACACCATAAAATTAGCCAGAGCAGCTGGTATCAGTACCTTAACCGACCCTGATCGTTATGGACTAACACTTGTACTTGGAGGTGGAGAAGTTCGTCTTCTAGAAATGGTAAGTGCATATGGAGTTTTTGCAAATGAAGGCGAAAGATTTGACCCTCAAAGCATTCTTCGTATAGAAGACCGGAATGGAGATATAATTATTGAAAACGAAAGCCAGGGTGAGCAGGTTTTAGATAGAGAAATAGCTTTACAGATATCTGATATTCTCTCCGACAACGTCGCCAGAACCCCTCTGTATGGCTCCAACTCTTTACTCTACTTCCCCAACTATGACGTAGCTGCTAAAACCGGTACCACAAACGACTATCGAGACGCTTGGATACTTGGATACACTCCAAACATCGTAGTTGGGGCTTGGGCAGGAAACAATGACAATAGCTCAATGGCCAAAAAAATATCAGGTCTTATTATTACTCCACTTTGGCGAGATTATATGGATATAGCACTTGAAAAACTAGAAAACGACTCTTTTCCAGAACCATCAGCTCTGCCTGAGGACTTAAAACCAATCCTGCGTTCAAATGGTTCTGTTTTCAGTAGTACAGCTAGTAGTAGTAAGAGTGATTTCTTAGGAGTACATTCCATATTACATTATGTAAACAAAGATGATCCTAGGGGTGACTATCCAAAAAATCCATCCAATGATCCTCAGTATGATCTATGGGAATATGGAGTCACAGCCTGGAGTCAGGGTTATGACAACCTAAAGCTTAAAAACATGAATGATGAGGAGGTTCGTGGTCTTTTGGAATCATTTTTAAACAGAGTCTCAAATTAAATTATCTCTTTAGGAGCACTTTTTTCACCTAGACGTCCTTTTAGGTGATTTAATATATCTTTCTTGTTTCTAAGTATTTCTTGTTTTAAGACTGAAGGAACAGATAAATAAATAGTTTTAGTGCCTGGTGAATAACTCACTCTCTCACTCTTTACTGCAAAACCCATAAGATCCTCCACAACCTCCAAAAAAACTGCCACCACTGAAGACTGAGGAGCTACAAGTCTCTCCCGATATTTACTAAATAGGTCACTAACTTTTTTTAACTCACCACCTCTTTTTCGCATGAGTTTTATTTATTCATTGGCATCACCAAATACCTAACACTTCCCTCACTCACACCCTTTATAACCATTGGTCTACCAACTCCAGCAAAATTAAGCACAATACTATCATCTACAAAATGTGAGAGAGCTTCGTTTATATAACGTTGATTAAAATTCAAAACAATATCATCTCCATCTGTTTGAGCCGGTAATGACTCTGTGGTTGTTCCAAGTTCACCACTGTTTGCTGATACTGTAATTGATTTATCAGTAACATGAAGACTCACTTGTAAAAACTTATTGAGGAATATGTTGGTTTTCTTAAAAGCTTTTACTAAATCATTCTTTAAGACAGTTGAATGAGTAACGTATTCTTTAGGAATAATTTGTTCATAATCTGGAAATGAACCATTAACTAATCGAGATGTTAAATAAAAACCATCCGGAAATTCTATTGAGCACTGATTTTCTGATATACGAAGAATTGGGTTTTCTTCTTTTAATTCGCAAATTCTTGATAACTCAAGCGCATTCTTGTGAGGTATTAAAACAGAATTATCTAAAACAACTCCTTTTTGTGGAACTGTTTTCTCCATCAGTCTAAAAGAGTCTGTAGCGACGAAAGTGAGGGTGTGTTCCTTTTTTTGATATATGTACACACTACCTAGTTCCGGCTTGATAGAGGACACTGAGGCGGCAAATACAGTATGTTTTATCCCTAGGTTGAATAACTGATTATTAATAACCTGACCCTCACCTTCTAATTTAGGAATATTAGGAAACTCATCAAAAGGAATGGTCTTTATATGAGTCTCTGAACCAAGTGACTCCACCACCAAAGTACCGTCTTCAACTCTTAAGGTAACTTCTTTTTGATTTACTAAATTTACTGTCTGCAACAAAGTACTAGCAGGTACAGCAACCAACCCCTCCTCTTCAATTTCACAAGGAAGAATGGCCTCTATTCCCAACTCTAGATTGGTTGCCTTAATAGTTAGTTTTTCATTCTTAGCTTCCAACAGAACACACTGCAAAACAGAGAGTGTTACGTGTTTAGTACTAACTCTAGAAGATAATTCTAAGTTCTTTTGAAGTTTTTCTGTTTCTATCTTGATGTGCATACGTGTTTCTTTTTTGTTTTTATTATCACCATTATACTCTTTATTATTAGCCCTGTGGAACTGTGTATATGTAGAATTTATGGCCTGCTGTTGAGCTTTTTTTTGCAACTTTATCCCCAAAGTATTGAGTACAAACACTTAAGCGTCTGTATATAAGAGGGGTATAAGTCACATGTCCTACTGATGTGTGGATTGTTAAGGGGTTAATCCTCAGTCTACCCTACTTATACCCAACTCTTTTCCTATCCTTACTTTTGAGTAGCTAACAGTTTTTCCACACCTTAGAGTTAGTAGTAAAAAGTCACACAACTGTGTGACTTTTTACTACTACTTCAAAAGAAGTCTAAGTTGGGCAATTTCTTCCTCTAGTTCTGGACTACCTTTGACTTCATTTTTGATTTTTTCACAAGAGTGGATTACTGTTGTGTGGTCTCTCCCACCCAACTTCTGTCCAATCGCTGGATAAGAAACTGCAAAGTCTTCTCTTAGAATGTACATAATAAGCTGACGAGGCTTAACAACTTCCTTTCGTCGGGTTTTTTCATAGATACTAGCGGGATCTACATCAAAGTATCTTGCCACTTTATCAACCACGTCCGAAACCGCTAAGGTTTTACGCGGTCTAGTACTGTTTTTAATTATTTGCCTTACTTCATCTAGGCTTAAGGTTCGTCCAAGAAGTTGAGATTGACACATTATAGTATTAAGAGCCCCTTCAAGCTCTCTAATATTACCTTCTATGGTTTCAGCCAAGTGATCAACTACTTCATCAGATAATGTGATGCTGTTTTGAGCTGCTTTAGCCTTAAGGATGGCGGCTCGAGATTCAAGGTCTGGTGCTGGTATATCAACAATCATTCCTTGAGCGAAACGAGATTGTAGTCTTTCCTCCAAACCAGATAAAAGAGCTGGATGAATATCGCTTGAGAATACAATTTGCTTATTCGTGTCGTGTAGAGCATTAAATAAATGGAATAATTCTTCCTGGGTTTTTTCCTTGTTGGCTAGGAATTGAATATCATCCATTATTAACACATCATACTGACGATATTTATCTTTAAAGCTATTAGCTGTGCCACTTTGTAGAGAATTGAAATAATCTACAGCAAATCTTTCGCTAGTTACATAAAATACTTTTTTACCTGCTCGCTTAAGGGCGTTTCCCACTGCTTGAGTAAGGTGAGTTTTTCCATGTCCGGTCTTACCATAGATGAAAAGTGGGTTGTATGAGATGCCTGGCTTCTCACTTACTGTTTTTGCTGCTGCATGAGCCAAGGCATTAAACGGCCCAACTACAAAAGTATCAAAAACATACTTTGGATTAAGGTTGTCGCTTTTGTTTATGTAGTATTCCTCAAGTGGTAGAGCAGCATTTACTGTTTGAGGCTTAGAATCGTGCTTTTTATCGCTTTTTTGCACCACAGCATATTCAATACTACGAACATGTGGGGATAATTCTCTAAGTACTTTCAACATCATGGTCTGAAACTTGTCGTACAGCCAGTCACGAACAAACACACTAGGAACTCCAAGTGTTATGGTGCCGTCTTCTATTGAAACAATATAAGTGTCCTTAAACCAAGTTTTAAAATTGGCTGGTGTAATGGAGAGTTGGATATTAACCAAGGCGTCATCCCACAGCTGTTTAACATCTATATTTTCAGTTTGGACAATACTGGATGGTGAGGATGAATTCATATCAATATAGAATGCAACAAGTTGCTAAACGTAAGAAGCATTATACTCCCTCTGTTTGAGCTGTAAACTTTTTAGAACATTACACCAGAAAGCTAAAATTTCTGGGACGGGATTTAGTCAAGTGTGAATAAACTGTGCATAACTTTTAAGTTCATGGGACATATTAAATGCATTAGGTTGTAGTCAATCCCCCACTATTAGAAACATGGTTGTAAAAATTAAAACATAGTGTATAGTTGACCGCACTAAACGACTGAAACTAGATATATGCCAAAACGCACCTATCAACCAAGCCAAAAAAAGCGATTAACCACCCATGGTTTTCTTGCGCGTAAAAATAGCAAGAGTGGAGGGGATATCCTACAGTCTCGACGCCGTAAAGGTCGAGCTAGTTTGGCTGTAAAGAAAAGTAAATAGCCTATAAAATAAAGTACACAACTAATGTGTATTGAGGGCAAACTATTGTATGTTTTCCAAAAAAGAACGATTGAGTAAAGGTAAATTCGATCGTTTTTTTCGTATTGGTAAAAGATATCATTCTGATAATTTTACGTTGATATACTTACCTTTTAGCTCAACTAAGTCGGCAGTCGTGGTGGGTAAAAAGGTATTTAAAAAGGCAGTTGACCGCAATCTCTTAAGAAGGAGGATTTATTCTGTTTTGCGTGAGGTGCTTGCTAAGCAGGTAGAAACTGGTGTGTATTTGATACTAACCAAACCAACTGCTGCTGCTCTTGATTTTGCTAGCATTAAAGCCGAAATAGAGGGTTTGGTTAAAAGTATTGGTATTAAGAGTTAATAAAAGTTAGAATACAGACTTATGTGGAGTTTTATTTGGCATACTTTCTTTTTTGATCCGGTCTATAATGGCTTGGTATTTTTTATTGATGTTATACCTGGCGGTGATGTTGGGTTGGCTATTATTGCTACAACTGTAGTTGTTAAGTTTATCTTACTCCCCCTCTCTCTTAAGGCGGCACGAACGCAAAAAGTGATGCGTGAAATAGATCCAAAGATGAAAGAGATTAAAGAACGTCTCAAAGATAAACGTGAAGAACAAGCGAAGGAAGTAATGGAGCTTTATAAAGAAGCTGGCTTAAACCCTTTCAGTAGCATCTTTTTAATGTTTTTGCAGATACCCATCATCATCGCACTTTATTTTGCGGTTTCTAAAGGTGGTGGAGTGACCTTTCCAGATATTAATATTGAACTTCTCTATAGTTTTATTCCAACGCCAGAAACTGCAAATATGATGTTCCTAGGCTTTGTCGATGTTGCTGCTAAAAGCCTACCTTTGGCTGCTTTGGCTGGTATTACGCAGTTTATACACGCTCGCATGACACTTACTGCCCCAGAGCCTAAGAAGGATAGTGCTAAACCAGACTTCAAGGAGGACTTTGCTCGAACTATGCACTTACAAATGCGATATGTTCTTCCGGTGGTTATTTTTTTTGTTGCCTACAGTATCTCAGCTGCCGTCGCGCTTTACTTTACCGTTAGTAACTTAGCTACTATTGCGCAAGAGTTCGTTGTTCGTCGTCATCGATAAAAACTATTTGTAACACAAAGCTTTGTCACTACTAGGGGGTATTGCTCGTATTATAAGGTTTTTAGAATCAGTACCATATTTACTCTCACAATAACTGCTGACCTGATATTCAGAACTGCTGGTGATTGCAAAGTCATCTAAGTAAGCGCCAGAATTTTTAGCCCTTTCAATAAAGCTGGCTATCTCTCCACTATTATATTCTTTGTCGGGATTGATATCTGTGTAACTGAAAGATGAAGCATCATTATCTATGTCACTTTGTGTGTTATCTCTGGTGATGCAGTAGAGTGCAGTAGGCTCAGTTTGCTGGACTGCCAAGTAGTTCGGGTTACTTTTACAAGTATTTGAAACTTCCTCACAAGTAGGTGTGTCAGATCGGTCGCAGGCACTTATTGTTGACACAGCTCCATACCAAGGGTCGGTAGGGTTTTCAAGTTTATTCTGTAATTCGCTATTTATTATCGGTGGCTCGCATACTATTACTTGCTCACCCTTAGTGTTTGTTACTTGTGTAGCAGTCCCTTTTACATTGTTAGGTAACATGTTGCCTTTAATACATTTTTTAGTAGTTTCAGCACACTGTACTGACCAGGTCGTGTTTGTTTGGTAAACACAAGTGGAGGCTTTTCCTCCTGGAGGGACAGAATCAGCTGGGAGTTTACTTATCAGATCCTGTGTTTCTAAATCCATAAGAGCTTGGGTAGCTGATTCTAGGTCTTTTGAGTAGCGACACTGTCCAGAGGTCGAATCTCCTGAAATAATCTCACCGTCTAAATATGTACACCATGCAAGGCAAGAAGAGGCGTTTAATGCTAGGTCGGCTCCAAGTAGTCTTGGTATGTAGCCAACCAGTCCCCAACTTTTAACAGAGTCAAAGTAATCACAGGCGGTAGTGTTACATTCCCCAACGTCACATATTCCTGGAGTGACACCGTTTCCATTGCCACTAGTATTTCCTTTTCCAGTGAAGCTTCCTTTAGGAGCGTTACTTAAGAAGTCTATTTTTTTAAGGTCAGGATTTATAGTATTTAGTATAAGAACTGCACTCAGTATTATAAGTAGTCCCAGCAAAGCATTCTGGATGTCTTTTTTTGCCTCCTGTTTTTTGGGGACCACCTCAGAAAACATGTATTTAACACCAGCCAAAATGATTTTTATCACTACCAGAAGAGAGGCTGCTGTAATGGAGAGCGTGTAAAGGGCATTTATGTAATCATTAGTATTTAAGTTGGTTGGATCTTTAAAACCTGGAAGTGAAGCCAATGGAGTGTACCCTTCTGTACCTATAGCATTAGCTACAGAAAAAAGAAAAGTATAAAAAATAAGTACAAAAAATGTTATCCAGCCAATTTTTTTAAGTGAGTATATTTTTCCAGTCATATTTATAAATTAAATAGCCAAAGTGTATTATCTATTTTGTTTCTGAAGTATAAACGATCCTCAGTAACATTTACTTGTATTTTATCTATGTCAATTTCTCGGCCAGAAAATTTAGTAAAATTAAGCAAAAAAGATCCTGTTTGGGTACTTAAATCTATCTCCCATAAATTGTCAGAAAACTGTTGAACACCTTTGTACCAGTTGGATAATTCATCTTTATCTCCCATCGTTTCTTGTGGCGACCCGCACCAAACAATATTATTGTCATCGTCACTAAAGACACACTTGTCTTTAACTCCTAAAATAGGAACGTCTCGAATTGACCCATTTCTCAATGCTTTAGTTCTTAGTTGCTGGTCAAGGATATCAACTGCAGTATACAAAAAGGTATCTCCGGCCAAGTTTGAGAAGGCGGTTAAGTTGTATTGAGAAGGTAGAATGCTTTTTAGATTAGCCCCGGCTGCTTGATATAAAGACCCTTCTAAGTGCGGAGAAGGTTTGTTATATAGGTAGTTGCCAGTGTCTGTCCATATCACACTGATTTCACCAAATGGAGTATTAAAAAGCTCTGTGTGAACTTCGCTATCCGTGTTGTATGAATATCCGGTACTGCCGGCTGCGTTGGTTACTGTGTAGAGAAGTGTACTGTTTCCTAAAAACTGAAAGTTATCAGAGCCTGTTGGTAATTCAATTTGTGTTGAGTCTTCTAATCTTAGTATGTTTATCAATACACCACTTGCTTCACTTATAAAAACCGCAGACTTTCCATTGGTACTAAAAAATACTGATTGTGTTCCTGGTATGGTGGTTCCATCTATTCTCGACTCTTCACCAGTGTTTATGTTTATTTCATAAATATGACCAGTTCCCTGCTCTGCGTATATAAGTTTTTCTGTTGTAGTACTAACTATTATTGACTGCCAGCCAGCTACGGGTCGGATAGTTAGTTGAGAAAGTTTTTCAGTGCTACTTATATCAATAGTGTTTCCTTCAAAAACTTCGTTCGTAGTGTTATTTATAGGTGTTTCTTGGGAGGATTCTGTTGGAAAGCCAAAATCAGAGAATATATCAGAAGAGTCTTTAGGTACACCAAATATCAATAAGTAAACCCAAACTACACAAACGCTGGCGAGTATTAATAAACCAGTCACTACTAGTACTTGTTTCTTCATGTATCAGTAGTATAGCAAGGTGAGGACGGTGCTTTTAAAGCTATACACTGATTATTAAATAGTCTTTAAAAAGACACCTCGAAAGAATCTTTTGCGTATTGGCTGAGTGTGCGAGTACTTCTTGAAGAAAAAGAGATTGTAGCAGAACCACCGCTACCGGCATTGCGTAAAGTGATTAAAAACGGACTGACGTTGGGGTTACTAATTGTCTCACCATTTAATTTCCATTCTAGTTTTGGACTGTCTTGTAAGTGCACATTGCTCATAAAATATGGCTCAGCTTTAATGCTAACTTCGTCACTTAATAAATTGTAAGTTTTGCCGATAGCATTGTGTGACCCCCCTATTAGTAAACTCTGCTCATAAAAATTAATTTCAGGTTCGACAATCGGTACGTACTCCCTGGTTGAAGCGACTACGTTTCCAGTTGCTTGACTCAAAACATCGAGTCTAATTTGTACTTCATTTCCAAAAGGGACATCAAACTCCACCACATTTCTACCAGTAACTGGTCCTCCAAAGAGAACGTTGCCATTTACTTCCCAACGGTAGGTGTAGACTGCTGGATTGGCTCCTGAACCAGTTTCTGGTACTGAAATAGCTCTAATTGTGCTGCCAATACTTGGTTCAGACCGACCTTGATAGAAATATGGTGTGTGAGTGTCGGCTTCTATGGTTAAGTTAGTGCGACTAGGAGTTATGGTATGGATAGCTTCGTGAATAGTTCCATCACGCAAGACGATATTGGCTTTTACTACTAATGTTTCACCTAATTTTCCTGTTTCAAGCACAAACTCAGTACTATTTATAGATTCTTCAGAATTAACACCATTAATGCTCCATGTTATTTCTGAACCAATAGTATCTAAAGAATAAGCATCTAATTTCAACACTACCTCTTTTTCTGGTTCCGGGTGAGTTGGTTGACTACTAATACCGATGCTATTTGAAGCTCCCAGAAGTTGGGCACTAGAAGAAAAAGGAATTAAGAAAAAGAGAATGATTATTAAATATTTTAGTTGCATATATTTAGTATAAGGATATCACATGGTTTGTCTGACCCGCTTAGTCTAGTGTTACTACTTGGAATAACCATAGATACATCCAAGGAATTGGTAGTGGAACAAAACATGCAGCTAAACACAGAATAAAGCCAATTAGTTTCTCCCCACTAAACCAGTTTACTCTATTAAAAGTGAAGCTAGTTGCTGCCGCAATCATCGAGCATACTCCAATTATTATTAACATTGCATAAGAGACTACGAATAATTTTTCTCCTGGAAAAAAGTAAGAAGCAATACCTAGTAATGTGTCTTCCATATACATTTCCCCGCCAACTCCTGCTAGTGCCGAAAGACCAAAGAGAATAATAAATGGAACGGACCACCATGTCATTGCAATTATTGCCCAAGCAGCTTTCATTTTAAGTAGTTTGTTTTCTACACGAGATATTTTTTTTGTGATTTTGACGTTTTGGTTAACCCCAACTATATTTTTTTGGTTATTATTGGCAGCTTGATACCTAGGATACTGCCAACTCGATCCCCGTTCATTAGGAGTTTTTTGATTAACTCTACTTCCTGTGTTTACTCGGGCATTCTTGACCTGATTGGCATAAGTAGCAGCTGGTTTTGGCTGAGGTACTGCCATAAGCCTAGCCTTGAGCGTCTTCAAGCTCAGTTCGAGCATTCCTTATTTGTAATATTTGGGAAGGGTCAGAGGTAATTATTTGGTCTTCAGTATAAGAAGCAATCACTTTTACAGCTACGTGTTTTAGTCCAGCAAAGAATATACCCTCCCCCACATTAGATTCCAGTAGTAGTAGTTTTTCTTCGTCTGTCAGGTTAAAAGTTTCTTGAATGGTGTCGATGGCTGTCGGGGATTGCTTCATAAGTAATTGAAGCGACGAGTTTGTAATCATCGGTATGCCATAGGGACTCCTAAGGAAATCTTCCACATCTTGAGTAATGGTAGAGAGACCGAGATAATATTTTCGACCTCGCTTGGCAAGAGAAAACAAGAATGATGCCGTGTCTTCAGATTTCATCATCCACCATGCCTCATCAATAACCAAGAGTCGTTTTTGTAAACGTCTTCGAATCGCAGTCCAGATATGATTAGTGATAATGTACATTGCCACGGTTTTTAGTTCGTCCTCCATGTCCCGAAGCGAGAAGACTACAAACTTCTGGTTGATATCGACATTCGTTGGCTGGTTTATAAAACCAGACCAAGTACCAGATGTATATTTTTGTAGTCTGGTAACCAACGAAGCACTTCCCTCCATACCTGCTAGCACCATTTCAAAATCAGAAAGTAGCGGTGGTTCCAATTCTCCAAAATCAACTTCTCCAGAAATATCCTTAAGAGCATAAACTTCATGCAGAGCTTGGTCTAAAATGGTCTCTTCTTCTGGAGAAAGCCCTCCTAGCATTAGTCTAAATAGCCCAATGAGTTCAATAATGTGAGAGCGCAATATGTTCTCGGGGCTTTCGTCGGGTAGTGGTTTTGGTAAATCAAAAGGATTAATGTGGTGGCTTGAAGACAATGAGATATCAAAAAATCTACCGCCAGTTGCTTCCGCTAGGTATTCGTATTCTCTTTCCGGATCGATTACGATAACTTCAGTACCAAACATCAAAGAGCGAAGTATTTCTAACTTGGTGGTATAGGATTTTCCAGCACCAGAAGTAGCAAAAGTTACTGAGTTATAGTTTGTTAAACTAAAACGATCAAATAGAATAAGAGAAGAGTTGTGGCGGTTTATCCCGTAGAGAATCCCACTGTCAGAGGTGAGGTCAAAAGAGGTGAATGGAAAAAAGCTTGAAAGTGGAGCGGAATTAAATTTGCTGTGTATTTTTAACTCGTCGCTCATGGTAGGCATGACACTTTTTATACCTTCTTCTTGTTGGAACAAAGCTGGCTTTAGGTATACCAATCGTGAGTCCAGTACACCCTTAATCTCTGATTCTGCTTCATCCAGAACTTCGTCATTCTCGCCATAGACAGCTAAATACAGACCAACGTCAAATAGTTTCTCTTCTCCTTGCTGAAGTTTGTCTCTCAAGTTTTCCAAGTTGCGGTAAGCAGCTTCCAGTTGCGGGTCTCTCACAACTCCCTTTTCCGCGTTTACATTAATCTGACTTTGAACTTCAGCTACTTTCTTTTGGAATTTTTTAAGAGTATCTGCAGTATCAATCGGGTGAACAATTATTGATATGTCCATCTCTTTTTCAAGATTGAGAATTGGTTCTAACCATCCGTCATTTAAGTATCTTGGATAGGAAACAGCAAAAAATACCCGAGCAGCAGTGCCGCTTATGTTGACTGACTTTGGACTTATATTAATAGCCGACGGCGCTATTACATCCTCCAGAGTCATTAAGGCACTGGAAGCGTCAATTACTTTTTTGGGCGGAGTAATTGCGCTAGAACTTTTTTTAAAATTGTTTAAAAAATCTTGGAGTCCCATACTAGTTTTTTGGAATATTAGACTTTGCTTCAGCTGGATTGAAGATGTGATAATAAAGCTCAACCAATTCTTCATTTTGTAGAGCCACACTGCGTACTCCTATTCGGGACAAACCTTGCTTAACCAGTTCCACCCTTTGTTCCAATTGTAACTTGTGTTCTTTAAATGAGCTCTCATCATAGTACACACCTTTATTAGTTCCTCCCATGAGTTGTTTGAGATTGCCCTGTAGATTAGCCGAAACTGGTGTGTAAGGAACGATAACAAAAAAGTTTTTAGCCATTACATCCACTTCTTCAGTAAAAGTACGAATAAACTGCATATACTCCCGCAATTGTATTTTCATTAGATCATTATCTTGTTTGTCTTCCCTGCTTCTGAGTAGTTCCATATAGGGTTCTATGTCTAGGCGTCTAGACTGAATATAAAATTGTATGGAAAAGTCTATAGTATTTAAAAAACCTTGAAACTGACGAAGGATTGCTTCTTGCTCATCCATAGATTTCAATGCAATGTTTACTGAAGAGGCTAAAAGTACAATAACAATTTGGCCATTTTTTAGAATCACTACATTATCTTTAATGTCGCGAATAGGTACAAATTTTTGGGTTGAACTGTCTTTTGTTTTTTTAGCCATTTTTGTTATTTAGTGCCGTCATTTCCAACTTACGTGACAATGATTGCAGATTATTTCCTTCAGCTGGAGGTATGTAAGCTGCTGTTTGGTTCGATAAGATAGATAGGTCTTCTGGTTCATTTCCCTTATATATACCGGTCCCTTTTTTTCGCCACAGATAGAGTTTGGTGTTTAGTGTAAATTTGAAAAAAGTTTCCACAAATACTGAAAAGCTGCGGTTATTTACAGGATAGAAGCTTAGTAAGAAAGAAAGGGCTAAGATTGGGATTCCGATAGCTATAAAAACTATAAACGGCATCATAAAAAACAATGCTGTAGCTATCCCAGCTCCAC